>VFSW01000376.1_pt1 | contig 64384 bp, 68 predicted proteins | sample 5358111 | NCBI WGS metagenome assembly VFSW01 (sample SAMN11554181, study PRJNA540505) | mine drainage metagenome | isolation source: sediment from site ElyBrook_90M | place: USA: Ely Copper Mine, Vershire, VT | collected 2017
CTGCGTAGCAGCCGAAGCGAAGCGAAGTGCCGAGCGGCGCGCAACGTGCGCCGCCAAAGGGGGGCCCATGCGGCGAAGTCCGCGTGGGGGCGCGCAGCGAAGTTGAGGCTGCGTAGCAGCCGAAGCGAAGCGAAGTGCCGAGCGGCGCGCAACGTGCGCCGCCTTACAGAAACGTGGAGCGGGGTAGTGCCGCCGGAAAGCGATACTGGCTGAAGACGATGCGCTCGCGCGCCATGCCGCCGCCGACCGTCGCGCTCACGGAGGCGCTGAGCGGTACCCAGTAACGGCCCTCCCTGCCGAACGCAATGCGCCCGCTGCCGGCAGCGATCGCGCCGCTGCTGTGAAAATCGACGAACCGGGGAAGGTAGCTTTGGCCATCGACGGTGACGCGATCGACGGCGAAGCCGCTCGAGGAATGCAGCAGCGGTATCGTTTGAAAGACGTAGTCCAGGTGGCCGCCGTCCCGCACGGCGTCGAGAAAGAGCAGCTCGTACGCATCCGGTCGCGGCGCAACCGCCGCCACCGAGTATACGTCGCCGCGTCGCGCAATTCGGACGATCTTGCGATGGACCGAGACGGCGTTGATCGAGATGGTTTCGTCTCGAACGTTGATGCCGCTACGGTAGACGCGATGCTGCTGCTCGATGTTCGTCGGCCCGGCTTGCGAGATGCTGTAAACGAAGATCATCGCCTTCGGCGGCACGAGATTCGCCAATGCGGTTGCGTAGCGCTCGAGCACGAGCTGCGAATCGAGCGGAGCGGGGAGCGCTCCCACGAGCAGCGCCGCCAATACGAGGACGGTTTTCACGCGAGCACCGCCTCGCGAATCGCCTGGAGCGCGGCGCTCGCGCCGCCCGGCTTCTTTCCTCCGCCCTGCGCCTGCGCCGCCTGGCCGCCGCCCCTTCCGTCGACGAGCGGCGCAGCGAGCTTGACGAGATTGCCCGCGTGGACGCCGAGTTTTACGTGATCTTCGCTCGCCGACACCAGCAGGCTCACGGTTCCATCGTCGACGCCCGCAAGGGCGATGACGCCGCTCGGGAGGCGCGTGCGTATCGCATGGCTCAAGTGGCGCAGTGCGTCAGGCGTCGCGTTCGGGACGACCGCGCCGACGAACGTTCGATCGCCGCTGCGCTCGGCATCTCGCACGTACTCCTGTGCGTCCGCCGCGGCAAGACGCGCGCGCAGCTGGCCGACCGCGTTCTGCAGCTCCTTGACGTCGCGTTGCAGCCTTCCGACGCGCTCGCCCAACTCTTCCGGCGACGACGCCAGCGACGATGCAAGCTCGCCGACGAGCTCCTGCTGCCGCTGGACGAACGTTTCGGCGGCATTCGAGACGCACGATTCGATCCGGCGTATGCCGCTCCCAATCGAAAACTCGCTCAGGATAACGAACAGTCCGAGCTCCCCCGTCGAATGCGAATGCGTTCCTCCGCAGAACTCAACCGATGGTCCGGCCTGCACGACGCGCACGCGTTCGCCGTACTTCTCACCGTGCATCCAGATCGCGCCGGTCGATCTCGCCTCTTCGATCGGCAGCTCGCGCGTGACCAGGGGCGAATCGTCGCGAATCATCTCGTTGACGCGGTGCGACACGTCGCGTCGCTGCTGCGACGTCAAGCTTCCCGAGGCCCAGCGAAAATCGAAGCGCATGCGATCGACGCCGACCCACGAGCCCGCTTGCGCAACGTCCTCGCCGAGCACGTCCTTCAGCGCTCGCTGCAAGAGATGCGCCGACGTATGGTGACGCCGAATCTCACGTCGCCACGAGTCGTGCACCAAGGTGCGAGCGCGTTGTCCGACCGAAAGTTCGCCGGAGGTCACGACGCCGTAGTGCGCGATTGCGTCGCCAAGATACTGTGCGTCCTCGACCTCGAAGGCGGCGTCCGCACCGAAGATCGCGCCACGGTCGCCAATCTGGCCACCGCGCTCCGCATAGAATGACGTCCTATCGAGCACGATCGCTCCGTGCTCGCCCGCCACGAGGCGTCCCACCGACTTTTCGTCGCGCAGCAATGCGACGATCTCGCCCTCGTTCTCCAATCCGTCGTATCCGGTGAAGACGCTGGTGATTGCGGGCAGCTCGGCGAGCGTCACGACCGCGCGCTTACTTTCGGCGTCACGGCGAGCGCGCTCGCGCTGTTCCTCCATGGCCGCGTTGAACCCGGCTTCGTCGATCGTGACGCCGCGTTCGGCCGCGATCTCCCGCGTCAGCTCCATCGGAAAACCGTACGTGTCGTGCAGCACGAAGACGTCGCCGCCGGAGAGTCGCTTATCGTGCGCGCGCTGCAGAAGATCGTCCAGCAACGCCATCCCGCGCTCGAGCGTGCGCTCGAAGCCGGCCTCCTCTTGTGCGAGGGTACGCGAGATGCGCGACACGTGTTCCCGTAGCTCCGGATAACCGGCCGCCAGCGACGCGACCACGACGGGAACGAGCGCCGTCAAGAAGCCGCTTGGATAGCCCAAGAGCCTCCCGTTACGAACCGCGCGACGAATGAGAAATCGCAGTACGTACCCGCGATCCGTGTTCGACGGAAAGATCCCGTCGTTGATGAGGAATACCACTGCGCGAGCGTGATCGGCGATGATGTTGCGGCGAACGCGCGGTTCCCGTTCGTCGAGCTGTGCGGAGCTCGGCGGCAAAGCGGCGGTCAGGTCGGCAAAGAGATCCGTGTCGTACATCGAGACCTTGCCGTTACAGAGCGCGAGCATGCGCTCGAGGCCGGCTCCGGTGTCGATCGCTTTGCGCGGCAGCTCCACCAGCTTGCCGTCCGCTCCTCGATTGAATTGCTGAAAGACGACGTTCCAGAACTCGACGAAGCGGTCGCCTTTGTTCGGTGCGTCATCGTGCGGCCCGCTCGCGTGCTCTGCGCCCGTATCGTAGAAAAGCTCCGTCGACGGACCGCACGGGCCGGTGGGGCCCATCGTCCAGAAGTTCTCTTCGTCGCAGCGCGTCACGCACGACGCGCCCAGGCCGATCTCGTCGCGCCAGATGCGCTCTGCTTCGTCGTCGCCGGTATGCACCGTAACGTGGATCTTCGCCGGGTCCAAGCCGAGCACGCGCGTGGAAAACTCCCACGCATACGCGATTGCTTCGCGTTTATAGTAATCGCCGAAGCTAAAGTTGCCGAGCATCTCGAGGAACGTTCCGTGTCGTCCGGTACGCCCGACGTTCTCGATGTCGCTCTTGGCACCGGCAACGCGTAAACAGCGTTGCACGGTGACGACCCGCGGCGCGGGCGCGGGGCGCTCGCCGAGGAAGACGGGAACGAACTGCTCCATCCCCGCAATCGTGAAAAGCGTCGTGGAGAGTGCGTCGGGGATGAGGCTCGCCGAGGGCACGTGAACGTGCCCTTTCGATACGAAAAACTCGACGAACGCTTGCCGAAGCTCTTGACTCTTCATGGTGCGCAAGAAGCAAGCTTAGAGCCCGTCGCCGATCGAACCTTCGGGGGCTCCTTACTCCTTGAGGACTGCCCGAAGCTTGTCGAGCGCCTTCGATTGGAGTCGTGAGACATGCATCTGCGAGACGTTGAGGCGCTGGGCGATCTCCGTCTGCGATACCGATTCGAAGAAGCGCAGGTGGATGATCACGCGCTCGCGACCGGAGAGCACCGAAAAGGCGCGCTCCAAGTTCGTACGATCCTCGAGCAGCTCGAGTCCGGAATCCGTCGTCCCGACGGTGTCGCCGAGCGTCTGCGATCTCCGGTCGCCGTCGCTCGAAATCTCCGAATCGAGCGAGAGAAGGTTGTACGCCTGCCCGAGCTCCTGCGCCTCAAGGATATCTTCTTCGCTGGCATCGAGATGCTTCGAGAGCTCGGCCACCGTCGGACTGCGCCCCAGCTCGACGGCAAGCTTTTCGCTCGCGCGGTTGACCGCAAGATTCAGCTCCTGAAGCCGGCGTGGAACCTTGACCGCCCAGCCTTTGTCGCGGAAGTAGCGCTTGATCTCGCCGACGATCGTCGGCGTCGCGTACGTCGTGAACTCCACTCCCCGCTCCAGCTCGAAGCGGTCGATGGCTTTGAGCAGCCCCACCGTCCCAACCTGCACGAGATCGTCGATCGGCTCGCCGCGGTTGGCGAACTTCAGCGCGAGAAACCGCACGAGGTTGAGATGCGTGACTACGAGGTCGTTCCGAAGACTCTCGTACGCACCGTCCTCGCCACCCGGCTGCCCACGATTCCGGCGCGCTTTTTCAAAGCGAGCGAACAGGTGCCGCGTACGTTCCCGAGTGGAACGCCCCTCGCGAGACCGCTCCGGCACGTCAGCTCGGCAAGCGCTTGAACATGACGAGGTCGGTACCACCGTCGGAACGCGTGTCGTAGTCGACGCTGTCCACGAGCGCCCGAATGAGGAAGATACCGAGGCTTGCGGCGGAGCCTTCGTCGGCGGTCACGACGTTCACGGCTTCCGGCTGGACCGGGCCGCCGAAGTTTCGAACGCGGATGCGCAATCCGTCGGAGACGCTCTCGCACAAGAGATCGACGCGGTCGCCGCCACGCGCGATTGCGTGCACCAGCGCCTCGGCGACGGCGAGCTTGACGTCTTCGATTTCTTCGATTGAAAACTGCAGGCGCGAGGCGACCGCCGAGACGGCGAGTCGCGCGATCGATACCCACTCGGCCTTCGCCGGAATGCGCAGCTCGACGACGTCCGTCGCCGCTTCGTGCCGCGCCTGCGCGTTCATACCAGGGCCTTGAGCGCGGCGTCTTCGCTATCGAAGATCCCGAAGATCATCACGAGCCCGGTGATGTCGAAGATCTTCTTGATCTGCGGATTCGTACACACGAGGTTCACCGATCCGCCGTGCTCGCGCACGCGCTTGAGCCCGCCGATGAGCACGCCCAGACCGGTGGAATCGATGTAGCGAACTTTCTCGAGATTGATGACGAGATTGTAGACCCCACGGTCGATGAGATTGCTGATGGCATCCTTGAGCTTGGGCGAGGTATAGACGTCGATCTCTCCCGAGAGATCGACCACCGAACAATCGCCCTTTGCTTCGCGGACGTTGACCTTGATGTCCAAGTCGTGTTCCCTATTCTTCTGTCTTGTAGCGCAGCTCGTCGCGAAGATGGTCGGCATTTGCCGTGCCTTCCTCAACGGCGGCACCGACGTTGCCGCGCGCGTTTTCCACGACGTGTCTGCCCCGTTCGTAGAGATCGGTTGCGTTCGCCTGCCACTGCGCGGCGGCGTCGGCTACCTTGTCGCGGACGTCGGAGACCTTGTCCCGAAGATCCTCGCTCGCGTCCTTCGCGAAGCTCGAGGCCTCCTTCGCCTTGCCCACGACCATGTCGCGCGCGTCCTCGCGCGTCAACGCAAGCGCGACGGCCGCGCCGATCGTAGCACCGATAACGAAACCGCCGAAAAAGCCACTGCCGTGGCGATCATTTGCCATGATGTATCAACTCCTCGGAACCTTCCCTTACACTCTTTCCCGTGACCAAGCGCCGCAAACCCGCGCTTACGCCGGTCAACGCCGCCCCGATGTTGACGATGGCCGGCGATATCGCTTGACGCACGAGCGCGGTCGTCCCGGAGACCGACGCCGCTACGCTCTCGAGCGCGCCCACCGCACCGCCGAGCCGCGCCAGCGTCTCGTCGGCCGTCGCGGAGATACCTTCGACGTGTTCCAACGCCTCGCCGACGGGTTTTCCGATGCCGGCGATCTGGCGATCGACTTCGTCGAGCGTCTTTCCGAGACGCATGAAGAGCCGCGCAAGCGCGAGCATCGCGACGAAGACTCCGGCACCGACCAGAAAGATGCCGGCACCGGCGCCGACATCGAGAACGCTTGGCCAATCCATATCAGGTCCGGCGCAGTTCTGACACCGCGACGGGCATGACCTGCAGGACGCGGTCGACCTCCTCCTGCGTCGTGGACGAACCCATGGAGAAGCGGACGGCCTCCCCGCCGTTTCCATCCTGGAGCGTGGCTATCACGTGGCTCGGCTCCGCGATACCCGACGTGCAGGCGCTTCCCGGCGAGACTGCTATGCCGTCGAGGTCGAGACGTACGCAGAGCGCCTCGGCCTTCACGCCGGCAACCGAGAGGTTCGCGATGCCCGCGAGACGCGGGTTGGCGCCGTTGACGCGCAGCAGCGCCAGGCTCGCGAGCAGCCCGATCTCGAGCCGATCTCTCAAGGGCTCTACGAGGGAAACGCGCTGCCGGCGCTCGGATTCCGCCAGTTCCAGCGCCGTAGCGGCCCCGGCGGCTGCGGCAACGCTTTCGGTCCCGGAGTGCTTCCCGAACTCCTGGCCGCCACCGTAGACGATCGGCTCGATCGCAACGCTCTCCCGAACGCAAAGGATGCCGAAGCCCGCGGGTCCGCCAAACTTGTGCGCGGCGAGCGAGATCGCGTCGGCGCCCAAATCCGCAAGCGGTAGCCAGCCGGGTGCTGCGATCGCATCCGTATGGAAGAGTACTCCACGCTCGCGCGCGAGCGCCGCGAAACGAGCAACCGGTTGGATCGTTCCGATCTCGTTGTTTGCATACATGATGCTTGCGAGCACGGTATCGGGGCGCAACTCTGCAGCGAAACGTTCCGGATCGACGAAGCCGTGCCGATCCACCGGCAGCAACGTCACGTCGTATCCCTCGTCGCGCAAGCGATCGAGCGCGTGCAAGATCGCGTGATGCTCGATCGCGCTCGAGAGGACGTGCCGGCCGTTGCCGGCTCTCGCCATTCCTATGATGGCCAACGAATCGGCTTGCGAGCCGCCGCCGACGAAGAGCACCTCCTTGCGCCTCACGCCCAGCACGCGCGCGATGCGTTCGCGCGCCTCCTCGAGCACCGTCCGAGCGCGCCGTCCCTCGCGATGCAGCGAGCTCGGGTTGTAGATCCCGCCCTCCAGATAAGGGAGCATGGCTGCCAAGGCTTCGGCACGCAACGGCGTCGTCGCGGCGTAGTCCATGTATATTCGGGATTGCGTCACAGGGCTTTCCAAGGAGGCAGCGTTAGCATGGCGTCGTGCGAAGCTCCATTGCACACTCCGAGAAGTAGCAACGGGAACCGGCGGTCCGATATCAATCGGGCCGCCTCTTTTTTGCCGGCTCGTAGTACGTACGGCCGATGAGGTTCTCCGGGAGAAAGACTTGGGCGACGTCGTAATCGTCGTGGGTGTAATGGTAGTCGCGTCCGTAGCCAAGATCGCGCATGAGCCCCGTCGGCGCGTTGCGTAGATGCAGCGGCACCGGTTCGTTGCGCGTTGCCTGCACGTCCTCCATTGCGGCGAAGTACGCTCTGCCAACGGCATTGCTCTTCGGTGCGGTCGCCAGATAGAGCGTCGCGTGCGCCAACGCGTAGAAACCCTCCGGCAACCCGACGAAGTGCACCGCTTGTTGCGCGGCGACAGCCACACGAAGACCCGCTGAATCGGCGAGTCCGACATCTTCCGACGCGAGGATCACGAGCCTGCGTGCGATGAAGAGGGGGTCTTCGCCGCCTTCGATCATGCGCGCGAGCCAATAGACCGCCGCGTTCGGATCGCTGCCGCGAATAGACTTGATGAAGGCGGAGACCGTGTCGTAATGCGCGTCGCCGCCCTTGTCGTAGACTGACGCCCTCCGCTGCATCGCATCGAGGACTTGCGCTCGGTCGATGGCGCGCACGCCGGCTTGCGGTTGTGCGGCTGCTGCAGCGAACTCGAGTGCGTTGAGCGCCGCGCGGGCATCGCCGTTCGCGAGCCCGACGAGCGCCACGCGGGCCTCATCGTCGAGACGCACCTCCAACCCGCCAAGCCCGCGTTCGCGATCGTGCAGCGCGCGATCGACGATCGTTGCGACGTCGTCGTCCGAGAGCGGCTTCAGCACGAAGACCCGCGCGCGGGAGAGCAGCGCCGAGTTCACCTCGAACGACGGGTTTTCGGTCGTGGCGCCGACGAGCGTCACGGTTCCGTCCTCAACGTACGGCAGAATCGCATCTTGCTGCGCTTTGTTGAAACGATGGATCTCGTCGACGAACAGGAGGCTGCGCCTCCCCAGGCGCTTGCGCGCCTGCGCCTGCGCGACGACGCGACGCAAGTCGGCAACGCCGGCGCTCACTGCCGAGAGGTGCGTGAACTCCGCTTCCGTCGCACGGGCGACGATCTCGGCAAGCGTGGTCTTCCCGGTTCCCGGCGGGCCCCAGAGAATCATGGAGGGGACGGCATCGCGCTCGATCGCGCGCCGTAGCGGCCGCCCCGGACCGACGAGCTCTTCCTGGCCGACGAACTCCTCGAGCTGCTGCGGGCGCATACGCGCCGCGAGCGGCACGCTCTGCAACCCCAAGTCGAAGAGGCTCACGGGTGCGGCGTGTGCAGCCCCGGTATTCGTATCGGCTTGGGAGTCGCGATGTGTGGTTGCACCTCGCTCGGGAACTGCATCGTAACGTTCCCTTCGGCGTGCGCGTTGCCGGTGACGGTATCGTATGCGATGCGATCCGCGACGACGTTTCGCAACCCTTGGGCGACGCGAGCGTTGCCGGAGAGGTACAGCATGTGGCTCGCATCGTTGAGCATTCCGCGCTCGGCATCGACCGTCGTGTTCTCCTGCACGTAGTGCACGTGACCCGTGGCGACGTAGACGCGCGTCTTTCCGTCGATGCGAATCTGATCGGCGGTGAGCGTCGCCGGGCCGCTCGGATGCGTGATGCTGCCGCTCGCCATTCCGGCGAAGTTGCCGCTTTGGTCGTGCATCGTGACGTCACCGTACAGCGTGACGATCTGCGTCTTGTAGTTTCCGTTCGCGCGATCGGCTTCGACGTCGCCCCCTTGCCGGGTCATCAGGAGCTTGGTCGGAACGCTGAAGTCACCGCTCTTCTGGTTGAAATCGAGCGACGACGTGTGCACCGTCCAAATGCCCACGGCGAAAGAGTCGCTGTACGCACTCGGCGCAGGCGTCGGGGAGGCAGCAACGGCAGCGGCAACGATCGCTCCGGCGATGGCCGCGGTGAGCGGACGGATCATGGTTCGGATACAATCCTCGTGGGGTCGACGACCGAGACTTCGAGCCGCGGCGCGACTTCTCCGCGCTCGAGGAGAAGATCGGCGCCTGACGGTAGCCCCGCGGATCCATCCCCTGCGTACGCAGTGCCGCACGTAAGCAGTGGGCCGCAACGTTCGAGGAGCGCCTGCGCGAGTGGCTCCTGCGGCACGAAAAACGCAACGCGCTCGCGCTCGGCTAGCCCGGATGCCGAGAAAAAGGACGGGCGTTTCAGCAGCACGGAAAGCGGGCCCGTTCGCGCGTGTTTCACGGCGAGCGCGGCGAGCGCGTCGTTAGGAGCGTACTCGAGCAGCTCGGCAGTGCTACCGACGCAGAGTTCCATGCGTCCACCCTCCTGCTCGCAGGCATACGCGCACACCGCCTTTACGGCGTCCTCGCGCTGTAAATCGCAGCCGAAGCGATAGCCCGTTTCATCCGAATACACAACGGTACCCCCGGCGAAGACGACGCGCGCTCCCTCCTCGACGACGTCTTCGGCCCGCTCGCGCCGCGCGTCGAGAATCCTCAATGCCGCGAAACGGACGCCATCAGACGTGGATGCGCATTCCGGTGCCGAGTGCAACGCACGAGAGGGGGTCGTCGGCAACGATCGCCGGAACCCCGGTGATTTCGGAGAGCAGCTTGTCCAAACCGCGCAGCAGCGCGCCGCCTCCCGTTAGGATGACGCCGCGATCGATGATGTCGGAGGCCAGCTCAGGCGGCGTCTTCTCGAGAACCGACTTGACCGCTTCCACGATGGCGCCGACCGGCTCCGAGAGGGCTTCCCTGACCTCTTCGCTCGTGATCTTCACCGTCTTGGGCAAGCCGTTGATGAGGTCGCGCCCGCGGATCTCCATCGCGAGCTCCTGATCGAGCTTGTACGCGGAGCCGATCTTGATCTTGATCTCTTCGGCGGTTCGATCCCCGATCATGAGATTGTACACCCGCCGAATGTACCGAACGATCGCATCGTCCATCTTATTCCCAGCGACGCGCAACGATTGAGAGACGACGATCCCGCCGAGCGAGATCACGGCGACGTCGGTCGTTCCTCCGCCGATGTCGACGACCATGCTGCCGCAAGGCCCGTCTATGGGCAATCCGGCGCCGATCGCGGCGGCCATCGGCTCTTCAACGATTTCCACGCTGCGCGCGCCTGCAAGCTTCGCGGCGTCTTTCACCGCGCGCTCTTCGACGCTCGTGATCTCCGCGGGAACGCAGATCGTGACGTGCGGCTTCGGCTTCACGAGCGACGACCACCAAGTGCGGTCCTTCGTTACCTTTTTGATGAAATAGGCAAGCATCGCCTCGGTCACTTCGAAATCGGCGATGACGCCGTCGCGCAACGGTCGTATCGCTTGAATGTGCGCCGGCGTCTTGCCGAGCATCAGGCGAGCCTCTTCGCCGATGGCGAGCACTCTGCCGGTATTCATGTCTTTCGCGACGACCGACGGCTCGCGCAAGACGATTCCCTTGCCGCGAACGTGCACGAGCACGTTGGCCGTTCCCAGGTCAATTCCGATGTCCAAACCCGCTCCGTATTCTTGTTAGCCGGCTGCTGTGTTGACGCGTGGATATGCACTCGTTTCGAAAATCGTCGACGGCTCGACGAACTGCGTGACGCCGCTCGAGCGCTGCACTTGGGCACCGAGCTCGGAGAGCGTCTCCGTCAACCGCTCGTACCCACGGTCGACGTACTCGAGGCCGATGATCTCCGTTTCCCCCGCCGCCCCGAGTCCGGCGATGACGAGGCCCGCTCCCGCGCGAATGTCGGGCGCTTCTACCGGCGCGCCGGAGAGTTGCGCGACGCCCTTGACGACGGCCGCGTTGCTCTCCATCGAAACCTTCACGTCGGCGCCCATGCGCGCGAGCTCGTTGACGTACGAGAAACGCGCGTTGAAGATCGACTCCTCGACGACGCTGGTTCCTGGAACGGTGCAGAGGAAGGCCACGGCCTGCGGCTGCAAGTCGGTCGCAAACCCGGGGTGCGGCGCCGTCACGATGCTCGTTCCCGCGTCGATCGCATCGCCGCGCAGGCGCACCCAGTCGTCACCGGTCGTGATCTCCGCGCCGCACTCTGCGAGCTTCTCCACCACGGCTTCGAGATGCTGCGGCCGGCACTGCGTCACCGTCACGTCGCCTCTGGTTACCGCTCCCGCGAAGAGGAGCGTTCCCGCCACGATGCGATCGGGAATGATTTCGTACTCGCAGCCCTTCAGCTCGTGAACTCCCTCGACGACGATCGTGTCGGTGCCCGCACCGGCAACGCTCGCGCCCATCGCGACGAGAAAGTTTGCGAGATCGACGACTTCCGGTTCCATCGCAACGTTATGCAGCGTCGTCGTGCCGTCCGCGAGAACGGCGCTCAGCATCGCATTCTTCGTCGCACCGACGCTCGGCATCCGAAACTCCACCGACGCGCCCTTCAGCCGTTTCTTCTTGCAGTGCGCGATCAGGTAACCGTGCGCGTTGCGCACCTCGCACCCGAGCGCGACGAATGCTTGCTCGTGCATGTCCGTCGCGCGCGTACCGAGCACGCAACCGCCGGGCAAGGGAACTTCGGCACGGCGGAAGCGGCCCAAGAGCGGGCCGACGATGTCGAAGGACGCCGCCAGTTTGCGCACGAGCGTGTACGGAGCGCGGAACGACGTGACGTTGCTCGCGTCGATCGTGAGCGTGTGCTCGCCTTCATAGCGAATGCGAGCGCCAAGCGCTTCGAGTAACGACCACATCACCGAGACGTCGGTGATGCGCGGAACGCGGTGGAGCGTGACGGGACTCTTCGCGAGCAGCGACGCGGCCATGATCGGCAGGGCGGCGTTTTTGGCGCCGTGCGTGGGAACCGATCCTTCCAAGCGTGCGCCGCCGCGAATGCGCAGCGTCGTCTCTAAACGGTCGAGCATTGTTGTCATGAAAGCGTGTCCGCGCGAGATTCGCGCCGCGGGGCGCTGCGCCCCGCCTCGTCCGGTCCCGGCCTGGGTTACGTCTCGTGCCCCGTGAGTCGGAGCTTCGCCCGCGCGAACTCCTCTGCGGCGCGATCGTGCGCGGTTTGGGCTTGAGCGAGCTCGTGGCGCGTTCTTGCCACGTCGACGTCCTCGAATCGAAGTGCCTCGTCGACGAGCACGGTCACGCGATCGGGCAACGCCTGGATGAAGCCGGAGCCGGTCGCGCGCTCGAGGCGCTCGACTGCGCCCTCGCGCACGACATTTGCTCGAAGCAAGCCCGGCCGCAGCGCGGCCAGCAGCGGAGCGTGGCGGGGCAGGATCCCCTCCTCACCCTCGGTCGTAACCACGATGACCAGCTCGGCATCGCCTTCGAAGACGATCTCGCCGGGCGCGATCAGCTTGAACGGGACGGTTGCCACGATCGACGCTAGACCGCCGCGCCCATTTTCTCGGCGTTCTCCTTCGCTTCGTCGATGCCGCCGACGTAGAAGAACGCTCCCTCGGGGAGATGGTCGACCTTGCCCTCCAAGACTTCTTTGAACGAAGCGACCGTATCCGCGAGCTTGACGTACTTGCCCGAGCGCCCCGTGAACTGCTCGGCGACGAAGAACGGCTGCGAGAAGAAGCGCTGGATGCGGCGCGCGCGCGCGACGGCGATTTTGTCCTCCTCGGAGAGCTCTTCGACGCCGAGGATCGCGATGATATCTTGCAGATCGCGATAGCGCTGGAGCGTCTCCTGAACGCCGCGCGCGACCGCGTAATGCTCTTCGCCGACGATCTGCGGATCGAGAATGCGCGAACTCGACGCCAGTGGATCGACGGCAGGGTAGATGCCCAGCTCCGAGATCGGACGCGAGAGCGCCGTCGTCGCATCGAGATGCGCGAAGGTCGTAGCAACCGCGGGATCCGTGTAATCGTCGGCCGGAACGTAGACCGCCTGCACCGAGGTGATCGACCCCTTGCGGGTCGACGTGATGCGCTCTTCGATGGCGCCCATGTCGGTTGCGAGCGTCGGCTGGTAGCCGACGGCCGACGGCATCCGCCCCATCAGCGCGGAGACTTCGGAGCCCGCCTGCATGTACCGAAAAATGTTATCCATGAAGAGCAGTACGTCGGCGCCGAGCTCGTCGCGGAAGTATTCGGCCATCGTCACGCCGGTCTGCGCGACGCGAAAGCGCACGCCGGGCGGCTCGTCCATTTGACCGAAGACGAGCGTCGTCTGCGCGAGAACGCCGGATTCTTTCATCTCGAGCCAGAGATCGTTCCCCTCGCGCGTCCGCTCGCCGACACCGGTGAAGACGGAGAAGCCTTTGTGCACGTACGCGATGTTGCGAATGAGCTCTTGGATCAGCACCGTCTTGCCGACGCCGGCGCCGCCGAAGAGCCCGACTTTCCCACCGCGCGTGTAGGGAGCCATCAAGTCGATGACCTTGATCCCGGTCTCGAACACACGCTGCGTCGGCTCCTGGTATTTGAACTCGGGAGCGGCACGGTGTATCGGCCATTGGGCGGCCGCTTGCACGGGCTCGTCGGAGTCGATCGTCTTCCCCAACACGTTGAAGATGCGTCCGAGCGTGCCTTCCCCGACCGGCACCGTGATCGGACCGCCGGTATTGGCGACCGGAGCCCCGCGGACGAGGCCGTCGGTCGACCCCATCGCTAGGCAACGCACCTGGTTGTTCCCGAGCTCGTCTTGCACCTCGAGCACGAGCTCGCGTTCCTGCATCGCCGTTCCGCCGAGGTTCTGCTGGGGCGCGGCGGCTCCATTCGGCCGTCCTGAGCTTGTCGTTCCTGAGCCTGTCGAAGGATTTACGCGAACGCGCAGCGCGTCCTGAATTTTCGGAAGCGTCTCCGGCGTGAACTCCACGTCGACGACGTTGCCGAGCACTTGCACGACTTTTCCGGTGTCGGTAGCCACAACTAGTTTTTCTCCACAGGAGCGAAGGAGTGAGTGCCTATGCCATGAGGCCCTCGGAGAGCGTCTGACTTCTTCGAAAACGTCATGGATGTTCTCATCCGGCGAGCGCTTCCGCGCCGGCTACGATTTCGAGCAGTTCTTTGGTGATCGCCGCCTGACGCGCGTTGTTCATCGCGATCGTTGATTCGTCGATCGCTTTAGCGGCGTTGTCGGTTGCATTGCTCATGGCAATCAACTGCGCCGCAAAGAAGGCAGCATCCGTTTCGAGCATCGCCGAATACAGCGTGAACTCGAGATACTTTGGCAAAAGCAACGAGAGCACGAACTCCGGCGACGGCAGAAACTCGACCGCACCCTTCTGCGCACGCGCGGCGCCGGTTGGCGAAAACGCCTCCTTCAAAATCGGCACGAGCCGCCGCGTCTTCGGGCGTTGCGACATCATGGAGACCAGGGTCGAGGAGACGAGTACGATCTCGCCGATCTCTCCGGCGACGAAGTCGGCGCTCACGTTCTGCGCGACGGCGTGCGCCGTTTCCAGCTTTCCGCCGCCGAGCGGCCAGGTCGGGTGCTGGCCCTGGCCCATGCGTCGCACGGCGTTGCGCGCTTTGAGGCCGACGGAGTAGAAGCGAACCTCCCGATGCCCTTGCGCGTACTGCTCCGCCATTCGGATCACGTTGGAGTTGAACGCGCCCGCAAGCCCTTTGTCGGCCGTCATCAAAATGACCCCGGGTGCTGCGCCGCCCTTGCCTTCACGCATGAACGGATGATCTACGACGGACACCGCCGCAACGAGGTCGCGCAGCATCTCCGCGAGCGTCTGCGCGTACGGACGTGCGCGGCGTTGCGCGATCTCTGCACGGCGAATCTTCGCTGCAGCGACCTGCTTCATCGCCTTGGTGATCTGCTGCGTGTTCCGCAGCGACCGAATCCGGTCTCGCAGCTCGCGTACGGTCGCCAAATCAGAACGCCTTGTTGAACTCGGCGAGTGCCGCGTCGAGCCTCTTCTTCGTCTCGTCCGCGACCTGGCCGGATTGTGCGATGTCGGTCGGGATGGCAGCGTAGCGCTCGTGCAGGAACTGGATCGCCCCGATCGCCCAGCTCTGCAGACGGCTCGTTTCGACGTCGTTGACGAACCCTTTCGTGCCGGCGTAGAGGAGAATCACCTGATCCTCCATCGGCATCGGTTGATATTGCGGCTGTTTGAGCAGCTCGGTAAGCTTCTCGCCGCGGAGCAGCTGCATCTGCGTCGACTTGTCGAGATCGCTTGCAAGCTTTGCGAAGGCCGCGAGATCGCGATACTGCGCGAGTTCCAGCTTCAACTGCCCGGCCACCGATTTCATTGCCTTCGTCTGTGCGGCGCCGCCGACGCGCGAGACCGAGAGCCCGACGTCGATCGCCGGCCGGATGCCTTGGAAGAATAGGCTCGGCGTCAAATAGATCTGACCGTCCGTAATCGAGATGACGTTGGTAGGAATGTACGCCGAGAAATCGCCGGCTTGGGTCTCGATGATCGGCAAGGCCGTCATCGAGCCGCCGCCCATCTCGTCGCTGAGCTTCGCCGCACGCTCGAGCAGGCGCGAATGAAGATAGAACACGTCTCCCGGGTAGGCTTCCCGGCCCGGCGGCCGCCGCAGCAAGAGCGACATCTCGCGATACGCTTGTGCGTGCTTCGTCAGATCGTCGTAGATGACGAGCACGTCCTTGCCGGCATACATCAGGTCTTCGGCCATCGCACACCCCGCGAACGGCGCGATCCAACGCAGTGCGGCAGCATCAGCCGGGCTGACCGTCACGATGGTCGTGTACTCCATCGCGCCCTTCTGCTCGAGAATTTGCGAGAGGGCGGAAACGGTCGAGTTTTTCTGGCCAATGGCAACGTAGATACAGAAGACGTTGCTTCCTCGCTGGTTGATGATCGTGTCGATCGCGATCGCGGTTTTGCCGGTCGAGCGATCGCCGATGATGAGCTCGCGCTGTCCCTTTCCGATGGGAACCAACGCGTCGATGGCGCGGATGCCGGTCTGGAGCGGTTGAAAGACGGGCCGGCGCTGCACGACGCTGGGCGCAGTGTTCTCGACCGTCCGCAGGCGCGCCGCGTCGAGCGTACCTTTGCCGTCGACGGGCCGGCCGAGCGGATCGACGACGCGCCCCAGGAGGGCCTCACCGACCGGCACGGAGGCGATGCGCCCCGTCCTGCGCACCTTGTCGCCCTCCTGAACCTCGGCATCCGGCCCCATGATGACGACGCCGACGTTGTCCTCCTCGAGGTTCAGGGCAACGCCTTGCAGACCGTTCGGAAACTCGACGAGCTCCGAAAACCGTACGCCGCGCAGCCCGTAGACGCGCGCGAGGTTGGCGCCGACCTCGATCACCGTACCGACCTCGTCCTCTTCGAGCTCGCCTTTGAAGCCGGCGATCTGCGACTTGAGCAGTCCGGCGATTTCGTCTGCGTTGATCATGTTTGGCTTTCTTTGGTCGTGAGTGTCGTCATGTCGTTGCCGCAAGCGCTCTCGCCAGCTCGTCGAGGCGGCGAGCAATCGTGCCGTCGATGCGGCGGTCACCCGTCGTCACGCGCACGCCGCCGATGAGCGTTGGATCGACCACGAGCTGCGGCTCGAAGCGCGTCCCGTAGACGCGCTCGATCCGACCGACGAGGCCGGCGACCGCTTTCTCCGAGAGCGGCCGCGCCGAGGTGATCCTCAGCGTCGCAACGCCCCGCGCGCTCATCTCGATCGAGCGATACTCCTCGAGCACCGCCTGCAGCAACGTCTCGCGATGCTTGCGCACGAGCAACAGCAGCGCGTGCAACGCGATGTCGTCCACTCTGCCTTCAAAGACCTTCGCCAGCACGCGCTCCTTCTCATAGCGGTTGATGATCGGAGCGAGAAAAAACCGGCGCGCTTGCTCGTTCGCCTCGATGGCGGCGACGACGCACTGGAGGTCGTCGCCGATGCGCTCGACGCCGCGGGCCTCCGAGGCGAGCGCGTAGATGGCGGACGCATAGCGTCTGGCGAGCGTGCGGTTCACCATGCTAGCCGCGCGCGTTCTCCAGCGTGGCCAGGAACCGCTCGACGAGTCGCGCGTTTGCAGGAGCGTCGACACGACGCTGCGCCTCGTCGCGAGCCTCCGCCAACGCTTGCGCGACGATCTCGTCGCGCAAGCGCAGACGCGCTGCGGCACGGGCGCGCTCGAGCTCTCCCGCGGCATTGTGCAGGACGCGCTCGGAGGCGGCCATCGCCTCCGCGACGATGTCCTCGCGCTCGCGCACGGCTTGTCCGTCCGCTCGACGCCGGATCAGCTCCGCATCGCGCGTCGCACGCTCGATCTCGTCCCGAAGAGCCTCGAGGGCGGCCTTGGCCTCGTCGCGATGGCGCTCGGCCTCCGAGATCTGCCGGTTGCTGCGCGCCCGCGCGCCCAGCACCATCGGCTGCAGCCAGCGCATCCAAATGTACGCCATCGACGCCACGAACAGTAGCGCCGAGGCGACCTGGCTCCACGTCGCGATCTGGATGTAGAGCTCGCTCGAGCCCATCAGGCGCTCTCCGCCATGACGCGCTCCACCATCGCCTGCGCGAGACCGCGCACGGCGCGCTCGTCGCTCGCGCGCGCGGCGTCGAGCTCCGCCAACGCGGCGCGCGTCGCTTCCTCGACGATCTCTTGCGCCTGTCGCGTGCACCGTGCTGCAATTTCAGCAGCCTCATTCGTCGCCTGAGCGCGCGCGGCGGCGATCCGTTGGGCGGCTTCGCGGCGCGCCGCCGCACGCACGCTTTCCGCGCGCTGCCGCAGCTGCATCGCCTCGGCTTGATAGCGATCGTAGTCGACGACGAGGCTGTTGATGTACTCCCTTCGCTTGCGGATTGCGGCCGCGACGGGACGCAAGAAGACCGCGTTCAAGATTGCGAAGAAAATCGCGAAGTTGACGAGCTGGACGACGAGCGTTCCGTCGACCGAAAGAAACGACATGCTCGGCGCGCGCTACCTGACCAGCGCGCCCACGATCGCCGGCACTTTGGCGACGACGAGCAGGATGTAGAACGCAAGCGCGATAGCGATGAACGGCACCGCCTCCAACACGCCGACGCCCAAGAACATGAACGTGTAGATGTTCGAGCGTGCCTCGGGTTGTCGCGCGATCGCTTCGACGGCCTTCGACGCAACGTTTCCGTCGCCGATGGCGGAGCCGAACGCGACGCCGGAGATGATGATGCCGAAGGCGAGCAACGCCGCAGCACCGATGAGGGCTTCAGTCATACGAGCCTTTCTAGCTAGTGTTCCTCGGAGATCGCGAGCGAGAGATAGACGATCGCCAAGAGGGTGAAAACAAACGCCTGAATCGTTCCGACGAAGAAGTTGAAGAACTGGATCAAGAACGGAACGACGGAGACTCCCATCGACAAATCGAAGGCGCCGATGCGTATGCGGGCGAGAATGATCGTCGAGATAATGATGAAGAGCAGCTCCCCCACGAAGATATTGAAAAACAATCGCGCGGCGAGCGTGACCGGGCGAAGGATCTCGTCGAGCACGTTCACGGGAAAGAGCGCCGGAAACGGCTCGAACAAGTGCTTCAGATATCCGGGGCCTTTCTTCTTGAACGCCACGATCTGAATCATGAAGAAGACCACGAGCACGAGCGGCACGACGGTGTTGAGATCGGCCGTCGGCGAGCCGCCGAACGGCAGATCGAACGCCTTGAACGGCACCATCCCGAACTGGTTCAAGAGAAAGATGAAGATGAACAGCGCGACGAAGAACGGCACGAATGGCTCGCCGGCCGGCCCGAGCACGCCTGTCGCCAGGTCTGCAATGTAATTGAAGACGCCCTCGAAGACGGTATGGCGTCTGGATAGGTACGGAGAGCGATAACTCGCGCCGATCCAGGCAAAGAGGCCGAGCGCAAGCGCCATGACGAGCCACGTCGTGACGATCGTGTCTGCATGGACGGCTCCGAGCACTGGCAAGTGCCAAAGAAAGTGTTCGCCGATCTGTTCGTGCACGTTCCTCTTCTTTGAATTCTAATCGCTCGAGAATCGCTTGCTTCTTTACCGCGCCCGACCGACGCTCACGGCATAGAGCGCTGTCGGGAGAAAGAACCCTGCGAAATACCAGGCCATCGACCACCACGGTCCCGAGGCCGCGAAGGCCACCGGCACTATACCGAAGAGAGCGAGCCGGAAAAAACTACTTATGACGAAAGCCCCGGCGTTGCGGCTTCGTCCGAGCCGCTCGACGCCGTGAGCCGTCAGCATGGCATTGAGGATACCGCAGAGACCGCCTACTGCCAAGGCAAGCGCGGGAAGCGGCAGCGGGCGGGCAGCGAGCAGGGAAGCCAAGGCCACGACGGCCCCGGACCGCCACAGCGCCGCCCGGAACGCTCCGTTCAGAGGGACCTCGAGAGCAGCCTGAACGCCCCATACGCGCCCAGCAGCATGCCGGCAAAGAGCCCGAGGAAGGCGTAAAGGTTCCCTCCCGTCCTCGCATCGGCGAGAATCCCGACTCCGAATCCCAGCAACGATGCGCCGACGAAGGTGCCTCCGGCGCCGATCAGCGGCACCACCCCCTTCATTCCGGCGAGCCGTCTATGCCCGAGAACGGCTTGGGATAGTGCGCGCCACGGAAGCGCGCGAGAAGCCAGGCGACGATGCGATCCGCGGCGTGCCCGTCGCCGTATGGGTTCGCGGCGCGCGCCATTGCGTCGAAGGCCGCTGCGTCGGTAAGCAGTCGTCGCGCCGCGGCCACGATGCGCTCGCGACGGTGTCCGACGAGCTCGAGCGTTCCCGCGTCGAGCCCCTCGGGGCGCTCGGTTTCATCGCGCATCACGAGCACCGGTTTGCCAAGACAGGGCGCCTCTTCTTGCAGACCGCCGGAGTCGGTGAGCACGAAAGTGCAGGCTTTGATCGCCGCGACCATCCGCGCGTAATCGATCGGATCGACGAGCACGACGCCGGGAACGTCGCCGAGAATCTCACGCGCGACCGGGCGAACGTGCGGCGACGGGTGCACGGGCCAGTAGAGCTGCGGGTGCATGGGAAGCGCGGCGATTTCGCGCATCGCTTCGCACATCTCGCGCATATACGGATGGTTCTCGCGACGGTGCGCGGTGACGGCAACGATCGGGCGCCGCGCGTCGAGCTCGCTCCATCGCGGCGGCGCCGGAAGATCCGTTCGCGCGGCGGTCTCCAGGAACGCGTCGATTACCGTGTTCCCGGTGACGACGACGTCGCGCGCATCGGCGTGCTCTTGAAGGAGATGATCGCGGGCGAGCGGCGTGGGCGCGAAGTGGTAGGAGGCGATCGTTCCGGTGAGACGCCGGTTCATCTCCTCGGGAAACGGCATCCAGCGATCGCTCGTGCGCAGGCCCGCTTCGACGTGCCCAACGGGAACGTGTCGATAGAAGGCTGCAAGCGCGGCCGCGGTACTCGTCGTCGTGTCGCCGTGCACGAGCACGACGTCGGGTTTCGCATCGTCGAGCGCCGGCTCCATCCCTTCGAGAACGCGCGTCGTCACCTGCGTGAGCGTCTGGTCCTCGGTCATGATGTCGAGATCGTAATCGGGCCGGATCGCGAAGAGCTCCAGCAGATCGTCGAGCATCTCGCGATGCTGCGCGGTGACGCAGACGAGACCCGCAATGCCAACGTGACGTGCGAGCGCGTGGACGACGGGCGCCATCTTGATCGTATCGGGACGCGTCCCGAAGACGGTCATGACGCGCAGCGCGTTATCGGCCACTTAGGGGACCCCTAGTTGACATGCGGAAAGACGTGCGTGAGGCCGCCGGAGACGTAGAACGCGACCGTGCCGAGCACGAAACACAGCGCGTAAATGAGCAGGACCGCCTGACGGACGTTCAGCCCGAACCGAAAGATCAGCAGGTGATGGAAGTGCCCTCGATCTGCCTCGGTAACCGCTTTGCCGGTGATCGAGCGGCGCAGAATCACCGCAGCCGTATCGACGACGGGCAGCGCGAGGATGACGAGCGGCACGATGAGGCTGATCGCGATCGCGGTCTTGCTCGTGCCGATGATCGAGACCGTCGCGAAGACATAGCCGATGAAGAGCGAGCCCGCGTCTCCGAGAAAGATTCGTGCCGGATTGAAATTGTACGGAAGAAAGCCGATCGCCGCACCGGCGAGGGCGAGGACGACGATTGCGACGACGATGTCCCCATGCATGAGGAAGATCAGCGCCATGAAGAGGCTCGAGATCGCGGTGAAACCCGCCAGCAGCCCGTCCAGGCCGTCGATGAAGTTGATCGCGTTCATCATGCCGACGTACCACAGAAGGGTGAGCGGGACGCCGACCCACGTCGGAAAGTCGATCCAGTTCGTGCTCGGATTATGGTTGAACGGATTCGTCATGCCGGGGATGATGAAGCCGTACAGCATCGAGACGAGCGCGACGAGCGACTGCGCGGCGAGCTTGTTGCGCGGCTTCATCTGCATCAGGTCGTCCCACATGCCGACGCCGAGAATCAAGAGGCTTCCGAAGAGTAGGCCCACTAGTTGGTGAATCGATTCGAACTGATCGGACAGAACGTTGTACCGGTGCGCGAGCGGCGCGTGCAACGCCGAGGGGACGAGCGCGTACGGTGAGGAGAGTGCGATGCCGAGCACCGTGAAGAGCGCGACGGCGAAGCCGAAGTAGACCGCAACGCCTCCGATGCGCGGCGTCGGCACCGTGTGCATGTGGCGTTCTTCGGGACCGTGGAGTACGCCCAGGCGCTTGGCCAGATGGATGACGAGCGGGGTCGCGATCGCGGCGACAGCGATGGCGAGGGCGAAGGTCGCGCCGTAGATCAGCACTGCCGTCAGCATGACTGCGCGCTTCCTTGCAAGGAAAACGGAACGAGCGCTACGCCGGCGTCGGAGAGCAGCTCCGTTGCGACCGGGTCGGGATACGGCTCGACGAAGACGATCTTGACGACGCCCGCGCTGATGAGGAGCTTCGAGCAGCCCACGCAGGGTTGATGCGTGCAGTACGCCGTTGCGCCCTGCAGCCCCACACCGTACAGCGCGCCTTGAACCACGGCGTTGGCCTCCGCGTGCGTCGCCCGCACGCAGTGCCCGTCGCGCAATATGCAGTCGGCTTGCGTGCAGTGCGCGACGCCGCGCGGCGCACCATTATAGCCGGTCGTGAGAATCCGATTCTCGCGCACTAACACGCAGCCGACCAGAGCGCGCGGGCACGTCGCCCGCGTTGCGACCGTTCGCGCGATCTGCACGAAGTATTCGTCCCAGCCGGGCCTTGACGTCATCCTAGCCCCTTCTCCCGTTTCATCCTGAGCTTGTCGAAGGATGCCGTTCAGCTCGTGCTACGCACTGCCGCTGGAACCGACGTGAGGCTTCCGAACATCCGATCCCCGGCATCGCCGAGTCCCGGCACGATGTAGGCGTGATCGTTCAAACCCGCGTCGACCGCGCACGTGACGATGGACGCGCTCGGATGCGCGCGTTGCACGTGACGCACGCCTTCCGGCGCCGCAATCAAGCAGATGAACGTGAGCGTCCGCGCACCCCGCTCGACGAGCGCGTCGAGCGCCGCGACTGCCGAGTTGCCCGTCGCGAGCATCGGATCGAGCAAGAAGACGTGGCGGTCGCCCAGCTCCGGCGGAACGTTCGCGTAATAGGGTACCGGAACCAGCGATTGCGGATCGCGATAGAAGCCTAGATGTGCAACGACCGCATCGTCGACGACCTGCAAGAATCCAGGCAACAATCCGAGACCCGCGCGAAGAATCGGCGCAACGACGGGACGCGTTGCGATACGCTGGATCGTCGTATCCGTCAGCGGCGTCTCTACGCGCTCGTTTCGCAGCGGCAATCCACGCGTCGCCTCGTAGGCAAGAAAAACCCCGATCTCTTCAACCAGCTTGCGAAAGACCGGTACCGGCGTCTCCTTGTCGCGAATTCTCGCGATGCGGTCGGCAACGGCGGGATGATCGAGAACGAGAAGATCGCGGCTTGCGGACACGCTCTTATCTTTCGCGGAGCCCGCCGCTCGCCTGCCGTGCTCAAAGGTTCATGTCAGGCGAAGTCCGCCTCAGTCTCCTCCTTAACATCTCTCCCCGCGTCAATGGCAGCCTCTTCTTCCAGTATTTCCTCTGTAATCTCAGCTCTGTCTAGCGCATCGGGCTCCACCCCGACCAGGACTAGCGGAACGTGCGGTACGCCTCTACCCTCACGGATGAGATCGTACAGGGCACCCTCATAGTAAGGCACGCCGCTCGACATGTTCGCTTGCAAGGCTTTCGTAGGGAGTATCTCCACTCCGACATCCATAACGTCAGTCGTAAAGAATGCCATATGCTTCACGAATAAGTCGTGGGCGATGAACGAGTATTTGCCGAATTGCACCTCAACCATGCACCGCTCTTTGACGAAATCCGTCTGGTTGTAGGATCGGAGCGGCATCTTACCCGCCGCCTGTATTCGACTCTTCTGGTCGTGCATTGGAAGCGAGATGGTCTCGCGAATGAGCTTCGCGTCGTCGGTGACGTAGTAGTCGACGCGGCGTTGCTCCCACCCCAGCTCCTTGAAGGCGGATTTCATTGCCGCATTCATAGCCCTCGGTGAATAGAAGAGCTTCCCGACAGATCTTTTCTCTTTGCTGACCTTCGTCTTGTGCATCTCCGCATCTAAGCCGCGGATAACCTCGCAAATCTCGTCCCAGAGGTTAGGCTTGTGAACGAGCAAGTATTCCAGGCCATTCAGATGCGAGTAGCGCTCGGCTATTTTCACTGTCGTTATCCTTCGAGTTCACGCGGAATCACGTCGGGCTAACCATAAGCCGCGGAATCAGCCTCAGGTGTCTCTTCGCGCTGCTGCGAGTGGTAGGGTCTCTGCGCCGTTGCGGCACCACGGAGCGACGGCAATGCTTCCTTGCGGCTCGTACACCGGGCGGTGCATGGGACGGGTTCGCAGAGTTCCACGCGCGGCAGCACGGACCCGTGACGCGGCTATCTCCACGTACTCCGAAAGCACGTCCGCGCCGGCAGCACGGCGCCCGCGCAAGACAGCGGCCACCGGCGCGGAGCCCACGCCCATGTACGGATCCACGACAAGGTCCCCGGGATTCGTAAGGGCCAGCACCAATCGTTCAATCAGTTCGACTGGAAACTGGCATGGATGCAGTGTCTTTTCGACGTGATTGTGTTTAACGTTAGGGATTACCCAAAGGTCGCCGGGATTCTTCCCGAGTGGATTCGCGGAGTATTGGCCTGCCTTTGGCCCTTTGAAATACTTCTTTCCAGGATACTTCTGCGGAACTCGAACCGCATCAAGGTTGAACGTGTATCGCTTCCCCGGCCAGGTGAACCATAGGATTGTTTCGTATCGCCCTGAGAAGCGTTGTCCACAGTGTAGGCCGTGCTCGAAGTGCCATACGATCCGATTTCTAAGTACTAGTCCCAGCTCCGTAAAGACTGGGTAGAGCATAACGTCGATCGGGTAGAGCGCGTTATCCGATACGTGATTGCCCACTTGCCAGCAGATGCTTCCTGAAGGAGCTAGGCGCTCAGCGCATAGCGTAATCACTTCCCGCTGGGATTCTATGTACTGCTCGATCGTGAGCTTCTTGTCGCGTTCGTACTGTTTCCCGATATTGTACGGTGGTGACGTCACGGCAAGCTGTATTGCTCCGCGCGGAATCTCCGCCAAGAAATCCTGGCAGCGTCCCAGGTGGAGCGAGACGTCGTTATCGTCCGCATAGTGACTCCTAATCTTGAGTCCGGAACCGCCTTTACGCACCGTCTCTCCTAGTTCGAGTACCAGCTGAGCCTCGTCCGACATGCCCCCCAATCACGGCTCCGGCCCGGGGTGACAAGTTACCCGAACGCCTGTTCGGATCCTTCCGGCCGAAGCCCTCCGCTACGGAACCCCGTGCTTTGAGGTGAGCTCGAGGACCCGGTCGCGCAAGCGCGAGACTTTTGCGCGATCCGCGACGTCGGCCAGGCCGTCGTTGATGATGCGCGCGACCTCGCGGCATTCATCGACGTCGAAACCGCGGGTCGTGATCGCAGGCGTTCCGAGGCGGATGCCGCTCGCGACCATCGGTTTTTGCTGATCGAACGGAATCGCGTTCTTGTTCACCGTGATGCCGATCTCGTCGAGATATGCCTCCACGGCTTTTCCGGTGAGGCCTTTGACCGAGACGTCGACGAGCATCAGGTGCGTATCGGTGCCGCCGCCGACGAGGCGTAGTCCGGCGCGCACAAACTCCTGCGCCATCGCTTTCGCGTTGTCCACGACCTGCTGCTGATAGCGTTTGAACTCCGGCGCCAGCGCTTCGCTGAATGCGACCGCCTTTGCCGCGATCGCGTGCATGAGAGGACCGCCTTGGATCCCGGGAAAGACGCTCTTGTCGATCGGCTGCGCCCACTTCTCCGTGCACAGAATGATGCCGCCGCGAGGTCCGCGCAGCGTCTTATGCGTCGTCGAGGTCACGAAGTCGGCCAGCGGCACCGGCGATGGATGCAGCCCGACCGCGACGAGGCCGGCGATGTGCGCCATATCGACCAGGAGCGTCGCGCCGATCTCGTCGGCGATCTCACGGAACGGCGCGAAATCGAGCGTCCGCGGATAGGCGCTTGCACCGGCGATGATCATCTTCGGCTTGTGCTCTCGGGCGACCGCACGCACTTCGGCGAAGTCCACGAGCTCGGTATCCTTACGCACGCCGTACGCCAGCGCGTTGTAGAGCTTTCCCGAGAAGCTGACCTTCGTACCATGCGTGAGATGGCCGCCGTGCGCGAGCGACATTCCCAGTACGGCATCGCCCGGCTGCAGGTGCGCCATGAAGACCGCCATGTTCGCCTGCGCGCCTGCATGCGGCTGAACGTTCGCATGCTGCGCACCGAAGAGGCGCTTGAGACGATCGATTGCGAGCGTCTCGACGATGTCGACGAACTCGCAGCCGCCGTAGTAACGCTTCCCAGGATAGCCCTCGGCGTACTTGTTGGTCATCACGCAGGCCATCGCTTCGCGCACCGCGCGGCTCGCGTAGTTCTCGGACGCGATCAGCTCGAGATTCTCCCGCTGTCGCCGTTCCTCACCCACGATAGCGGCGTACACGTCGGGATCCTGGCCTTCGATACGGCTGCCGGCGAGAATCTCCATCAGAGCAGCTCTTTCGGCGTTTGGGCGTCGGTAACCGCCCCCGCTTCGATTGCCCGCAGCGTCCGCTCGCGCTGCGCGTCGCCGAACTCGAAGAGCTGCTCGATGCGATGCGCGTGCCGGCCGCCGTCGAACGGCGTCTCCAGGAAGACGCGCACGAGACGGTCGATCATCTCCCAGCCGGTCAATCGCTCCGAGAGCGCAAGCACGTTCGCGTCGTTGTGGCGCCGCGCGAGCTCCGCCGAATACGGCTCGCTCACGGGCGCGCAGCGAACGCCGGGGACTTTGTTCGCGGCCATCGCGATGCCCAAGCTCGAGCCGCACACGACGATCCCCCGCTCGGCCTGCCCGCTTGCGACGGCCTCTCCGACTGCGTACCCGTACTGCGGATAATCGACCGGCGTGTCGTCGTGCGTCCCGTAATCGAGAATTTCGTGCCCCTCGGCACGCAGCGCGCGCGCGATGCGGTCTTTGTCAGCGAATCCGGCGTGATCGGCGCCGAGCGCAATCTTCATGAGCAAGGGCTCTCCGTTGTGCGGTCGAAGGTCGAGCGGCGATGAGGCTGGCGTGCGCGAGCGGCGCGTTCGACCGCGCCTTCGCGCGCGGAGATCTGACACAACTCGAGTTCGTCGACGCGTGCGCTCGAGAGCTCGCCTGCGACGGCATCGTGCTCGACGTGCGCCACTTTCCGCGCGTCGACGACGACTACCTCGCCCAGCTCAAGAAGATGGCAACGGATCTCGGGCTGTCGGTCGCCGCGTACGCCGACGACACGTTCTTTGCCGCCAATGCCGACGGCATGGCTGCCGCCGTCGAGCGAGCCGCGCGCCTCGGTACGCCGCTCCTCTGCGCTTCCCTCGCACCCGAGAACGCGTTCCCGTGGAGCGCGCAGCTCGCTCGCATCGCGCGCGCGGCGTCGCTCGCGAAGTCTGCAAACGTGACGCTCGCGGTACGCAACGCCCCGGGAACGTTCGCCGCAAGCGGCTACGACTGTAAGCGCGTCTGCAAAGAGGGCGACTCCGCATGGCTGCGCCTCGGCCTCGAGCCCGCGCTGCTCGACGGCGCGACGGATCCCGCTACGCTCGCGGACCGCACCGTGCTGTTGTGGTGCGACGCCGCGCAGGCTCCCGACCACGATCGCGTCGACGCATTCGCGGGCTTCCGTGGATTCCTCGCGCTCGATCGCGGCGATGGCGCCTCGACCTTCGGCAGCATGCGCGCGGCAATCGCACAACGCCGCCGTCGATACAGCGACGCGGCGTAATCCCGTTCTCTGCTCGACCGCACCCGCGTCTACCGCGCTGGTCTTGCGAACCTGTCTCGCAAGTGGGTGCGGCCCGGGCGCAGGCGTGATTGAGCATTTCGCTCTCGCACCGTCGTATCCGGAGCTGATGCTCCCTAGGGTCATTCTGTAGGTTCGGCCACCGAGCACGTTTCGCGCCAGGCGCAGTCGAGCCCCTTGAGCGTACCACCGCCGTCAAGACTTGACACCGCTACGAAAGCGTGAGCGGCTTCCCTAGGCATGCGGTCATGGCCGCGTGATAGCTGCCGCGATGATGGTCCACGCAGTTCGCTTCGCGCGGCACGGTTCGCTCGACGTGCCGCACCGCGCCGATCGTGACTATCGACTTGCGAAGGCGTATCTGAGCCGCGACTCGATCGAGCGATCGCTTTTCGACCGTCTCGAGCACGCCTGGGGAAGACGGTTCCACCTGCGCGTGAATGCGCGCAACGACGATTCGTTCGATCCCGCAACCGACACGATCGATTGGGATCCGCACAGCGCGCTGCGCACGACGTCCGGCGGCACGCAGTCGCCCGCGCTCGGGCTTGGCCATGAAATCGACCACGCAGTCGAGGCGCCGTGCGTTGAAGCACGTTTGAACGCGCGGGCCAATCGCCGTTTCGATACCGCCGAGGAGCGGCGCGTGGTCGCCGGCTCGGAGCGGCATGCAGCACGTACGCTGGGTGAGAGCACGCGCACCGATCACGCGGGCCGATGCTATCGCGTCGCCTCTCCGACGGCGCGCTGACGTGCGGGCCCCGTTCGCTGCGCGCCGAATGGTCCGTCACGTGCTGGGAGAGCATTTCGAGCGCGAGATACGCGAGCAACCGGTCGCGTGGCGAACGATCGCCGAATCGTCCAAAGCGCGCGCTCTCGCAGAAGCGATCCGCGGACGAGACGTGCTGCTCCTCGGAAGCGGCAGCTCGCTCTTCATGGCGCAGCTCGGCGCGCTCGCGCTGCGCAAGCGCGGCATTCGCGCACTAGCGCTGGCGTCGACGGAAGCCCCGTTCGATCATGCGGCGTACCGCGGATGGGCGGTCGTCGCGTGCTCGCAAAGTGGTCGTTCCGAAGACCTTCTCGTCGCTCTCGACGTTCTTCGCCCGCAGCGGCTCGTCGCCCTTACGAATACGCAGGCATCGCCGCTCGCCGAACGCGCATCGGTCGTGGTAGACGTCGGCGCCGGCCGCGAGCTCGCGGTACCGGCGAGCAAGAGCGTCACGTGCACGGCCGCTCTCCTGCTGTGGGCCGCGACGTTGCTGGGCGACGAAGGCGAGCGCAATCCGTCGACGCTCGAGGACGTCGCCTCGGAAGTCGCCGCGTGGCTCGACTCGCCCGGCGTCGGCGTTGCTCGCGCTGCCGCGCGTGAGATCGCGCGGCGCAGCAGCGTCGTTATCGTCGGCACCGGATACGGCCTTGCCGTCGCCCACGAGTTCGCCCTCAAGATGAAAGAGGCAAGCTACATTCACGCTGAGGGATTTTCGGCGGGCGAGTTCCGTCACGGCAGCGCCGCAATTCTCGACGGCTCGCGCGCCGTGGTCGGTGTCGTCGACGATGCGTCGCGCGACGTCGTGCGAAAGCCGCTGCTCGCGGCGGCGCAGACGCAGAGCCTGCGGTACGTCGTCGGCGGAGCGCTCGACGACATTCCTCTCGTCGGACCGGTTGCGCGAGGGCCGTTCGCCGTTCTTGCCTGGCTCGTCGCGGGCCAGGTGATTGCGCTGGAGGCCGGGCGCGCCCGCAACGTGGAAAGCGACGCACCGCGCGGCCAAGCAAAGGTATTGGATTCGTAGGGAGAGGAACGACAGCGTCCATGCGCCATGTTGCGCTCGCGATCTGCTGCCTCGTCCTCCTCTCGGCGTGCACGAGGGCGACGCCGTCCGGCTCGGGCGGCCGCAATCCGTGGACCGTTCCCGGCGTGCTGCGCATCGGCGCGAAAGAGGAGCCGGACAGCCTCAACTTGATGTTCGGACACACGCTTGCGACCGATCAGATCGATTGCCTCCTCTTCTCTTTCATCTTACGAACCGACGACAACGGAAACCTGATTCCCGATCTCGCGACCGTCGTACCGACGCTGAGTAACGGCGGAATCAGCCGCGACGGCAAGACGATCACGATACATTTGCGCCACGGCGCAAAGTGGTCCGACGGCGCCCCGTTGACCGCCGCCGATTGGCTCTTCACGTACCACGCGGTACTCAACCGCGCGAACGACACGAAGACGGATTACGGCTGGGACACGATCGCCTCGGCGAGCGCTCCCAACCCGTACACGATTGTCATTCATCTCAAGCGCGCGACCGTCGAGGGCCTCGAGATCCTCACGATGGGCGGCGCTGCCTATCCCCCGTTGCCGGCGCACCTCTTGGCGAAGTTACCGAACATCAATCACGCGGCTTTCAACAACGCGCCGATCTCCAGCGGCCCGTTCCTCCTCAAGGAATGGAACCACGGGCAGTCGCTGATCTTCACGGCGAATCCGCTCTACTTTCGCGGGCCGCCGCATCTCAAAGAGATCGTCTGGAAAGTGATTCCCGACCCCAATACGCTGCTGAGCCAACTGCGCACGCACGAGATCGACGTCTACCCGAGCGTCGACAGCGACGAGGTGCAATATCTGCGGCAGATTCCTGGCGTTCGCGTCGTCAAACGCCTCGTCGCCAACTGGCGACATCTCGCGATGAACATGCGCAAGCCGCAACTGGCCGACGTTCGCGTGCGCACCGCGATCGCGCAAGGCATCGACTGGAAGCGCATCACCGACACGGTCTATCGCGGCTACGGCCTGCCGGCCGTCTCGGATATCTTTCCGCAGTCGTGGGCTGCGCCGGCCCTGCCACCGTATCGGTACGATCCGTCCGGTGCGCGGCGCCTGCTCGCCGCCGCCGGCTGGCGCCTGGGAAGCGACGGCGTTCTGCACAAGGGAACGCTCGCGATGCGTCTTTCTATCTCCACGACGACCAACAACGCGGAGAACGAGCGAGCGGAGTTGCTCATCCAATCGATGCTCGAACCGCTCGGTTTCGACGTGATCATCCGCAACTATCCGGCAAACGTGCTCTTCGCGCAGAACGGTCCGATCTACGGCGGCCACTACGACATGGAATGGTCCGTGGAGACGAACGGCGCCGATCCCGACAACTCGGGCTCTTGGAACTCGCAGTTCATCCCGCCCAACGGTGCGGACACGTCTTGGCTGCGCGACCCCATTGTCGATGCGACGAGTCAAGCGGCGGCAAGCACGTTCGACGAACGCACGCGCAAGGCGCTCTATCAACGCGAAGAAGAGCGGCTGCGCGCGCTCAACCCGGCGATCTTCGTCTATTGGGAGACGGCGTACGTCGCGATGAACACCGACCTGCGCAACTACAAACCGGCAGCGTTCATCGCCGATGAGTGGAACGCTTGGCAGTGGGAGATATAGACAGCCTAGCTGCCATCCGTCGCCGCGTCGTGGCGTGCCGGCGCTGTCCGGAGCTACGCGCCTACTGTGCCGGGATCGCCCGCAAAAAACGGCGCGCATTCGCCGATCAGACGTACTGGGGCAAACCCGTTCCCGCCTTCGGTGACGAGCGTGCCCGGCTGATGCTCGTCGGGCTCGCGCCGGGCGCGCACGGCAGCAACCGCACCGGCCGGCCCTTCACGGGCGATGCGTCCGGTGACTTTCTCTACCCGGCGCTCCATCGAGCGGGTTTCGCCTCGCTCCCCACGGCGACGCATCGCGACGACGGCGTCGAGCTGAGCGACGCCCTCATCACGGCGGCGATGCGCTGCGCGCCACCGCGTAACACACCGACGCCGCAGCAATTGCGAAACTGCTTCCCGCACCTGCTTGCCGAGTTCGATGCGCTTCCCCGGCTGCGCGTGGTCGTCGCTCTCGGCGCGATCGGCTTCGATGCGACGCTGCGCATGCTGCGCGAACGCGGGTTCTCGCTCGATCCGCAGCGCCCGCGATTCGGACACGGGACGGAGGCCGTCGCCCGTCGTGGAACGCGTGACATTCTGCTTCTCGCCTCGTATCACCCGAGCCGCCAGAACACGAACACCGGCAGGCTCACGCAGCCGATGTTCGACGCGATCTTCAGACGCGCGGCTGCGGTCGTAGATGCAGCTCGCGGAGCTGCTTCTCGGAGGCGGGCGACGGTGCGTCCATCATGAGATCGCGCCCGGTCTGCGTCTTCGGAAATGCGATCACTTCGCGAAGGTTGTCCTCGCCGCACGCGAGCATGGCGATCCGATCGATGCCGAGTGCCATTCCGCCGTGCGGCGGCGCGCCGTAGTCGAGCGCGCGCACAAAAAATCCGAACTGCTCGTCGATCTGCTGCGCCGTCATGCCGAGCATCTCGAAAATGCGTCGCTGTTGTTCGGGCTTGTGAATCCGAATCGATCCCGATCCGAGCTCGTATCCGTTGAGCACCATGTCGTAGTGCTGCGCGCGCATGCGTAGTGGATCGCGCTCGATTAGCTCCCACTCGCCCTCCGCGGGCTCGGTGAACGGATGGTGCGCGGGGACAGGCTTCCCCGTTTCCGCATCGATCTCCAGATACGGAAAGTCGGTAATCCAGCAGAACGCGAACGCATCCTCGCGCCGTAGGCCGCAGCGCCTACCGATCTCGCTGCGCATCTTTCCCGCTACGGCGAGCGCGGCCTCGCGCGCGTCGGCAAAGAGCAGGATCGCGTCGCCCCGTTCGGCTCTCAGCCGCTGTGCGAGCGCCTGGGCGTGGCGTTCTTCGATGAAGCGCTGGGCAGACGACTTCACGCCCTCCGCGCCCAGCGCGACCCACACCATTCCCTTGGCGCCGAGAAGCTTCGCCTCTTCGACGAGCGCGTCGAACTCCCGGCGCGAGAGCGCCCCACCCCCCGGGTAGCGCAGTGCGACGATCGCGCCGCCGGCAGCGATCGCCGACGCGAACACGACGAACTCGGTCTGGGCGAAGATATCGTCGACGATCGAAAGCTCGAGCTCGAAGCGGAGATCCGGCTTGTCGGTGCCGTAGCGCTCGACGACGTCGGAGAATCGCATGCGTGGGAACGCAGGCAGCTCGACGTCCAAGACCCGCTTCCAGACGTTGCGCATGCAGGACTCCATGGTCTCCAGCACCTCGTCTTGCGTGCAGAAGCTCATCTCGACGTCGAGCTGCGTGAACTCCGGCTGGCGATCGGCGCGCAGATCTTCGTCGCGCAGACAGCGCGCGATTTGCATGTAGCGGCCGAATCCGGCGATCATGCAGATCTGCTTGAGAAGCTGCGGCGACTGCGGCAACGCATAGAAGCTTCCCGGATAGAGCCGGCTCGGCACGAGGTAATCGCGCGCACCCTCCGGCGTGCCCTTGATGAGCAGCGGCGTCTCGATCTCGATGAAGTCGCGCTCGTCGAAAAAGTCTCGCATCGCCTTGATGATGCGATGACGCACCGTGAGATTGCGCTGCATCCGCTGACGACGCAGATCGAGATAGCGGTACTCGAGCCGCAAGTTCTCGTCGGGGTTCTCGTCGACGTTCACTTGGAAGGGCGGCACGAGCGAGCGGTTGAGAATCTCGAGCTCCTCGACGGCGACCTCCACCTCGCCGGTAGCGAGCTTGGCGTTCTCGGTGCCCTGCGGCCGCTCGCGGACGAGACCGCAGACGCGCAGCACGTCTTCGCTGCGCAGATGCTCGGCATCCCGGAAGGCCGCGTGCTGCGGGTCGAAGACGACCTGCGTCAGGCCGTCGCGGTCGCGCAGATCGACGAAGATCAATCCGCCGTGATCGCGGCGGCGATGCACCCAGCCACAGAGCTCTACGGCGGCGCCCGCATCGCTCGCGCGCAGGGCGCCGCACGATCGTCGCGTCATGCGTGACCTCCGGCCGCCATAGCCTCCTTGATGCCGCCGACGTAGTAATACTGTTCGATCAAACGCCGCGCGAAGGGGCTGCGCGGCGCGCGCGTGTCAAGATAACCGAGCACGGTCGGAAGGCTGCTCAAGAGCGTGTGCGCGCCGCGCGATACCGGGGTCATGCCGAGGTTGAGGAGCACCGAAACGTCCTTGTGCTTGCGGTAGAACCGCACGGCCGAATGCCCCGCGAGGCGCATCTTCTCGCGTTGATCCTCGTGCGGAACGTCCTGCCAATGGTAGTTCACGGCACCGGGCTCGTACACGATGTCGACGCCGGCGCGCTGCAGCCGGAAGCCGAGCTCGAGATCCTCGTGCCCGTACCCGGTGAAGCCTTCGTCGAACGATCCCACGCGTAGCAGGTCCTCTCGCCGCACCGATGCGTTCCCGGTCAGGAAATAGAGCCACGAAAGATGCTTGCGCGTCGGCGGATGGAGCGCGCCGCGGCGTTCGGGACGATCGCGCTTCTCGAGATACTCGTCGTAGCTGCGAACCTGCACTTCCCAGCCGACGACGGCCAGTCGCCTCTGCGCGCGATGGCGCTCCAGGTGCCGGCGCACGAGATCTCCCGACGCCAGAATGTCCGCGTCGTTGAAGAGAACGACCTCACCGCTCGCTGCGGCGATGCCGGCGTTGCGCGCCATGGCCCTTCCGCTGTAGGCTCCGGGAAGATGGCGCACGCTCGGGTGTTCCTCGCGCAGGGCTGCGAGAAACTCCGCGGTGCCGTCGCTCGAGTCCGAGTCGCAGACGAGAATCTCGTACGTGTCCGGCGCAACGTCCTGCGCAAGAAGCGACGGAACGACGTGGCGTAGCGTCTCGACGCGATTGTAGGTCGGAATGATGACGGAGAGTTCAGGCATGAATGAGTCGCCTGACGCCCTCGACGACCTCGTCGTGAAAGCGCGCCAAAGCTGCGGGTTCCTCTGAAGCGGGTTTCCTCACCAGCACGTTCGGCACTCCGTACGGCGCCCATTCCTGGCTGTTGAGCTCGAAATACCGGTGTTCGAAAGCGACGACGGTAGGCCTGCGCACGGCGCTTGCGACGTGCGTCGCGGCCGTGTCGACGGTGACGACGCACGCCGCCCGCTCGAAGACCGCCGCCCAGTGGAAGAACGGCAGCTCGTGGAGGATGGTGCAGTCCTTTGGAGCGTCCAGCGCGGCGACGTACTCGAGGCTCTCGGGAGGGCAGGTGACGACGATCGGCGGCCCGAGAGCTGCGAGCGCTCGCAGCAACGTCCGGGTCGACTCGGGCGAACTCCCGTCGCCGAACCAGCGCAGGCCCAGATGCAGCACGATCGGTGCCGGCGGGAGTGCGGCGACGGCGGCCCGGTCCTCGTCGCGCACGTCCAGGCGCAGCTGCGTGACGCGCTCCTGCGCGCCCGCCAGCGCGACCAGATCGAGCAACTGCTCGACTTCGTGGCGCACGTGGCGCCGTGGATCGCGCTCCGAGAGCGCGGGATCCGCCTCGGAGAGCATCATGGTATCCACGTACAGCGGTGCCGCGAGTCGCGCGAGCCAGCGCTGGCGGTACGTGTAACCGACGCGGTAGGCCGCTCGCGTCGCGCCAACGAGCCGCAAGTCGACGATGCGCGGGGCGAGAGCGATCGCGAGATCGTAGCCACGTAGGCCCGCACCGAGCCGCCCGGCATTTGCGTCGCCGACCAACGTGACGAGCTCGTCGATATCGTCGTTGCGCTCCACCGCGATGCGATTGTACGCACTCGTTACCATCGTGACGTGCGCTTGCGGAAACGATGCGCGCACCGTCGCGATCGCCGGCGTGGACAGGATGAGATCCCCGATGCGATCGGTACGCGCGAGCAAAATGCGCATCGCTACGATCTGCCGGCGCTGCGGCGCGCGCGCTCCAGCTCCTCGAAGTAGGTCTCACGCGCCAAGCGCCGCGCCGCGCGCAGCTGCGCATCGTTAAGCGCAGCGTCGGGCGCCAACCCCTGCACCATGCGGCGGCATCGCTCCGGCGCGCCGGCCCGTCGAATGCCGGCGTGCAACGCTCGGGCCGCGGCGTACGCTCCGGTCGCGAGCGCGGTTCGCCAATGCGGATGCAGACCGGCGAGCTGTACGGCGGTTCGCGCTTGAGCGCGCGCTTGGCGCACCATCCCCTCAACCTCGCTGCCGCGCAGGCGTGGCTTGTAATGATAGACGAGCGCGCGTGGATTGAACGTCGCCCGTACGCCCGCGAAACGCAGCCGAAGCCCGACGTCGATGTCCTCCCAACCGTATTCGGAAAACCCTTCGTTGAACCCGCCGACGGCCCGCAGCGCTGCCGCCGGCACCGACACGTTCGTCGTCCAGAAGTAGTTGCCGCTGTAATCCTTGATCGACCACGCCGCAACGGGAAGATCGTCGAAGCTCTCCACGTTGATCGCGCCGCCGCGCACGATGAACGACGGATGACGCGCGTGCGAACGCAGATGTTCCTCGACGAAGTTCGGCAGCACGAGCACATCGTCGTCGATGAAGATGAGGCGCTCGCCGCGCGCCTTGGCAACGCCCGCGTTACGCGCGGAGGCGAGCCCCGCGTTCGGCTGGTCGATCACCTCGAACGGGCAGGTCGCACGCCTGCGCGCGCGCGCGATGACGGCGGCGGTGGAATCGGTGGACCCGTCGTTGACGAGCACGACGTCGTAGGTGCCGTCCGCAACCGTCTGCTCGAAGCACGCGTCGAGCACACGCTCGAGCAGCGCCGCGCGATTATAGGTACAGAGCTGGATGGTCGCCCGCACAGCTAATCGCCCGCAAGTCCTCGGGGCCGCAGCATCAGCTCGATGCGATAGATCACCTCGTCGACGACGATGGCGAGGAGCGCGGCCGGAATCGCCCCGAGAAGCAGCGTGTGCGGATCGTTGAGCGTCAGGCCGGCGAGGATGAAGTCGCCGAGGCCGCCCGCGCCGATGAGCGCGGCGATCGTCGCCGTGCCGACGGCGATCACCGCCGACGTGCGCACGCCTGCGAGTATGAACGGCAGCGCGATGGGGAACTGTACCCAGCCCAGAATCTGTGCGCGGGAGAGCCCGATGCCTTCCGCGGCGTCGAGCACCTCGGTTGGCGTCTGACGGAGTCCGGCGCGCGTGTTCGCCACGATCGGGAGCAGGCCATAGAGCACGAGCGCGACGATCGCTGGGATCACGCCGATGCCGAAAAGCGGAATCATCAGCGCGAGCAGCGCGATGCTCGGCACCGTCTGCAGCGTTCCGACGACCTTCATGATCGCCTGGCCCGCGCGCGGCCGCTGTGCGGCCAACAGCCCGAGCGGTACCCCTAGCAGCACGGTGAAGAACACGGTGATCAGGGTGAGCTCGACGTGCCGGCCGAGTGCGCGCAGCACGCGCTGCGCGGTGGAATCAGGCGCGCGCGCGCGCCTGATTCCGAAGCGGTGCGCTAGGAACTGGGCCGCGACGCCATCCGGGGAAAAATGCGCGATGTCGACTTGCGCGTTCATCGCGCTCATCGTGCGGTCGTCGATCGTCCCCTTCAACTGGCGCAACAGCACGCGCAGCTGCGGCGCGGCCAGCAGCGTTGCGTCGCGCACGAGATAGAGCGCGCGATACTCCGGAAAGAAGTGGCGATCGTCCTTCAGCGTCACGAAGCCGTACCGCAGCAGTTGGCCGTCCGTGGAATACGCATCGGTCACCTGTATCGTGCCGCGGGCGAGAGCCTGATACGCAAGGCTCTTCTCGATGTCCACGGCATCCACGGCGCCGAGCCCGTACGCGCGCTCGAGCCCGGGCAGACCGTCGCTGCGCCGAAGGAACTCCGGCGTAACGCCCCAGTGCAATCCGGGGTGGGCGGCGAGATCGGAGATCGTATGGATCCGCAGCCGTCGCGCAGTCTGCGCCTTCATGGCGAGGACGTACGTATTGTTGAAGCCGAGCTCGCCCGCGACGTAGATCCCGTACTGACGCTGCATTGCCGTGCGGATCGCATCGAGGTCCAGGCTGCGGTGCAGGATCGTGGCATCGATCGTCCCCGTGTACTCAGGATACGCGTCCACCGCGCCGGATCGCAGAGCGGCGAAGACGAGCAGCGTCCCGCCGAGGTTCGTGCGCCGAACGACGCGGTACGGCGTACGCGCCTCGACGAACTGTGCGAGGATCTCTGCGAGAATCTGTCCTTCGGTGTCCTGCTTCGACGCAATCACGATCGTCGGCGCGGCGGGGCGAGCGCGGCCAAGCGAGAGCAACGAGATCGCAACCAGCAACATCGCAGCCGCGCCGGCACGCCGCATTAGAGGTCACCTCGCGCGCGGCGCCGCTGGAGAAAGCGCGCGATGTACTCGGTTGCCGGATTGCGGCGAAGGTCGTCCGGCGCGTCGATTTGCACGAGCCGCCCAGCGTCGAAGACGGCGACCCGGTCGCCGAGATAGAGCGCCTCGTCCACGTCGTGCGTGACGAAGACCATCGTCTTACGTAGACGACGGTGCAGCCGAGAGAACTCGTCTTGCAGCTCCATGCGCGTCAGCGGGTCGACGGCTGCGAACGGCTCGTCGAGCAGAAGGATCGGCGGATCCATGTAGAGCGCGCGCGCGATCCCGACGCGCTGCCGCTGGCCACCGGAGAGCTCGGACGGGTAGCGCGATTCGAGCGCTTCGAGGCCGACGGAAGCAAGCAGCTCCGCGACCCGCGCCGCGCGGCGCTCGGCCGTGTCGCCCGTCGCTCGCCCGACAATCGCGACGTTCCGCCCAACCGTCATGTGCGAAAAGAGACCGCCCGACTGAATGACGTAGCCGATGCGCCGGCGAGAGGCGACGACGTCGCCGCTCTCGACGCTGCGGCCTTCGACGAGAACGCGCCCCGCATCCGGAACGACGAGTGCGTTGACGCAGCGCAGCATCGTCGTCTTTCCACTTCCGCTACGCCCAATGACCACGAGAAGCTCGCCCGCTGAGACGTCGATCGAGACGTCCTCGAGAGCAACGTGTGCGCCGTAGCGTTTGGTGACGTGCTCGAAACGAATCAGCGCTTCGCTCACCGCAGTACCTCCTGCGTTGCGGCGAGGATGCGCGCGACGTCGAGGTTCGCGATACACGCGTAATCGGAGCAGCGCTCCTTCGTATCGCCGGGATGGCATGGGTACGAAGCGCGAACGATTGCCGTCTTTGCTCCCAGCGGAGCCCATCGATCCGGAAAGTCGCTCTGGAATGGGAAGATACCGACGGTCGGCGCGCCAACGGCGGCCGCGACGTGCATCGCCCCGGTCGTGATTCCGACGTAGGCGCGGGCGCGTCTCGCGAGCGAACCGAAGGCGCCGATGCTCGTCGCTCCCGCAACCGCGACGCTTCCATCCCCGGCTGCGGCGCAAACTCCATCGACGATGCTCCCCTCCGCAGCGCTTCCGGTAACGGCGACGGGCAGCCCGAACCGCGCGTACGCAGCCCGCGCAAGCGCCGCCCAACCGCTCACCGGCCAACTCCGTTTCGTCGCGATGGCGTTCGACGGATGCAGGATCAGATACCGCTGCGTCTCGAGTCCGCGCTCGCGTGCAACGCGATCGGCTTCGGCGTCGTCGGATCCCGTGGGCACGAAGCGCGGTACCGCATCCGCTGCATCGCATCCAATCGCGCGCGCGTAGTCGAGCAGCACTTGCGTCCAATGCGAGCTCACGTCGCCGCGCTCGCTGCGCACCACGACGCGGTGCGTGAAGAGGCCGGAGTAGAGCCGGCGCGCTTGTCCAACGCGGATCGGAATCCGAGCGCGCCGCACGACGCGGGCGGCGCGTGCCGTCGCCCACGTCACGATTGCCGCCGCGTACGCGTGCTCGGCGATGCGCTCGGCCAGTCTTCCCTCTTCTTCCGCGTCGTCGGCCAGTACCGCGTCGAAGTCCGGCACGCGTTCGAGCGCGGCACGATGGCTCGGGAGCGTCAAGGCGTCGACGCGCGCAAAGCGCTCGTGCAGCGCCCGCCCAACGACGGACGCAAGGAGCGAGTCGCCGATTCCGCCGCCGGCGCACACGACGAGCGCGTCCGTGCGCGCGCCGTCAGTCGCCGAGGGCACGCACGAGCTCGCGCGTGTACATGCCATCGAGGAACTGCGTCTTTGCGCGCGCTCGCCACGGGGCCGGTATACACGCGCGCGATGGCCCGCCCGCGTATACGGGGAGAAGCGCATCGGGGAGGAGATACTTGCCGCGTACCACGTTCGCCCCGTAGACGCCGGCAGCGAGACGCGCACGCCGCGTCGGCTGCTTGTGCACGAAGCGCGCGGCCATGCGCGCCTTCTCGACCGCCTTGCGCGTTTCGATCTCGAGCGTGTTCTCCGCCGGAGGTTTCACGTGCCAAATGTACGCGTCCCAGGCGAAGCGCCGGCGAAAGCCTCGATCGTACAAGCGCATACCGAGCTCGGTATCCTCCCAGCCGTAGAGATCGAAATCCTCGTCGAACCCGCCTGCCGCTTCGAACGCATGGCGCGGAAGCGAGACATTACACGTGCAGAAGAACGCGCGTGAATAGTTCGCGGGCCCGGGACGGGGACGTTCCTCGTACGACGCGACGTTGAGGATAGGGCCGCTGACGACGAGTCCTCCTTGCGCGTGTGCCGCCTCGTGCGCCGCGATCCACCCCGGCGGCGCTTGGACGTCGTCGTCGCAGAAAAGCAAGACGTATCCCTGCGACGCTCGCACGCCGGCGTTCCGCGCACGACCGCGATTGGAGCGCGCTTCGTACGCGTAGCGCACGGGAATCGTAGAGATCGCGGCGACGCGCTCGACGAGCTCGCGCGTTCCATCGGCGGAGCCGTTGTCGACGACCACGACCTCGAAGGACGGTGCGCCGATCTGCGCCTCGAGCGAGCGCAAGGCGCGTTCGAGATACGCGGCGCGTTCTTTGGTGGCGATGACGACGGAAATCCTCATTCTTATGAGCCCAAGCGCAGGAGAGATTCTGCCATCCGCCGCGCCGCACCGGCGTGCCCCGCATAGAGCGCTCGTAGGCGAGCCGCGCTCTCTTCAAGCCAAGCGCGGTCCTCGAGGCTGTCGAGCGCGACGCGCGCGACCCGGCCGGGCGTGAGCGTTCCGTGCAGCTCCCGCATCACCATCTCCCCAAGGTCGATGTTCGGTTGGGTGTGGAAGCGATGTCTGCGCGAGACGGCGACGGCGGCGGCGCGCTTGAGCCGGCGACCGATGCCGGGAATGCGATCCAAGTAGGTCAGCGGCCCGTTGAACGTCGCAAGCTCGGCGGCATTGAGCGGCGTGATGGCGATCGTCGGCACGCCGACGGCGGCCAGCTCGATGCACTTGGTTCCGGGAAGCGTGACGGCGAGACGCGCGTGACGCGCCGCGGCAAGCGGCCGCCGGAGAACTGGTATGCGCGCGTCGCCGTCGCTCGGGGCGAGAGCGGTGCGGCCGTCGCCCGCGACGATCAGCCGTCCGCGCGTCGCGAAGACGCGCGGATCGCCGCCGCGCTCGACTGCCAGACGCAGCTGCTCGTCGGTCGTAAACGGCGAGACGCCCATCGCGATCGGCAGGTCCGGGCGCTCGCGCAGCATGCGTAGCGCCATCGTGAAAAAGAACGGGACCAAGTGCTCGATCTCGTGCCGCCGGGATCCTGGCATGACGAGTACCCCGTCGCGCGGTGCCTGCGGCTCGGGTTCCTCGAACGCCTGCATGATGGCGCCGTCGACCGCCAGGTTTCCAACGATCTCGATGCGCTCCGGCGGCGTGCCCCACGCCCGCAAGCGTGCGGCGTTCTCTTCGTCGACCGCAAACGCACGATCGAAGAGCCGCCCGTACCGCGAACGAGAGAACTTGTACGTCGATGCCGCACCGCCGAAGCGGCGATGCAGACGCACGGCGTGCATGAGATCGCCGCCGAGATACTGCACGACGTCGGCGCCGCTCGGAACGCCTTCGACGCGCCGGCCGAATGCGACGGCGAGATAGCGCTTCGGGTCGTAGACGTGCGCGCGGGCAAACCTATCGCGAACGACCTCGGCCTCTCTTCCGGTGGCGTAATCGTCCGGCACCATGAACACGTGCACGTCGGTCTCGGGTGCCTGCTCGTACACGTGGTGCAAGAGCGGGCAGACCCAGCCAGCCACCTCGCCGGGGCCGTTTGCGGTCAACACCACGCGCACCGTCAGTCGCGATCCGCGTAGCGCGCCAGGATCCGCGCGATCGTCTGCGTCGTCGAGCTTCCGGCGATGTGCGGAGCGAGGCGGATGACGCCGCCGTGCTGCAGCACCACCGCGCGCTCGGGCAACTCCTCTTCACGATACTGCGCGCTCTTCGTGTGCACGTCCGGGCGAATGCGCTCGAGGATCACCTCGGGCGTCCGCTGCGAGAAGCCGACGACCACGTCGACGCTGCGCAGCGCTTGCAGCATGCGAGCCCGGTGCGCGAACGGCTCGATCGGGCGCCTCGCGCCCTTCAGTCGCGTGACGGAATCGTCGTCGTTGAGGCCGACCACGAGCGCGTCGCCTTGCGAGCGCGCCCACGCGAGAAACTCGACGTGCCCGCTATGAAGCACGTCGAAGCAGCCATTGGTGAAGACGACGCGACGCTCGGCGGCGCGCTGTTCCTCGCGCCACGCCACCGCCGTGGCGAGATCGAGCAGCTGGCCGAACCAGCGTTCAGCGCTCATGGGAGACCAACGCGAGGATATCGTCGGCCGAAGCCGTCGCCGTACCGAGCTTCTCCACGACCGCACCGGCAGCGAAGTTCGCGAGCTGCACCGCCTCCTCGACGCGCGCATGCGCGGCCAGCGCGAGCGCGAGGACGGCGACGGCCGTGTCGCCCGCTCCGCTCACGTCGTAAACCGTGCGTGCAACGGATGGTACGTCGAGCCGAACGCCGTCGCGCGCGAACAGCGACATGCCCTGCTCGCCGCGCGTGATGACGACGTAGCGGCAATCCATGCGCGCGAGCAACGTGCGGCCCACCTCGTCGAGCGAGGCCTCGTCCACGACGCTCGCGCCCGTCGCTTGCGCCGCTTCGTGCACGTTCGGCGCGACACACGTCACGCCGCGAAAGAGGTCGAGGTTGGCCGGCTTCGGATCTGCAACGACGATCGGACAGACGAGTGCGGCCTCCACGAGCTCCCGGCTGAGCAGACCCTTTGCATAATCGCTGAAGATCACGGCATCGCTGCGCGCGGCACGTTCGCGTACGAAGTCAGCGATGCGCTCGCGATCGCTTGGCGACGCGGGCAGCGTGGACTCCCAATCCGCGCGCACGACCTGCTGGTTGTGAGCGACGATGCGCGTCTTGCGCGTCGTCGGACGGTCGGCGACGCTGAAGACGCCGGCATCGTCGATCTCTTCATCCCGCAACAGCCGTCGCGCTTGTTCGGAGAAGGCATCCGCTCCGGCAAGCCCCGCGAAGCTCACGCGCGCGCCGAGCGCGCGCAAGTTATTCGCGACGTTGCCGGCCCCGCCGAGCGTGAACGAGTGGCTCGAAACCGCGACGACGGGGACCGGTGCTTCGGGCGAGATGCGCGAGACGGTTCCCCAGATCCACTCATCGATCATCAGGTCGCCCACGACGAGCACCGTGCGTCCTCGCATACGCTCCACGAGCGTCCGGGCGTCGTCTGCGCTCAAACGGTCGTTGCGCGCGGTATCCACAATGAAGCTCCTACCTGCCGCAGGCCGCTAATCGCCGAAGATGATGCGCTGCTCGACCAGATCGCACAGAATGTGCGCCATGACCTGATGCACCTCTTGAACGATGGCCGAGTATCCGTCCGGGCCGACGAGCGCGAGATCCGCTGCGCCGGCGATGCGCCCGCCGCCGTTGCCCGTAAACGCCACCGCAAGCGCACCGCACCGTCGAGCGCTTTCGAGCGCGAATACGACGTTGGGCGAATTGCCGCTCGTCGTGAGTGCGATGACGACGTCGCCGGGTTGCGCAAATGCCTCGACCTGGCGCGCGAAGACGCGATCGAAGCCGTAGTCGTTGCCGACCGCGGTAAGCGTCGACGTGTTGACCGACAGCGCTTCACTCGCCAGGCCCGGCCGTTCCCTCAAGAACCGGCCCGAGAGCTCGGCGGCCATATGCTGCGCCTCGGCCGCACTTCCTCCGTTTCCGCACCAGAGCACCTTCTTGCCGGCGCGTAGCGCGCGCACCACCGCGTCGGCGATCGCTTCGATCTGCGCGCGGTAGTGCGGCGCATCGAAGATGCCTCGCCGATCGGCGACGAGCTCGTCGAAGCCGCGCCTGCCCCGGACGTCTTTCGTCACGGCTGAATCCAAAAGAGCTCCTCTCCTTGCGAGACGAGCTCGCCGTTGCCGGGAATGACGCGAACGATGGTTCCGGCATAATCGCTTTGAATCTCGTTGAACAGCTTCATCGCTTCGAGCACGCAGAGGACCTGGCCGATGTCGACGCGATCGCCCTCGCTCACGAACGGATCCACGTCGGGCGACGGTTGCCGGTAGAAGACGCCCGTGAGCGGCGCAAGCACGCGTTTCACGTTCGCGGGCGCGGCGCTCGTTCGTGCGGGCGTCTCGGTACCCTGCGGCGCGGCTGCGGAACCGTTGAACGTTGCAGGACTCTGCGCCTGGCGGCGCACGAGCTCGTAGACGGCGTCGCCGGCCTTCACCTTGATGCGGTCGAGGTCGTGCTCGCGCATGATGCCGAGCAGCTCCTCGAGCGTCTCCCGCTCTTCCATGCTATGCCGTCGCTTCTACAAGACAGGCCGCAAGGACTCTCGGCTCCTCGAGCGGCAGGCGCCGGTCGGCACGGCGATCGAGGTCGCGCAGCACCGCTTCGCCCGCCGCGAGCTCGTCGTCGCCGACGATCAGTGCGAAACGCGCCCCGTTACGATCGGCAGTCTTCAGATGCGCGAGGAGCTTGCGGTCCTCGTAGTCGATGAACGCCGGAACGCCGAGGCGCCGCAGTTCTGCAACCACGGGGAGAAGCACCGCTCGCGCCTGCACGCCGAGCCCGATCGCCTGTATTCCGGCACGCGTCTGGGCGGGCACGCCGTGCGCCGCGTCGACGATCATCAAGAAACGTTCCATTCCGAGCGCAAAGCCCACGGCGGGCGTATCCGGTCCGCCGAGCGAGCGAATGAGACCGTCGTATCGCCCTCCGCCGCAGACCGCGCTCTGCGCGCCCAAGGCGCCGGATTGGATTTCGAACACCGTGCGCGTGTAATAATCGAGCCCTCGCACGATGCGCGCATCGACGCTGTAGGGGACGTCTAGCAGGTCCAGGGTTGCGCGAACCGCTGCGAAGTGCTCGCGGCATGCGTCGCAGAGATAGGTTTCGAATCGCGGCGCGCTCGCGACGAACGGAGCGTCGCGTTCTTCCTTGCTGTCGAGCAGCCGCAGAGGGTTGCGCTCGACGCGCCGCTGCGCGTCGGGCGAGAGCAGTGCGAGATTCGGGCGAAAATGTTCGAGCAGCGCTTCACGGTACCGCGGCCTACACGCCTCGTCACCGATGGAGTTGATTTTTAGCACTGAGTCCTCGATGCGATAGGAGCGAACGAGCTCCCACGCAAGCGATATCACTTCAACGTCTGCTTCCGGCGCCGCATAGCCGGTGCACTCGACGCCGAACTGGTGCGACTGGCGATAGCGCCCCTTCTGCGGACGTTCGTAGCGAAAGATCGGGCCGATATAGTAGAGGCGCTGCGGTCCCTGCGCGAGCAGGTGGTGCTCGAGCATCGCACGGACGACGGGCGCCGTCCATTCCGGGCGAAGGGTCATGCTCCGCTGCGCCTTATCGAGAAACGTGTACATCTCTTTCTCGACGATGTCCGTCGTCTCGCCGACGCCGCGCACGAAGAGCTCCGTCGCCTCGAAGACCGGCGTACGGATCTCGCCATAGCCGAAGCATCGCGCGAGCCCGTGAACGCGCGACTCGAGGGCTTGCCATCGGGCCGACTGCGGGGGAATGAGATCTTCGGTACCGCGTGGTGCGGTGATTTTCTCCGGCATGAACTCCGTGATCGTGACGTGTTGTGTGCTCTTCGTGCTGGCGGTGCTGCCGGCACATGCGGTGCGCGGCGTGCTCGCTACCGCCGCGGGGTCCCTGTTCGAAGGGACTCCATTTATTCTTGCCGGGATCGCGGCACAGGCGCTGCTGTCGCGCTTTCCAGCGACGCGAGCCTCGCTCGCGGCGCTTCTGCCGTTCCTCGGATGCGGCTGCGGATCCGGGGCGTCCGCGCGCTCGTTGCCGGCGGCGGCCGCGACCGCGATGACCTTCGGACCGCTGCCTGCGCTCCTACGCGTGGCAGCCGCGCTGCTCGTTTCGCGCTTTTCGTCGCGGCGTTCGTGCGAGCACGCAGAGGCCTTCCCGGCGCAGCTTGCCGCACTGCTTCCCGCGGCCGTGCTAGCGGGATTGGCCTCCCACGCCTTTGGGGAAATCGACCTCGCGCGAGCCTCCCCATTTCTTCAGTGGCTAGGCGGGGCGCTGGCCGGCTTCGCGACCGCGCCGTGCGCCCTCGGCGCAGTCGCTCTCGCCGCGGCGCTTCACGCGCGAGCGCCGTTTGCGGCGCTCGGCATGCTCTGCACGAGCGGCATCATCGACGCCAGGGCCCTCTTACGCGCGCGCGTGTCACCGGTCTCGCACGATGCGGTGGCATATACGATCCTCGCACTCGCGCTTTCACTCGTCGCATGGCACGGCGGCGACGCGCTCGTGCATCCACGCTTCTGCCTGCCGCTTGCATCGTGCGCCGCGGCTTGCGCCGCGCTCGCGATCGCGCATCGCCGCACGCAATCGCCACGCGCTCGTCTTGCCCCCGCGCTCATGCTCGCCGGTGCGGTACTCGGCGCGCCCGCCCCCGTCTACACCGCGACCGAGACGACGCTGACGGACCTCTTTGCCGGAGAGCACCTCACTTTTACCGGCACGCTCGTGCACGGCGTACGAGCCGACGCCCTGGTGCGCTTTGCCATCACGTGTTGCCGCGCCGATGCAGCGCCCGTCGTCGTGCGTCTCGCCGGCCGCGTCCACGCCGCTTCGGGTACGTGGATCCATGCGCAGGGCGTCGTCGCGCAGACCGGAGACGATCTCCGCCTCACGGTCCGGCGCGTCGAGACGATCGCTCCACCGAGCGATCCGTTCATTTATCGATGAACGGAACTGCTCGTCACGAGAGCGTCTTGTCCTTGCGCGGCTCCAACAGCTCGATCGGAATTCCGTTTGGATCTTCGACGAAGGCGATCGCACGCGTGCCGCTCGGCGAGGCGTACACGTCCTTGATAACCTTCACGCCGTGGGTCTTTAGTCCATCGACGTAGCCGCGCAGATCGCCGTCGACCTCGATCGCCAAATGCTCGTAGCGGTTGCCGATCTGATACGGCGGATGCGCCTCCAGATCGTAGACGAGCTCGATATACGCGTTCCAGTCCTTGCCCACGAAGGCCATGTCCGCGTTTCCCGGATAGTGAAAGGGCCCGTCGAGCAGCGCGAGGCCGAGCCTGTCCCGATAGAATGCGATCGATTCTTCCATGTCGTTGACGAAGATCGACGTATGCAGAAATCGCGGCATGATGACAGCGTACCCTCCTTAGTGTAAAAAGTGGCGGTGCGACGAGAAGACGAGGGCGATGCCGCCGCGATCGGCGGCCGCGACGATCTCCTCGTCGCGAATCGAGCCGCCGGGTGCGACGACGGTGCTGCACCCTGCGGCAATCGCTGCTTCCAGGCCGTCGGTGAACGGGAAGAATCCGTCGCTCGCACAGGCGGCGCCACGCGCCGTATCCCCGGCACGCATGACGGCAATCTCGACCGCGCTCACGCGATTGGTTTGGCCGGCGCAGATTCCGCGCGTTACGCCGCCTTTTGCAACGACGATTCCGTTCGATTTGACGTGGCGTACGACGTCCCAGGCAAAGAGGAGGTCGCGCCACTCGCTATCGCTCGGCACTCGTTTGGAGGCGACCCGAAGCCGCTCGGGTTCGGCGTTCGGATCGGGCGCTTCCACAAGCAGGCCGCCAAGCGCGCTGCGCAGACTCCGTGCCCGAACCAGACGCTGGGGAAGATCTTCAGCAAAGCGCATGACGCGCAGGTTGCGCTTCGCGCGCAACCGCGCGAGCCCGTCTTCATGGAAGCCGGTAGCGGCGACGATTTCGAGAAAGACCGTCGCAAGTGCGTCCGCGGCGATGGGCGTGAGCGTCGCGTCGATTGCGACGATACCGCCATAGGCGGAGATACGGTCGGCGTCGAGTGCTTCGCGCACGGCGTCCTCGACGTTTGCACGCTGCGCGACGCCGCACGGAATCGTGTGCTTCACGACAGCGGCGCGCACGACGGCGTCGCCGCTGCGGCGCGTGCCTTCAACGCGCGTGAGAAGGCGAAGCGCCGCATCGAGATCCAGGAGATTATTGTACGACAGCGCCTTGCCGTGCAGCTGCTCCGGCATCGCGTGTTCCGCCGTTGCGTAGAACGCACCGATCTGCTGCGGATTCTCCCCGTAGCGCAGCGCGAAGCGTTCGCCGCCCAGATCGGCGGCACGACTCGCGTCGTACGCGGCCGTCCGCTCGAGCGCCGCAACCGCCAGCCGGCGCCGGTACTCGAGCGGCGGCGCTCCCGAACGCACCGTCTCGACGAACGCAGCGTACTGCTCGGGATCCGAGAGCACGCTAACGGACGCATAGTTCTTTGCCGCCGCGCGCAGCAGCGCGACGCCTCCGACGTCGATCTCGGGAGGCGGGTACAGGGTAACCACGACGGTATCGATCGCGGGAATCGAGCGGCGATGCGCTTCGGCACGGTCGGCCGCAGACGCGCGGTCGTACAGAATCGCGCCGAAGAGATGAGGGTGCAGCGTCTTGACGCGCCCGCCGAAGAGCGGCGGGAAGCCGGTCAACTCCTGGACGTCGCTCGATGGAATGCCGTTTCGCTCGAGAAAGGCGCGCGTGCCGCCGGTCGCGTAGAGGTGCGCGCCGCCGTCCAGAAGTGCGCGAGCGAGGCTCGCAGCCCCGGTTGTGTCTGAAAGCGAGAAGAGCGCGCAGCCGTGCGGCTCACGCAATCGCCGGCTCCGCCTGTCTTGCGCTCAACTCCGCCGAGATGACGGAGGTGACGCCGGACTCGCCCATCGTGACGCCGTACATGCGGTTCGCCAGCTCCATCGTTCGCTTGTTGTGCGTGACGATGATCGTATCCGCATCGCCGTGCGAGAGCTCGCGCACCATCGCCGAGAAGCGCGCGACGTTGGCGTCGTCGAGCGCGGCGTCGACCTCGTCGAAGAGGTAGAACGGCGACGGCTTCACCCGAATGAGCGCAAAGATCAACGCAGCCGCCGTCATCGCCTGCTCTCCGCCCGAGAGCGCCGGCAACGGCATCTGCTTCTTCCCCGGCGGCTGCACGGCGATCTCGATTCCGGTCTCGGAGAGGTTCTCCGGATTCGTCTGCCACATACGCGCCGTTCCTCCCTCGAAGAGCCGCGCGTACACGCTCGCAAACTCGCGGGCGACCCGCTCGAAGGTTTGGTTGAACTGCACCTGCGTCTGCTGCTCGATCTCACGGATCGACTCGAGCAGGGTTTCGCGCGCCCTCGAGAGATCGTCGAGCTGCGTGCGCAGGAAGCGCTCGCGCTCCGCGACGCCTTCGCGCTCGGCCTCCGCATTCAAGTTGACGTTTGCGAAGAGCCGCGCGAGCTCGTCGCGCAAGCGCGGTAGATCGTCGACGACGCTGTCCGGCTCGCCGCGATATCGTCCCTCGACGTCGCGACACTCGTCGTCGGTTGCGGGATTCTGCGCGAACTGGGAGACGATCATCCCGAGCTCCGCTTCGATCTGCGTCAGACGCGTGCGCCGGCTCTCGCCCGCGCCCATCGCGTCACGTTCCGCGATTTCGGCCACGTGCACGTCCGACTCGAGCGCCGTTTGGCGCTCGACGAGACGCTCGCGCTCGGCGCGCGCTCGCTCCAGCTGCGCGTCCACCTCGGCAACGCCGCGCCGCAGGCCTTCGACCCGCGCGTGCGCCGTACGCGTCTGCTCCATCAGCGACGCGATCTCCGCCAGCATCTGCTCGCGCGCGAGTCGCGCGCGCTCGTCGTCTTGATCGAGCATCGCGAGGCGAGCCGCCGATGCACTGCGCTGCGCCCCCAGCGCCGCCGCGCGTTCTCGTACCGCACTGGCCTCGGCACTCTCGCGCGTCTGTGCCGCCTCGGCACGCGCGATCTCCTCGCGAACGCGCCCGAGCTCGGTCTCCAGGCGACGCCGCTCGTCATCGATGCGCTCGGCTCCCGGCTCAGCGGATTCGTAGCCGCGCACGCGCACCTGCGCGACGCGCTCGCGCTCGACGAGCTCCGCCACCGCAGCACTCGCCGAGGCCACGTCCGCTTCCATGCGCGTCAGCTCTCCGCTTCGCGCTGCAACCTCCGCACGCACTTCGGCCAGTCGCAGCCCATCTTTCGCAAGCGCCTCGCGTGCGCCGTCCCGCTTCGCGCACGCTCCGTCGGCTTGCGCGCGCGCCGCGCGCACCTGCGTCTCGTGCTGGGCGAGCCGCTGCTGCATGTCTCCAAGCTGCTCGCGCAGCTGAATGGCTTGGGCGCGACGCGAGAGGATCGAACTCTCGCGCCTGAAACGGCCGCCCGTCACGGTTCCGCTCGTCACCATCTCGCCCGCAAGGGTAACGATCGTAGCGGCCGGCACGCGTTTGTCAACGCGCAATGCGGTATGAAGGGTGTCGACGACGAGGACGTCGCCGACGAGAGCCTCGACCACGCCGGCGTACTGCGTCGCCGTGCCGATCAGGCTCGACGCGTAACCGATGACTCCCCGTTCGTGCAACGCGCGCGAGGAGGCTGCGCCCTTCGCAAGCCGGTCGAGCGGCATGAACGTCGCGCGGCCGGATTCGGTGCGATTCAGGTACTCGATCGCGCGTTCGGCGTCAGCGGTCGTGCGCGTCACGATGTTTGAGAGGCGCGCGCCGAACGCGACGTCCATCGCGCGTGCGTACCGCTCTTCGATCGTGACGATGTTGGAGACGACGCCTTCTATGCCGCCGAGCTCCTTGCGCTGCCAGGCCTCGACGACGGCGCGCGTCCCGGGGACGTGCCCCTCCAGCGCGTTCTCAAGCTCCTCGATCGTGTGGAGCCGCGATTGCGCCGCCGTGATCTCGTCCGCGTGCTCGCGGTACACGCTCTCGGCCCGAACGAGATCGTCGTGCGCATCGGCGGCCTGACGTTCCGTCGCTGCGACCTCCTCGCGCGTTTCGAGCGTCCGCGTCTCGAGCGCATCGAGCTGATGCTTGCGCTGCGCGAGCTGTTGCGTCGCCGTTCCGAGCTGCATCTCGAGCGACGCAAGGCGGTCGCGCTCGGCGCGCAGCTCGCCTTCGTACCGCTCAACTTCGGCGCGGAGGTTTTCGCTCTGTACGCGACGCTCGGCACGGCGCGCAGCGCGATCCGCTGCATCGGCTTCGATCGCGCGCAGCTGCGTGAAGACCGCGTCGAGGCGCTCGCGCTGCAGGGCGACGGCGGCCTGCGCGGCCGCTTCGCGCTCGCGCCCTTGCGCCGCGAGCGCCGCGAGCGGTGCGATCTGTTCGTCGAGCTCCCGGCACGAGCGCTCGAGCGCCTCTCGCTCCTGCGCGACGCGCGCGGCATCGTGCGAGGTCTGGGTGGATTGCGCCTCGAGCGCTTCCCGGCGCGCGAGCGCCGCCGCGTATTCGGCCTCGATTTGCGCGAGCTCCGCGCGGCGCGTCTGCGCCTGCGCACGAAACTCTTCGAGCTCTAACTCCTGCCTGTACACCCGCGTGCGCGTCTCGGCAAGATCGGCGCCCACCGCCGCTACGTGAGCGGCCGTCACCGTTCGCTGCTCGTCGTTCTCCTTCAACTCGTTGCGTACGCGCTCTCGCTCCTCCCGCCGCGATGCGCTGGCGCGCAGATACGAAAGAATCTCCAAGTCGCGCACGCGCGCGCTCACGCGGCGATATCGCTTGGCGCGGCGCACCTGCGTCTCGAGCTCGGGGATGCGTCGCTCGCTTTCGGCGATGAGATCGCTGATGCGGATTGCATTGGTTTCGGTCTGCTCGAGACGACGCAACGACTCGTGCTTGCGGGCGAGAAACTTACTGATGCCGGCCGTCTCCTCGAAGAGCACGCGCCGTTCGGTCGGTTTGCTCTTGAGCACGGAGTCGATCTCACCTTGCGAGACGATTGCGTACGATCCCGGGCCGAGGCCAGTACCCATGAGCAGATCGTGGACGTCGCGTAACCGCACCTGGCTGCGATTGATGAAGTACTCGCTCTCCCCGGCGCGATAGGCGCGGCGCGTAATCTCGACTTCACCGTATTCGAGCGCGAGCGAGCGGTCACTGTTGTCGAACGCAATCGAGACTTCGGCCAGGCCGAGCGGTTTGCGTTTGTCGTTTCCCGCGAAGATGACGTCTTCCAGTTTTCCCGAGCGTAGCGACCGCGTCGACGTTTCGCCGAGCACCCAGCGAAACGCGTCGACGAGATTGGACTTGCCGGAGCCGTTGGGTCCCACGACCGCCGTGATGCCACCGGTGAACTCGATCGTCGTCGGCTCGGCGAAGGTTTTGAATCCAAAGGCCTTGATGCGTTTGAGCTTCATTCGCTCTGCTCGAGGGCGAGCAGCGCGTCCCGCGCCGCCGCCTGCTGCGCGATCTTTTTCGACGAGCCCGTGCCGCTGCCGAGCAGCCTCCCGTTCACTTCGACGCGTGAGAAGAAAGCGGGCAGCTGGGGCGTGCCGCGGTTTTCATCGTAGTACGCGGGCGTCGCGCTCATCTGCGCTTGAGCTAGATGCTGCAAGCGCGTCTTGGCGTCCAACGGAGCGCCGCTCTCGTGATCGAGACGCTCGACGTGCTCGCGCAGTACGAAGCGCCGCGCTCGCTCCATTCCGTACCGAAGGTAGAGCGCACCGACGAACGCCTCGAATGCATCGGCGAGAATCGACGTGTTCTCCGCACCGCCGGCCCTGCGCATGCCTGCACCGAGAAATACGAGCTGCGAGAAGCCGAGCCGGCCCGCGGTGCGCGCGATCTGCGCGTCGTTGACGATCCACGCTTTGCGCAACGTCAGCTCGCCTTCCGGTTCGTCCGGAAAGGTCTCGAAGAGCCACGAGGCCGCGATGGCGCCCAGGACGGAGTCGCCGAGAAACTCCAAGCGTTCGTTCGAGGCGCACGCGAACTCGCGCGCGTAGCTCTCGTGCGCGAACGCATGGTCGATCGCGTCGAAGTCGGGGGCAAATCGCACGCCGGCGCGAGCGAGCAGCTCCCGTATGCGCTTGCGCCGATTCTCACCCGCCACGCATCTTGCCAAAGACGATGACGCAGTTGTGTCCGCCAAACCCGAATGAGTTCGAAAGGGCCGTCCGGATCGTCGCGCGCCGCGCGACATTCGGAACGTAGTCGAGCGTGCACTCCGGGTCCGGGAATTCGTAGTTGATCGTCGGCGGCATGACGTCGTTGGCCACGGCAAGCACGGTCGCGACGCCTTCGATGCCGCCGGCTGCGCCGAGCGCGTGCCCCGTCATCGATTTCGTCGAGCTGACGCCGATGCGATACGCGTGCTCGCCGAAGGCGCGCTCGATCGCCTTCGATTCGGCCGGATCCCCAATGGGCGTCGACGTGCCGTGCGCGTTGATGTAGTCCACGTCCGTCGGCTCGAGACGGGCACTCGCGCACGCGCGTTCCAGGGCGAGAACCACGCCGTCGCCGTTCGGATCGACCGCCACGATATCATACGCGTCGGCGGACTGCCCGTAGCCGAGGACCTCTGCATAGACCCGCGCGCCGCGTGCCAGCGCATGCTCGGCCTCCTCGATCAGCAGAATGCCGGAGCCCTCGGCGAGCACGAACCCGTCGCGCTCGCGATCGAAGGGGCGGCAGGCACGTGCGGGATCGTCGTTGCGCGTCGACATCGCCCGCATCGAGCAGAAGCCGCCCATGGCCAGAGGCGTGATCGTCGCTTCGGCGCCGCCGGTGAGCATCGCGATGCAATCGCCGTTCGCGACTAAATTGTAGGCGGTCGCGATGGCGTCGTTCGCGCTCGCACAGGCGCTGGCGGTCGCGAAGATCGGACCGCGCAGGTTATTCGCCATCGAGATATGCGCGGGCGCGGCATTGCTCATCAGCATCGGAATGAAGAAGGGCGATGTCCTCGCCCACGTCCCTAGCTCGTGCGCCCGGTCGGACATCGTACGGAATGTCTGGATGCCGCCGATGCCCGTTCCGAGGACGACCCCGACGCGCTTGCGCAGCTCGGCATCCTCGGGAAGCTTCGCGTCCCCGATGGCTTCGCGCGCCGCGACGAACGCGTACTGCGCGAACGCGTCCATGCGTCGCGCTTCCTTCTTCCCGATCAACTGCTCGCCGCTGAAGTCCTTTACCTCGGCGGCGAAGCGCGTCGAGAAATCGGACGCGTCGAAACTCGTGATGGGTCCGACGCCAGACTCGCCGGCGCAGAGGCGGCGCCAGAACTCGTCGCGATTGTTCCCCAGCGGAGTAACGGCACCGAGACCCGTGACAACGACGCGTCGCCGGACCGCGTTCCCGGCCTGGCCCGGCTGACGATGTATCGACTCCAAAACTAGATTCAACTTACGGAGCCCCCCAAGGGGCACCTCCCGCTGCGGTGAACGACGCACGCGATGTCTGCGCTGCCTGCGTTTCCCGCGAGGATGCGCAAGCCGCTCGCGTTGCGCCGAGGCGAGCGCGTCGGCTTGATCGCACCGGCCGCACCCGTGACCGATGACGAGATCGGGCAAAGCGCCGCACGTGTGCGCTCGCTCGGCGTCGAGCCGGTGGTGGGGCGTCACGCCGCCGCTCGCCGCGGCTACCTCGCCGGCAGCGACGAGGAACGTGCCGACGATTTCAATTGTATGGCGCGCGACCCGAGCATCCGCGCGATCGTCGCCCTGCGCGGCGGCTATGGGACCATGCGTATTCTCGAGCACGTCGATTACGGCGCCATCGCGGCCGACCCCAAGATCGTGCTCGGGTTCTCGGACGTCACCGCGCTGCTCGACGCCGTCGCGCAACGTAGCGCAGTGATCACGTTTCACGGGCCGGTCGCGCGCGAAGAGTACTTCGACGAGGTCGCGCGGTCGTACGTCGAGCGCGCATGCATGTCGCTCGAACCGATCGGTACCCTCGCCGCGCTCGCCGCGACGACCGTACGCGGCGGAAGTGCGCGGGGCCGCATCGCCGGGGGTAACCTGAGCATCGTCGCAAGCCTCCTCGGGTCGCCCTGGGCGCCGGCACTTCGCGAGGCGCTGCTCCTGCTCGAGGACGTTGACGAGGAGCCGTACCGCATCGATCGCATGCTGCCCCAGCTGCGGCTCGCTGGAGCCATCGAGGCGGCGCGCGGGGTGATCGTCGGCGGCTTGACGCGCTGCGAGCCGAAGGCTGACTCGCAGGGCACGGCCGAGGAGGTGGTTGCCGAGCGGCTCTCCGGTTGGGATCGCCCCGTGCTCTGCGGCATCCCCTCAGGCCACGTACCGCATCAGTGGGTGCTGCCGATCGGCTTGGAGGCAACCCTCGACGCCGACGCCCGTACGCTCACCTTTTCGGAGCCGGCGGTGCGCGCGTGAGCGCTTGCCAAGGCTCCGAAGCCCTTGCTATACTCACGCGGCTATGTTCCGCTTCGATCTCCAGCTCTTCGCCTCGAAAAAGGGCGCCGGCTCGACCCGCAACGGCCGGGACTCGAACGCGCAGCGCCTGGGCGTCAAGAAGTTCGGCGGCGAGCGCGTGATCCCGGGAAACATCATCGTGCGCCAGCGTGGAACGCGGTTCCATCCAGGCGAGAACGTCGGGATCGGGAAGGACCACACGCTCTTTGCGCTCGTCGGCGGCACGGTCGAGTTCGTCAATCGCCGCAACCGCAAGCACGTGGTCGTCCGAGCAGCCTAACCATACTCCTGAGAAGTCTCACCCGTAGCTCCGGCCAAGCCACCAAGCCGGTTACGCGTACGAGCCGTACGCGCGCTCCGAGGCGACTGCATCTGCGGTTTTCTCGTGCAATTCATCGATGAAGCGACGATCTCCGTCGCGGCGGGTAACGGCGGCGACGGCATCGTGGCCTGGCGCAGGGAGAAGTTCATCCCCAAAGGCGGCCCGGCCGGCGGGGACGGCGGTCACGGCGGGAGCGTCTACCTCGAAGCGACCCCGGAGATCTCGACGCTGGTCGAGTTTCGGTTCCGGCGCAGCTTTGAAGCCGATTCCGGCAAGCACGGCGGAACGTCGAACAAATCGGGGCGCAGCGGCACGGACCTGACGATTCGCGTCCCGGTCGGAACGCTCGTGTATCGCTCTCACGAAGGCAAGCCCGAGACCCTCGTCGCGGACCTCGCCGCGCCGGCAGAGCGCGTCCTCGCCGCGCGCGGAGGCCGCGGTGGACTCGGCAACCAGCATTTTGCTACCAGCGTTCGCCAAGCACCCCGGTTTGCCGAAAAGGGCGAGCCCGGCGAACGGTTCGCACTGCGTCTGGAGTTGAAGCTTCTCGCCGATTGCGGCGTCATCGGCGTTCCGAACGCGGGCAAATCGACGCTGCTCTCCGCGGTCTCCGCGGCGCGACCGAAGATTGCCGATTATCCCTTCACGACGACCGAACCTCAGCTCGGCGTCGTGCGCGTATCCGACGAAGCGTCGTTCGTCATGGTCGACGTCCCCGGCTTGATCGAAGGCGCGCACGAAGGCGCGGGCCTCGGCGACCGCTTCCTGCGACACGTCGAGCGGACGCGCGTGCTGCTCCATCTTCTCGACGGCGCGAAGCCGCTCGACGACATTCTGCGCGACAAGGAGACCATCGAGAACGAGCTGCGCGCCTGGAGCAGCGCGCTGATCGAAAAACCTACGCTGCTGTGCATCTCGAAGCTGGACTTGCCCGACGCGCGCGCGCGCCTCGAAGAGATGCGCGAGCGACACCCCGACACCGCCGGTATCAGCGCCGTGACCGGCGAAGGCGTGAGCGAGCTCGTCTACGCAATCGCTCGAGCGCTCGCGCAGGCGCCCGCTCCGCCGCGCGTCGAGCCGGTGGTGCGCATCGACCTCGTGCCGAAGGACGATTTCACCATAGAACGCGAGCGGGACGGAGCCTTCGTGGTCAGCGGCGAGCGCGTCGAGCGCATTGCGGCAATGACGAACTTCGACTCCGATGAATCGCTCGCGCGCTTTGAGCGCGCCCTCGAGCGCATTGGCGTCGATCGCCGCCTGCGTGCAATGGGCGCGGCACAAGGGGACACGGTACGCATAGGCGCGTATGAGTTCACGTACTCGTGAGAACTGGCATCTTCGGCGGCACCTTTGACCCGGTTCACAACGCGCATCTCTTTCTCGCCGAGTCGGCCCGGTTGATGGAAGGGCTCGAGCGCGTGCTCTTCGTTCCAACGAATGGGCACCACTATCGCGCGCAGCCGGAGGCGCCGATCGAGGATCGATGTGCGATGGTTCGCGCTGCAATCGCCGGGAATCCCCTCTTCGTCTTCGAGGACGCCGATCTGCGCGACGATGCGAGCGGATACACCGCCGATCTGATTCCGGCGTTGCGCGAGAAGTATCCCCGGGATGCGTTCACGTTCATCATCGGAGCGGACTCGCTCGTCAACGCGCAATGGGTGCGCTTCGACGAAGTGCTCGAGTCGGTGGAACGGTTCGTCATCGCGCCACGAGCGGGCGTCCGTCCGGAGGCCGTGCAGCGGGTCATCGGGGAGATTCCGTCGAGCCTGCGCGAGCGCGTACGCACGCTGAACCTGCCGGAGCTCCCGGAATCCGGAACGTTGTTGCGCTCGCTCCTTTCGCAGCATCACAGCGTGCGCTACCTGGTTCCGGACGCCGTCTGGGAGTACGTCGCCGCGCGCGGCCTGTACGGGTATGGAGCCGCGCAGCCGGCATAGCGCCGCGGCGCTCGCACTCCTGGTCCTTTGCGCCTGCACGCCCGGACCCGACGACGGCGTCGTCTGCCGCACGTACGCACAAGGCCAGAGCCGGGTGGAGGTCATCGCCGACGGCAACGTGGTCCGCCTGCTCGGAACGCACGTCGGTCCGAGCGGTCCGCATGAAGGATTTCTCCTCCGGTTGCGCAGCGGCTGCGCCCTGACGGTTCGCGTCGAGAGCAGCACCGATTTCACGGGACCGATTCCGCTGCGTGCGGGCGACGCCGTGGTCGTGAAGGGCGAGTACGAGTACGACGCGCTCGGCGGCGTCATCCACTTCACGCATCGCGAGTTGTACGGTCGTCATGCCGGGGGGTACGTCGAGCTGCATGGCACCTATTATTGGTAGGAAACCGCTGACCGGCATCGTGCTGGCCAGCGGCTCGCCGCGCCGCGCCGAGCTGCTTCGCAGCATCGGCCTGAGCGTCATCGTCGTTCCCAGTGGTTACGACGAGCCCGGCGATCCCAACGCATCGCCGGAAACCCTTGCCAAGCGCCATGCCCGAGCGAAGCTCTTCGCCGTCGCCGCGCGGTACCCGAGCGAGGCCGTGGTTGCAGCCGACACCGTCGTCCATATCGGCTCTCGCCTGCTCGGGAAGCCCCGCGATCCCGTGGAAGCGACTGCCATGCTCAAAATGCTCTCGGGAAGGGTCCACCGCGTTCACACCGCCTATGCGCTGCGACTGCCGGACGCCGACACCGCCATCGAGCGGCTGTCGACGACGACGGTCCGGTTCTGTCACCTCGACCCGGACGCGATCGAGGAGTACGTCGCCACTGGTGAGCCTACGGACAAGGCCGGTGCTTACGGCATCCAGGGACGCGCGGCGGCGCTCGTCGAGAGCATCGACGGCGATTACTTTACCGTCGTGGGTTTCCCGCTCGGCGATTTCGTCCGCACGCTGCGCTCCTCGGGATTTGTGCTCTCGACCGCGAAATGAGGCCGCCGGACCATTTGGCGATCTTCTCGTGTATCAAGACGAACGCAAGCTTTTCACGCTAATCGGCATCATCGTCGCCGCTGCTGTGCTATTGCTTCTGCAGATAAATGCCGCGCGCAGCGGAGAGCCGGGCCCGCTCGTCTGGGCCGGCTCGACCGTCGTGGCGTTCGTCGAGGAGCTCACCTCGGCGGTCGTGGGCGGCGTGCGCGATGCCGGCGGGACCGTGCTCTCCGTTCCGCAGCTCGGCCGGGAGAACTCCACCCTGCGCAGCGAGAACGGCAGGCTCCAGTCCGAGAACGCTCGGCTCCAGGAATTGCTGGCGGCGTCTGCGTCACAGGCTGCGATCGCGCCGGTCGTCGACGAATATCCCAACGGGGTCGAGGCGCGCGTCATCGGATTCCCTCCCGAGAACGAATCGCGCACCGTGACCATCGACCGAGGCTCCCGTGCGGGAATCAAGCCGGACGACGGCGTCGTCGCACCATCGGGCGTCGTCGGGCGCATTGCGGAGGTCGGACCTTTCTCGAGTACGGTGCTGCTCATTACCGATTACACGAGCCGCATACCCGCAATCGTCGAGCGAGGACGATGGTGGGGCATCGCGCAAGGAAATCTCACGAGCGTGCGGATGCAGTACGTCTCGCAGGACGCCAACTTGCGCACCGGCGACGTGGTCGTGACGGGAAACGGCCGTTCGTTCAACTCAGGCATCCCGATCGGCACGATCGTAGCTGTCGATCGCAACGACGCCGCGCTCTATCAAACAGCGGTCCTTCGCCCCGCCGTCGCACTCGGCGCACTCGATCGCGTTGTCGTTCTCTCGAAGTAGAGCGCCGGAGCGGTATGTCGGGCCTTCGGCGCGCGTCGCCTTGGCCTGGCTCCTCGCCGCACTCGTCGCGCAGGCGACGATCATGCACTACGCCGTCGTGCGCAACGTCGAGCCGAGCCTCGTGCTCGTCGCCGTCGTGTGGTACGCGATGCGCTCGGACATCTGGCGCGCGACGCTCTTCGGTTTGGTCGCGGGAATCGGCGAGGATCTCATCGCGTTCGACGGCGGTGGCGCATGGACGTTCGCAACGGCGATCACCGCGTTGCTGGCCTCGCTGCCGACGCGGCGCTTCTTCGAAGACTCGATGCCCTTCTTCATGATCGTCGTCGCTGGCGCGACGCTCCTACGCGACCTCGTATTCTGGAGCATCAAGAAGGTTGAAGGCTATCCCGCCGGCCTCGGCACGATTCACCTCCACGAAGCGATCCTGCAAGGAGCGCTCAATGCCGCGCTGGCAGCCATGGTAATGTTCGTGGCGCGCCGCTTCGATCGCCGGCGCGCAATGGCGTGGCGCCGATGATGCCGGTGCGCCCTGCGCGGCGCCGTATTTCGTGGGAGCGCCCTCCACTGCGCATCGTTGTCTTTGCAACGCTGATGCTACTCGCGCTGCTCGTTCTCGTCGCGCGGCTCGCGACGATTCAGCTCGTCGATGGTGCGAGATATCGCGCCGAAGCGCTCGAGAACCAAATTCGCTTGATACCCGTCGCCGCGCCGCGCGGTCTCATCTACGATCGCCGCGGCGTCATTCTCGCGCGTAATCGGCCATCGTTCGTCGTCGGACTCATCCCGTCCGAGATCGCGAACCTGCCCCGCGAAATGACGCTGCTTTCGCAGACGATCGGGGTGCCGGAAGGAACGCTGATGCGCAGACTGTTCCACCATCACGGCATCGACTATACCTCCTTCGCTCAGATCGTCGCGAACGAGCCGTACGGTCCGATTATCCTCGCAGTCGACTTGCCGGTTCCGACCGTCGCGCGGCTATCGGAGATCTTGACGGACGTTCCGGGCATCGATCTCGAGGTGCAGCCGATCCGCGAATACCCATACGGCGATTTCGGCTCGCACATCTTCGGCTACGTGGGAGAGATCAGCGCCAGCGAATACGCACGTCTGCGCCGGTTCGGCTACACGGAGAACGACGTCGTCGGAAAAGACGGCTTGGAGGCGCAGTACGACGGTTACCTTCGCGGGCAGCCCGGTGGCGAACGCATCGAGGTCGACGCGTCGGGACAGGTTGTGCGCGGCGCGGAGTTCCCGCAGAAACCGGCGATCCCGGGCGATGCCATCGTCACCTCGATCGACTGGCGGCTGCAGCGCATCGTCGACGAGGCGCTGGCGCAAGGGTTGCAGAGTTGGGGTCGCGGACGCCCGCTCACCGGCGCGGTGGTCGCCGAGGATCCGTATACGGGCGAGATCCTCGCGCTCGCGAGCGCTCCGAACTTCAACCCGAACGATTTCTCGGAGCAGCGCTCGGCGGAGGTCGAGAGCTATCTCACCTCGCCGCTCGAGCCGCTCTTCGATCGCGCGATCGCGGCCGCGACTCCGACCGGCTCAACGTTCAAAATGGTGACGGGTTCGGCCGCGCTCACCGAAGGCGTCATCGGAGTGGACGAAGTGGTTTACGACAGCGGTGCTTGGAACTGCGGCGGATATCTCGCGCGCGACATCGCCGCCGGAGGCCTCGGCGACACGACGTTCGTGCCGGCTCTCGCGGCGTCGAGCGACGGCTACTTCTACCGCCTCTCGTGGTACTTGGGAAACGCGCGACTGCGCAAATGGGCACTGCTCTTCGGTCTGGATCATGTCACCGGCGTCGATCTGCCAGGCGAAGGCCGTGGAAACTGGCCTACCAACGCGTGGATGGAGCGCAACTACGGCGTTCCTCTCGAGCCGAGCGATGTCTGCAGCCTCGGTATCGGGCAAGGAGCGATGCAGGCAACGCCGCTTCAGATGACCAACGTCGCGTCCGCCGTCATCAACGGCGGGACGCTCTATCAGCCGCACGTCGTCACGGAGATTCGCTCGCCGAGCGGCGCCGTCGTTCGGCGCATTCCGGTCCGCATCATCCGCGAGATCCCCGCCTCGCAAGCGGCGCTCGCCGCCGTTCGCGCCGGCATGGCGCGCGTCACAGATCCAGGCGGCACCGCCTATGGCCTCGCGATCGCGGGGTTACCGTACTCGGGCAAGACCGGCACCGTGGAAACCGCGGGCGGGCGCGGCCCGAACACGACGTGGTTCATCTGTTGGGCTCCGACCGACCACCCGAGATTCGCTCTGGCAGTGTACGTCGACCGGAGCGGAGGCTACGGCGCAAACGTCGCCGCGCCTATTGCACGTGCGATCTTGGTCAAGTACTTCGGGAAGAAGTAGCCTCGTCTGCTCGAGCGCGCAGGAGCGCGCGCCACGCCGCCTCGCGCACGGCCGCGTCGTACTCGTCGTCGAGCGCTTCTTCCAGCAGCGCCACGCTCCAACCGTTCGCAAGCAGGCCGAGTCGCTCGACGATCGCGATCCGCGCTTGCGGCGTCGGCGTATCGTCGCCGGCGATCTCCTTCGTCCAGCGCACCGCGGGCGGCGCCAAGACAACCGCGACCGCCTCGCGCGTACTCCCGCGGCGGCGGAGCTGGGTCGCAAGGTAGACGCTCGCCGAGAGCAGTACGACCGCCAAGATTCCGAAGAACGGCATCGCGCTACGCCGTCGCAGCGAGCGCTGCAGCACCGCGTAATCCGTCGATCACGTTTCCAAGCCGCTCGCGCAGGAGGGGCTCCTCGCCGCGCGCGAGCGCCTTCCAAAAGATCTGCGGCGACTGCTCGGAAAGCGACGCAAAGCGTTCCAACAGTGATGCTCGATACGCCTGTAGCGATGCGCTCTGTGACGCGCGATACACGATCTCTGTGCCGAGAAGCTCGGCACAGAGAATCCACGGGATGACCGAGCCCAGCGGCGCCGTTTCCAGCTCGGGGAGAAGGGCTCCCACGCGATCTCGCGCGATCTCGCCGGCGATGCGAACGCCGCTCTGCGGCGCTAGCCGCGTCTCGTCCGCGTCGCCGGTACGCGCGAGCGCATCGGCGAGCTCCACGAGTGCGCCGCGCTCCTCGACGCTTTCCAGGTCGTCTGCGCCGATCGTCGCCGGCAATCGCACGAAGAGCCGCTCACAGCGCTTACGGCGCGACCGCGCACACGTCGCGAGCAGCGAGCATATCCTCGACGAGCCGCCGGCGCTCTCCGGCAGCAAGAACGACAGCGCGATGAGATGCACGATCGGCGATGCGGTGAGGCCGCGATCGAGAACGCGAATGCAGCGTGCGAGGCGCGTCGGAGAGAGATCGAGGACGGACGTCAACGCCCGGCCGGTACGGCCTCTTCGCGCGAAGGGACGATGAGGAGCGAGAGCGTCGAGACGATGCGTTCCGCGCGATCGCCGGGGTGCTGCGCCAAAAAGCGCTCGACTGCCGCCGCGCGGCCGGAGCCGGCCAGCGCGTGGGCGGCGGCGAGCGCGACGGCTTCGTTCGGATCTTGCAGCGCGACCTCGAGCAGGTTCGAAGAGCGCTCGTCGTCGAGCGCGGCAACCGCAAAGACGAGATCGCAGCGCGCCGATTCGGAGAGCCCGGCAAACTCGCGCCCGGCTTCGTTCGTCCACTCCGAGGTCGCGAGCAGTGGCGCTAGATCGACTTGATCGAGCAACGTCGGCTCGTTCGTCGACGGCCGCGGCGCGACCACTGCGTAGATGCCGAGTGCGATTCCCAAGACGAAGAGTATGGCGATCGCGATGGTGATCATGGTGGAAACCTCATGTAACCGCGGCGCGCAGCGATACCAGCCACGCGCCGAGGGCGTCGTTCAAGACGCCGTCGTGGCGGTGTTGGAGCGCTTCGATGAACTCGGCGGAATCCGCCTCGGAGAACGCGTCGAGCCGATCGACGAGTAACGCACGGTACTGCTGCGCCTGCGGGACGGAGGCGGGCATCAGCCGCGCGAGCGCCGCCCAGGGAAGCGCGGTCGCGGGCGGAGCACCGTGGAGGCGCTCACCGATTTCGCGTAGAGCGGCGGGATCGTACGAGCCGCGAAGGATCGCGACGGCACCCGATGGGTCGGCCGGCGCACCTCGCGCTGCACACGCGTCGTGGAGCAATCGTTCGATCGTCGTGCGCGACGACGGCGTCTCGATGTCGCGCGGTGCGATCGCGTAGTTCGGAAGACGCAGCTTGATGAAGAGACGGTCGAGCTCTTCCCGCAGTGCGTCTGCGACCGGCGCGATAGCTGCGTGCCCGTCGCCGAGTGCGTCCGGCAGGAACGCGCGCACGGCGAAGAGATGCGTGACGAGACCCGAAAAGCGCGCCTCCTCCAGAAAACGCAGCGTACGCGCGAGCCAATCGGTGCCGAATCCGAGCGCGGTCCCGACCTGAGACCCCGACAAGATAGCATCATTGGCACGACCGTTACTGTACGTGCCCTCCGAAGTTTGGAAGTTGCCATACGGCGCGGCGTCCCCGGGTATGCCAGCGCCGGCGTCGGCGTACCGGTCCTCGCGTACGCCCTCTGCCGCCGGACCGACGAGGCCTTCGAGCCCGAACTGCAGTCCCGGGATGGCGTTGGCAAATACCGGCGCGGCGCGTACCTTCAGCTCGTCGGAGGCGATTTCGTCGAAGCGATCGGCGTCGTACGTGATATGCGCCACGCGCACGATCGACTCGCCGGCGGGAAGCTGGTTGTGGACGACGTCGCGCCAGCGGATCGTCGCCTCTACGCCGGGGTCGAACTCGTTGAGCACGATGCCGCGATCGCTCGCGAACGGACCGACCGCGCCGACGTCGCGAATCGGCACGTCGTTGACGGTCGTCGAGTTCGGAACGTAGATCAGCGAGGCCGGCTGTGCCACGCGGATCTGCACCTGGCGCGCAGGCCCGTCTCCGCCGTTACGCAGGTGTAGCGCCCACTCGATCGTCTCGCCGAGGTCCGCGGCATCGCTAGGGTTGCTGCGAAACGTTCCCACTGAAAAATCAGGCGTTGCCGTCGTGACGATGGTCAGCCGCTCGAGCGGAACCGGGAGCATCGAGTCGGCGGTGAGGACCGTGTCGATCGTGAGCGGATGCTCTTTGGGTACGCTACGCAATAGCCGCAAACCGAGCTTCGCCTGGGCGGTCGCGCCGGGAGCGATCTCTCCAAAGAGAATCGACAACCGCTCGCGCGTCGCGCCGTCGACGCTTTCGAAGCGCGCTTCCGGCGAGACGAGCAGCCGGAGGCGAACGTTGCGCGCGGCGTCGCTGCCGACGTTTTGAATGGTTACGAGAACTTCCGCGAGCTGATTCGGCCTGAGCACGGCGCCGCTCGCGAGCTCGAGCCGGGACGTTCCCGGCGAGAAGACCGGGTGGGAGTCTACTCTCCAACTCACCTCGCCGAGCTGCGTCTCGCCGAGCTCGCGCGTCGTCAAGCTCGCTCCCACGACGATCTCGCTGTGGTCTGCGTATGGCGTTCGCACGCGTGCTTGAAGAATGATGCGCCGGGCGACGTAGGGATCGATCGAGCCCAAATCAGCTGTGGCACCGTCCATGGCAACTCGCACGCCGCGCTCGCTCAAGGTGACGTCCTCGAGCGCCGGATCGAAACGAAGCTGGAGCGTTGCATCGAGCGCCGCCGCACTTCCGTCGTTGGCGATCGCGATCGCCGCCGCAATCTCTTGGCCCGGCCGACCGCCCGCGTCACCCGAGCGCACGATAGCGTTGCGT
>VFSW01000377.1_pt1 | contig 64290 bp, 59 predicted proteins | sample 5358111 | NCBI WGS metagenome assembly VFSW01 (sample SAMN11554181, study PRJNA540505) | mine drainage metagenome | isolation source: sediment from site ElyBrook_90M | place: USA: Ely Copper Mine, Vershire, VT | collected 2017
TTTGTTTTGTGTGTTTTTTTTTTAATACTTCTCTGCCCCACAAAATTTTGTTGGGGGCTCAACCGGCTGTTGGGGGGGGGGGGTTTTTGCGGGCCAGACCGATCGGGTGGGCCGCATCCAGTGCGCGTGCCCGCGCGCGCAAGGTGTCGGCGTCCGGCATGGGCGCGTCGCGGCGGGCAAAGGCAATGAGGTTTTCACCTTCCTCGGCAGGCAGGGTCACGACCCCGCTTTCAAAGCTGTGACGCAAGCGACCGAGGGCGGCCTCGCGCACGACGGGGCCGGCCCAGATATTCGCGACCAGCACACCGCCGGGCTCCAGCGCATCAGCGCAGGCGTCGTAGAAATCCTGGCTGCTCAGGGTGGGGGGAAGCCCGTCCGGCCCGAAGCCGTCGAGCATGAGGACGTCACAACTTTGCGGGTGCGACGGCACCCAGACGGCGCCATCCGCGCATGCAATGTGCAGTCGGTCGTCATCAGGCGGGATGGAGAACAGCTCTCGCATCGAGATGACCTCCGGATTGATCTCCACAGCGGTGAAGCGGGTGTCCGGAAGGTGCGCGTGGCAGTACTTCGCCAGCGAGCCTCCACCCAGGCCGAGCATCAGGACATGGCGCGGCGCCGGGTTGAAGAGAAGGAACGACATCATGGCGCGGGTGTAGTCGAGCACCAGCACGTCGGGTTTGCTCACGCGCATGCGGCTTTGCACGGCGCCCATGCCGAAGTGCATGGAAACTTCGCCGCGCTCCTGACAGACGAAAGGTGCGCCGTCCGGCATGTGCCGCGGGCGCTTCACGCCAGTTCGCGCCGCAGCGCCGGGAACAGGATGACGTCGCGGATGCTGGGGGCGTCGGTCAGGAGCATGACGAGGCGATCGATGCCGATGCCGCAGCCGCCGGCCGGGGGCATTCCGACCTCGAGTGCCCGAATGTAGTCGGCGTCGAAGTACATGGCCTCCTCGTCCCCGGCATCCTTGTTGGCGGCCTGCGCGGCAAAGCGTGCGGCCTGGTCTTCCGGATCGTTGAGTTCGGAAAAGCCGTTGGCAATTTCACGGCCGGTGGCGAAGAGCTCGAAGCGCTCGGTGACGCTTGCATCGGCGTCGCTCGAGCGGGCAAGCGGCGACACCTCGACTGGATAGTCGACGATGAAGGTCGGATGCCAGAGTTTTTCTTCGACCACGGTCTCGAACAAGCCGAACTGCAGTTCCGCCAGCGTCCAGTGTGCTGGTGCCTGACCGCCGGCGGCGAGGATGCGCGCGCGCAGCGTCGAGGCATCGACGGCCTGTGCCTCGGTGAGTTCCGCGTGCACGACCAGCGCATCCCGCACGCTCAGACGGGCAAACGGATTTTCGAGGTCGACCAGCTGGCCCTGGTAGCTTAGCCTGGACGATCCACAGGCACGGATCGCGGCTTGCCGGATGAGTTGTTCGGTGAAGTCCATGACATCGCGATGGTTCCAGTACGCGGCGTAGAACTCCATCATGGTGAACTCGGGATTATGGCGAACCGAGATCCCCTCGTTGCGGAAGTTGCGGTTGATCTCGAACACGCGCTCGAACCCGCCGACGACAAGGCGCTTGAGGTAAAGCTCGGGAGCGATGCGCAGGAACATCTCCTGATCGAGCGCGTTGTGGTGGGTGGCGAAGGGCTTGGCATTGGCGCCGCCTGGAATCGGGTGCAGCATCGGCGTCTCGACTTCGACGAAACCAGCTTCCTCCATTGCATGTCGCAGCGCCGAGACGATGCGTCCGCGCTGGACGAAGCGCTGGCGCGATTCGGGATTCACGACAAGGTCGATGTAGCGCTGGCGGTAACGCGTCTCGACGTCCTCCAGGCCATGGAACTTGTCGGGCAGCGGATGCAGATTCTTCGCCAGCATCCGCACCTGTGCTGCTTGCACCGTGAGCTCGCCGGTGCGGGTCTTGAACAGGGTGCCCTCACAGGCCACGATATCGCCGAGATCAAAATGCTTGAAGGCTGCGTGTGCGGCCTCCCCGGCATGGTCATTGGTGACATAGATCTGCATGCGACCACTGCCGTCCTGCAAGGTTCCAAAACTCGCCTTGCCCATGACGCGCTTGAGCATCAGGCGTCCGGCGATGCGAACCTGTCGGCCTGACGCCAGCACGGCATCGGCCTCGAGCGCGTCGTAGCTTGCATGGAGGCCGGCCGCGTGCGCATCGGGCCGGAAATCATTCGGGTATGCCTGCCCGGCCGCGCGCAGCGCCGCGAGTTTGGTGCGACGCTCGGCGAGCAGCGAAGTGTGGCTGACATCGGCCTGCTCGGCCGCGGCGAGGTCTTGCGTTGCGTTCATGCGAATTGTTCTCGGAGGAAATTCAGCGAGGCGGTGGTTTCCGGACTCAGCCCTTGGGTGTCCTGCGCGAGCAGCGCCTGCTCGATACGCGTGGCGAGGGTCTTGCCCAGTTCAACCCCCCACTGATCGAAAGGATTGATGCCATACAGCCAGCCCTCGACCACCGTGCGGTGTTCATACAGCGCCAGCAGGGCGCCAAGATGACGTGCATCGAGACGATCCATCCAGATGAAGGTCGACGGCCGTCCGCCTGGGCAGGCGCGGTGCCGGGCGGCGCGGGCGGCGGCTTTCGCCTCCATGCCCGATGCCATGAGCTCGATCTGCCAGCTCGATACATCCTTGCCATTCCAAAGCGCGTCGGCCTGCCCCAGTGCGTTGGACAACAGGGCGAGATGCTCGGGAAGGCGCGCGTGCCAGGGCCGGGTCACGGCGATGATTTCGTGGAACACGGGAACGGCAGCCTGGTGCAAAAGCTGGAAGTAGGTGTGCTGCACCGGCGTACCCACGCCGCTGATGACCGCCGGGCCACTGACGGCCACCGGCTGTGCGCCGTCGTCGCTGGTGGACTTGCCCAGCGACTCCATCAGCAGTTGCTGCAAGTACAGCGGCATCTGCGCGAACGCATCGCCATACAGCCCGATCGACAGCAGCGGCAGACCGAAGCGCACCCGGTAGGCGTGCGACAAACCCGCCAGCAGGCCCGGAGCGGAGGCGGTCAATGGCGTGGACAGGAAGTGGCGATCCATGGCCAGTGCGCCGGCATGGAGCGCGGCGACCGTGTCCGGGCCGAAGGCCAGCAGCAGCGCCATTCCATGACTGCTCCAGAGCGAAAAACGGCCGCCGATTTCAGGCAGCGAGCGGAACACCTGCTCGGGGGGCAGGCCGAAACGCTCGCGTGCAAGATCCGCGTTCGAGGTCAACGCAACCAGCCGGCCGCGCGCCACCTCGGTGCCGAGGTGTTCGCCGAGCCAGCGCACCACCGTGGTCGCGTTGCGCATGACTTCCTGGGTCCGGAAGGACTTGCTGTTGATCAGGACCCAGGTGCGTTCGGGGTTCGCCGCGCGCAGCGCCGCGTCGACCGTCGCGCCATCAAGGTTGGCGACCCAGTGCACCCGGCAACGCGGCGGCTGGACCACCGACAGTGCCGTATGCAAGGCGAGCATCGGCGTTTCAGATCCGCCGGCGCCAAGATGGATGACGTCCAGCCCATCGGCACCGGCCGCTTGCGAGACGCGTTCCACCCAGGCGACCATGCGGGCATGCTCGGCATGGAGAAAGGCCGCTGCGGCCCGCGATGGGGCATCGGTGCCTTCGGCGCCGAGCCGCGACAACATATGCCACGCCGGACGCCCCTCGCTGCCGTTGAGTACGGTGTCGGCAACCAGGTCGGTGGCACGGTAGGAAAGCGTCGCCAGCGTGGTGCGCGCGGTCGCCAGGGCCTGTGCGCCGTGACGGGAGAATTCCAGGCGCAGCCCGGCGGTATCGATCGTGATTGGTGCGGACATGAACGGGTCGGGGCGGGCGAATACGCTGGATTCTATCGGGCTGGCGGCTGGCGACCGCGGCCGGCGCATCCCTAGAATGCGCTTGTCGCGGCGCGTGCGCCGCGTCGTTGAACGGTGGATTGTTTCATCCATGGCTTCTGGCTTTCCCGTACGACTTTCACTTCATCGAGCGACCCATGATCTTCGTGACCGGCGCGGCGGGCTTCATCGGCGCCAATTTTGTGCATTTCTGGCTCGAAAACCACGATGAACCGTTGGTGGTGCTCGATGCCCTGACCTATGCAGGCAATCTCGAAAGCCTGGCGGACGTCGAGCGCGACCCCCGCTACGCGTTCACGCGTGTCGATGTGTGCGATCGTGCCGTGGTTGCCGCCATGCTCGCCCGGTACCAGCCGCGCGCGGTGCTGCACTTCGCGGCAGAGAGTCACGTCGACCGATCCATCCAGGGCCCGGGAGATTTCATACGGACCAATATCCAGGGTACGTTTGAGCTGCTGGAAGCGGTCCGCGCCTACTGGGACGCATGCGCGGACGGGCAACGGGCGATGTTTCGCTTCCTTCATGTATCGACTGACGAGGTCTATGGTTCACTCGATGTGGATGCGCCTGCGTTCAGCGAAACCACACCCTACGCGCCCAACAGCCCTTACGCCGCCAGCAAGGCGGCCAGCGATCACCTGGTACGCGCCTGGCATCACACTTACGGACTGCCGGTATTGACCACGAATTGCTCGAACAACTACGGCCCGTACCAGTTCCCTGAAAAGCTGATTCCACTCATGATTCATCACGCTCTGGCCGGCAAGCCGCTGCCGGTGTACGGTGATGGCCAGAATGTGCGCGACTGGTTGTACGTCGAAGATCACTGCCGCGCCATCGCGCGCGTGCTGGACGCTGGTGGACCAGGCCACACCTATAACGTCGGCGGTTGCAACGAGGTGCGCAACATCGATGTCGTGCAGACGCTTTGCGGTCTGCTCGACGAGTTGCGGCCGCGTGCCGACGCCATGCCTTACGCGCGTCTCATCACCCATGTGGCGGACCGCCCGGGCCATGATCGGCGCTACGCGATCGATGCCCGGAAAATTGCCCGGGAGTTGGGGTGGTCGCCGCGGGAAACGTTCGCCAGTGGCTTGCGGCGCACGGTGGGCTGGTATCTGGAACATCCGGCGTGGGTGAATCACGTCACCAGTGGTGCTTACCGCGATTGGGTGGCGCTGCAATACGGGCCGAAGGGGACCGTGTGATGGACGCGGCGCGCGTGCTTCTTCTGGGTGCGGACGGGCAGCTTGGCTGGGAACTGCGTCGCGCGCTGCTTCCGCTGGGGGAGGTGATCGGGTGTGCACGTGCGCAAGTGGATCTCGCCGATCTCGACAGCCTTCGTGCCCTGCTCGAACGGATCCGGCCCACCATGATTGTGAATGCAGCCGCTTACACCGCCGTGGATCGCGCCGAGCGTGAGCCGCAGGCCGCGGCCCGGATCAACGCCGAGGTTCCCGCGGTGCTTGCAGCGCATGCGCGCACGACGGGCGCGTGGCTGGTGCATTACTCGACCGACTATGTGTTCGATGGATTGTGCGAGCGGCCGTATGACGAGGCCTGTGCCACCGCGCCGCGCAGTGTCTATGGCCGCTCCAAGCGCGACGGGGAACTCGCCATCGCGGCGAGCGGCTGCGCGCACCTCGTGTTCCGCACCGCATGGGTGTACGCGGCGCGCGGCAGCAATTTCGCCAGGACCATGCTGCGCCTCGCTCAGGAGCGCGATCATCTGCGTGTCGTGTCCGACCAGATCGGCACACCCACATCAGCCGAGCTGATCGCCGATGTGACGGCGTTGGCCTTGCACCGTGTGCGTACCAGTCCGGCGTTCGCGGCGCGCGCCGCAGGCCTTTACCACCTCACGGCCAGCGGCAGCACCTCGTGGCACGGTTATGCGCGCCTCGTGCTCGAGCACGCGCACGCGCGAGGCGTCGCCTTGCGCTGCCTGCCCGCGCAGGTCGAGGCCATCGCCACATCGGACTATCCGCTGCCAGCGCCGCGTCCGGCGAATTCGCGCCTCGATTGCACGCGCCTGCGCGAAACCCTGGGTATCGCGCTACCGCCTTGGGATGTCCAGGTGCACAGAATGCTCGACGAAATCCTGCCGCCGGTGTGATGCTGTCCGCCGTCGCGCTCAGCGCAACAGCTTGCGGTAGCTCCAGCGGTAGCCCGCGACGAACAGGATGCAGCAAGCGGCCAGCACCGGGGTGCTGTTCCACCAAAGCACGGCAGGGCCGATGCTGAAGGCAGCCAGGCTCCAGAGGTAGGGGGCGGTGAAGGCGTTGACGCTGGTGCGACGGCGCTTGGGGGCGTCGAGACGCAGGGCGCGGCTGAGACGGCGATAGATCAGGTGGTGCAGGTGCAGACTGTCGGCGCGCATGCCGGGACGGCCGCGAAGCATGCGGCGGCGATACAGTGAGAACAGCAGCTCCCAGGTCGGATAGATCAGCACCAGCAGCGCGAACCAAGGCGAGACCGCAGGGTTGCGTTGGACCAGCAGTACCGACAGCAGCGCGGCCAGAAATCCCAGGAAGTACGCGCCCGTATCGCCGAGGAAAATCTCTCCGCGAGGCCAGTTCCAGAACAAAAAGCCGAACAAAGCCCCAACGCCCAGCCCCGCCAGCGCCATGATCTGGGTATCCTGGACCTTGAACGCGACGTAGCCAATGGCGGTCAGGATCATGGCGCTGACCACGCCGGCGAGACCGTGAAAGCCGTCGATCATGTTGACGGCGTGCGGCATGGCGCCAATGGCGACGACGGCAAGGAGCGTGCCGAGCAGAGGCCAGTGCGCCAGCAGCAGGTCCAGCGGAAGAATGTCCAGCCGGTTGACGGTGGTGCCGGTCAGCCCCACTGCCAGCGCGGCGGAAAGAATGCCGGCGACAGCGCGGATCCGCGGCGCGAGGTGACGCCGGATGTCCTCCCAGAGCGCGGCGGCCAGCAGCGGCGCCAGCGCGGTGCCAAGGCGCAGGCAGAACGCGCCGGTGGCGTAGCCGGCGACATGCACGATCCACAAGCCGCCAGCAAACCCCAGCACGATGGCGATGCCGCCACTGCGCGGGGTCGGGTGCCGGTGCCGCTTCTGGCTTTCACCAAGGGTCTCGTCGAGGCCGAAATGCCAGCGCTCAGCGGCGAAGATGAGGAACAGGCAACCGAGCCAGCACAGCAGGGCGGCGAGCGCAATGGATTGGCGAATCATGCGAGAGAGGGCGGGGACTGGGCCTCAACTTTGCTGGATTTCGATCTTGACTTCAAGCACTTCAAGGGAATCCTGACGCTCGAGTTTCACCTGAATATCGTTCTGGTTGATGCGGACGTATTTGGAAATGACGGCGACAAGTTCGCGCTGCAAGGCAGGTAGGTAGTCGGCCGGCTCTCCGGAGATGCGTTCGTGCGCCAGAATGATCTGCAGGCGCTCCTTGGCGATGGATGCGGTTTTCTTTTTTTCGCCCAGCAGGAAGGACAAGAGGGACATGGCGCGATGCTCCTGATCAACGGCCGAAAAGGCGCTTCATCAGCCCCGGCTTCTGGTAGTCCGTGAAGCGCATGGGACGTTCCTCACCGAGAAATCGCGCAATGACGTCCTGGTAGGCGGTGGCGACGTCACTGTTGTCCAGATGAATCGCCGGTATTCCCTGATTCGAAGCTTGGAGAACGGCTTCGCTTTCCGGAACGACGCCGATGAGCTTGAGGCGCAGGATGTCCTGCACATCCTCGATCGAGAGCATCTCTCCTTGCGCGACGCGCTTGGGGTTGTACCGCGTGATCAGCAGGTGTTCGCGGATTGGTTCGGCACCTTCGATGGCACGGCGCGTCTTCGAGCCGAGAATGCCCAGGATGCGGTCGGAGTCGCGTACCGAAGACACCTCGGGGTTGGTGACGATCAGCGCGTCGTCGGCGAAGTGCATCGCCAGCAGCGCACCACTCTCGATGCCTGCCGGGCTGTCGCAGACGATGTAAGTGAATCCCATCGCATCGAGTTCCTCCAGCACCTTCTGCACGCCTTCCTTGGTCAATGCGTCCTTGTCCCGGGTTTGCGAGGCTGGAAGAACGAACAGGTTATCGCACTGCTTGTCCTTGATCAGCGCCTGGTTCAGATTGGCTTCACCCTGAATCACGTTGATGAAGTCGTAAACGACACGTCGTTCGCAACCCATGATGAGATCCAGATTGCGGAGCCCGACGTCGAAATCGATCACCGCGGTCTTGTGCCCGCGCAAGGCCAGCCCGGACGCGAACGACGCGCTGGTGGTGGTCTTGCCGACTCCGCCCTTGCCCGAGGTGACGACGATGATTTTTGCCATGGTTGCGTAACTGTGTATGAAAGATGAGATGGGATTGCGAGATTCAACGGGCACCGAGCGCCTCGATGCAAAGCCTGTCGTCCTGGAGGTAGATCTGCGCCGGCACCCCGTGCACAGCCTGCGGCAGCGGTTGTTCCGCCGTGCGGTAGACGCCCGCGATGGCCACCAGTTCGGGGTCAAGATTGGTGCTGAAAATGCGGGCCCCGGCGTCTCCATGGGCTCCCGCCAGCGCGCGCCCGCGCAGCGGCCCGTAAACATGGATATTGCCACCGGCGATCAGTTCGGCGCCGTGACTCACGGACTCCAGCACGATCAGATCCCCTGGTGCATAGACACGCTGACCGGAACGCAGCGGCCGGTCGACCAGCACGGTGCGTTCCTCCGGCTCCGGCACCGGCGGGGGTGGGGAGGGGCGTGGTGCGGGCGAGGGCGGCGCATGCCGGCGCGCAAGCGAGTTTCCGAGCCATGTCCACTGGGCGCCCTCAGCCACCGCGCCGAGGGGGCGCAGCGCGCGCTGCGCCAGCCAGTGCGCCAGCGCGTCGGCATCGATGCGCTCGTCGCCACCGAGCCGTCGCAGGTCGAGCACCAGGGCCTCGTCGGCGTAGAAACCCGGCGCCGCATCGAAACGCGCTTGCAGGGCGGCCTGGAGCGCCGCCAGATCAGCGGTCTTGACCGTCAGGTACAGGCTGTCGATTGCGCCCGCTCGAAGGTCGAACAGATGGGTGGGGCGCTGGCTCATGGCGGCGTGGCGGCTGGATGTGTGGGGTCGATGGATTGCGCGGCATGTGACACGCGCGTGAATCCCCGCATCTTACTTGGAGCGCGAACCCGGGCCGCGGTGCCTGGATACGCTTTCAGCGCCGTGCAGGCGTGAACCCTGCGAGCGTCAGGGTCCAGGACGCCAGCCATGCTGACGCGAGCCCGATCAAGGCGCCCCCCAGGACGTCCGCCGGGAAATGCGCGCCCACCGCCATGCGTGCCCACGCAACCCAGGCGGCAAAGACGCCAGCGGCCAGGCGCAGTGGCCAGTTTGCTCCCGGGGCCAGGGCGCCGAGCATGAGAAAGGCGAAAGCGGCGTGACCGGAGGGAAAGCTGTGCCAGAGCTCCGGAGCCCCCAGCACATGCACGGCCCCCGCTCCCAGCACATTCAACGGGCGCGGAAAATCAAGCCAGGGTTTGATGGAAGCGATGACGGCCCACTCGAGCAAATAGCCGCACAGCAGCACCAGCACGGCGCGGCTGGACAGGATCTGGGGGCGCTTGAGCGCAAGCGCCAGCGCCAGCGCCGCGTACACAGGGTAGAGCGCGTGATTGCCCACAGCGGTGCCGGCCATGGCGAGGTGATCCCATGCCCAACCGTGGCCGAGGTGATTGACCCAGAGGAACGCGGAGGCGTTTCTGCCGCCCCATGCGTACCACCATGCCGGCTGCATCGCCGTCATGTGGCGGCCCAGCCGAGCGCGGTTGCCCAGAGCGCGACACCGGACAAGGCGCTGATGGCGGCCGCGTAGAACAGCCAGCGGCGTCCGGTGAGGGCGGTGATGGAGGCCAGCGAAATGGCGATCTGCAGAGCAATGAGGGCGCGCGCCATGCCGGCATGGGGGCGGGTCAGCCGCGCCGATTCCTCGTCCGCTTGCCTGGACGCGCGCTCGTAGCCGTCGGCTTCGATCTTGAGCTCAGCTTTTTGCTGCACGTATTTGGCGATCTTGGCGTCGAGCTGGGCACGGCGAGTTGGTGGGCTGAGGTCGCGCGCGAGCTCGGACAGATGTTGTTTGGTGCTCACCGCCTGGTAATAGTTCCAGTCATTGGTCGCTTGCGCCTTTTTCAGCACCGCTTCGTTTTTGTGCAGCAGGACTTCCTCCATGAGCTGGCTACCCTGGTAGCTGACGATCGCCCCCAGCGCAGCCAGCAGCGCCGTGAACATCGCGACCCACTGCGCCAGGTTGTGATGGGCGCCGTGCCCGGCGGCGTGTTCCGCCGCGCGCTCGACCGCCTCGTCGTGGGGTGCATGGACATGAAGGTGAACGCTCGACTCGCTCATAATTCTCCAACGTTGTTGGAACGAAATGTTAACGGTAGAGAAGTGTACGGGCTTGCCTGAACCTGAGGACGGCAGACGCCTTTTCGCCTTGCTGAAGTCCGATTATTCGTAGCGTAGTGCGGCCGCTGGCTGGATGCGCGAAGCCCGCCAGCTGGGATACAACGTCGCGAGCAGGCTGAGGAGCAGGGCTACGCCGGTGATGGTCAGGATGTCGCCAGTGCGCGGATCGCTGGGCATGCGGTGAATGAGATAAATGCTGGCAGGCAAAAACTGGGTGTGAAGCAGCGTTTCGAGGGTGCTGACGATGGGGTCGACATTGAAGGCGATGAGCAGGCCGAGGGCGAGCCCCGACAGCACGCCAAACACGCCCGTGATTGCACCCTGAACGACAAACACCGTCATGATCGAGCGTGGTGTCGCTCCCTGGGTGCGCAGGATGGCGATGTCGGCCTGTTTGTCGGTGACGGTCATCACCAGGGTCGAGACGAGGTTGAAGGCTGCCACGGCGACGATCATCGCCAGGATGATGAACATCATGCGCTTTTCGATCACCACCGCCTCGAACCAAGTGCGGTTTTCGTCGGTCCAGGGTCGGGCATCGAGACCGGCCGGGAGGGTCGGCTGCAGGGAACTGGCGATCATCGGAGCATCGTCGGCACGGCGCGTCTGCACGCGCAGGCCCGTGGGACCGCCGGTGAGAAACAGGCGCGCGGCGTCGTCGATATCGAGCAGCGCAAGGCCGGAGTCGTACTCATAGTTACCGGCATTGAAGATGCCGGCAACACGCAGCGTGCGCAGGCGCGGGATCATGCCGGCCGGGGTGAGGCTGCCGCTGGGGACGACGAGTGTGACCTGATCGCCGATGCTCACGCCCAGTTGCTGCGCCAGCGCTTCACCCAGCACGACCCGGAAGCTTCCGGGCCTGAGTGCGGCCAGGGTACCGCGCAGCATGTGCGCGGGCAGCGCGGAGACCTCACTTTCACGCACCGGGTCGATTCCCCAGGCCAGCACGCCGGTCAAGGTGTTTCCCTGCGCGATCAGCGCCTGCCCGGCGACGAAAGGCGCCACGCCGGTGACGGTGGGCACGCGGCGAATCCGGGCAGCCAGCGCGGGCCAGTCAACGGCCTGCGCGCCACCATCGTTGACGATCTGGATGTGCGGAACCACACCGAGCATGCGGTCGCGCACTTCCTTCTGGAAGCCATTCATCACCGAGATGACGACAATGAGCGCGGCAACGCCGAGCGCAATGCCGGCCACCGAGATGAAGGAAATGAAGGAAATGAAGCCGTTGCGCCGCGTGCGCCGCCCGGCGCGCGTGTAGCGCCAGCCCAGCAGTAGTTCGTAGGGCCAGGAAGAGGGGGTGGGGAGTTGCGTCGCCATGCGCCCGCAGTTTAAGCCGGGTTGCACGTGGTGCGATCGGGAAGCGGCTAGGCTTGCGTTGCATGTGCGACCAACAACGAGGAATTCCGCATGGATCACGTCCCGACTCCCATGGTCTATCGACGCATGGGCCGCAGCGGCCTGCAACTCAGCGCGTTCTCGCTGGGTTCGTGGGTGACCTTTCACAACCAGCTCGGAGCAGCAGGCGTCAGGGAGATGCTTGCCGCAGCGTTTGACCGGGGTGTCAATTTTTTTGACAACGCCGAGGCCTACGCCGACGGACAGAGTGAAACGCTCATGGGTCAAGCGATCGCCGAGCTTGGCTGGGATCGCCTCGATTTCGTCGTCTCGAGCAAATACTACTGGGGCCTGGGGCGCGGTTCGTCGGGGGGCGCCCAGCCCCGCGTCAACGGTCGCGACACGCTCAATCGCAAATATCTGCTACAGGCGGTCGAAGGCAGTCTCCGACGCCTGCGCCTCGATTACATCGACCTTGTGTACTGCCACCGCCCCGATCCCGAGACACCCATCGAGGAAACCGTCTGGGCCATGCACGACATCATCGAACGCGGCCGGGCGTTGTACTGGGGCACGAGCGAATGGAGCGCGGACGAAATCCGCGCGGCGTGGGAGATTGCCGAGCGGCATCATCTGCACAAGCCCGTGGTTGAGCAGCCGCAGTACAACCTGTTCCATCGGCGTCGCGTCGAGCGGGAATATGCGCGCTTGTACGCTGACGTCGGTCTGGGGCTCACCATCTGGAGTCCGCTGGCTTCGGGCCTGCTCACCGGCAAGTATCGTCACGGTGTGCCCCTCGGCAGCCGGGGTGAGCAGGCGGCGGCGTCGTTTCTGCGTGACGGTTTGACCGACGCGCGGCGTAATCAGGCGGTGGAGATGCTGCTGCACATTGCCGTTGAATTGGACTGCAGCATGGCGCAACTGGCGTTGGCCTGGGCTGCGAGCAATCCGCGCGTCAGCAGCGTCATCCTGGGTGCTTCCACGCTGGCGCAATTGCATGAGAATCTGGGGGCACTGGCGGTGTTGCCGCGCCTCGACGCCGGGGTGCGCGCGCGCATGGAGGAGATGACCGCGCCATGGGCCGACGCCTGATGCGCGCGCATCGGATAATGGGGGCATGCACCAGATCCTCATCGATACCGCGCCCGTTGGCGGCGACGCGTGGCGCCAGGCCCTCGTGGCCGGGAACCTGCCGAAGCTGAGCCGTGCCCTCCGGCTCGGCGAGCCATCGTCTTCGGAGTCGGTGCGCGAAGACGCCGAGGCCGCTTGGCTGAGCCCGGCGGAACGCTGGATGCGGGTCTCGCTGGGTCTGGTCGGCGAGACGGAGCAGATGCCATGGGGTGCGCTGGCGGCGCTCGGAGCCGGGCTCGATCCGGCTGAACGGCCGTGGGCGGTGGCGCAGCCCGTGCACCTCGTCCTGGGAAGGGAGAGTCTGAGCCTGGCCGATCCGGCGGCACTGGACCTGACCGCCGATGAGGCGGGCCAACTGCTCGACGCGGTGCGCCCCCTGCTCGACGAGGAGGGTTGGGGTGTTGACGCACGCAACCCGTCGCGGTGGTTGATCGGGCATCCGTGCCTGGAAGCGGTCGTCAGCGCCGATCCGGCGCGTGCCATCGGCCGTAATGTCGCGTCCTGGATGCCAGGTGGCGCGGCGGCGCGCGGATGGCGTCGACTGCTGACCGAGATCCAGATGGTCTGGCAGTATCACCCGGTGAACGAGGCGCGCATGCGCGGCGGGCGCGCCGACGTCAACACGCTGTGGCTGCATGGCGCCGGGCGCCTGGCAGCGGACGTGCGCAACCCGTTCCTGCCAGGCCCGCTCCCGGCGAATCCTGCGCTATGGCTGGCGGCGGCGGCGTCCGGCTTGCCGAAGTTGCCGTCCACTGCACATCCGCATCGCCTGCGGGTGCTGCAGCCTGCCGTGGCCCGCGACGCCGATCCAGCAGCGCTTGTCGAGGCGATGCAGGCGCTCGACGAGGACGCCGCACATGCCATCGACGATGCCTTGCGCGATCACGATCGCGCCGCCGTCGTGCTGGCGGGTGAGCATCGGTGGATGGGGTTCGAGTTGCGCCGCGCGCGCGGCTGGCAGTTCTGGCGCCGAGCCGACGCGCACGTGCTGTTGGCCATGGTTTGAACGCGCCGGCATGCAATTCGTTGCGCGCGATGTTCCGCCTCGCCAGGCGTACCGCCTTGAAAGCGCGGGTGTGCACCCGCTGCTGGCGCGCTTGCTGGCGGCGCGGGGGGTGGGCGATCCGGTAGAGGTCGAACCCACGTTGTCAGCCTTGCTGCCTCCAGACGGCCTGCTCGGCGCCGACCGCGCGGCGGTCGCGCTTGCCGACGCGATCGCGTGTGGAGCCCGCATGTGCGTGGTGGCTGACTACGACTGTGATGGCGCCACTGCCTGCGCCGTGGCGCTGCGCGGGCTGCGGATGTTCGGTGCGCGGGTCGGGTATCTGGTGCCGAATCGCTTCACCACCGGCTATGGATTGTCTCCCGCGGTGGCTGACCTGGTGGCGGCCCAGGCCGGAGGACCACCGGATTGGCTGATCACCGTGGACAATGGCATCGCCAGCGTGGAGGGTGTCGCGCGCGCCCACACGCTCGGCATGAAGGTGCTGGTGACGGATCATCACCTCCCGGGGCCCATGCTTCCCGACGCCGAGGTCATCGTCAACCCCAATCAGCCAGGATGCACATTTCCTGGAAAGAATCTGGCGGGAGTGGGGGTGATGTTTTATGTCCTGCTTGCGTTGCGCGCCGAACTTCGTGCGCGTGGCTTGTTTGACGCCTCCTCCCAGCCGCGTCTGGATGCGCTGCTGGATCTGGTGGCGCTGGGCACCGTCGCCGACGTCGTGCGCCTCGACGCGAACAACCGTCTCCTGGTCGCACACGGACTCCGGCGCATGCGCGAGGGCCGCATGCAGGTCGGTTTGCGCGCCCTGTTCCATGCGGCGGGGCGCGACCCGGCGCTTGCCAGCAGTTTTGATCTCGGCTTCGCGTTGGGACCGCGCATCAACGCTGCGGGGCGGTTGGCTGACATGACCGTCGGCATCGAAGCATTGAGCACCGACGATCCCGAGCGCGCCGCTGAACTTGCCCAGAGCCTCGACGCCATCAATCGCGCGCGCCGCGGCATCGAGGTTGAAATGCGTGAACAGGCGCAGGTCCTCCTGGGGGCGTTGCAGGAGCAGGATTGCGACCGTGCTTCGATCTGTCTTTTTTCTCCAGGGTGGCATGAGGGCGTGGTCGGGATCGTCGCCGGCCGCCTCAAGGAGAAGAACCATCGACCGACGTTCGTGTTCGCGCCTGGGAGCGACGGGCAGTTGCGCGGGTCGGGGCGCGCCATCGCCGGCTTTCACCTGCGCGACGCGCTGGATCTGATGTCCAAGCGCGAGCCAGGGCTGTTGTTGCGTTTCGGTGGCCATGCGGCTGCTGCGGGGTGCACGATCGGCGCGGACGATTTGCCGCGGTTCGAGGCTGCGTTCGAGGCCGTGGCGCGCGCGTGGCTGTCGCCGGAGCTGCTGGCCAGGCGCATTGATGTCGACGGAGAGCTCGATCCTCGCTGGTTCGACGCGTCCACGGCAGCCATGCTTCAGGCCCGCGTCTGGGGCCAGGGGTTCCCGGCGCCCGTGTTCGCCAGCCGCGTCGAAGTGCTGCAGCAGGCGCAGCTGGGCGCGCAGCACCTGAAGGCGCGTGTGCGGCTTCTGGATGTGGCCGCGGGTCCGGGTGCAACCCGCGAGCTCGTCGCCTGGAACCGCAATGATTTCCTGCCCGCGACCGCGCGCATTGCCTGGAGGCTGGACAGCAACACATGGCAGGGACGGACGAGTCCAAGAATGGTTCTTGAAGCGATTGAAAATGATGATTAAAAAATTGTTACGGCGCTCATGAACAGTGTGAGAATTGCTTTGAAAATGAAAACCTAGGACTTCTGCCGGTATGCTTCGCAGCCATGCAACGATCTGACCCCGGCGGGGCTTCCACGCTCGACGCGCCGCCCGCATCTGCGAGCCAGTCCTCGTCCCACGCGGATCTGGCCAACGAGCTCGATCTCCTTCTGCTCGGGGTCGAGGATGAGTCCATGCTTTGCGCCGCGCTTCCGCGTTTTCTGCTGCAACGCGCTGAGATCGATGGCGTCTGGCTCGGGCACCGCGGGCCCGACGGGCTTGTGCTTTTTGACGCCATCGCCGGCAGGGGCATGGCCGATTATCTCGAGCGCATCCAGCTGCGGCTGGATGCGGATATGCCGCCCTGCGGCCCGGCAGCGCTCGCCTGGAGTACTGGCCTACCGCAGATCGTGCTGGACTGGGCCACCGATCCCCGTACCGAATTCTGTCGCGCCGCCGGCGACACCGCCGGCTGGCGCGGCGCAGTCTGCCTGCCGCTGTTCGGCGCCGATGGTCGCACCGACTTGCTGGTTCTGTATAGCCGGCGCCCGGGATTTTTTCATCAGATCACGCACCAGCGACTCGTCTGGCACCTGCACGCGGTTCTGGGGCTCAAACTTGGACGCTTGCGTCAGGTCGAGGAAGTGATGCGGCACGGCGCTTCGCTGCAACTGCTGAAATCTGCTCTGGACAGCATTGATCTTGGCGTCACACTGGCCGACATGCGCGCAAGCGATGCCCCGTTGGTGTACGTCAACCCCGCGTTCACGCGCCTGACCGGCTACGGCGCCGACCAGGTCATCGGACGCAACTGTCGTTTTCTTCAGGGTGGCGACAGCGATCAACCCGGACTCGAGGCGATACGCGCGGCGTTGCGCGAGGGTCTGGCGTGCACGGTCGAGATGCGCAACATGCGCGCCGATGGCAGCACCTTCTGGAATGCCCTCAGCCTGTCGCCGCTGCGGGATGCCGCTGGTACGGTGACCCATTACGTCGGCGTGATGAGCGACGTCAGCCGGCGCCGTGCGCTGCAGATCGAACACGAAACCACCGAGGGTCTGTATCGCGCTCTGCTGGCCGAGGAGGAGTTGGTTCTGAACGCCACCGATCTGGGCGAGATGATGCAGCAGGCATGCGAGCGGCTGGCCGCCAGCGGCATGTTCAACAATGTGATGGTCGCGCGTGCTGGTCTCGAGGGTGACGTGGATATGCTGGCGCAGGCCGGATCAGGTCGGATCAGCGAGGATTGGTATCGTCCCAATGTCCTTGGCGAAGAAGGCGCATCGAGCCTGGCTGGCCGGGCGTGGAATTCACGCCAACTGCACTTCAGCAATGATTACCTTGCCGACCCCGATTTCGGCTCGTACCACACCGGTGCGTCGCGCGCCAGCATTCGCGCGGTGGCGATGGTGCCCGTGGAGCGGGGTGAACATCGCTGGGCCCTGCTGGGGGTGACGTCATGCAAGGTCGGAGTATTCACGCCTCCGGTGCTGGAGTTGCTGCAGCGGATCGCGCGCTTGATCGGTCATGCCCTGGATGCATTCGACTTGCGGCGTCGGCTGCAGCAGGAGCACCGCCATATTTCCTGGCTGGCTGAACATGACCCCCTGACCGGCCTGCTCAATCGTCGCGGCTTGCGGATCCGCCTCGAAGAGGCGGTGGCGCAAGTCGATGCGCAGGGTGGCTTTGTCGCCGTCGGGATTCTCGATTTCGACGATTTCAAGCAGGTCAACGATAACTACGGACATTCGGCCGGCGACGCGTTGCTGAGCACCGTCGCCGTGCGTCTGGTGGAAGCCGTGCGCGGCAGCGATACCGTGGCGCGCCTCGGGGGGGACGAAATCGCACTCGTCCTGCAGGGAATGGTGGCGCGTGAGGATCTTGATCCGATGCTCGAGCGCGTGCGACGGGCGATCGACGCCCCCGTGGCGCTGCCGGATGGGGAGGCCGTGATCAATGTGCGCGCGAGTCTCGGGCTCACCGTGTATCCCGAGGACAGCTCGGAGCCTGATGAACTGCTGCGTCATGCCGATCAGGCCTTGTATGCCATCAAGCAGCAGTCGCGCGGAACCGGTGCGCAATTCTGGCGTATCTACCAACCGGCGGTGGATCGAGATCATTTCACGCACTTGCGCCTTGTCCGCGAGCGCTTTGCTGCCGGCGGACTACGAGTCTTCTATCAGCCCATCGTTGATCCGGCGACCGCGCGCGTCATCGAGGTGGAAGCGTTGGCGCGCCTGGATGACGGTAACGGAGGTCTGATCGGGCCCCAGCAATTCATTCCCTTGCTCGGCCGCGACGCGCAGGCGGCGTTGATGTCATCGGTGTTGCGGCGCGCCGTGGGCGACGCTTTGCACTGGCAGGCCGACAGCGGCATCGAGCTGACGGTCGCGGTCAACGTCGATCCGCGCTTGCTGGCATCGGGCGAGGCGCTGGCCGCCGTGGCGGAAATCGTCGACGAACTTGGTTTTCCACCCAAGCGGATCGTGATCGAGATCCTCGAAACCCACGACTTCCTGTCGGTCGCCAGCGCCCAGGAAAGTCTGGCGGAATTGCGTGCTTTTGGGTGTCGCATTGCGCTGGACGATATCGGCAGCGCCTATTCGTCCTTGCTCCGGATGAAGGAATTGCCGATCGACATCATCAAGCTCGACCAGAGTTTCATCCGTGGGCTGTCCGAGCATCCGCAGGATCTGCGTTTTGTGCAGAGCCTGGGACAGCTTGCGCGCGGTCTTGGCGTCGAATTTGTCGCCGAAGGAGCGGAAACCGACGACATTGTCGAGGCACTGCGGGCCTTGAACGTCCAGCTGGTGCAGGGGTACGGTATTGCGCGGCCGATGTCCGCGGATGCATTCGGGCCCTGGCTTGCGGCGTGGTCGCGGCAGAAGCCCAAGCCCTCACGCGGGCTGTTGACGTGCGTGGCTGAGCAACTGGTGAGCCTGGACATGGATCTGCTGATCGCCAGACACTACCCCGACCCCAAGCCCGTGCTGACCATGCAAGGCAAGCCCGAGGACAGTCCGATCGGGCAGTGGCTGCGCATTGCCGGGCTGTCCGACGATCACGCTCTGACGCAAGCCTGGCATGAATTGCACGCGATGTTCCAGGACTGGCTGCTGGCGGGGCCGCAAGCGGATGACAGCATGATCCAGTCCGCGCTGGATCATTTGCTACGAAGCGCCGGCGACTATCTGCGAAGCCTGCGCTGAAGCGCCTTTGCCCGCACTGCCGCTCAGGCAGTGTCGAGCCGGCCTTTTCCGAGGTGCAGCCGCAGGCCGCAGCGCTGCGCGAGTTCGGTGTCGTGCGTGACCATCACCAGCGCCGTGCCATGCTCGCGGGTGATGTCGCCGATCAGCGCAAACACACGTTCGGCGGACTCGGCGTCCAGATTTCCTGTGGGTTCATCAGCCAGCACCAGAGACGGACGCGTGACCACGGCGCGAGCGAGCGCGACGCGCTGGCGCTCACCACCGGAAAGTTCCGCGGGCTTGTGCAGTTGTCGCGCGCCAAGGCCAACGCGCTCGAGCATGTCGGCCGCAGCGCGTTGGGCATCCGCCGCGGCCATGCGGCGGATACGCAGCGGCATCATCACATTGTCGAGAGCGCTGAACTCCGGCAGCAGGTGGTGGAACTGGTAGACGAAGCCAACGTGAAGGTTGCGCCACTGCCCCTGCCGGGCGGGCGACAGCGCGCCCCAATCGACGCCGCAGACCGCAATGCGTCCCGCATCGGGGCGTTCCAGCCCGCCGAGCAGGTGCAGCAGCGTGCTCTTGCCCGACCCCGACGCGCCGGTGATGGCCAGTGATCCGCCGCGCGGCACGTCGATGTCGACGCCGGCGAGAACCTCGACCGTCTGGGGGCCGCCTTCAAAGCGCTTGTGCACGCCACTGGCTTGCAGGACGATTTCACTCATGCCGCGCCTCGCGGTGTGTGTTGCGGACGGTATTCCGGCACCAGTCGGGCCAGGAGGGCCTTCACCGACGCTGCCTCAGGCTCGTCGCGACCCTCGGTGGGAAGCGTGACCAGGTCAGCCAGAACGTCGAGATCGAGCGGGTGGTTGTCGAAATCCCCGTGGCGCGCGACCCGGAGTTTCGGATGCGGGGTGGGGAGGGTCGTTTCGTCGTCAGCAAGCAGTTCCTCATAAAGTTTTTCGCCGGGACGAAGGCCAGTGAATACGACGGGAATGTCGTCTTCCGTGTGTCCAGACAAACGGATCATCAGACGCGCCAGTTCGGCGATGCGGACCGGCTCGCCCATGTCGAGCACGTAGATTTCTCCGCTGTCGCCCATGAGCCCGGCCTGCAATACGAGTTGCGCCGCTTCCGGGATGGTCATGAAATAGCGCACGATGTCGGGATGGGTCACCGTGACCGGGCCCCCGGCGGCGATCTGCTGCGAGAACCGTGGCACCACGCTGCCGCTCGATCCCAGCACGTTGCCGAAGCGAACCGCCACCATGCGAATCTCCGGGCGAGCCCGCGCAAGCGCCTGCAAGCCGCGCTCGGCCAGACGTTTGGTCGCGCCCATGACGTTGGTCGGGTTCACGGCCTTGTCGGTCGACACCAGAACGAAACGCTGCGCCCCGCAGTCCGCCGCGGCGCGTGCGGTATTGACGGTGCCGAGAACATTGGTCCGCAGGGCCTCGACGGCGTTGTCATCCTCCATCATCGGTACATGCTTGTAGGCGGCCGCATGGAATACCACCGTAGGGCGATGGCGGGTAAACAACGCCGACAGGCGCGCACCCTCGCGCACATTGGCCGTGAGATAGGTGGCTGGAAGGTCGGGGTGCCGGGTCTTGAGTTCCTGTTCAAGCTGGTACATCGCAAATTCGGACACGTCCACGCAAACCAGCCGCCCGACCCCGAACCGGGCGAGTTGGCGGCAAAGCTCCGACCCGATCGATCCACCAGCGCCGGTGACCAGGGCGCAGCCACCCGCGAGCATGTCCGACAGGCCACGCACATCGAGCTGCACCGCCTCGCGGCCGAGCAGGTCGGCAAGTTCGAGACTGCGCGGTCCGCCACCCGTGCCTGGCGTGAGCCAGTCCTCGGCGCGGGGCAGGGTGAGAAGCGCCAGGCGCGCATCGCTGGCCTGTTCGAGCAGTAGCCGGCGCGTGGCCGAGCCGGCTGCGCCCGCCACCAGGGCATGCCGGACATCGCGCACGGCGGCGGCTTCGGCCAGGGTTTCAGGAGGGCCGAGGACGTCGACACCTTGGACGCGGCGACCTGCTTCTTCGGCAATGGGGCTGTAGATCGCCAGTGACCTCCAGGTCCGGTTGCCGCGCAGCGCCTGCAGCGCGCCAACGGCGTCATCGACCGATCCCAGCACCAGCAGCGGCCTGCCGGTGTCGCGCAGCGCACCCATGCTCGCGCGCTCGGCGCGCGTGCGCGCAAGGACGCGCAGCGTCAGCAGCGCCGTTGCGGCCAGCAACGGGTGGATGAGGACGATAGAGCGCGGAAAGGACGGCAGGCGCACGATCAGCAAGCTGGCGGCAAGTGCCAGCGCGGCGATGCCCGCGGCGGCTGCCAGGCGCCGTACGTCGGACAGCGCCGTGTGATGCCACGGATTGCGGTACACGCCGAATCCGAACAGACAGGCGCTCCAGACCACGATCGACAGCGGCAGGCTGGCGGCGATGATGTGCACGATGTCCGCGGGCGCGTTGTTGCTGAACAGGCTGAAGCGGAAGACGAAGGCGGCCAGCCAGGTCAGCGCGACCGCGGCAGCATCCAGGATCGGGGGCAGCCAGCCGATGCGGCTGGATGGGCGCACCAGCATCAGGCGCCTCCCCGAACCAGATCCAGGCCGCGTCGCAGCAGCGTGGTCACGCGTGCGAGTTGTGCGGGCTCCAGATTTGAGCCCGATGGCAGGCAGATGCCTCCCTCGAACAGCGCGCGGCTGACGTCCTGCCCTGGGGCATGCTCGATGTATCGTGCCCCGGCGTACAGCGGCTGCAGGTGCATGGGTTTCCAGACCGGCCGGGCTTCAACGTTGTGACGCTCCAGAAAATCGAGCAACATGTCACGCGCGCGCGATGGGTGCGCGTGCTCCAGGCGGAAGGCGGACAACCACCGTGTCGAAACATGCCCCGGAGGCTCGGCCATCCATCGGACTTCGGGGTGATCCGCCAAGGCCTGGCGGTAATGGCTGAACACCTCCCGGCGACGCTCGACGCGCTGATCGAGGACGCGAAGCTGGCCGCGGCCGATGCCGGCCAGCACGTTGCTGAGCCGGTAGTTGTAGCCGTCTTCGACGTGTTCGTAATGGCGCGCGGGTTCGCGCGCCTGGGTCGAGAGCCTGCGCGCGTGCTGGATCAGATCGGCATCGTTACCCACCAGCATGCCACCGCCCGAGGTGGTGATGATCTTGTTGCCGTTGAAGGAGAACACTGCGAGGTGGCCGAAGCTGCCGCTGGGCCGGCCCCGGTAGGTGGCGCCCAGCGACTCCGCAGCGTCTTCAAGGACCGGAACGCCAGCCGCCTCGAGCAGCGGCAGCAGCGCATCCATTTCGGCGCTTTGCCCGTAAAGATTGACCACCACTGCAGCCTTGGCGCGCAAGCCGTCAGCCTGCAAGGTATCGAGGGCGCGCTGCAGCGCCTGCGCCGACATGTTCCAGCCCGCGGGCTCCGAGTCCACGAACAGGGGTGTGGCACCGAGCTGGCGGATGGGATTGGCACTGGCTACGAAGGTGAGGCTGGAGCACAGCACGATGTCGCCCGGGCCCACGCCCAACAGTCGAAGCCCGAGATGCAGCGCCGCGGTGCCGCTGCTGGTCGCGGCAGCGTGCGCCACCCCGACGCGGGCAGCCAACTCGCGCTCGAATGCGTCGACGTGCGGGCCCAGGGGGGCGATCCAGTTGCTGCTGAACGCTTCCTGCACAAGCGTGGCTTCATCGTCACCCAGGTGAGGCGATGAGAGGTAGACGCGCTGGGAGAGCTCGCGCCGGGTGATGAGGTCGACCGCACGTCCGGCCGCGTCGACGATCGGCATGTGATCGATGCGTGCGTCATCCATGGCCGCCAGAACCTCCGCCAGCGTGGTGTGCAGCCCGGCTGTCAGGGGCGCTTTTGCAGGCAGTGCCTCCAGCGACGTCGAGGCGGGAATGCCACCCAGCGCGGCGCGGCGGAGGTCGCCGTCGGTGACGGTGCGCGCCAGTCGGCGGTCGTGTCCGGCCACCAGCAAAATGCCTTGGGCGTTGGCGTCGAGTCGCGCCAGCGCGTCGTGCAGGGAGGCATCGGGGGCAATGAAAAGGGATTCGAAACTCGCGGGACTCATCGGGAGTGGAAAGAAAGCAGTCAGGCGGACGCGGTGGCGAGACGGGACGCCGGGACCCCCGCCCAGGATTGGGCAGGGGGAAGATCACACAGTGCGACGGCGCCAGCGCCGAGCGTGGCCTCGGCGCCGATCGAAAGGTTGCGCAGCACGGTGCTGCCAGCGCCGACCAATGCGGCCTCGCCGACACGAACTGCGCCTCCGAGACGCGCACCCGGGGCAATATGGGCCCAGGCATCGACGTCGCAGTCATGATCGACGACGGCACCATGGTTGACAATGACGCCGGCGCCAAGCCTGGCCAGCGGCCCCACGACACATTGCGCCGTCAACAGGCAGCCGACGCCGATGCGCGCGGTGACGGCGACGCTGGCGTGCGGATGGATCACGCTGGCCAGCGGCGCGAGGTCGCGCAGCCGCGCAGCCTCCGCGCGTCGATAGGCGTTGGTGCCAATGGCGATGTGCAGCGCCAGCGGCGCCGGAAGTGCTGCGACGGCGTCCAGAGGCAGCACGGGAACCCCGGGCAGCAACTCTGCATTCCATTGCGCGGGGTCGCGGTCGGTGGCAACCACCGCGCGCCAGGCACCGCTTGCCAGCGCGGCGTCCGCGACGACGCGGCCGTGGCCGCCGGCGCCGAACACGATCAGCAGGGGAAGTGAGGCGTCAGCCATGCGCGGGAACTCCGTGGGCCGTTGAGAATTCAATAGCGATTGGTCTTGAGCAGTCGCGCGGGGTCGAGCGGCAAGGTGGCCAGCAACTCGGCGATGCGCGCGCTGGTGCGACCGTCACCATACAGATTATGCGCGGCAGCGCGTGGCGCGCCGAGCGCCGCACGCACGGCAGCAGCGATCGGCGCCGCCAAGGGGGCGACGTCGACGGTGCCATGGTTGCGCTCGCGCAGGTTCTGACGCTGCCCGATATTGATCACCGGCGTGGCGAAGCTGGCGGCCTCGATGATGCCAGACGAGGAGTTTCCAAGCAGCACCGCCGCGTGTCGCAGCGCGACGAGGTAGTGTGGCCGCTCCAGATGGGTGATGTGTCGCCAGCCGGGCGCCTGCAGGCGGTCGATTGCGGCCTTGATCGCGACAGATCCGGCGTCGGCGTTCGGCGCCAGCCAGATGACCTCGAAATCGTCGCCCGCACCGGCCGCGCGCAGGCCGTCGCACAGTGCCAGGGTCTGCATCCCGGCCTCCTCGGCCTGCTGGACCACCGGGTGGAACACGACCAGCACATACGGTCGGTCGGTTTCAAGCCCCAGCAGCGTGAGCGCCCGGTCGCGCGGCACCGACGTCATCGGTGGCAGTTCATCCAGCCCGGGTGCGCCCACGACATGGATGCGGGACGGTTCTTCTCCAAGTGCGATCAGGCGCTCGCGCGATTCGTTCGTGGCTGGCAGATGCCAGGTTGCCAGCTTGGAGATTGCATGCCGCATCGGCTCGTCGACCGTTCCCGAGCGCTCGCCTCCATGCAGGTGGACGCTGGGGATGCCGAGATGCAGCGCCGCCAGCGCGCCGGCCAGCATTTCGCCGCGATCCCCCAGCAGGAGCACCATGTCGGGAGGAGCGGCGGCGAAGGTTGTGGTCAGGCCGAGGAGGGTTTGTGCCAGGGCGCGGGCCATTCCCGCGCGATCGCGGGTTCCGACGTCGGTGGGGATGCGGGCGCTGATGGTCAGTCCCGCGGCTTCGATCTCGCGCACCGTGTCGCCGAACCGGGGGTCCAGATGCATCCCGGTCACGGCGACATCGAGCGACAGTCGCGGGTCAGCGGCGACGCGCTCCAGGCTCAGGCGCATCAGGCCGAAGTCGGCACGCGTGCCGCTGACGTAGACGATGCGACGTGGGGTCGAAGTCACTCGGGCTCCAGCATGGACCATTGAAGCACGCTCCCGGGCGTACCGGCGACGGCGAGACGCCGGCCGACGAGTGCATGCAGCGCTGCCGCCGGGATTCCGCTTTCGGGTCGTCGCAGCAGCAGATGCTCCCGGGTGAGCAAGCTGCCCGCTGGCAAGGCCTGGCTGAGCACCACGCTGCGGCGCGCGACCGCGCGCACCTCGAGCTCTTCGGGGCGCGGCGCCTTGACGCCATCGCCAAGCATCTGCTGAAGGCGGCGCAGTTCGCGCACCATGGCGGCGAATTCCTCGACTTCGCTCGACGCTGCGTGGTCCGGACCAGGCAGCTTGCGGTCAAGCGTGATGTGTTTTTCAATCACCCGTGCCCCAAGTGCTGCCGCGGCCAGCGCGGCGGTGTTGCCCAGGCTGTGATCCGAATAGCCCACTGGAATGGCGCATCCTTGCGCCAGCGCATGCAGGGCGCGCAAGTTCAGCGTGGCATCGGGCGCGGGATACGCCGACGTGCAGTGAAGCATGACCAGCGGTGCGTCGACACCGGGCGCGGGATGCGGCCAGCCGACATCCTGCCATATCGCGTCGATCCAGGTCCTGGCTTGCAGCGCCTCGTCCAGCGTGGACATGCCCGTGGACACCAGCAACGGAAGCCGCGTTCGGGCCGATGCCTCGAGTAGCGGCCGATTGGTGATCTCCCCTGACGGCAGTTTCAGCCGGCGCACGCCGAGTGCGACCAACTGGGAGACGGCGTCTTCGGAAAATGGCGTCGACATGAATTCGATGCCACGCAGCCGGCAGCGAGCTGCAATCTGCGCGAATGCATCGGCGTCGAGTTCAAGGCCGCGCAACATTTCCAGCTGATCCGTGGCACCGGTGTTGCTTTGCTGATACGCGGCGGTGGCGGCACCCGGCAGCGCCAGATCTTCGGCGCGGAAGGTCTGGAATTTCACGGCGTCAGCGCCGGCGACGGCGGCCGCGTCGACCAGCGCGAGCGCAAGGTCGAGACGGCCATTATGGTTCACGCCAGCTTCGGCGATGACAAAGACGTGATCGGATTGCATGGTGGCGTTCTCAAGGTGTGCGAGCGTTCAGCGCGGGGCGCATTGACGGGCCAGGCGCCATTCAGCCAGCGCGAAATCGTCGGCGGTATCGATGTCAACGGAGCGCGCGGCGGGCATGGAATGGGTGGCAACACGTACGCTCCACATGCCGTTGTGCGCCGCCTGCGCAAGCGCGGCGCGCTGCCAGACGTAGATCGATCCGTTGAGACTCAGCACCGTGGGCGCCGCCTGGCGTGCGGCCAGTCCGGCGCCCTTGCTGAGGGTGACGCTGCCGTCGGCTTGCAGTTCAATCAGATTGAAATACGGATTGCAGCCACTGTCGAATGCACTGACCACCAGTCCCGGCGCGTCATCCGCCGATGCACGCGCCAAACACCCATCCAGGTCGTCCGGATGACGCAGCGGGGATGTCGGCTGCAGGTCGACGATGCGCGTGATGTGCGCGCCGCCAGCTTCCAGGTGTGCCACCAGATGCTCGATCACTGGAAGTTTCGGTGTGTCGTCCCGGGCCAGTTCGGGCGGACGCAGATAGGGGACATGCGCGCCGGCCGTCGCCGCCACGCGGGCGATGGCGGGGTCGTCGGTGGACACGTGGACAGCGTCGATTGCCGGGTGCGCCAATGCGAATGCGATGCTGTGGCAAATCAGGGGAATGCCGCCGAGCGGGCGAAGGTTCTTGCCCGGCAGGCCCTTGCTGCCTCCGCGGGCGCAAATGGTGGCGATGGTCGTCATGTGGGTCGTCCGTGGTCGGGGCGTTCGAGCAGGTCCTGCGCCTGCGCCGCCACCGCGTCGGCGGCGCTGCGGGCGCGCGCCCACGGCGTGGGCATTGGTCGTGCCGCCAGCGTCTCGTCGAGCGTTGGGCCAAGCAGATCCACCGTATCGACACCGTGCGCGATACCCAGGTCGGCATAGTCGAATCCGGCGCGCGCCGCCGGCGAGCAGCGCATCGACAGCACGGGCACCCCGACGCTGGCCGCCTGCACGCCGACGGTCGTGGCCTGGACAACCACCGCGTCGGCGGCAAGGATCAGCGGTTCGATCGGCTCGGCGCCTGGAACACTGAAATGCACTTGCGCGCTATCGGGAAGTCGGGGAAAACGGTGCCAGTGATTCGGGTGGTGACGGATGACCAGCGCGCAATCGGGCCGCGTGTCGACCCAGCGCCGCAGCGCGGCTTCAAGCGCCAGCGGTAGCGCATCGCCCACCGGCCACGGCGAGTCCGGGTGGGAACGCGGCTCGGGCTGGGCCGCCAGCAGCACCACCCGGCGCGTTTGCCAGCCGCGGATGGCGCGCAGCGCCAGCGCGGCGCGGCGCTGGGCCGGATCGAACAAAGCGTCGAACGCCGGGTTGCCAGTGACGGCAATGCTGCGCGCATCCCAGCCCGCCGCGACCAGGTTGTCGCGCACTCCGTCGGCCAGCACGCAGGTGCGGGTCGGGTGGCGCGTGCGCGCGGCAAAGGCATCCCCCGGCAGTCCGAAAAGGTCGAGCACCGCGAGGCTGGGGATCCCCGCATCGAGGGCCGCATCGACGGCAGCCTGCTCGCTGCGCGGCGCATTGGTCGCCAGCACCAGGTCGGGGCGTAGCGCCCGCAATACCCGCCCGAAAAAGCGGATGGGATAGAAACCGTGGCGGCCGCGTGTCGTCAGCAGTGCCTGCGCAGCAGCAGGCCCCAGGCTTTGCTGCAGGTCGAGGACGTTGATTCCAAGGTACGCGATGGTTTCCTCGGTGGCAATGTCTGGATGGGTGTTGCCTTCCTGCATGGCGCGGCCGTATTCGAGCGCCTCGGCACGCGCATCAGGCTCGAGCAGGTACAGGAGATCGGCAAACCCGAGCGGGCGCTCGCCGGCGTCAAGGGCCGCGCGTCGCGCCGTGGTCAGGGCGAGCAGGTCGACCTGCAACCCGGGTACGCGCGAACGCAACGCACGCAGCACCGGCAGCAGCATGGCGATATGCCCGCCGCCGTATGCGACCGCCAGAATGCGGGGCGGTGTCACGCCGGCAGTTCCGGCTGGAATCGCCGCGCCCAGAGCTCGAGTGCCGCCAGCGCGCGCAGTTCGCGCGTATGGTTGGCGGTGCCGCAAACATGCGCGTCAAACAGGCTGCGCACCACGCTGGTGTCGAACAGGCGGGATCCGAGCGCGTCGGGCGCGAACAGCAAATCATGCAACCACTGTCGACGTTGGCCACGGAACCATTCCCCGATCGGAACCGTGAACATCTGTTTGCGTCGATGCGCCAGTTCGGTACCGATCAGTGGTTCCATCGCGCGCTTGAACCAGTGTTTTTTGTCGCCATTGCGCAATTTGGTGTCGCCGGGGGCGCGGAAGGCGAACTCCATCATGCGCCAGTCGAGGAACGGCGTACGCGCTTCGAGGGAGACGGCCATGCCCATGCGGTCGGGCTTGACCAGGTTGTTTCCCGGCAAAAGCAGCATCATGTCGAGATAAAGCATCTGGTTCACACGGTCGAAATGCGCAGCTTCGCGCAGCCAGGGCGTCGCGACGTCCGCCACGCTGTCGACACCTGCCAGGCGCTTGCGCAGCCAGGGTTGGAACAAGGCGGCCCGGGCGGCGCCACTGAACAGGCCAGTGTGCTCGACATAGTGCTGCGCGAACGCAGCGTCGTCCATCGCCGCGGCAGCAGGGTCGGCGAGGAAACTGGCGTACTTGTCGTACCCCGCGAACAATTCGTCGCCCCCGTCACCGGTGAGCACGACCTTGACATCGCGTGCGGCGAGTCGGGCGACTTCCAGCGTGGGGAGAAATGACGCATCGCCATGGGGCTGGTCACAATGCCACAACGCATCGGACCAGTGTTCGAGCAGGTCGGGCGCGACGATGTGCTCGCGATGCGAGGTGCCGAAGCGACGCGCCGCCTCACGGGCGAAGGGCGATTCGTCGAACCGCGGATCGTCGAATCCGATACAAAAGCTGCGCACTGGTTCACGCGTGTGTCGCGCCATGAGGGCAACGACACTACTGGAGTCGACGCCGCCAGACAGGAACGCACCAAAGGGGACATCAGCGCGCATGCGCAGTCGTACCGCCTCGTCGAGCAGGCTGACGAACGCTTCCTGCCACGCGCTGAAGGCTTGCGGCGCTGGCGTTTGCTCGGCCAGGCTCCACCAGCGCCGCACACGCGCGCCGCCGCGGTCGACACTGAGCACACAGCCAGGAGACAGGTGACGCACGCCATCGAACAGTGTGAAAGGAGGTGGTACGAAGTTGTAGGCCAGATAGTGCTGCAGTGCGGCCAGATCGATACGCGGCGCGGCGTCAAAGGCGGGGAGCAGCGCCTTGATTTCGGAGCCGAACAGCACGCGCCGTCCATCATCGTGCACAAACAGGGGTTTGACCCCGACGCGGTCGCGCACGAGGTGCAGCACCGGCGCGGCAGGGTCGCGGTGATCGTGGATCGCGATGGCGAACATTCCGTTGAGACGCGAGAGGAACCCAAGGCCTTCGCGTTCGTAAAGGCGCAGCAGAACTTCGGTGTCGCTATGGTCGCTGTCGAAGCGCACGCCTTGCGCCTGGAGTTCGGCGCGCAGCTCCACGTGGTTGAAAATTTCCCCGTTCTGCACCAGCGCCACGCGGCCATCCGCCGAAACGAAAGGTTGGTGGCCGCCGGCGATATCGATGATCGAAAGCCGCCGGTTGGCGATGGCGGCCCCTGCCGCCGTGAATACGCCGCTGTCATCCGGCCCCCGATGAACGAGGCTCGCGTCCATGGCTGCCAGCGTCGCGGCGCCGACACTGGCGCCGGTGCGATCAAAATAGCCGTAGATGCCGCACATGATCGAGTTTGAGGTTCGTGGTCGTTCGTAACGTGGGGAAATCTGCCGGCGATCAGTTCGCGCTGGACTGGAAGACTTGTCGCACCGTGAGCCAGAGGATGCGCAGGTCGCGTCCGATTCCGTGCTTGCGCACATAATCGAGATCAGCCTGCAGCCGCTGTGCCGGGGTCGCGCGCGACCGGTACAAGGCCTGCGCCAGTCCGGTGAGGCCGGGACGCACACTGCAGCGCAGAGCCCAGTCGGCAGGCGTGTAATCGCGTTCCTGGGCGGGGACGTCAGGGCGCGGACCCACCAGACTCATGTCTGCGCGCAGGACGTTGACCAGCTGTGGCAACTCGTCCAGGCTGGTGCGGCGCAGGACCCGGCCGATGCGTGTAATGCGCGGATCTCCGGACGACGTGCGCTGCGGACCGCGCGTTTCGGCGTCAACCACCATGCTGCGGAACTTCAGCAGTTTGAAGCGGCGTCCGCGCCTTCCCACGCGCGTCTGCGCGAACAGCACCGGGCGACCGCTGTCGATGAGCACGAGCAGTGCGATCAAGGCCATGGGCAGCGCCAGGAGCAACAATGCGGCGACTGCGACCAGCAGGTCGAACAGACGTTTCATCGGGAGGCGAGGGTGCGCGCCGCGGTCATGATGAGGTCGCGGGCGAGAAGGCGGTCGCTCTCGATTTCATCGACGCTGCGCGCCGCCAGGACCGCGGCGCAACGCCCCATGCGTGCAAGCTGGTCCCGGTAGACAGATCTCCAGTCGCGTTGGGGGTCTTCCGCCGACTCGCGGTTGAACGTCCGCGACAAGATCACGCTACGCGATCCCAGGCGCAGGTGTTCGCCGAGCACGACACGGCCGGGGAGCAGTCCCTCGTCCAGGCGTGCGATGCCGCCGAACCCGAATGATTTGCGCGCCTCCCTGGCAACGCGCGCGACGCGTTCGACCGTGCCATCCGCCAGTGGTTCGAACATGAATCGCATGCTCAGCTGCCGGTGAAGGTCATTGAGGCCGACGTAGATTTCATCAAGGTCATGCAAGCCCGCCCAGGCATCAAGGCATCCCAGTGCAGCCTTCGTCTCGAGCAGCGCCATGGCGCGTACCCCCGCTTCGCGGCAGGCATGCGAAAACGCGGCGATCTGGTCGGCGCGCTCGAACATGGGAAGCATCAGGGTATCGGCGCCAGCGCGAGCCGCGTGATTGATTTCCGCCTCGCTCTGCGCATGCCAGGGATTGATGCGCACGATGAGGTGCGCGCGTGGCACCGCCGCGCGTACCGGCGCCACATCCTCCGGCCGGTGTTCGGAGATGAAGGTGCCAAGGCCACCTTGCCGCTCCTGCTTGCCGTGCTGCTCGAGATCCACCATGATGCGGGGAACCCCACATGCGTGGGCAAAGGCGGCAAAGCCGGGGTCGTTGGTGATTTGGATCCAGTCCATGCGTGAGGCGGGCGCGAACGCTTCAGCGTGCAGTGTACCGGTTCATGCGCCGCGCAATCGAGGCGCCGACGACGGCACCGAGCGCGTCGTGGCGCAAGAGCGCCAAGCCGCCGCTCAGCGCAATGGCACCAGCTGCCGCGGCCTGCACCAACTGGGCAGACGGCGAGGCGGACGGCTCGAACCCCAGCATCACGCCCAGCAGCGCAAGTATGGCGCTGGCCACGCCGAGCAGCACGACATTCCCCGCTTCGGCGCTTCCGGCGTGGCGGGCAAGGCGCAGCCAGAGCACGGCGGTGGCCACGGCGTAGGCGGCGCCATACGCGACGACGGCGCGCCATGCCGTATCCGGAAGCGCCCAACCCACCACGAACATGACTGCCAGCCCGGTGCCATACCCCATCACCTGGTCGCCGATGCGGCGATGGCTGTTGAGTCGGGCCGCGAGCACCAGCTGCGCCGCCTGCACAGGCATCAGCACCAGCAGCCAACGCATGGCCTGCACGACTTCGCCCTGCGCCTGTGCCGTCATGCGTCCCCATCCGAACAGCAAGCGCACGCCCAGGGGAGCGGCCAGCATCCCGCACACACCCAGCAGCGCCGCCACCCGCAGCATCGATTGCATCCACTGGCGGCCTCGCGTGCTGGCGCTGGCGCGATCGCCCGCCGCCTCGGCGGCTGATAGTCGGGCCAGGGCCAGCGCCGCCGCCACTGCGAACACCGTATTGAGCGGAAGTTCGGCGATGCGTTGCGCATAGTGAAAGACGCCCAGGTGGCCTGGCCCCGCGCGCGATGCAAGCGCACGGGCAACCAAGGTGTAGAGAACGGTCAGGCCGGAGGCCGCCAGTGCCAGCGCGACCGCGCGCAAGTCATCGGCGCCGGGCCACCGTGCCGCGTTGGGCAGCGTTCGCCCGATGACACCGGCGACGCGTTCAAGCGTTGCGAGGCGGGCGATCGACGCCAGCGCAATGCCTGCTGCGATCCAGCCGAAGTGTCCCGCGCGCGCAGCCACCAACAGACCACCGATCAGTCCAAGGTTGAACATGACATTGCCCGCGTATTGCCACTGCAGCCGACCTTGCGCTTGCAGAGCGGCCGCACCGACCATCGCCACGGCACCGGCGGGAAGCGCCACCAGCGCACCCAGCCCCAGCGTGCGCGCGGCCAGCGCCGCCGCTTCTGCGTGCAAACCCGGTGCCAGTGCGTGCACGATCACCCCCCGCGCCAGCCAACTCGCGATTCCCGCCAGCGTAAACACCGCCAGCGCGAAGCGTCCCCAGCGCATCGCCTCTGCCGCCACGGCATCGGGGGCGCGTCCGGCCATGCGAGGCACCATCACCGCCGGCACCGCGGCGCCCCAGAGCAGGGAAATGGTGAAATCCGGGTAGGACAACGCCACCAGTGCCGCGTCCGCATGGCCGCTGAGCCCGAATTGCGTCGCCACCACCGCGTCACGCACGATGCCCAGCAATCGGCTGGCGGCCAGCAGCAACACACTCAGGGAAAAGACGCGGGCGAGAGACATGGGGATCATTGTCGCATCGGCCCGGCGCCGTCGATGCGTCGCGCAGTCCGCCCCTTTGCAAAGAAAAAAAATACATGTATGATTTCATTTTTTTAGCGCGCCCGTAGCTCAGTTGGATAGAGTACTTGGCTACGAACCAAGGGGTCGTGGGTTCGAATCCTGCCGGGCGCACCAAAATTTCTGAATTAAATCAGGCACTTACGAGAAATCGCCAGTGCCTTTTTTATTTTTCGCAGCGGCTGACGGGTTCATCGGGGATTCCTGCTAAACTTCCCGACATGCGCTGCCGTGTCGTTGACCCTCGCAGTGCGTTGACGTTTTGCGCGTGATATCACGACGCATCCTCAACAGCGTGGCTTCCTGTTTCGGGAAGCGCTGTTCTCCCAGGCAAGCATCGTCTGGGTCATGGAAACCGGGCGTCCGACGGCCGCGTATTTTCTCCGGAATCTTGATCTGTATAACCTGTCGCATGGCTGGCGCCGACGCGCGCTCGCCATCGGCCCGCACCGACCTGCGTATCGCCGCGGGCGAGCTTTCACTTGACTTATACACCGCACCAAACCCATACCGTCGGCAGGTTCGCCCTGACCCCACTGACCCGACCGACCGCATGCGGTCGCTTCGCGGCGTCGCTGTCCATGCGCAGTGGACGCGGCCCCGCGACCCATGACCGCGTCTATCAGTTCGTTCCGCTGTTCGCTTCGCCGCAGGCCGCAGCGCGTTACGGGCTTGCGCAAGGCGTCGCGTACGCGCGGCAACGCCAGGATGCCGAAGGGCGCTGACCTTCAATCCGAACCCAACATGCATAGGAGGACCTAGAGATGGCCAAAGAAGAATTGATTGAAATGCGCGGGGAAGTGAACGAGGTGCTGCCTGACGGACGCTATCGGGTCACCCTCGAGAACGGACATGCGCTGGTCGCTTACAGTGGCGGCAAAATGCGCAAGAACCACATCCGTATCCTCGCGGGTGACAAGGTCTCCCTCGAGCTTTCCCCCTACGATTTGACCAAGGGCCGGATCACATTCCGTCACCTCGAGCCGCGCAGCGGTCCTCCCCCCGCGCCGCGTCGTCGCTACTGATTCCGTTGCACCGCGGCGCGGCTGCGCCTGCCCCCGGTGCCGATCCAACCCTTCAGCAAGATGCGCTGCGGGTGGGCTCGGTTCGGCGTCGACGGGCGGCTGATCCAATTGTTAACGCGTAACTCAGGTCGAGCGCTAAAGCGCAGCTAAGGCGCGCCATGGATACTCCTTACCACGCACTTCCGGCGTCGGGCTTCGATCAGATCGGAGCAATGGTTCCATCATCCCAAGGAGTTTTTCATGAAGTTCAAGCAAGCCGTTGTCGTCATGACTGCTGCCCTCACCGCGGTCGGCACTGCCGCCGTCGCCCACGCATTCGACGGTGAGCAATTGTCCAGGGACGCCAAAGTGTCCCTTGAGCAGGCCAGAGAGACCGCCCTGCGGGAGGTTCCCGGCGGCAGCATCACTGACCAGGAACTTGAACACGAGCATGGCGGAAGCGGCCTGCGTTACTCGTTCGATGTCAGAGTCGGGCATGGAGAGCGTGAGGTGGGAGTCGACGCCATCAGTGGCAAGGTGCTCGAGAACAGCCTGGAAGGCCCGCACAGCGATTGACCTGTGCGCTCCTGGTATCGTGACGCATGTCTGGCGACGACATGACAGCCGCTCGCGGTGGCCGTCATGTCGAACTTTCCGGGAGGCCCTGGGTTGCGTGTATTGCTGATCGAGGACGATCCGATGATTGCCGCAGCGGTCGAGTTGGCCTTGCGAGACGCGGCATATGCCGTTGATCATGTCGCCGATGGCGAGACTGCGGACCGTGTGCTGCGCGACGGCCAGCATCAGGTCGTGCTGCTGGATCTTGGGTTGCCGCGCCGCGACGGCCTCAGCGTTCTGCAGCGCCTGCGCGACCGTGGCGACCATGTCCCGGTCCTATTGATCACGGCCCGCGATGCGCCTGCCGATCGCGTACGCGGCCTCGATCTGGGGGCTGATGACTACCTTGTCAAGCCTTTTGACATGGACGAGCTCCTGGCGCGCATGCGCGCCGTCTTGCGGCGCCAGTCAGGCCAGGCCAGTGCAGATCTGAGCAACGGCGATATCTCCCTCGATCCTGCGACCCGCCTCGCACGGCGAGGGGACGTCAGCGTCATCCTGACGGCGCGCGAGTTTGCGCTCCTGCATGCCTTGCTGCTGCGCCCGGGAACCATCCTGACGCGCGCGCAGCTCGAGGACCGGCTTTACGGATGGAACGAGGAGGTCGAAAGCAGCGCCGTCGACTTTCTGATTCATGGCGTCCGCAAGAAGCTTGGCGCGGACGCGATCAAGAACATCCGTGGTGCGGGCTGGATGGTGGCCCGGCCGCGATGAAAGCGTCGTTTGAGCGCCGCTTGCTGCTGCACCTTGGCGCGGCCGTGGTCGCACTCGGGTTGCTGGCGGCAGTCGCGCAATTCATCCTCGCCTGGCGCGAGCTGCGCGAGGCGCAGGATGACATGCTGCGCCAGATCGCCGCGCTTGCGCTGGTGCGTCCCGGGCACGAAGCGTCGGCGCTGGGCAAGGTCAGGCTGGGGGATCGCGACTCGCGGCTATGGGTCGCAGTCATGCCGCTGGACCGGCCTCCCGGTTGGTTGAGGCCACTGCCACGCCCCGGACTTCACACGGTCGATGCGGCGGTCGGCCGCATGCGTGTGGAAGTGCTGACGTCGGGTCCCTACACCGTGATCGTTGCCCAGCCAACCGACGCGCGCGATGAACTGGCGTGGAACGCTGCCGCGCGTGCGTTGCTTCCATCCTTGCTGATGGTTCCATTCCTGATCTGGTTGATCAGTCGCATGGTGCATGGCGAGTTCGAGCCGATCGTGCGTGCCGCGCGAAGACTCGAGGCACGTGAGACAGTCGATGCACCGGATCTGGGCATCGGCGAGATGCCTGCCGAAATTCAGCCTTTCATCGATGCGATCGAAGGATTGCTGCGGCGCACGCACGCGCTCATGCAGCGTCAGCAGCGATTTGTGGCCGACGCTGCACATGAGTTGCGCTCGCCCCTGACCGCACTCGCACTGCAGGCGCGCAACGTGCGGCATGCGTCGTCGCTCGGGGAAGCGCACGCGCGGCTCGAAGCGCTCGAGCATGGCATCGTGCGCGCACGCAAGCTCAGCGAACAGTTGCTGGGGCTGGCGCGGATGGAAGGTGCCGCGGTCGAGATCGAAAGCGTCGAGCTCGTCGACCTTGCGCGGGAGTTGCTGGCGGAATTTCATCCGCTCGCCGAGGTGCGCCGGATCGATCTTGGTCTCGACGCCCCCGCCGCCGTTCGTGCGCGGACGTCAAAGTCGTTATTGCGGACCATCCTGACAAACGCGCTCGATAACGCACTCAAATTCGGTCCCGCGGGCGGGGATGTGACCCTGGCCGTGCATGTCACGGATAGCGGGGTGCGGTGCGAGGTGACCGATCACGGGCCAGGCATTCCGGCGGCGGAGCGTGAAAGTGTCTTCATGCCGTTTCACCGCTTGTATGGCGGCGACGTGGCTGGTGCCGGCCTGGGTCTGGCGATTGCACGCGAGGCAGCGATACGCATCAGCGCGTCTTTGTCCCTGCACGGTGCGTCCGACGCGCAGGGTCTCGTTTTCCGCGTGGATATTCCCGATCGGTCGAGCGCGCCCGGTGGGTGCGCGCAGTCTGGGTGAATGGGGTCCTGTGCGCCGAGGCGCAGGACTTATCATCGAATATTGCGCGTGACGCGCGTCAGAAAAGTCTGCTGTCCATGGTTCAACGCCAAATTTCCGAGCACGCCCGGTGCATCGTGCTATCCGCATTGCTCGGGGTAAGCGCCCCCCATGCGGCGCAGGCAGCCGAGGCCACCATGGTGCAGCCTTCCGATGCGGCCACACTGCCGGCAACGACGGAGCCCGCCGCGGCGGCGCCCGAGGTCGTATCGCTGGGCGTGGCTGTGCCGCTGTCGGGAGAACTTGCGCCCTACGGCCGCGAGGCACTCGATGGCGTGCATCTCGCCATCAGCGATCTCAACGCCCGCAAGATCGTCATTGCCGGTCGTCCGGTGCGTTGGGCGGTTGACGTGCGCGACGATGAAGGTAAACCGGGGCAGGCGGCCATGGTGGCGCGCGAGTTGGTTGCCGATCACGTGGCGGGCGTGATCGGAGATCTCGACGGCACCTCGACCGAAGCATCCGCGCCGGTGTATTTCGCGGCCGGTATCCAGCAGATCACACCGGCTTCCGGCGATCCGGCCACCGCGCACCATGGATGGACCACGTTTCACCGCATCGTGGCGAATGATTACGCCGTCGGCGCCAGCCTCGCGTTTTATGCGGGCCGCAAGCTCAAAGCGAAAACGGCGATGATCGTCGACGATGGCGGCAGCGCCGGCGGCGCGCTGACGGCCGCGTTCGAGCGTGCGGCCGACGCTGGCGGGCTCCAGTTGCTGCCGGCACCCGCGCACAGCCGTGATGACGACGTCGCGGCGTTGGCGGCCAAGGTGAAAGCGGCGGCCCCCGACGTGGTGTTCTACCGCGGCGCCGAATCGTTCGGCGCCGATCTGTTGCGCCGCTTGCGTGCCATCGGGGTGCAGGCGCGTGTGCTTGGAGGCAAGGTGCTGTGCAGCGCGCGTTTCGCGGGGCTCGCGGGAGATGCGGCGAATGCCGGCGTGGTGTGCGCGCAAGCCAGCCGACCGCTCACGCGCATGCCGCAGGCCAGAATGTGGATGCAGCGATTCAAGGAGCGTTTCGGTGCCGACCCCACCCGCCTGACCGGGCCGCACGCGTATGACGCCGCCATGACACTTGCGCAGGCGATGATCAAGGCGGACTCGACTGATCCGCGCGTCTACGGAGATGCACTACGCGACCCCGGTTACGACGGTGTCACACGCAATGACATTCGATTCAATGCCGACGGCGAACTGGTCGGCCCGAGCATCACGATTTCGACCTTCTCGCGCGGCACCAAGGTCGACCTGGGACGCTGACCGGGTCCGCCGTTTCGCGCACACGGTGGGTGCGCATTGCTGCGTCAGGAGGACAAAAAAAGGGAGCGCAGCGCGCTCCCTTTTTTCACTGCATGAATGCAACAGATTACTTCATGCTCAGAATCCAGGTAACGAGTTCCTTGGCTTCTGCCGGGCTGACCTGCGGGTTGGCGGGCATCGGGACCGGGCCCCAAACGCCGCTCACACCCTTCATCACGGCCTTTTCCAGTTCAGCCTGGGCGCCGGGCTTGCCGGCATATTTCTTGGCCACGTCCTTGTAGGAAGGGCCCACGAGCTTGTGGTCGACGGCGTGGCAGGCCAGACAGTTCTTGGCCTTGGCCAGGGCCATCATGTCGGCGGCGTTGGCGGCCGAAATGGTCGCGACGGCGAGGCCGGCGGCAATCAGAATTTTTTTCATTCTCGAAATCTCCATGGTTGGGCAGTGCCATGCACTCAACGTCTGACCTGAACATCGGTTGACACGTCCGGCCGACAAGTCCGGATCCGTGCGATCCTCAAGCATTGATCGCGCCGAGCTTACAGCAGCCGTTATGCTAACCGATGAGGCTCGCCAATTTGCAGCGGCGAAACTGGAAATTGACAACTGTCGAGGAGGCGGTGGTATGTGGCTACTGATTGTGGCAATCGTGCTCTTGGGGTTGAAGTTTGCGGCGTTGGGACCGTTTGCGTCATTATCCTGGTGGTGGATCGCCGGGGCGCTGGGCGTGGTATTCATCTATTGGGAGTTGATTGATCCCTGGCTGGCCATTTCCAAGAAGCGTGCAGTGCGCGAAATGGAATTGCGACGCGAGGAGCGTGTCGAACGTGGGCGAGCGCATCTCGGACTGGGACGCGGGCGTCGCAGGAAATGACAATTTCAACCGTCGACCAGCTCTGAATATGCGATACACTCGCCTTTAATCAGGAGAGTGTCCGCGACCGGTTACGTCGCGGGCCGCCGAAGGCGTAAGCGCTGGCCCCGTTGCCGGGAGGCGTGTACCGCTCAGGCAAAAGGACTGAGCCGACCCTCGCGGGTCAACCTCACTGGAGAGAGGCGCCGGGTACGCAGTCGGCGTCCACCGAAGGGGCAAGCTGGACCCAGGTCCGGTCAATCTCTCAGGTACAAAGGACAGCGGGGCATGCCGACCGGGAATCGTCCCGGCGCATCGTCGCCCGAGGAGCCTTGCGTGTCCAATCCTGCCGAACCTGATCTCCTGCGCACGCCGTTGTACGCGTTGCATGCGCGCCTGGGTGCCAAGATGGTGCCTTTCGCCGGTTACGCGATGCCGGTGCAATACCCGTCCGGCGTCATGGCAGAGCACAGATGCACGCGCGAGTCCGCTGGCCTGTTCGATGTTTCGCACATGGGGCAGGTCCGTATCGGTGGTCCCGACGCCGCCGCGGCGCTGGAAAGCCTGATCCCGATCGACGTGCAGGGGCTGGCGCTGGGTCGCCAGCGCTACGGCTTTTTCACGGATGCGGGCGGCGGCATCCTCGACGATCTCATGTTGACGTGTCGGCCGCGTCCGGACGGGGAGGGCAGCGAGTTTTTCATGGTCGTGAATGCGGCCTGCAAAGAGCATGATCTCGCATGGTTGCGTGAGCGCATCGGACTGCGGTGCACCATTGAAGAACTTCCAGATCAGGGCCTGATCGCCCTGCAGGGTCCGCGCGCAGTGCCCGCCCTGGCACTGTTGCTGCCGGGTGTCGCGTCGATGCGGTTCATGGACGCAGCCTGGTTCACGCTGCCCGCGGCCATCGGTTCAGGGCGCGTATTCGTCAGCCGCAGTGGCTACACCGGTGAAGACGGCGTCGAGATTTCCGTGGATGCTGGCGACACCGAGGCGTTGGCCGTTGCGTTGCTCGCGCTTCCGGGTGTGGCCCCGGCAGGGCTTGGCGCACGTGACAGCCTTCGTCTCGAGGCCGGCTTGTGCCTCTATGGGCACGACATGGATGCCACCACCACGCCGATTGAAGCCAGCTTGCAGTGGGCGATCCAGAAAGTGCGCCGCACCGGCGGCGCGCGTGCTGGCGGCTTCCCTGGCGCGGAAATCATTCTGGGGCAAATCGACGACGCCGCGCGCCTTGCCCGTCGCCGTATCGGTCTGCGCGGCGAGGACAGGGTTCCGGTGCGCGAAGGTGCTGAACTCGTCGACGCCGAAGGGCGCAATGTGGGCCGCGTGACCAGCGGCAGTCTCACGCCTTCCGCCAACGCGCCAGTGGCGATGGGCTACGTCGCAGCGCCATGCGCGATAAAAGGCACCCTGGTCTTCGCGCTGGTGCGCGGACGCCAGGTGCCGATGCGCATTGTCGACATGCCGTTTGTTCCGCACGGCTACAAGCGCGACTGACGCGCTGTTTCGCGGCGCGGCGCCTGATTTGTCCTGATGTTCAACACCTTCCGCACAACCATATCCATCCAACCCCCACGGAGTTCGACATGACCGTCAAGTTCACCCCCGATCACGAATGGGTTCGCCTCGAAGCCGATGGCACCGCGACCGTCGGCATCACGGCGCACGCGCAAGATGCCCTCGGCGACGTGGTGTTCGTGGAGCTTCCCGCCGTCGGCACGTCCTACACGCAGCACGATGCCGCAGGTGTCGTCGAGTCGGTCAAAGCCGCCGCTGACGTGTACATGCCGATCGCCGCCGAAGTCATCGCGGTCAATGATGCCCTGGTTGCTGACCCGGCGCTGGCCAACACCGATCCGCAAGGCGCTGGCTGGTTCTTCAAGGTGCGCCCGACCGCGCCATCGCAGATCGACGCGCTGCTGGACCAGGCCGCCTACGACAAACTGCTCGCCGGCGCCTGAATCGCACGCACGCAGAACCCGGTACGAGATCCCCATGCTGACGCACATTGAACCCACCCTGAACGTCCTGGAGGACGCCGGCGCCTTTTGCCGACGCCACATTGGTCCCGACAGCGCTGATCAGGCGCACATGCTGCAAGCCCTCGGACTGCCTGACATGTCTGCCTTGCTCGCCGCCGTGATTCCAGCGGGAATCCGGCGTACGCATGCATTTGAACTTCCGCCTGCGGTCGACGAAGCGGCTGCGCTGGCGGAGTTGCGCGCCATTGCCGCGGGAAACCGCGTGATGCGCAGTTTCATCGGCCAGGGCTATGCCAACGCCCACATGCCGGGGGTCATTCAGCGCAATATTCTTGAAAACCCGGCCTGGTACACCGCTTACACGCCTTACCAGCCGGAAATCAGCCAAGGAAGGCTCGAGGCTTTGCTGAATTTCCAGACCATGGTCGCCGACCTCACGGGACTGGACGTGGCCAACGCGTCGATGCTGGACGAGGCCACGGCCGCGGCGGAAGCGGTGACCCTCGCACTGCGGGCGGGACGCGGCGCCAGCCGCAGTGTGTTCGTGGCTGACGACGTACTTCCGCAAAGCCTCGAGGTCCTGCGCACCCGCGCGGCACCGTTGGGCATCGACGTCGTGGTCGGTCCCGTCGATGAGGCGGCGAAGGGTGCGTACTTTGCGGTGCTGCTGCAATACCCGGGCGTGGACGGCGGGGTGCGCGACCTGCGCAACATCATTGCAGGCGCGCACGCCCGCGGCGCCCTGGTCATCATGGCGGCGGATATCCTGGCACTGACGCTGCTGGTGCCGCCGGGGGAGCTTGGCGCTGACATCGCAGTTGGGAACACACAGCGTTTTGGTCTGCCCCTGGGTTTCGGGGGGCCGCACGCTGCATACCTGGCGGTGCGTGACGCAATCAAACGCCAAATGCCGGGGCGGCTGGTGGGATCGAGTATCGATGCGCATGGCAACCAGGGCTTGCGGCTGGCGCTGCAGACACGGGAGCAGCACATCCGGCGCGAAAAGGCCACCAGCAATATCTGCACCGCGCAGGTATTGCCGGCAGTGCTGGCGAGCATGTATGCGGTCTATCACGGGCCACAAGGATTACGACGCATCGCCCAGCGTGTGCATGCCTACACGGCGATCGTCGCCGACGTACTGCGCGCGCAAGACTGGACGCTCTCCCATGAGTGCTTTTTCGACACCCTGACGGTTCACACCGGGGCGCACACCGAGGCCGTGCACCTGGCCACCGTCGCTGCCGGCATCAATCTGCGGCGCGTGGCGCCGGACCGCGTCGGAATCACGCTGGACGAAACGGTGACGCGTGCGGACCTGCTCGCGTTGCTGGGGGCGTTCGCCGGGGTATGTGGAGTCGAAGCCCCCGACGGCACGTTGTTCGATGCCCATGCGGCGGGGGTGGCGTCGCGGTATCCGGTGTCGCTTGCGCGCACCTCCGATGTCCTGACCCATCCGGTGTTTCGGCGTTACCACAGCGAAACCGAGATGCTGCGTTACCTGCGCCGCCTTGCCGACAAGGACGTGGCGCTCGACCGCGCGATGATTCCGCTAGGTTCGTGCACCATGAAACTCAACGCCACCAGCGAAATGGTTCCTATTACCTGGCCCGAGTTTGCGTCGATTCACCCCTTCGCGCCGGCGGACCAGGCAGCGGGTTATGCACGGCTTGCCGATGACCTGCGGCATTGGCTTGCGCAGGCCACCGGCTATGACGCCGTCAGCCTGCAGCCGAATGCGGGCTCGCAAGGTGAGTACGCCGGTCTGCTGGCGATTCAGGGGTGGCACGCCAGCCGCGGTGAGCCGCACCGCGACGTTTGCCTGATCCCGGCGTCCGCGCATGGCACCAATCCGGCGTCGGCGCAGATGGCTGGCATGCAGGTGGTGGTGGTTGCCTGCGATGCGGAAGGCAGCGTCGATCTCGACGACCTGCGCGCGAAGGCGGGGCACCATGCGGCGCGCCTGGCTGCCTGCATGATTACCTATCCCTCCACCCACGGCGTGTTCGAGCCGCGGGTACGCGAAATCTGCGACATCGTTCATGCCCATGGCGGGCAGGTCTACGTCGACGGCGCCAACATGAATGCCATGGTGGGACTTGCCAGTCCGCCGGAATTCGGCGCCGACGTGTCGCACCTCAACCTGCACAAGACTTTCTGCATACCGCACGGCGGCGGCGGACCAGGCGTCGGCCCCGTTGCGGTGCGGGCTCACCTCGCGCCATTCCTCCCCGGTCACGCCGCCAGTGGTGACGCGGGGCGTCCGGTGGGAGCGGTCAGCGCCGCTGCGCTGGGCAACGCATCGGTGCTGCCGATCACCTGGATGTACATCCGCATGATGGGCGCCGGCGGCCTCGCCGATGCGAGTGCGGTGGCGATCCTCAGCGCCAACTACATCGCCCGGCGCCTGTCCGCGCACTTCCCTGTGCTCTACACCGGCGCGCATGGCCTGGTCGCCCACGAATGTATCCTGGACTTGCGGGCACTGAAGGACGCCAGCGGCATCAGCAATGAGGATGTCGCAAAGCGTCTGATCGACTTCGGATTTCACGCACCAACCATGAGCTTTCCGGTTCCGGGCACGCTCATGATCGAGCCCACCGAAAGCGAATCTCTGGTCGAACTCGACCGGTTCGTCGACGCGATGATCGCGATTCGCGGTGAAATCGCCTGGGTTGAGCGTGGCGACTGGCCGCGCGAGGACAACCCGCTCAAGGCGGCGCCGTTCACCGCCGCCGCCGTGCTCGGCGCCGAGTGGACGCGGCCGTACAGCCGCGAACAGGCGGCCTACCCCTTGCCGTCGGTGCGTACGAACAAGTACTGGGTTCCGGTCGGCCGGGTCGACAATGTCTGGGGCGACCGCAACCTGCAGTGCGCGTGCCTCCCGCTGGCAGCGCATGTCGCCGACGGGACCTGAAGATGTGATGGAACCTGCTCGACTCGCGCAGGTGATTGCAAGAAGCGGAATGAAGTTCGTGTCGCATCGACGTACGCTTGCGGCATGGACTTCACCGTGCCCCCATCCTCTTTCGTGTCCGCTGCGGCGATGCGGCGCACGCGGCATGCCATCGACCGGCTCCTTGGCGGCGCCGAAGCCCCGTCACTGGCCGCGCTCGCGGCGGAAGCGGGCGTAACGCCCTGGTATTTCCAGCGCGAGTTTGCCGCGTGCGCGGGCGTGAGCCCCAAGCGCTTCGTCGAGGTGCTGTCCAAGGAGCGCCTGCTGGGGGCGCTGGCCCAGGGTCTTCCCGCGCTCGAGGCAGCGCTGGAATCTGGATTGTCGGGCCCGGGTCGAGCCCACGAACTTCTCTTGCGGACCGAGGGGATGACGCCGGCGCAGGCCAGACGCCACGGACAGGGCGTGGCCATCGTCTGGGGCGTCGCGCTTGCGCGCTGGGGTCCGATGTTCGGAGCATGGACTGGACAGGGGCTTTGCGCCTTGGAGTTTCTGCCCGAAGACGAGAATTCCCCGGAGTCGGAGGCGTCGACGGAATCGATGTGCCTCGCACTGGGCGCGCGGTGGCATGCCGCGTCGATGCGTCGGGACGACGCGCTGATCGCGCGGCTGATCGATGCTGCGCTCGATGGCGATCCCGCGGTTCCGGCCCACGTCAAGGCGAGTCATTTTCGCTTGCGCGTGTGGCAGGCACTACTGTGCCTGCCGACGGGAAGCCTGGCCAGTTATACGCAGCTCGCACGCGCGGTCGGCAGGCCCGACGCGGTGCGCGCGGTGGCGGGGGCAGTGGCGGCGAACCACCTGGCCGTGCTGATTCCCTGTCACCGCGTGATTCGAGAGGGCGCGGAGCTGGCCGGCTACCGTTGGGGCCTGGCCCGCAAGGCCATGCTCATTGCCGCGGAGCAGGCCCTCATTCCAGGGTGACGCGCGGCGTGCCGGTTTGCAGGCGGCCGATGACCGATGCTTCACCGAAGCCGTCAGCCCGGAAGATGCCCAGGACGGCGGGCACCGCATCTGGCGCGCAGCTCACCAGCAGGCCGCCCGCCGTCTGCGGATCGGTCAGCAGATCGCGTGTGAGCGCGTCGGCGCCGCCGAGGTCGACGTCAGTGCCATAGCTGGCCCAGTTGCGGCCGGATGCGCCGGTGACGACACCCGCGGCCGCGAGATGGCGCACGCCGGCCAGCAAGGGTACAGCGCCGACGTCCACCCGCGCGGCAAGGCCCGAACCACGGCACATTTCGAGCAGGTGGCCGAGCAGCCCGAAGCCAGTGACGTCGGTCATCGCATGCACCCCGGGCAGCGCGGCCAGGTTCGGGCCGGGTGTGTTCAATCGCGTCGTCGTATCGATCATCAGTCGGTAGGCGTCGGGCGAGAGGAGGTCCTTTTTCAGTGCAGCCGACATCACCCCGACACCCAGGGGCTTGCCGAGCACGAGGACGTCGCCATCGCGCGCGTCGGCGTTGCGCCGGATGCGGTCCGGGTGCGCGAGCCCAAGGACTGCAAGTCCATAAATCGGCTCGACCGAATCGATGGAATGCCCGCCCGCCACCGGGATGCCGGCGCGCGCGCACACGGCCTGTCCGCCCCGAAGGATCGCGCCGATGGTTTCCTCGGGCAGGATGCTGATCGGCATGCCGACCAGAGCCAGGGCCATGATGGGTCGTGCTCCCATGGCATAAATGTCCGAAATTGCGTTTGTCGCTGCGATAGCACCGAAATCTTCGGGGTCGTCGACGATGGGCATGAAAAAATCAGTGGTTGCTACCAGCGCCTGGGTATCGTTGAGTCGATAGACCGCGGCATCATCCGATGTCTCGACTCCGACCATGAGTTCGGGCGGAACAGGAAATGCGGGCGTTCGGCGCAGGATGGCGCTCAGCACGCCCGGTGCGATCTTGCAGCCGCAACCGCCCCCGTGGGACAGTGAAGTCAGGCGTGGCGGCGTTGCCGGTTTGGCGTTGGATGCGGGCATGGGAGCGGGGCTCAATGAGTGGCTTGCGGCCAGGCGGCGCAGAGGTCGTCGAAGCGCTGCAATGCTGGGGAAAACGCCTTGCGGCGAGCATGAATTCGGTAAAGCGTGCGTTCCAGAGGCGGCAGGCACGCGTCGATGCGGACGAGCTGCCTGCAATCAAGCATGTTCTGCACCACCCGCAGCGGGAGGCAACTGATCCCCAGGCCTTCCGCCACGGCGCGTTTGATCGCCTCGGCGTTGCCAAGATTCATGCCGATCGTGTACCGGGGGAGGTGGGGCATCAACAGCGCTTCCATGGTTTCACGCGTGCCGGAGCCGGCTTCTCGCTGGATCCAACGCGCTTTCGCGAGTTCCTCGATTCCAACCTCGCCGCGAGTCAGCTGGTGATCGGGTGCTGCGACCACCACCAACCGGTCGCGCAGCCAGGGATGTGATTCGATGTCGGGATGGTGACAGGCGCCCTCGATGTAGCCAAGATCGACGCGATAGTCCGCCACCGCCTGGATCACGTCGTGGGTGTTGCCAACCTCGAGTTCGACCTGGGCCTGCGGCCACGCACGCTGATACGCACCCAGCACCGCGGGCATGATGTAATTTCCGACCGTCGTGCTGGCACCGATGCGAAGCGCCGCCGCATCGCCATCGAACAGGGTTTCAAGATCGTGGCTCAGGTCGAGCATTGCCAATGCGCGGGGAAGCAGCAGGCGTCCGGCATCGTTGAGCACGACGCGCTTGCCGATGCGATCGAACAGCCGCGTGCCGAGCTGCGATTCGAGCTCGCCGAGGGCGGCGCTCACCGCGGACTGCGACATCGAGAGTTGGCGCCCGGCTTCGGTGGTGCTCCCGGAGCGGGCCACGGCCACCATGACGTCGAGTTGCCGAAGGGTCAGTCTCATCGAATTGATAAATTGAATTTCCGCTATTGTCCACCGAAAAAGATGGATTCAATGCACGCAACCATTCGCAACATCCGGTTTGCCTGCGGCGGCTCGCGGGTGGGGCCGGAGACGCTGCGTACGCATTCCCATGCTGGCGAAAAGTTTGGGGGAACTTAGGGATTTGGCAGGACTCCATCAAGCTCGGGCAGCCGGTGCCGCGATGCCGTGGTTCCGGTTCTTCGTCGCCCGAGTAGTTGACAATTTCAGTTGGGATCTGCTAAAGTCCCACTGAATTCGTCAGGTATTGCGTGTGCGTGCTCCTGTCGAATCGACGCTTTGGATCGCGACGCGCTTGTTCATCATTTCTGGAGACCACCATGCGACTGACGACCAAAGGGCGCTTTGCCGTGACGGCCATGATCGATGTGGCTATGCGCCAACATTTCGGACCCGTCACGCTGGCAAGCATCAGCCAACGCCAGCATATTTCGCTTTCCTACCTTGAGCAGCTGTTCGGCAAGCTTCGCCGGCACGAACTCGTCGAATCCGTGCGCGGACCGGGCGGCGGCTACAGCCTGGCGCGCAAGCCGGAGGAGATCAGCATCGCCGACGTCATCATCGCCGTCGACGAGCCTCTGGACGCCACCCAGTGCGGCGGGAAGGGCAGCTGTCTTGGCGAGGACAGTGGCGAAGGGCGCTGCATGACCCACGACCTCTGGTCGGCCCTCAACAACCGCATGGTGGAGTTTCTCGATTCAGTCAATCTGAAGACCATGGTTGACCAGAATCTTGCACAGGGCGTGTCGGTCGAGGAAGTGACGATCGTTCGCAAGCCGGTGGCGCCGTTGCCTGCGGCGAAGCCTGCCAAGGTACGTGCACCCAACTCGGTGTTCAACCTGGCACAGAACCTGAATGGATGATGGCCCGCGGGGCCGTCCGCGGCCCCGCATCAGGAAGCATCAAGCCCAACCCCAGAGAAACTCGAGAGAGCGTTCCGAACCATGTCCACCACTCCCCACTTTCCCATCTACCTTGACTACGGCGCCACCAGCCCGGTCGATCCTCGCGTTGTCGATGCGATGATCCCATGGTTGCGCGAGCATTTCGGCAACCCCGCGTCGCGCAGTCACGCATGGGGCTGGGAGGCGGAGGATGCGGTCGAGAACGCGCGCTCGCAGGTGGCGGCGCTCGTCCATTGCGACCCGAAGGAAATCGTCTGGACGTCGGGAGCGACGGAGTCCATCAACCTCGCCCTGAAAGGCGCGGCGCATTTCTATCAGGGGCGCGGCAAGCACATCGTGACCCTGAAAACCGAGCACAAGGCCGTGCTCGACAGCTGCCGGGAGCTCGAACGCCAGGGTTTCGAGGTCACCTATCTCGATGTGCAGCCTGACGGTCTTGTCGATCTCGACCAATTCAGGTCTGTGCTGCGTTCCGACACCATTCTCGCGTCCGTGCTCCTGGTCAACAACGAGATCGGCGTGATCCAGGATATCCAGACAATTGGCACCATCTGCCGCGAGCGCGGGGTGCTGCTTCACGTCGACGCTGCGCAGGCGACGGGGAAGGTCGTGATCGACTTGAGCAACAGCCCGGTCGACCTGATGAGCCTGGCGTCGCACAAGACGTATGGTCCGAAAGGCATCGGCGCGTTGTTCGTGCGTCGCAAGCCGCGCGTGCGCATCGAGGCGCAGATGCACGGCGGTGGCCACGAACGCGGCATGCGTTCCGGAACCCTGCCCACACACCAGATCGTCGGCATGGGAGAGGCTTATCGCATCGCCAAAGCCGAAATGGGTACCGAAATCGAGCGCATCCGCATGTTGCAGACGCGCCTGCTCGCGGGACTGCGCCAGATCGACGAGGTTTATATCAACGGCAATCTCGAGCGTCGGGTGCCGCATAACGTCAACGCCAGCTTCAATTTTGTCGAAGGCGAGTCGCTGATCATGGCGATCAAGGGCATCGCAGTGTCCAGCGGGTCAGCATGCACCTCCGCCAGCCTGGAGCCGTCGTACGTGTTGCGCGCCCTTGGCCGCAGCGACGAGCTCGCGCACTCCTCGCTGCGCATGACCATCGGCCGCTTCACCACGGAGGCCGAGATCGACTATGCCATCAATCTGCTGAAGGAAAAGGTGGCGAAGCTTCGCGAACTTTCTCCCCTGTGGGAAATGCACCAGGACGGAATTGACATCGCCACCATCGAGTGGGCGGCGCACTGAGACTTGCGGCGACCACGCTCGCGGCATGACCGTGGACCACCATCCACGGCAAACGATCAACGGAGGACATCATGGCTTACAGCGACAAGGTTATCGACCACTATGAAAACCCGCGCAATGTCGGTTCCTTTGCGAAGGACGACCCGACCGTCGGGACTGGCATGGTCGGCGCTCCGGCGTGCGGCGATGTGATGAAGCTGCAAATCAAGGTGAACGCGCAAGGCGTCATCGAGGACGCCCGGTTCAAGACGTACGGCTGTGGTTCGGCCATTGCGTCATCGAGCCTGGTCACCGAGTGGGTCAAGGGTAAGAGCCTTGATGATGCGATGACGATTCGCAATACCCAGATCGCCGAGGAATTGGCGCTGCCGCCGGTGAAAATCCACTGTTCGATTCTCGCCGAAGATGCGATCAAGGCAGCGGTGAAAGACTACCGCTCGCGTGTGGCGTCGCCTGCGCAGGTCGCAGCCCCGGAAGCCACCGGCGTCGCCGCAGTTGCCTGAAGCCGACGCCATTGAAGGAGTACGGATCATGGCCATCACCTTGACCGAAAGTGCAGCCCAGCACGTCGAACGCTACCTTGTCCAGCGTGGCAAGGGCGTAGGTGTGCGGCTCGGCGTCAAGACCACGGGCTGCTCCGGTCTTGCTTACAAGCTGGAGTACGCAGACGCAATCGAGCCCGAGGACCAGGTGTTTGAAAGCCATGGTGTGAAGGTCCTGATTGATCCCAAGAGCCTTGGTTACCTGAACGGCACCGAACTGGATTTTGTCCGCGAGGGTCTCCAGCAAGGTTTCAAGTTCAACAATCCGAATGAGCGCGACCGCTGCGGATGCGGTGAGTCGTTCCGGGTCTGAGGGCGTGATGGAGGTTCCTGGCCAGCATCAACCCGCGGCGGCGCTCAGCCTTGCGTCGGATTACTTTGCGTTATTTGCACTTCCGCGTCGCTTTGCGCTCGATGTCGAGGCACTGACGCAGGCTTGGCGCCATCTGCAGGCTGCGGTTCACCCGGACCGATTCGCCGGTGCAGGTGCTGCCCAGGCGCGGTTGGCCATGCAGTGGTCGAGCCAGGTCAATGAGGCGTACCGGACTCTGAAGGATCCACAGTCTCGCGCTGCCTATCTTTGCGAGTTGCGCGGTGCTCCCATCGATGCGCAGCGAAACACGGCAATGCCGACGAGCTTTCTCATGCAGCAGATGGCGTGGCGGGAGGAACTGGCTGAAGCGCGCGAGCAGGGAGCGGATCATGCGCGCGAGCGCTTGGCGCGGGAGGTCGAAGCGGCGCGGGAAGCCACGCTCGCCGGTCTGCGCGTGTTGCTCGATGACGCCCCGGACGATCGGCAGGCTGCATTGTCCGCCGCCGATCAGGTTCGGGTACTGATGTTCATCGATCGGTTCCGCCAGGATCTCGCGCTCCGCCCGCGACAGGGGTCGCTGACGCCGAACCATGCGAGCGGGCACCCACAAGTCCAGGCAATGCCCAGCGTTGGCCAGCGAGCCGCCTGAGCATCCGCCTTCAATGACATGACACGCGCGTCCATAGCGCGCGACCTTCCATGGCACTTTTGCAGATTTCAGAACCTGGTCAGTCTCCGGACCCTCACCAGCGTCGTATCGCCCTGGGCATCGACCTTGGGACCACCCATTCGCTGGTCGCCGTGGTGCGCAGTGGCGTCGCCGAATGCCTGCCCGATTTTCATGGGCGCGTATTGTTGCCGTCCGCGGTACGGTATGCGCATCATCATGCGCCCGTCGTTGGCTGGGAGGCGCTGGCGGCGCGGGCGGACGACCCCTGCAACACGATCGTATCGGCCAAGCGCATGATGGGCCGTGTGATGTCGGACGTCCTGGACGTCAACAGGCTGCCCTACGCATTCGTGGATCAGCCAGGCATGGTTGCGATACGGACGACCCAGGGTATCAAGACACCCATCGACGTGGCCGCGGACATCCTGCGTGCGCTGAAGGCGCGTGCCCTGGATGCGTTGGGTGATGAACCGGTTGGCGCCGTCATCACGGTGCCCGCGTACTTCGACGATGCGCAGCGGCAGGCCACCAAGGATGCGGCGCGCCTTGCCGGTCTCAGTGTGCTGCGCCTGATCAACGAGCCCACCGCCGCGGCGCTTGCGTATGGGCTCGATCAGGGCGCTGAGGGCCTTTATGCCATTTTTGACCTCGGGGGTGGGACCTTCGACGTCTCGGTTCTGCGGCTCACCCGTGGCGTGTTTGAAGTCATGGCCACGGGGGGCGATACCGCTTTGGGGGGAGACGACTTCGATGCGCTGTTGGCGAACATGCTGGCGCGACGTGCGAACCTGGGCGAGGTGGACGCACGCACCCACGCCGCGCTGTTGTATGCCGCGCGTGACGCCAAGCAGGCGCTGAGCGGGGTCGACACCGTCGAGGTACGGTTGCAGCTTCCGGGCGGGCAGCAGATCAACCAGCGCGTGTCGCGCGCGGATTTCGACGCGTGCACGCGGGAACTGACCGCACGCACCATCGCCATGCTGGCATCGGTCCTCGAAGATGCCGGGGTCGACCGCGCTGCGCTGGCTGGAATCGTGCTTGTTGGCGGGTCGACGCGCATGCCGGTGGTGCGTGACGCCGTGCGGAATTTTTTCGGACGCGAGCCGCTGGTGGACCTTGATCCGGATCAGGTGGTCGCGATCGGGGCGGCGCGGCAAGCGCACGCCCTGGCGGGCAACCACGGTGACGATCCGTTGCTTCTGGATGTCATTCCGCTGTCGCTGGGGCTCGAGACCATGGGCGGCTTGGTCGAGCGCATCATCCCGCGAAACACGACCATTCCCACGGCGAGGGCACAGGAATTCACCACGTTCAAGGATGGCCAGACGGCAATGGCGATTCACGTCGTTCAGGGTGAGCGCGATCTCGTCGCCGATTGCCGCTCGCTGGCGCGCTTCGAACTGCGTGGTATTCCACCGATGGTTGCGGGAGGCGCGCGCATTCTCGTGACTTTCCAGGTGGATGCCGATGGCTTGCTTGAGGTGAGCGCGCGCGAAAGCACGACCGGAGTCCAGGCTCATGTCGAAGTCAAGCCGAGCTATGGCCTGAGCGATGCGCAGGTGGCTGAAATGCTGCGCGCAAGCTTCGGCTCCGTCGAAGCTGACGCGGCGGCCCGCGCGCTGCGAGAGGAGCGGGTCGATGCCGAGCGGCTTCTCGATGCAACCCGCGCAGCCATGCAGGCAGACGCGGACTTGCTCGACCCCGTGGCGCTGGATCGGATTCATGCGGCCATGGCCACGTTGGCACAGGCCGCGCGGGGTGATGATTACCTGGCGATCCGCGCGGCATGCGAGCGTCTTGCGCACGACACCGAGGAATTCGCGGCCCAGCGAATGAATCGAAGCATTCAGCGCGCGCTTGCGGGGCGCACGCTGGACAGCCTGGACGATGGACCCTACACCACGAAAGGCTGAGGCATGCCCATCATCACGATTCTCCCAAACGAGGAATACTGCCCTGGTGGCGCCGTTGTCCAGGCGGACCGGGGAACGTCGATCTGCGAGGCGCTGCTCGAGCATGCAATTCCCATCGAACATGCGTGTGAAATGTCCTGCGCATGTACGACGTGCCACGTTGTGGTTCGAAAGGGGTACGGCTCGCTGGGCGAGCCCGATGAAAGCGAAGAGGATTTGCTCGACCGCGCGTGGGGGCTCGAGCCCACCTCGCGCCTGTCGTGTCAGGCCATCCTGAGTGATCAGGACGTCACGATCGAAATACCGAAATACTCCATCAATCATGCGAAGGAGTGAATGCGAACCCACGTCGGCACACATCGATCAGCAGTCCGCACCTGGCTTCATGCGGCGCGCTGCCGGTCGCGCTGGGGCTGCTGCGGTGCGGCGATAGCGGGATCCTCCAGCTCGGTGGCCAGGGCACGCAGGTAGCGGTGCATCATGAGGGTTCGCGCGCGGGCAAGACGTCGGCCCGCATTCGTCAGCATGTCGTCGTGAAGGCGCAGCAGCTTGTCATGAAAGCGGCGCACGATGGAATTGGTATTTCCAGGGTTAACCGCGGCGGCGCACCCGTCGCCGGCGGCGGGCTGCCACAGCGGCTCGCCAATGCGCGCACCGGCCATGAAGGCGCGGGCGATGCCAACCGCGCCGAGGGCGTCGAGCAGATCGGCGTCCCGCACCACACAGGCTTCCCTTGATGGCTGCGACCAGGCGAGATCGTCGCCTGCACAGCGATCGCGTTCGGTGAATCGAACGCAGGCGCAAATATGATCTGCTGTGGCTGCGTTAACGCCGCCGGCGTCGTCGAGCACCGTGCGCACCGCTTGCTCCGCGCGAGCCGGGGAGACGTAAGCCCCCTCCTCGTGCTCGAGCAGCTGATGCATCGAATGCAACAGGGCGCTGGCCCTGACGACGAAGGGATCCCCGCCTTCGTCGCGAACGATCCGGATGGCCTGATGTTCAACCCGCGCGAGATGCGCGAGGTCGTGCGCCACGCTGCGAGGATCGAACAACCCATGGATCGCCGCCCGTATGGCGGTCAGCGACTGCGACTGGATTCGGGTCATGGCATTGGATGACATGGCGGGCAAGAGGGATATCGAGGTGGTGATGACGCACACTGTGGTTTGTGTCGCCCTGCGGTGGTTTTGTTCCCGCTCCCATGTTCCAGCTTTTACGTCGCCGTGTCTGCGGTCGTCAGATCACTGCGCGCGGCTGATCATGCGGACCTGATGCTGGATCAACGCGACCGAGGCCCGGTGCTTTGAATAATGGTGACGCGGTCACAAGGCATGTGCCGCTTCGCAGTTCCGCTCCATTGCAAAGGATGCCCGGTGATCGATGGTCATGGCTGGACGTTTCCGCTCGCGCTCGGTCTCGCGCTCGACGCTGGCATTGGCGGGTCGCCCCCACAGATGCGGGTCCACGCGTCTGACGCCGCGCTCACCCTCGGTGAGGCGCGAACCATCGCATTGAAGGCGGTGCCCGGTGGGTACATCGTTTCAGAGGAGTTGAACCATCCCGATCGCCAGGACGGTGGGACATTGCACTTCAGCTTTCAGATTCGGCGCGGCCGCGGTGCTTTCGAGGTGCGTATCAACGCAATGAGCGGAACGCCGACTGTGGGGTTGACACAAGCCTGAACATCCAGCAAAATTGCGTTTTTCTTGCGCTTTCTTGCCAGTGCGCTTTGCAATGAAGACGCAATTGGAGTGGTAGTTCAGTTGGTTAGAATACCGGCCTGTCACGCCGGGGGTCGCGGGTTCGAGTCCCGTCCACTCCGCCAAGAATATGCTGAGGAATCAGCAAGTTACGAAGCCCGCCATGTGCGGGCTTCGTGCTTGTCGGGGCCCGAAAGTTGTGTTTTTGAGGGCTCAGAGCAACCAGATCTCAACCAGAGATCGGCCGGAATCACCAATGATCACTGGTGGGCACTTCCTTGACCGGTGGCGTCCCTCGGCAACTTCGGGTGGCAAAAGCCCCGGCCGTGGCCGGGGCGCCTGAAGTCAAGAAACGATCAGTGGAATAATTCCATCTGACCTGGGTAGGATCGGCAGTGCTCACGCACATGCTCGAACCGACCGAACCGGAAGCGCACGTAAGGATTGACGTGCACGGCCTTCGGGTACATGCACAGCATGGTGTTATCCCTCGAAATTGAGGGCAAAGCTTGGCCCGACACCCCGGAGTCGCTATACTACGTGTGTTCCTTCAAGAACTGGTGTGGGTGGCGCGAGCCCTAACCGACGCCAAAAACGCCTCTGTCCTGGTACGACAGGGGCGTTTTCCTTTCCGCCCTACCGTGCGGAAGTGGCCTCTCCTTCGGAGGTCGAGGCGTCACTTGAGCGTGACGCCAGATAGGCGATGCCCTCGTCGCTCAGGCGGAAGTGCCCGTCACGGTCACTGGCAAGCAATCCATAGGTCGCCTTGTAGGTATGAAGGAACGCGCGCATGCGTTGCCGATTTTTTTGAGTGATGCCATCGGCAGTCGCGTAGTCCAAAAATTGGTCAATTGACTTTTCGACGTTGCCGCCGCTTCCTGCAAACCGCAGCATCTTCAACGTCTGTTCACTCAGGGTCTTCTTCGGCGTTCGATCGAGGTGTGATGCCTCTGCATGAGCGCCCAACGCCTTAGCCGTGTCGCTCGGTTCGCCCGACCTTGGCGCGGGAGCCGAAGGCGCCAGGGGCGCTTGCACCTTACGGGTAAGGGCTGCGTCAAGATCGTCGTCCGTCTGCATTGAGCGGAGAACGGATATGCGATGTTCGCACTCCTTGATCTTGGCCTTGAGCACTTCGATCTTGGAGAGTTCACTCGCAATGAGACTGTCGTAGGGCGTGTTCATGGAGGCATCCTACCATAATTAGAGATGGCGTCGCAAATGTTGGGCTTGATCAAGACAATGAATGCGATCCGTGAAGTGGGGCTGTCACTCGCCAGGCTTCAAGTTTGACGGACTCTCCGCCACGAAAACGCGTTCCAGAAATGCAGGCAGGAGCGCGTCGTTCGCCTCTCGGATGGCGGCGTGCCGCGCCTTAAGTGCTCCGACTTCGGCTTGCAAAGCATCAAATTTCTGCTGCGTGGCAATCGGTGGAAGGGGCGCCTCGATGGCCATCAGTTTTTCCAGACCCAGGGTTCGGTTTCGCCCGGCGCCGCCGGGGGACGCGTTTCTTATCTTCAGCAGGCCATCATCGGTCAAGAAGTAGAAGTGGAGAAATTCAGCCGTGGCGTGCGTCGCATCAGCGCGGCAGGTGATGAAGCGATGTGAGCCGAAGCGACCGGAGTCTTCAGGTTGCGCGATCGCGATGGCGCCTTCCCACGCGAACACATTGGAGAACAGGAGGTCGCCGACTTCGATTCGGAATAGCCGCTTGGTGCCGACCTCGCTGCCGGACAACGGTGGTTTATGGAAGGTTCCCCTACCGAAGGAACGGATTCCAAGTTCGGGATAGCTGGCGTCAAGGTTGATTTGTTCTTCGCGCCGGATCAGCGGCGCGATGTCAGCCATGCGCCGCAGTGGAGCGCTGGCAATCGCATCTCGAAAGCACAGTGCCAGTAGGCGGCCCGCGTCGCGCTCTGCAGCATCCAGGTGCGCCTCAAGTTCCTGCGATCTCTGGGCGAGTTGGTCGAGGCGGGTGACGATGGCTTGTTGCTCAGCCAGCGGTGGAAGCGCGATTTTCTGGCTGAGAAACCGATCCTCCTTGATGCGCACGCGGTTCGTCGTCCCCTCGCTGGCCGCCTTGCACAGCGCCACGAAGGACGCTGACCGTACCAACCAGCCCATGAACGCCGCGTCGCACCTGGACGGGTCGGCGAACTCGAAGGAAGGGAAATCGTTGCTGACGAGCGCGCCGTCCAGTTCCGGCGGAACCAGTCCGATCGCGCCGTTGCGGGCGTCGATTTTGGACAGGATGAGTTGATTGGCGCGAACAACTCGCCGCGCCGACACCATGTCGCTCCCCAGCACCTTGCCGCGACTGACGACGCCTTTTCCCCAGAGCCGGATGGTGACCTCATGATATTCAGCCGCAGGGTCAATTGCCGCATGTTCGTCGGAGCGCCGCAGAAGTTCGCCGAGCGCGACGATTGGCCATCCCTTCATTCCGCGCCCTCCGCACTGCCAGCGCGCTCGATCTGCCTTGCTTCTAACTCCGTCCTTGTCCTCGCCAGTTCCTTGGCCAGTAGCCCTTCATCCGGCAGCACGGTCTGGTACTCGGCGGCCAGCACCTTGTTGGGCAGGCCTTCGAGGGCGTAGTGGGCTTCCGCCGCGCCTTTCTCGGCACAGAGGATCAGGCCGACCGGCGGGTTCTCTCCGGGTTTCATCCAGTGCTCGCGGGCGTAGTTCAGGTACAGGTGCATCTGGCCGGCGTCGGCGTAGCTGAACTTGCCGACCTTGAGGTCGATGACCACCAGGCAGCGCAGGCGGCGGTGGAAGAACAGCAGGTCGACGCGGAACCAGTTGTCGTCGATGCGCAGACGACGCTGGCGGCCGACGAAGGCGAAGTCGTCGCCGAGTTCGAGCAGAAAGTCGGCAAGGTGCCGGATCAGCGCGTCTTCGAGGTCGGATTCGGAGTACTCGTCCTTGAGATCGAGGAACTCCAGGACGAAGGGATCCTTGATGGCTTGCTCGGGCGTGGGGGTGTCGTCAGGTTCGGGCGACTCACCGCGTTCGAGCATGGCCGCCTTGTTGGTCGACAGCGCCGTGCGCTCGTAGAACTGACTGCCGATCTGCCGGTCAAGCTGGCGCACCGACCAGCCGCAGCGGAGGGCCTCGGTTTCATAGAAGGCGCGGGCCTGCGAGTTCTTGACCGAGAGCAGTCGCACATAGGCCGACCAGGGAAGGGAGAAGGCGAGGGCGAGCGCAGGCAGATCGGGGGTTGCGACAGGGGCTACAGATTCTCCAGACGGTGTCTGGAGAATTCGGGATGTGGGAGATTTTGCAGACAGTGCCTGCAAAATTTGCTCGGCGGGCCAAGCCAAGTGGAAGGCCCGCATCTGCCACAGGTTCTGCCGGCTGAACCCTCGGCCGAACCGGGCAGACAGATCGATGGACAGACGTTCGATCAAGGTCTCGCCATAGGCCGCGCGTTCCTGTCCTCCCTGCTCGAATTCGACGATGCGCTGCCCGACCGCCCAGTAGGTCGCGGTCATCAGGGCGTTGACGCTGCGCGCGGCCGTGCGTCGTGCCGATTCCAGCAGCGCGACGATGTCGGCATGGATGGCGTTGTAGTCGCCTGGAGTTGGTGCCAGGTCCGTCATGCCTGCATCTCGGCGACCAGGGCCTCGATCTCGCCCAGCAGGCGCATCACCTCGGCTTCGTGGCTGCGCATCGAGGCGATCAGGTCCTTGGGCTCGGCGTGCTCAAGTCCGACCTTGGCGTGCGGGTTCTTGAGGTCCAGGTTGTAGATGGGCCAGTACAGCGCGTCGCCCTCGGTCTGGGCCGCCTTGGCGGCTTGTTCATGGCTCTGCTGTTCGGCCTTCAGTGTCCGCAGCCTGTCTTGCAGCGCGGCCCTGTCGCCGTTGGCCGATTGGACGGTCTGTTCGAGTTCACGGATGGGTTTGCCCAGCGCCATGGCGGCGGCGCGTTCACCTTCAGCACGCTGCCAGAGCGGAGTGGCGGCTTCGACCGCAGCGGCGCGCTTGGCGGCGAAGTCCACTTTCCATGCCGGCGGGCCTTCCTGGCGGTCGTTCCACCAGGCCAGCGCGTCCGCGAACTCGTCCCATTGCAGCGGCGCCGTCTTGCTGTATTTCTTGCGGCCCTCGGGCAGCGGCAATTCGAAATACCAGATGGTGTCGGTCGGGCCGCCGCGCTCGAAGAACAGCAGATTGGCCGGGATGTCGGTGTACGGAGCGAACACGCCCTGCGGCAGGCGGACGATGGTGTGCAGGCGAAACTCCTTGAGCATCTCCTCCTTGATGACCGCGCACACGCCGTCGCCGAACAGGGTGCCGTTGGGCACGACCACGGCGGCGCGGCCGCCACGCGCCGCCGGCTTGCCGCCGGGCACGGGGGCGCCGGCCACGCGCAGCTTGCGCATGATGTACTGGAGGAATAGCAGCGCGGTCTCGGCCGTCTGCATATTGGGCGGGAAATTGCCCCTGATGCCAACCTCCTCCTCGCCGCCGAACGGGGGATTGGTCAGGATCACGTCGACGCGCTCGCTGTGGCCGATTTCGCTGATCCGGCGGTCCAGCGTGTTGCCGTAGTCGATCCGGGGCGCTTCGAGTCCGTGCAGCAGCAGGTTCATCTGGGCGAGCATGAAGGGCAGGGGCTTGGCCTCCTGCCCGAACAGGGTCTCACGTTGTAGCACGCGGCGCTGCTCTGGCGTGGACACCTGCGGGGCGATGTGGTCATAGGCCTCGACCAGGAAGCCGCCAGTGCCGCAGGCCGGATCGAGCACGATTTCCCCGAGACGCGGGTCGGTCGCCTGCACCATGAACCGCACCACCGGGCGCGGGGTGTAGAACTCGCCGGCATCTCCCGCCGCGTCTCGCATCTCCCGCAGCATGGACTCGTACAGATGCGACAGGGTGTGGATCTCCTCGCTGGACGAGAAGTGGATGCCGTTGATCTTGTTCACGATGTCCCGCAGCAGATAGCCGCTGACCATGCGGTTCTGCACGCCCCTGAACACGTTGGCGATGACTTCGCGCTGACTGCCTTTGGCGCCTTCCCCGGCGAGCCCGCGCAGGTAGGCGAACAGGCCCTTGCCAGCGCTGCCGTCGGGGCGCACTGCGAACTCTTGCCCGATGAAGGCCAGCAACTCATCGCCGGTGACGCCATCCTCCCGCGCAGCCCAGTCGCGCCAGCGGTAGGGCGCTTCGATGATGGGTTGATAGCGCTTGCCGTCGAGTTCTGCCTCCTCCTCGTGGATCGCTTCGAGGTCGTCGAGGAACTTGAGGAACATGACCCATGTGAGCAGCGGCAGGCGGTCGACGTCGCCGTTGAGCCCCTTGTCCTTGCGCAGGATCTTGCGGGCGGTGCCGATCAGCGCCGAGAGGTTCTCGCGGGTGGTCAGCGGGGCACGGGGCTTGCGCGTGGCGCGGGGTTTCTTCTTAGCGGTGTCGAATGACGTGGAGGAGCGGGGCATCGGACTGGATTACGGTCATTGGTACAGCGCGCTTTGCAGCCGGGACACGGCGTCCTTCATGCCGCGCACGCCACCGAAGTGCCGGGCGGCGATTTCGGTCGGGCTGCCGAAGCGATCAAAGGGTTGCACCTTCATCAGTTCGGACAGGGCGCTGAATTGCAGGATCCCGCGCTCGATGTAACGGTCGAGCAGCAAGGTGAGGATTTCTCGGGCGGCTTCGCCGTATTGGGCAAACAGATCCTCGGAGCGGCGCCGAGCGGCTTCCGCCCGCTGGCGGCGGGTGAACAGAGGCGCGTTCCACGCCAGGTGGCACAGCAAGTCGAAGGGGTCAGCGTCGGGCTGTTCGCTGCTGGACGCAAGTTCCTCGAAGCTGATGCCACGTTCGGTCAGTTCGCGCAGGACCTCGCTGCGGGTGTCGGGGTCGGCCCAGGCCGATTGCAAGGACTCACGCGTCGGGTACAGGGTGCGCACAGCGCGGCCCGAGTACTCGGTGTACTTGACCACCTGCAACTTCTTGCCGTCGGTGTCGAGGTCGTAGACCAGATGGCCGATGACTTCGACTTCGCCGCCGTCGATGTAGAACTTGCGCGGCTCGTCCGGCAGGTCGCCGAGGACCGTCCCTCCAGTCTCATCTGCACCGCCCGGCGTAGGATCAACGTTGTACTCGCCTTCGGGTTCGGCCACGCCGGTGCCCTCATTGTCCACTGCATCGACGACATCACCCGTGTCGTCGATGGTCACCTCTTCGATTCGTGCCGGATCGCCGTCGAATTCCGGATCAGCGAAGTGACGGGTGGCCGTCCCGGTGAAGTCGATGATGTTGAAGTATTCCTTGCCGTAGTCAACCTTCAGCCGGGTGCCCCGCCCGACGATCTGCTTGAACTCCGAGCGCGATCCGACCACGCGCGCCAGCACCACGTTCTTGACCATCTCGGCATCCACACCCGTGGTCAGCAACTGGGACGTGGTGAGGATCACGGGCGTGGGCTTGTCCACGTCCTGGAAGTTCGCGAGATGGGTCAGGCCAAGCGCGCCTTCGTCAGCGGTGACGCGGCAGACGTAGTCCGGGTACTGCATCACGAGATCGCTGTTGAGGTTGAGCAGTTCCTGGCGCATCTCGGCGGCGTGCTCCTGGTCGACGCAGAACACCAGGGTCTTGGCGAAGCGGTCGGTGCCCTTGAGCAGGTCAGTCAGGTGCCGCGCCATGGCGCGCGTGCGCGAGCGCAGGGCGACGACGCGCTCGAAGTCCTTGGTCTGGTACTCGTCGTCTGGAACCTCGCGGCCATAGCGGTCGATCTCGTCCTTGCTCGGCCGCCACCCGGCAGCGTCGACCGTTGTGATGACGCGATGCACGCGGTAGGGAGCCAGGAAGCCGTCCTCGATACCTTGGCGCAGGCTGTAGGTGTAGACGGGGTTGCCGAAGTACTCGTAGCTGTCCCGTGACTCTTGGCGCAGCGGCGTCGCGGTCATGCCGAACTGCACTGCACTGGAAAAATAGTCCAGCACCGCGCGCCAGGCGCTCTCGTCGCGGCTGGAGCCCCGGTGACACTCGTCGATGATGATCAGGTCGAAGAAGTCCGGGCGGTACTGGCGGAACACGTCCTCGGTAGAGGTCGCGAGCGCCTGATAGATGCCGAAGTACATGTCCCGGCTCTGGCTCACGTCGCCGACGGCGATCTTGTGCCGGGCATCGCCGAAGGGCGCGAACATCTTGGCCATCGGGTCGTCAACCAGGATGTTCCGGTCGGCCAGGAACAGGATCTTCGGTCGGCGGTACTCGCCGGTGCGGTTCCAGCGGCTGTTCCACAGCTTCCAGCAGATCTGGAACGCGACGCAGGTCTTTCCGGTGCCGGTGGCGAGGGTGGCCAGGATGCGCTTCTGGCCCAGCAGGGCAGCCTCGATCACACGGTGAATCGCGATGCTCTGGTAGTAGCGGGGGACCTTGCCGGAGACCAGGTTGAACGGCTCCAGAAGATGGTCGGTGGCGACCTGCGGAAGCTGGGTCGCGGCGGTCAGTCGGGTGAACAACTCATCCGGAGTCGCATAGCGTTCGACCTCGCGCTCGGTGCCGGTGGTGTAGTCGATCTCGATGATGCGGCGCCCGTTGGTCGCGTAGGCGAACTTGAGGCCGAGAATCTCTGCGTACTCGCGGGCCTGCTGCACCCCGGTTTCGGCCGGCAGTCCGACCTCCTTGGCCTCGACCACGGCCAGGGGGAAGTCGCGGCGAAAGTAAAGCAGATAGTCGGCGCGCTTCTGCCTGCCCCGACGAACCTTGCCGCCAGCGACGATGATGCGCCCGTTGGTGAAGCTTCTCTGCTCGCCGATGGCGTGTGGCGCGGTCGACCATCCGGCAGCGAACAGGCGTGGCGTGACGAACTCCCGGCAGGTGTCGGCCTCCGTCATCACCCCTTCGCGCATCGTCGTCCCGGTCATCAGTGTCCTTGTTGAGTCCATTGCATGCCTGAGAACGGTCGCGGCGCGGTTGACTCAGATCTGAAGCTCCATGGCGATTCTCACACAGCGCGCTCCCCGCATGTCGCGCCATCGGCCCATGCCTGGCAAGCCATTGCGGACCGTCAGCTGGACACAGCGCATTCGCTGGCGGCAGGGCTCGGCGCCGGTGTGGTCAGGCAAATCTCAACCTATAATCAACCAAAATCTAGGAATAATCTGAAAAGTCTTTTTCGATCAATGGGTTGAGTCATTCGCAATTTCGGCCTGTCACGCCGGGGGTCGCGGTTTCGAGTCCCGTCCACTCCGCCAGCATATAAACCCAAGTTATTGATTGACTTGGGTTTTTTCTTGTGTGGCGCGCAAGGTCTTGCCCGCGGGTAAAACTTGCCCAGTCAAGCTCATGACTTTGTGTTCGAGCATACCGCTTGCGCGGTGTGCAGACCACCTTCAATGCAACGCATACCAAGCCCCGCGTCCCGCGCCGCGTTGGTTTAGGGCGCCGTGCTCAGTCAGATTGCGGTTCTGCTCGATCACGCTTTCCAAGGAGCTGTACGGGACGTAGGTGTAGCCAGCTTGCATCAGCAGCATGGTCGTGAGCACGCGACCGAGTCGACCGTTGCCATCCTGGCAGGGGTGGATCTCCAGGAACACCACCACGAAGATCGAGATGATCAGCAGGGGGTGGAGCACTCTCTTGTCGCGCTCCTGGGCAACCCGGCTCACCAGTTCAGCCATGCGTCGTGGCGTGTCAAACGGCATAGCTGTCTCGAAGACGATGCGGATCTGGTTGCCGTCCTCGTCAAACGCAGCCACGCTGTTTGTGTTGGTCTTGTACTGGCCCCGGTGGCGTTCGTCCTTCTCGCTGTGGCGCACCAGGATCTGGTGGAGCTGCTTGATGTGGTTTTCGTTGCAGGGGATGTCCTGCCAGGAGCTGAAGACGAGGTCCATCAGCTCGGCGTAGCCGGCCACCTCCTGTTCGTCGCGCGTTTCGAACGACGTGTTCTCCAGGTTGGAAAGCAGCTTCTCCACCTCGCGGTCGGAGAGCTTGCTGCCTTCGATTCGAGTGGAGGATCCAATGCTTTCGATGGTGGCTACCCGCCTCAGGGCCGATAAACGGTCTGGGGTGAGGGTGCCGAGTGCCCGCCAGGCACCCTTGAATTCGTCGATCCTGGCGATCAGGGTCAGGACTTCGGGGGTGATCCGGAGGGTGGCTGTACGCAGCATCGAACCAATGCTGCACCCATTTACGCCCATTCGGGGTTGGTTTGTGAGCTCGGTCCAGCTGTGAAGCGTCAAGACGTCGTTTCCTGACGAGGGAAGTCGAGACATGGGTGGCAGGCCGCCGATGCCGCTATGTGGGCGGTGCCAGTTGTGGTGGTGCTGCCAGCTGGCCAGGGCCTGGGTTCGCTCGGCCGAGTTCCGGTCGGTCCACCCGTAGGCCCACTCGCGCAGCGCCGACGCTGAGCCCCTGTTCGCGTATGATTCTTTTATCAATAATCGTAAAAGTGTGTTGTTCGTCATGCTGCATCGCCATCTCAACCATCAGCGCTTCACCCTCGCTGCCATCGACGACGTGATCTCACGCGGTCGGTGGCGCGAGTGGGCTGAGCTGCGCCGGGCTGTTTTGTCCGACCGCACTCTGCTGGACAAGGTGGAGCGCGTTTGCCGTCCTTACGTCTCCGATCCCTACGCTCAACGCCATCACTTCTGGATGCACTATGCCGAAGAACACCGCGCCGCTGCCTGACTGGGAACTCGTCTTGTCCGCTGCCGCGCGGCTCCAGCGCATCCTGCCGGATGCCGTGCTGGTCGGAGGAACCGCCTCGGCAATCCATGCCGAGCATCGCTTCTTAAGGGGATCCGACCATGTACTGACCGATCTGCGCCATCGCTTCGATGAAGTGTTGGCCGAACTTGAGTCGGTCGCAGGCTGTAAAACGGCTCGCGTGCAGCGCCCCGTCCAAATCCTTGGCAGTCTCGACGGCATTGAAACCGGCGTGCGTCAGCTTATCCGCGACGAACCGCTGGAAACGGCAGTGGTGGACTATCACGGTGCGCGAATCACCGTTCCGACCGAGGGTGAGATTCTGCGCATCAAGGGCGTGCTGATTCTCAAGCGTAACGCCACGCGAGACTATCTCGACTTCGTGGCCTTGGCCGATCACATGGGCGACGGGAGCGTTGCCCACGCGCTGAAATCTTTTGACCGGCTCTACCAGCAGGACAACGGCGAATCGCCACTACAGCAGTTGCAAGTCCAGCTTGCTAACGCGCTGCCCTACGACCTGGAAGAAACAGAACTCAGCGAATACAAGAACCTCGATCCTCGCTGGCATGACTGGCAGGCGGTTAAAGCCGCTTGCTCGCACCTTTCAACCGTCATCTTCGACCGTGTGTGCGAGATGGATGCGGATCGTTCTGACGACTCTGGGATGAAACCATGAACGAGAGTACGCCAATGACCACATCCACTCACAAGACAAGCAAGCGGTACTTGAAGCCATCAAGGCGGAATAGCGCGTCATGCCAGCGAACATCCTGAACCTCCCGCAGTACCGAGTGATTCGCGTGGAGGAAGCCGACCACGACTACCACGTCACCGCCGAGCCGGTGGACGTGGCATCAAGCTGCCCGCACTGCCAGTCCGGCCGGCTGACCTCGTGGGGCACCCGCGAGCAGGTGTTCAAGGACTTGCCCATGCACGGCAAGCGCGTAGGCATCTACATCGACACCAAGCGGCTGCGCTGCCAAGCCTGCGGCAAGACCTTCTCGCAGGCGCTGCCGGTGCTGGCCGAGAATCGGATGATGACCGACCGGCTGGTGAAGTGGATCGGGCAACAAGCCTTGAAGCACACCTTCACCTCGCTGGCCGACGAAACTGGCGTGGTCGAAGGGACGATTCGCAACATCTTCCGCGACTACATCAATGAGCTTGAGCAGACCGTCCGCTTCGAGACGCCGAAGTGGATGGGCATCGACGAAATCCACATC
>VFSW01000378.1_pt1 | contig 64259 bp, 52 predicted proteins | sample 5358111 | NCBI WGS metagenome assembly VFSW01 (sample SAMN11554181, study PRJNA540505) | mine drainage metagenome | isolation source: sediment from site ElyBrook_90M | place: USA: Ely Copper Mine, Vershire, VT | collected 2017
CCGCCGCCGACGCGGGCGGCGCCGCCGCTTTGCCGCCCGAAGCCGCGTGGCCGCCGGCTGCAATGGCCTGCGATGGAAGGCTCGCGACGAGCGCGCCCACGACGAGTGCTACCAACCCGATTGCCACAATCCCGAGCGAATCCCTTGAGCCACTGTCTCTGCCAAACATAGCCGAGCATCTTAGAGAGCGCGCGCCTGATGCGCCAGCGCCTTGCGCGACCGGTAGCGCGCCGCTATAGATAAAGGCCGGCCGCGAGCGTCGAACAATTGCGTCGCGGTCCGTCACCCCGGCTTACACCGGGGGGAATTGAAATGGCCAACCCGATTCCGCACGATCCAGCCGAACTCGAGCGCAACAAGCGCTTCGTTATCGAGCACTTCAACGATTTCGTTAACAACAAAGACGTCGGCGCGATCGACCGAAACATGACGCCGGACTTTCACGACCACGACGGACCCGGCGGCAAGCCGATCGACCGCGACGGCGATCACGCGATGATGGCCGCGATGCACAAGGCGTATCCGGACCTGACGGTTGAAGTTAAGGACATCCTTGCCGATGGCGACAAGGTCGTCGTGCGCAACGTGTGGACCGGAACTCACGCCGAGAGCGGCAAGCGGATGGAGTTTCGCGGCTTCGTGCTGTGGCGCTTCCGGGACGGCAAGATTGCGGAGCGCTGGGCGACCGTCACGACGCCTCGCGAAGTGTCGTCGGAGCCGACGGATTGGTAGGGGGGGGCTCTCCTCGACTGTCGCCAGCGCCCACGTGCGACTTCGCATAAGAAACATTATGTCAACTTAGATGGCGATTATGCGGCAGCAGGAGGACGGTCCGGCAAGCGCTAGGTCGTAGCCCGACAGGCCGGTCAAACCGTCAGTGCGGATCAGCCGTTCTGGCTTTCTTGTTGTGCTTGGGCCTGAGCCTTGGCGGCTTTGGCCTTGAGACGCTTCGTCTTCCGCCGCTTCATGGCGCGGAATGCGGATGCGTCTTGGGATGGTAGTCGCCGCAAGGGCGGCAGAAAAAAAACAGAATTTTCTGACCGTATTTAGCCACGATGGTTATTACCTGGGTCCAACGCCGATCAGTACCTCGTTCGCCCCTACCCATTCGGGTGCATTGCCATATCCAGGGAGATCGATCTTCCCGAGCTTAAAACATGACTGTACAGGAGCAGCCTGTGACGGCGGATGGGAAAAATCTTGTACCGATATAAATGTTCCAAATACCCCAAACGAAAACGGTCTCGGCTTGTTCGATGGTTCGGGCCTAGAATCGAATCCTGCATCCTTGAGAAGTTCTCGAATCTGGTTGGCGTATCGCTCAGCATCTTCGTCGAATACTTTAGGAACAACGAAGATAACTCCTTTCGGAGCTTTCTCTAGGCAGGGCAACAAGATCGCTCGGTTTGCGGTAGTGATTTGTCGCGGTTCAACTTGTTTGCGTAAGCTCATAATCTCCACCTCGCCAATGGTTTGCAAATGCTCCGAGAACACGAATTCAGCGATAGTGCCAATCTGTTCTCCCGCCACTCCGATAATCGCCAAGGTTATGAGCAGCCGGCGGTGCTTTTTCCATTTTTCGGAGGTAGCGAATTCTTCGGACAGCCAGCTTACAAGAAACAGCGTCCCAAAACCAAAAGTGGAAATGACAGCTATCCACCAACATATTTGCGTTACGGATTTGGATAGCGATCCTACTGCGCCCATCGATCCCTATGCCCTCGGGTTGGTCGTGTTCTTGGTTCTACAAATTATCGTAGTCGCCGGGGTGCTAATCAGGCGTGTATAGCGGAGAAATGGACACTCCAACTGAATCGGCTTGCTGGAGTCATTTGCGGGCGCCTGAAGCGCCCGCCAGTCTGTACGCTTCAGCGCCCTACTAGGTGTGGCGGTTATAGGCTTCTGGTCCGGCATAGGCGAAGCAAAGCGGTTCGTGGATTATAACTTGGCCCTCATTCCCCAATACGTAGCCCGGGAAGCGGCATTCCATCCTGAAGCGACTTTCATGTAGCGCCTTATCCCCAATCGCGACGATGTCGTAGTATCGAATGAAGCCGAAGACGATCAGGGCTTCGCTGCCTGTGACGAATTGCTCAAAACGAGGAGGGAACATCTTAATGTCGATACTAAGGGTGGAGGCAGGGCCTGGAGGCAACAGGGACTCTAGTGGCCGCATATCCCTGTAGCGTGGGACGGACAGGTCAGAAGGCTTGTTGCATACAAAGTCGATGCTTCCAGCCACCAGCCGAGCGGGTGTTCTGCCACAGTTATTAAATCGATACTCAAGACGGAGAATAACGATCTCGACTGTCGGGCTATTTTCAGGTTCACGCAGGCTAGGATGAAGCTTACGAATACGGTCAGTGACATGCTCTATACCTTTCAGGCCGGTTACCTCGAAAGCAATCCATGCGCGCTCAGCCTGAGTAAGTTGAGTTTGTGCAAGCTCAGCACTTTGTTTGGCCGCCTCGGCCGCCATTTTAGCCGCATCTGCCGCGATCCGGTTTATCTTAAGACTCACAGTCGCAAGTTTCACTTGTTTCCTGATCGCGTACCACTGCAAAAGGGCAACTATCGTGTAAGCGATACCCACACCAGCGAGAACGATTTGGACCAACACAGATGGCGAATGCCAGCCTTCCCTGTAGGCATGGGCTTGTTCTGTCTCGGGTTTTGTCTGCTGATTTAGAACCTCAATAGATTTGGGAAGCGCGGCCTGCGTGGAATGAGGTATAGGAAGCGGAACTTGAGCCTGCTGTTTTTGAGCACCTGGGTGAAGTTTTGTGGCCTCGTTTCCATGTTGATCAAACCGCAACTGTTCTGACGCGCTTCGCCCGTTTGCGCTGCTCAGGAGCAGGACTAGTACGAGGAAGATCGGCAGCGATGGCTTTCGTAACCAAAGCATCAAAATCCAAATCTCCGCTCAAGGATTGCCGGCGCTATCTTCTTTAAATGCTTGATTAGTTTTTCGTCCGACGTGGCGGTTGCGATGCGTGCAGCCGATGCGGGCTGGTTAAGAACTGATGGCCGGGCGGGAGCCGGCCTCATCAAGGCGCTGCTTCGCCTCGCGCAGCAGGTCTTCCGGCAGCGGACCCTTTAGGGCGGCTGCGATATTATCGTGCAAATGACCAGCGTCCCTCGTGCCCACAATAGTGGTATCCAGATCCGGATTGGACAGAGTAAACCGCAAGGTGAACTCGAGGCGGCTCATGCCGCCGAGCAGATCGTCGAGGCGCGCCTTCTCCCAACGCTCGCGCATCGCGGCGCCAGGAATCATGTAGTAGCGGCGTTGCCAGTCGGTGGGCGCGCCCCGCGCGACGCCGCCGCGGATGATAATCCCCGCCCCGGCCGCGGCAGCCTGTGAGATGACCCGCTCGTGATCGCGCTGGAGCGCTGAGTATGGAATCTGGAACGCGTCAAAAACGCCCATCGCGATCTGCTCGGCCAGGTTAGGCAAGATGCCGGAGACGCCGACGAAACGCACCTTACCCGCCTTCTTCAGCGCCAGCGCCGCTTCCAGCGCGCCGTGCTCTTCGAACTCGCTGCGGGTGAGACTCCGATGGAATTGGACCAGGTCCAGATGATCGGTCCGCATCAGGCGCAAGCTCTGCTCCACGCCGGTCCGGATGTTCTCGGCAGTGTGGATATGCTCGGCGCCCATCGCGGCACCTGGAACGCAACCGCATTTGGAGGCGAGGAAATACTCGGCGCGGCGATGCGCGATGAAGCGTCCGATCAATTCTTCGCTGCGGCCGTAGTCGATCGATGTGTCGATGAAGTTGATGCCGGCATCGAGGACCGCGTTGAGCACTTTCCCGGCCGCCTCATCGGAAACCTCCGGCCCAGCAGGCGCTCCGCGCAGTTCCATCGCGCCGTAGCCCAGGGTGGTCACCTGAAAATCCGTTCGCCCCAGCGTTCGCTTCGGTAGTTCGGTCATGGCGTTCCCTCCGTCAGGTGTAAGCGATCAAAATGAGACCGTGCCGTTCACGCGCGAACCCGCGAGCCATCGAACAAATCGGTCAACCGCTTCGTCAGCGCACAATTACGAGGGTATCTAACATAGCTGGGCAATCGCGCTAAACCCCCTGCCCCGTTTCTTTTTTGGAAGCGGCCGGCCCTGATCCGCTTCGTCGTGTAGCGGCCGCCTGAAGCGACGGCGTAACGGCGGGGGAGCGCGGGCGTAAGAAGGGATAGAGCGGCGGTATCGAGGAGCGGCAAATTTTTGTGAGCGTCGCGAGATTGGCTGACGAATATGAGACACTCTGTGGTGCTCGGACACATCGGTGTATCATAAGCAGTACTGCCACTTATCCTAGAACTGCCTACGCAGAATGAAGCATGTCAAGAGACGATTTAGGATGTAACCGGTTTGTAGTAACCGTTCTGGCTCAGCTCTTGCTCCAACCAAGATTGACTGCAAGGGGAGCCTCAGGACGGAAGCCATGGAAGTAATGATCATAGGAATGATGGTCGTAGTCGGATTGCCGCTGATGACAGTAGCGGGCCTGCTGATGGTGGCGGCGGAAGCCGACCGGATGGCTGAGTTGAGCCGGTACGAGGGCATCAGCAAAATGGATGTGCTGCAGCCGTCACACGCCTTTGCTCCGGCGGTTGAGAGTGCGCTGACGCCCCAGTCGGGGTTTGGCGCCGAGGTCGGCGAGGAGACGGCGGGTAGCGAGGGTACCGGGCGCCATTTCGAGGGCCCGTTCCAGGTAGAGGGTCGCAGTATGGGGGCGTCCAAGCTTGGCGGCAGCCTGCCCCATTTCCAGAAGCAGATCCGGATTGTCACCGCCCGCTTCGCGCGCACGCCGCAGCATGTCAAGCGCCTGCGCGGGTTCCTGTCGAGCGGCCATAAGACCGGCAAGGCCACGGATCGCGGCGGCATCGATCGGGTTTAATGCAAGCGATTCTTTAAATAACGCCTCGGCGCTTCTGAGGGCTCCATCGCGCATCAGGCCCTCGCCCGCCTCGCTAAGGCGGCGCGCCTCGTCAATCAGACGCGATCCTTCAATTTCGACGACAATCTGTTCATTCGAAAGCCGTGCATTGAGCACCCGGACGCGCGGCCCGAGATAGTCGCGGAGCTGAGCGATGATCGCGTCGTCGCCGACCGTCTCGGGCTCGAGAAAGAGAAGGCCGAGCGAGTCGCCGATATGGTCTTCACGCCGGATGAGCAGGCGGATTACCGGTCGCGAGCGCGACGGGTGATTTCCGGATTGGTCAGACTCGCTCATCGGGGTCGAACAGCTTGCGATATTCGTCGAGCGCGAAGCGGTCGGTCATGCCGGCGATGTAGTCGGCGACCACGCGGGCGAGCGGCTCGCCGTCAACCTCGATTCGATGCAGGACGGGGTCGGGCATCGGGCGCGGCGCGCTCATGTAGGGTTCGAACAGGCGTGCGAGCACCCTGCCCGCTTTCTCGGTCATCCGGCTGACGCGGTGATGGCGATAGAGCCGCTCGCGCATGATCTGCTTGAGTTCGGCCACCATCGGAGCGACGAGCGGACTGAAGGCGGCGAGCGCCCTGCCCGCCTGGCGCACGTCGTCGACACTATGGATCGCCGCGCGTTCGAGTTCCTCGTTGATATTGACGGTGAGGTCGGTCACGGTGCGGTTGATCATCCGGATCACGGTCTGGTAGCGGATTACGCCGTCGATAGCGCCCGGGCATGCGTCGCGGGCGGCGGCGGCGGCTTCGCGAAAGAGCCGGGAGCGGTCGAGGTCGTCGAGCGTGAGCATCTGCGCTTTGAGGCCGTCGTCGACGTCGTGGGCGAGATAGGCGATCTCGTCGGCGAGGTCGACGATCTGCGCTTCGAGGCAGGGATAGAGCGACAGGTCGAACTCGCGCGCGGCGGAGCGGTTTTTGAAATCCGAGTGCTTGATGATGCCCTCGCGGACTTCGAAGGTCAGGTTGAGGCCGCGGAAGCCGGGATAGCGTACTTCGATCCAATCGACGGTGCGGAGGCTTTGCGCGTTGTGATCGAAGCCGCCGTGAGGAGCCATCAGCTCGCGCAGCACGCGTTCGCCGGCATGGCCGAAGGGCGTATGGCCGAGATCGTGCGCGAGTGCGACGGCCTCGGCAAGTTCAGTATTGAGACCGAGCGCGCGGGCGACGGTGCGGGTTACCTGCGCGGCTTCGAGCGTGTGGGTCAGGCGGGTGCGATAGTAGTCGCCCTCGTGATTAACGAAGACCTGGGTTTTGTATTCGAGGCGGCGAAAGGCGGCCGAATGGATAATCCGATCGCGATCGCGCTGGAACCCGGTGCGCATCGGATGAGGCGCGACGGGGAAGCGGCGGCCGCGGCTATTGCGCGAGAGCATCGCATAGGGCGCGAGATTTCGCGCTTCAAGCTCTTCGAGACTCTGACGATTGAGCAACATTGGGGAGGTTCCAACAACGAGCCTAGCCTATCACGGCGGCGATTGTACGTTGAAAGTATGGCTCCACGACTGTTAACAGGGCGGGCCGGGGGTGATTCGGCAGGACTTCAGCGTCAATGAGCGGCCGCCTATAATGCGGACGTGGTCGAGGCGGGGTGGCAGGGGATAAGGACAGGTCTGCTAGGCGGGGTGCTATGCGCCGTGCTGATGACGGCGGGCTGCGCCTCGCGCAATACTCAGCCGGCATCGCAAATGGGAATCGCGCCGGGCGGCCCGATCCGATCGACGGTCGGCACGGCGTCATGGTACGGGCCGGGCTTCGATGGGAAGCACACCGCGAGCGGCGAAGTCTATGATCAGAACCAGATGACGGCCGCGTCGATAATCTTCCCGCTGGGATCGGAAGTGCTGGTCACCGACCTGGGCAACGGGCGCGCGGTGCAAGTGCGGATCAACGATCACGGGCCGTACGTAAAAGGGCGTGCGATCGATTTGTCGCATGGGGCGGCGCGGATGCTCGGGATGATCGGGCCGGGGACGGCGCGCGTGAGAATGGATATGATCGAGACGCCGTTGGAAGATCGCTCGGGCGAGACTGGCTATTTCGTGCAGGTGGGATCGTATACGGCGCCGGCGAATGCGGAACGGGCCTGGGCGCGGCTGACTTCATACTACAGCGATGCGCGAATCGATCGGCTCGACAATCGCGGGCGGCGCTACTATCGGGTGCGGATGGGCGTGTTTCCGAGCCGCATCAAGGCTCATGCGCGAGCGGTGCATGCGGCCCAACTCGGATTTCCCGTGATGATCGTTTCCGAATGATACGCCGCTGGTTTCGGCAGGTGTGCGGCGCGCTCGGAGCGATGATCGTGCTGAGCGGCGCGGCGGCGCCGATGCGTCAGCTTCTGAACGGCGGCAAGCTCGATTGGAGCGTGGTGGCGGCGGTCGAGAAATCGACCCAGGCCGTGCGTGAGCTGAAACTCAAGCATGAAGTGGCGATAATCGTGGTCAGCCCGGCGCGGGTTAGCCGGATGCTCGCCGACGAGCTTGGCCGCGAGTACACGCCCGAGCAACTCGACGTGGACAGCCGCGCCGGCGCGATGCTTGGGCTGTATCCTTCGGGCACCGATCTCACTTCGGCGAATCTGAATCTGCTCGCGAGCCAGCTAATCGCGTTCTATGACTTCGGCAAGCGCCGGATGGTAATCGTCGAGCGCGATCATGTCACCGAGTCGGCGGGCGAATCGGCGGAGGGCGCGCGGGAGCAGGCGGCGGTTGATCGGATGATCCTGGCGCACGAATTCACGCATGCGCTGCAGGATCAGAATTTTGCACTGGCGAAGAAGGATCGCGCGCTGCATAACAACGGCGATCGCGAGTTGGCGCTGCACGCGATCGCGGAGGGCGACGCAACAATCGCGGGCTACGCGGACATGCTCGGTAAGATCAGCGTTGCGGGCGTCGATCTGTTGGTCGCGAATCTGGCGGGAATTTCGGGCGCCTTCGCGCGCGAGGTTCCGAATGTTCCACTCGGAGTTTCGGAACCGCTGATCTTCCAATATACCGACGGCGTACGTTTTGTAGCGGAAGCCTACCGGCGCGGCGGATGGAAGGCGGTCGATGCACTATATGCGAATCCGCCGCTGTCAACGCAGCAGGTGATCAATCCGGCGTCCTATTTCGATAAGCCAGAAGCGCCAGTTCGGGTGAGCGTCGCGGGTTACGAGAAGGCGCTTGCGGGATGGCGCAAGGTTGACGAGGACACGTACGGGGAGTTGAGTTTGCGGATCATCTTCAAGCGCCTCGGAGATTCGCGCGCGGCCGATCAAGGATTGATCGATCAATGGGCCGGCGATCGGATCGTGATTTTGCGCAAGGGCGGCATCGTCGGAGTGATTTGGCTGATTGCGTTTCGCGATACGGCTTCGGCGGCGCGTTTCGCGACGGTCTACGGCGGGATGATCGAGCGCGTGGACGGCGCGGCGGGTGTCGCACACGGTATCGAGGCGCGGCGATGCGAGGTGATTGTGGCGGCAGGCGGACTCGCGGCGCACTTCGATTCGTTCGCGCCGGCGGTGCTGGATGCGAGCACGATGTCGGGTGAATGGGGCCGGGCAGATGGCGCGTCGGGCCAGGTCCGCGCCGATAGATCGCCCGGTGGTTTCATCGGCGCGGCCCTTCGATGAGGGTGCGCGGGATGCGGCTCCCCCGCCCTGCCGGCTTCGTGGCGGCCGCGATTCTCGCTTTGGCTTTTTCGGGATGCTCGGACGCGATCGTCAGTCATGGCCAGGTGAATCGCGATCAGGCGGATAAGATCAGGATAGGGTTGCAACAATTGCGCGGACTCGAATTCAAGCATCCGGTGCCGCTGGTCGTGATGTCTCAGCAGGACGCTGGCGAAGTGCTCGAAGCTGAAATGAATCAGCGCCAGAGCGATGCGCAGCTCGCGATCGAAGCGCGGGTCGGCGAAATGATCGGCCTCTATCCCGAGGCGATCGATCTGAAGGCCGCGACGATGAGCATGCTGCAAAGCGAGATAATCGGTTTCTACGACGCGCCGAACCAGCGAATGATCGTAGTGCAGGACAGGACCAGGCCGGGACTGCTGAGTGCGATCGGCGGACTGGTGCGGCATCGCGACGTCCGAGGTGAGATGCTGCTCGCGCATGAACTGACGCATGCGCTTCAGGATCAGCATTTCGGAATTCATGCGGCGCTCGAGCGCATCAAGGGCGACGACGATCGCGACCTCGCGCTCAAGTCGGTGGCGGAAGGCGACGCGACACTCGCGGGATTCAGCTATATCAAGGGCGGCACCAATGAAGCGTCGGTGCAGGACCTGCTCGGCCGTCTCGACGCGCTGCCGCATGCGTTCGCGGAACAATCGCCCAACGTGTCGGCGGGCCTGCTCGATCCGATGGAATTTCAATACGCCGAGGGCACGCGTTTCGTAGTCGAGGCGTGGCGGCGCGGCGGATGGGCGGGAGTCGACGCGCTCTACGGCAAGCCTCCGCTGTCAACCCAGCAGGTTGCGGACCCATCGCTTTACTTCGATCGGTTCACGCTGCCTGCGCAGATCAAAATCGCGGGTTACGCGGCCGCGATGGCGGGATGGAAGCCAGCATTCGAGAATACTTACGGTGCGCTGACGATGCGGATTATTTTGCGCGAACATCCGGACGGCGCGGCACAGGTGGCGCTTGCGCGAGCGTGGGCGGGTGATCGGATGGTGGTGCTGGAAAGAGGCGATCAGCTTACGCTTCTGTGGATCGTCGTGATGGCGGACGGCGAAAGCGCGGCGGAGTTCGCGCGCGCTTACGCAGTCGTGCTGGATCGGATCGCGCGGTCATCGGCGGGCGGCAAGGATGCGCAAGCGCATCGCGTGGCGGTTCGTGGCACAGCGGTTCTGATCGCGATTGGCAGCGCGGCGGCAAAGTTCGATGAATTGGCGCCGGCGATATGGCGAGCGAGTACGATCAACGGCGGTGGCGAGCGCAATCAGGCGAGCAGCGATTCGCGCGCCTTGGCGATCAACTCGCGTTCGCCGCGATGACTCGCGCGGCGGAGCGCTTCGTCGAGGCTCAGCCAGAGGACCTGGTCGATTTCGCCGTCATGCTGATTGGTGTCGCCACCGACTGATTTCATCAGGAAGAAGTGAACCCGTTTTGAAATGCGAGTGATCGGACCGCGCGGGCGATCGCGCCACGAGTAGACATACGAGGTATCGCCGAGTGGCTCGATCACCTGGACTTCGAGGCCGGTCTCTTCGCGCGCCTCGCGCATCGCGGCGCCGACGATCGTCTCGCCGGCTTCAAGATGCCCCTTGGGAAGCACCCAGGTGGTTCGTCCCGCGGGCTTGACCAGAACGACGCTGACGGAGCCGTCGGCGTTGTGCCGCGAGATTAGTCCGCCGGCCGAGACTTCGCGCCGATGGGACACCCGAGCGGGATTGCCTTTGCGTTTTCGTTTTGCTGGCACCGCGTTCAGCCTACATCGCCGAGGCTGAAGCCGAAATCAAGCATCCGGGATAGTGCGGCCCGCGCGCCGGCCGATTCCGGGCGGACGAGTTTCGGATCCTGTTCGAGCCATCGATCCGCGATCGCGCGCGCATTCTCGATCAGGGCAGTGTCGTGAATGAAGTCGGCGAATCTGAGTGGCAACGCGCCGCTTTGCCGCGCTCCGAGAAGATCGCCTGGTCCGCGCATCCGAAGATCGGCGTCGGCGATTTCGGCTCCGCCGGCACATCGCACGAGCACCTCGAGCCGTTCGCAGGCGCGCGGATCGGAATCGCGCGACACTACCAGGCAACATCGCGAAGGCGCCGCGCCGCGGCCGACGCGCCCGCGCAACTGATGCAACTGGGCAAGGCCGTAACGCTCGGCGGATGCGATTACGATCGCGGTCGCCTCGGGCACGTCGATTCCCACCTCGACGACTGTGGTCGCGACCAGCGCCTGGAGCGCGCCGTCGCGAAACTTGCGCATCGCACGCTCCTTCTCCGCCGGTGGCATCCGCCCGTGCAGCGTCCCGATCTGGAAACCTGCGAGCGGACCGGCGGCAAGCCGCTTGGCCATCGCGGCGACGGACGACTGTCCGTCCTGGTCTGCGTCCTCCTCGCTGAGCGGCGCGATGTAATAGGCGCGATGGCCCGCTGCGAGTTCGGCGCGCACGAGCGCATCGACCTGCTGCATGTCGCTCTCGGCGAAGAGGTCCGTGCGGATCGGAGTTCTGCCAGGCGGCATCTCGTCGAGCGTCGAGACGTCGAGATTGGCGAACAGCGTCAGCGCGAGGCTCCGCGGAATCGGAGTCGCCGTCATCAGCAGCACGTGCGCGGTCGGCCCGAGCGCTTTCAGCCGCGCGCGATCGAAGACCCCGAAGCGATGCTGTTCGTCGATAATCGCAAGTCCCAGCCGCTTCATCGCGACGCCTTCCTGAATCAGCGCCTGCGTGCCGAAGACGATCGGAATCGCACCGGACACAAGGAGCCGGCGAGTGCGCGCGCGCTCAGCCTCGGACGCCTTGCCAACCATCAGCGCGCTGTTGATTCCGAGCGCGCCACCGCACATGCGCATGAAGCTCGCGTGATGCTGTTCAGCGAGCAGCTCGGTCGGCGCCATCACGGCGGCCTGCCATCCGCATTCGATCGCGCGGATGGCGGCGTGAAAGGCGACCAGAGTTTTGCCGCTGCCGACGTCGCCCATCAGCAGGCGGTTCATCGGACGGGAGCGCGCGATATCGGCGGAGATTTCGTCGATCGCGCGGAGCTGCGCGTCAGTTGGAGTAAACGGAAGCGAGCGCATGAATCGACTCGAAAACGCGGTCGGACCGTCCATCGCCGCACCCGCGCGCGCCGCCGCGCGCATCCGCTCGATTCCCATCGCAAGCTGGAAGGCGAACATCTCGTCGAGCGCGAGTGCGCGATGGGCGGGACTCGTCGCGCGGTTGAGGTTTGCGGCGTCGGCGTCGGCGGGCGGCTGATGCAACATCCGCAGCGCCGCGGCGGCGGGCATCGCATCGGCCAGTGCGCGCATCGAAACGGGGATCGCCTCGAGGAGATCGAGATTCGCTCCGGCGAGCGCGGCCGCGACGACCGCGGCATACGTGCGCTGCGTGAATTGCGCGGGCAATCCGTAGACTGGACGAATCGCGGGCGGTGCGCCAGCTTCGGCGGGATAGACCTCGGGATGGATGATCTCGGCGGTGCCGTCGGTCGAATTGCCCACGCGCCCATGGAGTATCACGTGCTGGCCGCTTGGAAGGCGTCCGCGCATGTACGCCGGAAGGTTGAACCAGACTACGCGGACGCGCTTGCCCGCGGCGTCGGCGAGCCAGCCCGTTGCGATCCGGCGCCATCGCGAACCGCGCATCGGGCGTTCGGTGATTCCGTCGAGGCGGCCCTCGACCGAAACGGTTGCGCCGGGTTCCAGCGCCGCGAGCGACACGCGCGCGCGGAGGTCCGGGTAGCGGCGCGGCTGCGGCAGCAGCAACTCGGCGAGCGTCGCGATTCCGCGATCGGTAAGCGCGCACGCGCGGCTCGCGCCGACGCCGCTCAGGGTGGCAACCGGGCTCTGCAGATCGAGTTTCATCGCTCAACGGCGGCCGCGACGCGCATCGGCTAACCCGAGTGGTAGTCCTGGAGCGCGCGGACCTCGAAGGTGCCGCGGGCGAGCGCATCGATTCCGTCGACCGCGGCCTTTGCTCCCGCCATGGTGGTGAAAAACGGCAGGCGCATCTCCAGCGCGGTGCGCCGAATCGAAAACGAATCGGCGGTGCCCGACGCGTCAGGCGTGTTGATCACCATTGCAATTCGCCCTTCGCGCATCAGGTCGACGATATCCGGCGAGCCCTGCGCGACTTTGTTGACGGTCGCACATTCGAGGCCGAGATTACTGACGTGCCGCGCGGTACCGCTGGTCGCGATCAGATCGAAACCCATGCGGACGAGGCCGTGTGCGATCGGGTCGAGCTCCGGCTTGTCCTCGTCGCGCACACTGATGAAAACGGTGCCGCGCGACGGCAGGTCGGTCGCGGCGGCAAGTTCGGCCTTCGCAAACGCCATCGCGAACGTGGTGTCGATACCCATCACTTCGCCGGTGGATTTCATCTCAGGGCCGAGAATCGTATCGACGCCGGGAAAGCGCGCGAAGGGAAACACCGATTCCTTGACGCAGACGTGTTTCGGCACGCGCTCGACGGTAAAGCCAAGGCCGGCCAACTTGCGGCCAGCCATCACGAGCGAGGCGAGCTTTGCGAGCGGCACGCCAATCGCCTTGCTCACGAAGGGGATCGTGCGTGACGCGCGCGGATTGACCTCCAGGATGAAGACTTCGCCCTCGAAGATCGCGAACTGAACGTTGATGAGTCCGATGACGCCGAGCTCGCGCGCGAGCATCCGGGTCTGGCGCGCCAGCTCATCCTGCATCGCGGGGCTGAGCGTGCGCGGTGGCAGCACGCAGGCGCTGTCGCCGGAATGGATTCCGGCGTGTTCGACGTGCTCCATGATTCCGCCAATGACGACCGTGTCGCCGTCGGCGATCGCGTCGACATCGACTTCGATCGCCCCGGACAGGTAACGATCAATCAGCAGCGGGCGATCCTCCGACGCGGCCAGTGCCTGTTCGATATAGCGGCGCAGCGCATCTTCGTCAGGGATGATCTCCATCGCGCGTCCGCCCAGCACGTACGACGGACGAATCAGAACCGGATAGCCAATCTCGGCGGCGCCAAGAACCGCTTGATCCATCCCGCGCGCGAGCACCCCGCGCGGCTGGCGAAGTCCGAGCTTGTCGACTACGGCGTTGAAGCGCTCGCGATCTTCGGCGCGGTCGATCGCGTCAGGCGGCGTGCCCAGGATTCTCACTCCGGCGCGCTCGAGGGCGGCGGCGAGCTTGAGCGGCGTCTGCCCTCCGAACTGAACGATCACGCCTAGCGGCCGTTCCCGCTCGGCGATAGCCAGTACGTCCTCGAAGGTCAGCGGCTCGAAGTAAAGACGGTCCGAAATATCATAGTCAGTTGATACCGTTTCGGGATTGCAATTGACCATGATTGTCTCGAAGCCGGCCTGCTTGAGCGCCAGGCTCGCGTGCACGCAGCAATAGTCAAATTCAATCCCCTGCCCTATCCGATTCGGGCCCCCGCCGAGAATCATCACTTTGGGCCGATCGTCGGGCAAAGCCTCATCCTCTCCTTCGTAAGTGGAATACAGATACGGTGTGAAAGCCTCGAATTCCGCGCCGCACGTATCGACCGCCTTGAACACCGGATTGACGCCCAGCTCGCGGCGGCGCCGCGCAATCGAGGCCTCGTCGACATGGGTCAGCGCAGCGAGCCGCCGATCGGAGAAGCCGGCCGCCTTGGCCTCGCGCATCAGGCTCGCGTCCAGCGGCTCGGTCGCGATACGGCGCTCGGCGTCGACCACCTCGGCAACCGCGTCCACGAACCACGGATCGATCGCGGAGAGGCGGTTGACCTCCTCGCGCGAGATGCCGAGTCTGAGCGCGTGGGCGACATAGTAGAGCCGATGGCTGTTGGGGCTTCGGCGGTTCGCGCGCACCGCGGCAAGCGCGTCGGCGGTGCCGATACCCTGTGGCGGCTCGAACCCGGCCGAGCCGATTTCGAGCGAGCGGAGCGCCTTCTGCAGCGATTCCTTGAAGGTGCGGCCGATCGCCATCGCCTCGCCCACCGACTTCATCTGCGGACCGAGCTCGTCTGCCGCGCCGCGAAACTTCTCGAAAGTGAAGCGCGGAAGCTTGGTCACAACGTAATCGATCGTCGGTTCGAAGCAGGCGGGAGTCTTCCTGGTGATGTCGTTGGAGATTTCGTCGAGGCGATAGCCGACCGCGAGGCGGGCCGCGATCTTCGCGATCGGAAAACCGGTTGCCTTCGAGGCAAGCGCCGAGCTGCGCGAGACGCGCGGATTCATCTCGATCACCACCATGCGGCCGTCGGCCGGATCGACGGCGAACTGGATATTCGAGCCGCCCGTGTCGACGCCGATCTCGCGGATGATCCTGAGCGCCGCATCGCGCATCAGTTGATATTCCTTGTCGGTCAGCGTTTGCGCGGGCGCGACCGTGATCGAGTCGCCAGTATGTACGCCCATCGGATCGAGATTTTCGATCGAGCATACGATTACGACATTGTCGGCCATGTCGCGCATCACTTCGAGCTCGAATTCTTTCCAGCCCTCGACCGACTCCTCGATCAGAACTTCGTGATTCGGCGAAGCGGCAAGGCCGCGGTTCACCTTGAGGCGGAAATCGTCGGGATTGCGCGCGATCGAGCCGCCCGTGCCGCCCAGGGTCCGCGACGGGCGGATGATGAGCGGCAGGCCAAGCCGGGCGCGAATCTCCTCGGCCTCCCGGTCGGAATGCGCGACCGCCGAGTCCGGAACTTCGAGCCCGATTTGAAGCATCGCGCGCTTGAACAGATCGCGATCCTCGGCCTTTTTGATCGCGGCGAGCTTCGCCCCAATCAGTTCGACGCCGAAACGATCCAGCACGCCCGCTTCGGCAAGCTCGATCGCAAGGTTGAGCGCGGTCTGTCCGCCAACCGTCGGCAGAAGCGCGTCGGGCCGTTCGCGCTCGATGATGCGGGTGATCGTTTCCACCGTCATCGGCTCGATATAGGTTCGGTCCGCCAACTCAGGATCGGTCATGATGGTGGCGGGATTGGAATTGATCAGGATCAGCCGGAGCCCTTCCTCGCGGAGCGCCTTGAGCGCCTGCGTTCCCGAATAGTCAAACTCGCAGGCCTGACCGATGACGATCGGTCCCGAACCGATTAGCAATACTGATTTGAGGTCTTTGCGCAGTGGCATCTAAACAACCATTCGGACGCGATTCATTGTCACGCGGCGGAATTCTCCTCCGCGTCGATCCGATCGAGCGCCTCGGCGCCGAAACGGGGAAACGCTTCGACCAGGCGGCGAAAGCGCGCGAACAGGTAGCCCGCATCGTGGGGTCCGGGCGACGCTTCAGGATGATACTGCACCGAGAAGAACGGCACGCCCGCACCGCGCAAGCCCTCGACGGTGCGATCGTTGAGATTGAGATGCGAGATTTCGGCGCGTCCGCCGAGCGAGTCCGCGTCGACCGCGAAGCCATGATTCTGCGAAGTGATTTCCACCTTGCGCGTATGCAGGTCCATCACCGGATGATTCGCCCCGTGATGGCCGAAGCCGAGCTTGTAGGTAGTGCCGCCGAGCGCCAGTCCGAGAATCTGATGGCCAAGGCAGATGCCGAAAATCGGCGTGCGGCCAAGGATCGCGCGCACGGTCGCGATCGCGTACGGAACGGCGGCCGGATCGGCCGGGCCATTCGAGAGAAACACCCCGTCGGGCTCGAGCGCCATGATCTCTTCGGGCTTCGCCCACGCGGGCAGCACGCGCACCCGAAATCCGCTTGCGACGAGCCGGCGCAGGATGTTGCGCTTGATTCCATAGTCAATCGCGACGATCAACGGCGCCTCGCGCAGATCGGCGTTGCCGGCCGTCAGGTAACCCGAACCGATTGTCCACTCACCGATATCCCAATCATACGGCGCGTCGCATGTGACCTCTCGCACCAGATCACGGCCGACCAGCCCCGGCGACGCCTTCGCGCGTGCGATTAGCGCGTCCGCCTCCAGCGTGCGGCTCGAGATGACCGCCTCCTGCGCGCCATGCGTGCGGATGTGCCGCACCAGCGCGCGCGTGTCGATTCCCTCGATTCCGACCACTCCCGCGCGCTCCATGTATTCGCCCAGCGTCATCTCCGAACGCCAGTTCGACGGCCGCGCGCAATACTCCTTGACCACAAAGCCTTCGACGTGGATACGGCTGGATTCGGCGTCCTCGGCATTGATCCCGACGTTGCCAATCTCCGGATAGGTCATGCATACGATCTGTCCTTTGTAAGACGGATCCGTCAGCACCTCCTGATAGCCGGTCATCGCGGTGTTGAAGACCATCTCGCCGGCCGTTTCGCCGATCGCACCGAAGGCGCGGCCGCGGAAGACCCGCCCGTCCGCGAGCGCCAGTATCGCTTCGCGCGTCCGCATCACGCGCCCGCTTCCATCAAGGCGTCGTACACAATCTCTCCGCCTACGATCGTCATCGCGGCTCGTCCCACCAGCCGCATTCCGATGAACGGAGTATTGCCACTCTTGGATTTGAATTTTTCAGGTGTCACGGTCCATTCCACTTCGGGATCGATTATCGTGATATCAGCCGCGCCGCGCCGCTCGAGCGAGCCCGATTGGATCCGCAGCAGCCGCGCCGGGTTGAGCGACATCAGTTCGACCATCCGGCGCGCATCGATAATACTGCGCCGTATCAGGCCGATCGCGAGTCCGAGCGACGTTTCGATTCCGACTATTCCGTTGGCCGCGCGCTCGAAGTCTTGCGCAGCGTCCGCCGGCAGGCGCGCAGATGCATGCTTGGTGTCAAAGAATCCTCGCAGCCGATCGATCTGCTTCGATTCGGGATCGTGCGGCGCATGATCGGTCGCGATCATATCGATCGTACCATCCGCGACTGCGCGCTCGACCGCCTCGACATCGCGGGCTGATCGCAGCGGCGGCGCCATCTTCGCGTTCGTCCCGAAACGGAGCACGGTTGAATCGTCAAGCGCGAAATGATGAGGCGTAACTTCGCAGGTGACCGCGATTCCCGCGCGGCGGGCGGCGCGAATCATGTCGAGCGAGTCGGCGGCCGACACGTGCGCGATATGAACCGGCCCGCCCGAGAGCCGCGCGATCTCGAGGTCGCGACGCACCCGCGCCGTCTCCGCCGAGACGGGCGCGCCGCAAACTCCAAGCAGCTTCGATACTTCACCTTCGTTGACCGCTCCATGACCGGTGATTCCGCGATCTTCCTCGTGAAGCGAAATCGCGAGGCCAAGCCGTCGCGTTTCCTTAAGCGCGACTGCGAGGATCGCCGGGTCGTCAATCGGAATGCCATCGTCGGAAAAAAGCCGCGCGCCCGCCGCCGCCATCGCGTCGAAATCGACTGTCTCGCGTCCCGCAAGGCCGCGCGTCACTGCCCCCACCGGAATTAGCCGCGCTCCCCTGACAGACGCCGCCCGCTCGAGCATGTAGTGAGTTATCGCTGGATGGTCGTTGACCGGCGACGTGTTTGCCATCGCAGCCACAGCGGTGAATCCACCCGCCGCAGCCGCGGTAAGTCCCGTCGCGATCGTCTCCTTCGCGGGAAATCCGGGGTCCCTCAGATGCACGTGCGCGTCGATTAAGCCCGGCACGATCCAGCGTCCGGACGCATCGATTTCCCGCGCACCTTCCACGGCGCCGAGCCGGCCCGGAGCTTCGATCGCTTCGATCATTCCGTCCACGGCCAGCACGTCGCGCGGCCCGTCGATTCCCTGCGCGGGATCGATCACGCGCCCGCCCCTGATCACCAGCCGGCTCAAGTCGCAACCTCCTCCTTGAGCGTATCCAGCATCGAATAGATCACCACCCGATCCGCCGCCTTGCCGCGCAACGAACCCTCCGCCGCGATCCGCACCTGCACGCGCTCGCCGCGCGCGGTCGGAATGTTCTTGCCCACGTAGTTTGGCCGGATCGGCACCGCGCGATGGCCCCGGTCGATCAGCACCGCGAGCTTTACCGCCGCCGGGCGCCCCCGATGCCAGAGCGAATTCATCGCGCGCTGCACCGTCCATCCGCTGTTCATCACGTCGTCCACCAGCACGATCGTCCGGTCGCCAATCTCGAACGGCGCCGCGCCGTCGAGCGATCGCAAAGCCGCCTCGCCCCCGAACACATCGAGTGCCGCGCACGGCGGCCGCACCCCGGTCTCGGCCTCGATCAGGTCGCGCAGCCGCATCGCCAGGATTGCCCCGTGACTCACCACGCCCACCAGCGAAACCGCCGCGAGGTCGCCCAGGTCGGCAACCATCTGCGCCGCCATCGCGCGGCACGCGGCCGCGACGTCTTCGGCGCTCATGATCTCGCGCTGCGGCCCGCGCCGGTACGGCTCGTAACCGCCCTCCTCGGCCTGCTTCACGCTCTCGAAAACCGCGAGCGATCCTTCTTCAATCCACTGGCGCACATAGCCATAAAGATTCTGCTCGAAGTGGTAGTACCGATGCGATCGGGCGTGGCCGACGAATTCAATACGCAGCTCGCGCTCGCAAAAATCGCAGGTCAGAGCCAGCATCGACGGATCATTCGAGCGCCCGAGCCTGAACCGCGCCATGATGTATGCGTTCTCGTGGCGGCTGATACAGTTCGCGTTCGCGCATCGCGGCGGACTCTTGAAACGAATCGAAGCAGCGGCCGGCTTCGGCCGCATGCCGCCCCGGCTCTGCTCGATCAGCCACGCGATCAACGCCATTCGCACCGGCACGCCCGCCGCCGCCTGCTCGAAATAGACCGCGCGCGGATCCGAATCGAGCTCGAACGCCAGCTCGTCGGTGCGGGGCAGCGGATGCATCACCACGGCGTCATGCGTGCGGCTGGTCTTGAGCGCGCGCGCATCGAAGTGGCCAAATCGCACCGGCGCCGCATCCTTGACGCCATCCTTGTCGACCATCCGTTCCCGTTGCATCCGGGTCAGATAGAACGCGTCGAGCGCGGCCGGCGCGGCGATACTCGGCGGCGCCGATTGAAGCGGCATCTCCGAAGACGAAGTAAAGAGCGCTATCTGATGGGGCGCGCTCGGCGTCAGGTAGAGCGCGTCGATTCCGCCCGCGAGCGATCGCAGCTCCTCCATCGAAACGCTCGAGAAGCCGTAGTTGCGCTCCGCCGCAATCCGTTCCAGCACGTAGTCCGGAACTTTCATTCCGTTGTACGGCACCGCAACGATATTCGCGCCGAAGCGCGCCAGCGCGAAGATCAGCGAATGCACCGTGCGGCCGAGTTTCAGGTCGCCGCATATCGCAACCGTCATCCCCTTTAGCGATCCCTTCTTGCGCCGCAAAATATAAAGATCGCATAACGTCTGCGTCGGATGCTCGCGGCTGCCGTCCCCCGCGTTGATCACCGCGCACGGCGCGTAGTCCGCCGCAACCCGCGCCGCGCCGTCGCTCGGATGGCGCAGCACAATCAGGTCCGCGTACGCGCCCACCACCCGCACCGTGTCGGCCAGGGTCTCGCCCTTGGCGGCCGAGGACGCGTGCATGTCGGCCGAACTGATCACCGCACCGCCCATCCGATGCATCGCGGATTCGAAGCTCAGGCGCGTGCGGGTCGACGGCTCGTAGAAAAGCGTCGCCATGATCAATCCGCTCGCCAGATTAAGCGGCTCGCCGCGTTCAAGACTCGCGCTGAAGCCGTCGGCCAGATCGAAGATGCGCTCGATATCGGCGGTCGCAAGATCGTCGATCGAAACGATATCGCCTTTGCCGAGCCGCGCCATCATCCCGCCTTCGCCTGCCCCGGCTTGCCCCCGCCGATCACGACCTCGTCGGCGCCATCGACTTCGGCCAGCCGCACATAAACCCGCTGATCGCGCGGCGCCTCGACGTTGCGCCCGACGTAATCGGCGCGGATCGGTATTTCGCGCTCGCCGCGATCGATCAGCACCGCGAGCTGAATCGATTCCGGACGGCCCAGATCGGTAAGCGCGTCGAGCGCGGCGCGCACCGTGCGCCCCGTGTAGAGCACGTCATCGACCAGCACCACGCGGGCCGCGTCGAGCATGAACGGAATGTCGCGCGCGATCAGCCGCGGATCGCCCGCCGCGCCCCGCCCGTCGTCGCGATACGAGGAGATGTCGAGCGTCCCGACCTGCACCGCTCGCCCCGAGGCCTCCGCGATCGCGCCCGCCAGCCGCTCCGCCAGCCGCGCCCCGCGCCGCACGATTCCCACCAGCACGATCCGCTCGATACCCTCATTGCGCTCGATTATCTCGTGCGCAATCCGCCGCACCGACCGCGCAATCGCAGCCGCATCCAGCGCCGGTGTCGGACGCATCCGGGCCGTGGCCGTCATCGCCCTACTGGCCGTAATCTGTCGTGCAAAAAAGCCCGCCTGCGGATGCAGCCGGGCACAAAACTATTCTTTCTCATCCTGCCACCCTTCCCGCCATCGCAGTGGCGGATTAAAGGACAGTTTCAGGATACGGACCGTCTATCGGGTGATCAAGCCCGCCATCCCGAGTCGTGTCGATCCATCCACAGGATCCGTTCTCTCCCTCGGATTTCGAATCAACGAGCAGCGCGGCGTTCCAGCTTTCGGACGCGCTGCTCCTGATCCCGCGTCTGAATCGTCACCCGATCATCGAAGCGCTCGAACTTCCGGGTCAGCTCGGCGATCGCCTTGTTGGTCTGCTTGAGTTCAGCCGTCAACTTGCGCGTCGCGGCCTCGGTCGCCGCCGCGATATCGCTATGGACCTGCGCGGCCGTCGCCGCCGCTCCCCGGTCGATTCCACCGCGCGCCGCCCCGGCGCGTTTCTGACCCTCGCCGCGCATCGAGTCGCGAAGCGCCGTGACTTCCGACGCGACGTGCACACGCAACTCGTTCATCTGCCGCGCGGTCTCCGCCAGCATCTGATCGCGCGCCTGAGCTGCCTGCGCGCCGATTTCGCGTGAAATCGCTTCCCGAGTCACGGCCGAGCCTTCGCGAAACTCGACCCGCGTCGCCCCGAGCGTTTCGCCCAGCCGCACGATCTCAGCGCCCAGCTCCGCCCGCAGCCGGACCACCCCTTCGCGATTCTCCGCGATCTGCTCCGAGATAAATCGTATCTGCCGGCCGACTTCGGCGAATTGGCCCGAGATTTCCTCGCGCAGCGCGTCGAGCCTCCCGCCGAATCCCGTCACCACCTCGAGCACCAGCTCGAAGCGCGAGCCCATCTGTTCGAGCAACGCGCCCACTCTCTCGACCGCTTCGTCAGACACGCAGCTCTCCTCCCCGCTATCTTACGATTTTACCGAACCGGCTCCATCGAACGTCCAGAAACGAGCCGTCGCCGCTGTCCCACGACCAATAGATAAACATCGCCCGGCCTTCGACCTCGTCGCGATCCACGAAGCCCCAGAAGCGGCTGTCATAGCTGCGGTCGCGATTATCGCCCATCATGAACAGATGCCCCGGCGGCACGGTCACCGGCCCGAAGTTGTCCCGCAGCGAATAGGGCGACCGATTAGCCGGCGAAATCTCGTAGTGGCCGTGCGGATCGTCCATCGGCTTGCCGTTCAAAAATACCGCTCCGTTGCGCACCGCGACCGTGTCGCCCGCAACGCCAATCACGCGCTTGATAAAATCCTTGGTCGAATCGAGCGGAAAAACGAACACCACCACGTCCCCTCGATTCACCTTCTCCAGGTTGAACAGATAGTGTCCATAAGGAATCGTGCCGTCGAACGGCCGCAACCCGAACAGCGAATCGGGCATCCTCAGGCCGTAGATCATCTTGTTGACCATTATGTGGTCGCCGATCTGCAGCGTCGGCTCCATCGATCCCGAAGGAATCTTGTACGCCTGCACCAGGAAGGTGCGCAGGATCAAAGCCAGTACCAGTGCGATTCCGACCGCGTCGATCCATTCGCGAAACTCGGAATGACCGGGCCGGGCGTTGGCCGCGGCTGGCCCCGCCCCCATCGGGTCGATCCGCCTGCCGCTCTCCGCGCGCTCGCGCGAGATTCCGCTTACCGGACGGGCCACTTCCCTCACTCGCCCACCTTGAGGAGCGCGAGAAACGCCTCCTGCGGTATCTCGACCCGCCCGACCTGCTTCATTCGTCTTTTGCCTTCCTTCTGCTTTTCGAGGAGCTTGCGCTTGCGCGTGATATCTCCGCCGTAGCACTTTGCGGTTACGTTCTTGCGCAGCGCCTTGACCGACTCGCGCGCGATTATCCGCGCGCCGATCGCAGCCTGAATCGCAATATCGAACATCTGGCGGGGAATCAACTCGCGCATCTTCTCACACAGCACCCGCCCGCGTTCGTAGGATTTATCCCGATGCACGATTACCGAGAGCGCGTCGACCGGCTCGCCGTTGATCCGAAGGTCCAATTTAACCAGAGACCCCGGACGGAAGTCCAGAAATTCGTAGTCCAGCGACGCGTAGCCGCGGCTGATCGATTTGAGCCGATCGTAAAAGTCGAAGACGATTTCGCCCAGCGGCATCTCGTAGTGCAAAATAGCGCGGCCGCGCCCGGCGAACTTAAGGTCGCGCTGCGTCCCGCGCCGCTCTTCGCACAGCCCCATCACCGCGCCAAGATACTCTTCGGGCACATGGATCGTCGCCAGGATAAACGGCTCCTCGATCGCGTCGATTTCGGATTCGTCGGGCAGCCGCGACGGATTGTCGACCATCGCAAGCTCGCCGTTGAGCTTGCGCACCCGGTAGGCGACCGTCGGCGCCGTGACGATCAGGTCAAGGCCGAATTCGCGCTCGAGCCGCTCCTGCGCTATCTCCATGTGCAGCAGGCCCAAAAAGCCCGCGCGGAAACCGAACCCCAGCGCGAGCGAGGTCTCGGGTTCGCACACCAGGCTCGCGTCATTCAGCGTGAGCTTGTCGATCGCCTCGCGCAGCGCGCCGTACTGGTTGGCTTCGACCGGGTAAAGTCCGGCGAAGACCATCGGCTTGAGTTCCTTGAATCCAGCCAGCGGCGCCGCGGCCGGCCGTTCGGCGCCGGTCACCGTGTCGCCCACCCGCATATCGGCGACCGTCCTGATTCCCGCCGCGACCAGGCCGACCTCGCCCGGTCCCAGCCGCTCGACTTCAACGTCGTGCGGATTGAAATGGGCCAGGCGCAAAATTTCGCCGTCCTTGCCGGTACCCATCAGCCGCACCCGCATCCCGCGCCGAAGCTCTCCGTCGAAGACCCGCACCAGTCCGATCGCACCCTGATACGAGTCGTACCAGCTATCGAAAATCAGCGCCCGCGTGGGTTCGTCCGACCCGTCGCGCGGCGGCGGAATCCGCTCGACGATCGCGGCCAGCACCTCGTCGATTCCCACTCCCTCCTTGGCGCTGGTCAGGATCGCGTCGGCCGCGTCGAGGCCGATTACCTCCTCGATCTGCGTGCGCGTGCGTTCAACATCGGCGCCGGGAAGATCGATCTTATTTATCACCGGGATTATCTCTAGCCCGTGATCGAGCGCGAGATAAACATTGGCGAGGGTCTGCGCCTCGACCCCCTGGCTCGCGTCGACGACCAGCAGCGCTCCCTCGCACGCGGCCAGGCTGCGCGAGACTTCATAGGCGAAATCGACGTGGCCAGGAGTGTCAATGAGGTTGAGCACGTAGAGGCGCCCGTCGGCGGCCGTATAGTTGAGTCTGACCGATCGCGCCTTGATCGTGATTCCGCGCTCGCGCTCGAGGTCCATCGAGTCAAGGAACTGTTCCTTTAGCTCGCGCTTGGAGAGCGCGCCGGTCCGTTCGAGAATCCGGTCCGCGAGCGTCGACTTGCCGTGGTCGATATGGGCAATTATCGAGAAATTCCGTATGAAGGCGGGGTCGGTCATCAGCGGTAAGTCATCGCGCGCTCACCCGGGTAATTGCACCCGGGCGTAACCTGCGACTATAGCATGGCCGTTAGCGCGCCGCCCGCTCTTTGAAAAAGCGGAACGTTTCCGCGAGTCCCTGCTCGATCCTCACCTGCGGACGCCATCCGAGTTCCTGCTCGGCGCGCCCCGCCGAAATGACCGATCGCCGCTGCTCTCCCGCGCGCGCCGCCGCATGCTCGGCCGGGCCGGATACGCCCGCCGTCGCCGCCAGCACTTCATAGAGCCGGTTGACGTTCGACTCGATCCCGGTGCCGATATTGAACGCGCCGCCCGCCTTCGCGCCGAGCGCCGCAATGTTCGCCCGCACCACGTCGCCCACGAAGACGTAGTCGCGCGTCTGCTCGCCGTCGCCGAAGATCGTTACCGGCTTCCCCTCGAGCAATCTGCCGCAGAAGATTGCGACCACGCCCGCCTCGCCGTGGGGGTCCTGGCGCGGTCCGTAAACGTTGCCGTATCGCAAAGCCACGTAATCGATTCCGTACTGCGCCTGGTAAAAGAACAGGTACTTTTCGGTCGAGGCCTTGGCGACCCCGTACGGACTGACCGGGCGCTGCGGATGGTCTTCGCGGCACGGGAAAGTATCCTGCTCGCCATAGATCGCGCCGCCGGTCGAGGCAAAGACCACCCGTCTGAGTCCATTGTGGCGCGCCGCCTCCATCAGGTTAAGAAATCCGACCAGGTTGACCTGCGCGTCGAAGGCCGGGTCGGCGACCGACCGGCGCACGTCCATCTGGGCCGCCCGATGCACGATCACTTCGGGCTTTTCCGCCGCTACCGTCTCGCCCACCGCCGCCGTGTCCCGCAGGTCCGCCTGATAAAGCCGCGCGCCCGGGTTGACCTGCTCGCGCTTGCCCGAGGACAGGTTATCCAGCACGGACACCTGATGGCCTCCGAGCGCCACCAGCGCGTCCACCGTATGTGACCCGATAAATCCGGCCCCGCCGGTTACCAGTATTCTCATCGCCCTCCCCTTTTGCCGGTTTGCCTCAGACCGGCGTGCGCCCGATCGAATAGTATCTGAACTCGAGCGCCTTCATCAGCGCGGGATCGTAGAGATTCCGTCCGTCGAAGATCACCGGGCTGGTCAGCATGGTTCGAATCCGCTGAAAGTTCGGATGTCGGAACTCGTTCCACTCGGTCAGGATAATCAGCGCGTCCGAGCCCGCGAGCGCCTCGTAGTTGTTGGCATGAAAGCTGACGCGATCGCCGAAAATCCGCCGCGCATTCTCGATCGCCTCGGGATCGTGCGCGCGCACCCGCGCCCCCGCCGCCAGCAGCTCCTCGATTACGGTCAGCGAGGGCGCCTCGCGCATGTCGTCGGTGCGCGGCTTGAATGCGAGGCCCCATAGCGCAAGGGTCCGGCCCTTCAGGTCCGCGCCGAAATGCTCCCTGACCCGCCCCGCCATCCAGCGCTTCTGGCGCGCGTTGACCTGCTCGGCCGCGCGCAACAGCGAAAAATCCAGCCCGTGCTCGGCGGCGCTGAAGATCAACGCCTGGACGTCTTTGGGAAAGCACGATCCGCCGTAGCCGACGCCCGGAAAGAGAAACTGCGAGCCGATCCGCTTGTCCGCGCCCATCCCGCGGCGCACGTCGCTGATTTCGGCGCCCACCGCTTCGCACAGTGACGCCATCTCGTTGATAAACGAAATCCGCATCGCGAGCATCGCGTTCGAGGCATACTTGGTCAGTTCGGCCGACTTCGGATCTATAACGATCACCGGATTGTCGGTGCGCAGGAACGCGGCATGAAGCTCGCGCAGGATCGCGGTCGCCTGCTCGCTCGTGCTCCCGATCACGATCCGGTCGGGCCGCATGAAATCCTCGATCGCCGATCCCTCCTTCAGAAACTCGGGCACCGAGCATACGTCGATCCGATGCTTTGCGGCCCGCGCCACCACCTCACGCACCCGGTCGTTGGTGCCCACCGGGACGGTGCTCTTGACCGCCAGCACGTGGTAGCCCCGCGCCGCCCGCGCGACGTCCTCGGCCGCCCGCATCACGCCGCTCAGATTGGCCGCGCCGTTGACGCTCATCGGCGTGCCGACCGCGATGAACGACACCATCGACATCTCAATCGCCGCGCTGAGATCGGTCGTGAAGCTGAGCCGCCCCTCCTTAACGTTGCGCCGCACCAGCTCCTCGAGTCCCGGCTCGTAGATTGGAACCCGCCCGGCCTGCAGCGCCTCGATCCGATCCTGGTCGATATCGACGCAGATCACCTCGTTGCCGCTCTCGGCGAAGCAGGTGCCGCTTACAAGGCCAACGTAGCCGGTTCCCACTACCGTGATATTCATCGTCTTCCCCCGCCTCAGAATTCCTCTTTGATTATGTAGGTCGGCTTGTCCTGCGACTCATGGTACGTCCGCGCGAGCATCTCGCCGATAAGGCCTATACTGACGAACTGCACCCCCACGATCACCAGCAGAACCGCCAGCAGCAGCGCCGGCCGGTTGTGAAGCTGCCGTCCAAACACCAGCTTCTCCCCGACCAGCATCGCCGTCCACGCTGCTCCCAGCAGGCTCACCACCAGCCCGATCGCCCCGAACACCTGGATCGGCCGGGTCGAATAGCCCGACAGGAACTTGACCGTCAGCAGATCGAGAAAGGTCCGGATTATCCGGCCCGGCCCATATTTCGAGCGGCCCGATCGCCGCGCCCGGAAATTGACTTCGACCTCGGCGATCCGCGCCCCCTGCTCCGCCGCGATCGCCGGGACAAACCGATGCATCTCGCCGTAGAGCATCAGCCGGCGCGCGAGGTCGAGGCGATACGCCTTCAGCGTGCATCCGTAATCATGGAGCCGCACCCCGGTCATCCAGGAGATCAGCCGGTTGGCGGCGACCGAGGGAATCCGGCGCGTAAGCTGGGCGCCCTTCCATCGCGCCGTGCGCCACCCGCTCACCAGGTCGTAGCCCTCTTCGAGGCGGGCTATCAGGCGCGGAATATCGGCCGGATCATTCTCGCCGTCGGCGTCGATCGCAACGACTATATTGCCGCGCGCATTATGCAGTCCGCATCCCAGCGCGGCGGTCTGTCCCGTATTCCGGGCGAGGCGGATTACCCGCACGCGTGAATCGCCGCCGGCAATCGCGCGCAGCACCTCGGCGCTGCCGTCGGTCGAGCCGTCATCGATAAACAGCAACTCGAACTCGCGGCCCATCGCGCCCAGCACGCGCGCCAGTTCAGCATGCAGCGGCGCAAGGTTATCCCGCTCATTGAAGAGCGGAATAACTACTGAGACATCCATCGCGGATGGCGCGAGTCGGTCAGCTCGATAAACGCGCGGTAGCGCTGGTCGATCTCTTCCCAGCTAAGTCCGATCAGCCGTTCGAGCGCGAACCGTTCGACCACGAACGAAGCCAGCACGCTGCCATAGACCACCGCCGTGCGCAGCATCACCTCGTCCATCCGCCCGTGGCGCGCCAGGTAGCCCATGAAACCGCCGGCGAAGGTGTCGCCCGCACCGGTCGGATCGGCAACCTCTTCGAGCGGATAAGCCGGCACTGCGAACATCGAGTCGCGCCCAAACTGCAGCACTCCGTACTCGCCGCGCTTCACCAGCACCGTGCCCGGCCCCATCTTCTGGATTGCGCGGCCCGCCCGGACCAGATTGTGCTCGCCCGACAGCATCCGCGCCTCTTCGTCATTGAGCGTCAGGATATCGATCCGCGACAGCAGCCGCACCAGCCCCGGGCGATCGCCCTCGATCCAATGGTTCATCGTGTCGGCCGCGACGACCTTGGGCTTGATAATCTGTCCGAGCACGCGCTCCTGAAGCTCGGGCGAGATATTGCCGAGGAATACATAGTCGGCGCGCTGCTGATCGGGCAGCAGCGTCGGAGCAAAATCGGCGAACACGTTCAAGCTCAGATTCAACGTGTCACGCCGGTTCATGTCTTCGTGATAGCGGCCGTGCCAGCGCATCGTCGCACCGTCGCACCGCTCGAGTCCGCGCACGTCGATACTGCGCTCCGCGAAGAGCCGATCGTCGGCGGCCCGGAAATCCGTGCCCACCGCGGCCACCATGCTGACCGGAGCGAAAAACCGCGCGGCCAGCGCAAAGTACGCCGCCGATCCGCCCAGCGCATCGGTCACTCCGCCCCGCTCGGTCTCGATCGTGTCGTAGGCGACCGATCCAACCACCACGATACTCATCCGATTCGGCACCACTCCTAATTGAGATATTTCGCGATCAGCGGCGCCAGGTCCGACGCCACCTTGGGCGGGATTACCGCGCGGTCGGTTACGATCGCGTCGCGCAGCGCATTCGCGCACGCGCAGTTGCGCTCGCGCCCGGCGATCCGTCCCGCCAGATTCGTCACCGCCGTCTGCGCATGCTCCACGTTGGCCCGCATCACCCGCAGAATCTCGCCGATATCCACCGCCGCGACGCTCTGATGCCAACAGTCGAAGTCCGTCACCAGCACCAGCGCCGCGTAACAGAACTCCGCCTCGCGCGCGAGCCGCGCCTCCTGCATCGCCGTCATGCTGATCACGTCGGCGTTGAACGCCCGGTAAAGGTTCGATTCCGCGCGGGTCGAGAACTGCGGCCCCTCGATACAGAGATACACGCCGCCCTGGCGCGTGCGCACGCCCGTCACGCGCGCCGCCTCGGCCAGCTCGCGGCTCAGCATCGGACAGACCGGATCGGCAAGCGAAACATGCACCACGATCCCATTGCCAAAAAAAGTCGCCGGCCGCTTGTACGTGCGATCGATAAACTGATCGGGCACGATCAAATCGCCGGGCAGAAGCTCTTCCCGGAGACTCCCCGCCGTGCTGACCGAGACCAGATGGCCGACGCCAAGCTGCTTCATCCCGAAGATGTTCGCCCGAAAGTTGATCTCGCTCGGCATCAGCCGATGGCCCCGGCCGTGACGCGCAAGAAAGACCACTTCGACGTCGCCGATAGTACCCCGATAGAACGAATCCGAAGGCGCGCCAAACGGCGTCGACAATTCCACCTGCTCGACCCGTTCGAGCCCCTTCATCTGGTAGAAGCCGCTGCCCCCGATTATGCCGAGGACCGTTCCTGATCCCATTGCTTGCCCCACCCGCTCCCGCGCCGGCGTTCAGTCCCGCCTCGCGCCCCGTTCGGCGTATAACTGGCCGCATGCCGCTGCGATATCCCGTCCGCGGCTCTCGCGAATCGTAGCGGTCAGGTTACCCTGCCGGATAATCGCTTGAAAGGCCTCGACCGCCGCGCGCTCCGAGCCCTCGAACGGCGCGCCCGGAAACGGATTGAACATGATCAGGTTGACCTTGGCCCGCATCGGCGCGAGCATCCGCACCAGCCGCCGCGCATCGCTGGCCGAATCATTCACCTCGCGCAGCATCACGTACTCGAACGTGATCCGGTTGCGGCGCTTGAGCGGCAGCCGCCGGCACGCCTCGATCAGCTCTCGCAGCGGATAGCGGCGGTTGATCGGCGCAATCCGGTCGCGCAGCTCGTCGGTCGTCGCATGGAGCGATACGGCCAGGTTGACCGTTGGAAAATCCGCCAGCAGCCGCTCCATCCCCGGCACCAGCCCGACCGTCGAGACCGTTATCCGGCGCGGTGAGATCCCGATCCCCCAGTCCGCCGTCATGGTCTCGAGCACCCGCGCCAGCCGCGGATAATTCGCCAGCGGCTCGCCCATCCCCATGAAAACGTAATTGGTCAGCTCCTCGCCCGCATCGAGATAGCGCCGCGCCGCCTGGATTTGTCCCAGAATCTCCCCCGCCGCCAGATTCCGCCTGAGTCCCATCAGCGCCGTCGCGCAGAACTCGCACCCCATCGCGCATCCGACCTGGCTCGAAATGCACAACGTGGTCCGTTCGCCCGCCGGAATTATCACGCTCTCGACCGCCTCGCCGTCCCCAAGGGCGACCAGCAGCTTGCGCGTCCCGTCGTGCGATCGCGCCACCGCCGATTCCGGTGCGCCACCTAACTTAAAGTTACACTTTAAATAATTCCGAAACGCGGTCGGAACGTCCGACATCGCTTCGAACGACTTCGCTCCCCGCCCCCAAACCCAGCCCATCACCTGCCGCGCCCGAAAGCCGCGCTCGCCCGATCCGACCACCGCCCGCTCGAACTCTGCCAGCGTCAGTTCACGGATATCGGGCCGTTCCTCCTTAACTTGAAGCGCTTCGTTCATCTGCGCTTCAGATTAGGGCGCGGCTATCAACCTTGTCGAGTACCCGCTGGCCCGGCATTCATTACGGTGATTGTTCAGTACGGTTTGTTCACCAGGACCCCGCGCTCCGTCAGCGCCGAGACCTGCGCCGCGCTCACATTCAAGTGTTTGTTTAGAATCATCTCGTTGTGCTCGCCGAGCAGCGGCGCCGGGAGATCGATCTGCTCCGGGAACTCCGAAAAGCGCAGCGGAAATCCCGGCACCTGCATCTCGCCCAGCACCCGATCGTTGATCGTCAGCACCGTCCCCCGCTCGCGCAGATGCGGAATCTGCATCACCTCTTCGAGCGCCAGGATCGGCGCGACTGGAATGCGCCGCTCGCGCATCGCCGCCAGCGACGCCGCGTCCGACGGCATCGACGCGAGCCAGCCCTCAAGAATCGTCACGATCGTGTCGCGATTCGCCAGCCGCGACGGGTTGTCGGCGAACCGCGCATCCTTGGCGAGCTCCGGCCGTCCCATCAGCTCGCACAGCGTCGCCCAATGATGGTCCAGCCACGCGATTATAATGAAGTAGCCTTCCCTCCCCTTGAAAACTCCCACCGGCGCCAGGCCCGGATAATGACGCCCCGATCGCTCTATTTTGACCGTGCCGCCGCTCGCCGAATACATTTCGACGCCCATGTCGTGATAGCCAAAGTAGGAATCGAGCAGCGATACATCTATATATTGTCCGATCCCGGTGCGCTCGCGATGTAGTAATGCGCACGCAATCGCGCCGACCCCATGGACCCCCGTGCTGATATCGCCGATCGCCATCAGCGGAATCACTGGCGGACCGTCCTTCTCGCCGATAAGCCCCGTCACGCCCGCATACGCCTGGCCGATAAAATCGAAGCCCGGCTCGTTGGCGAGCGGCCCGGTCTGCCCGAAGGTCGAAACCGAGCACATGATTATTTTCGGATTCAGCTTGCGCACCGATTCATAGTCGAAGCCCATTCGCGCGATCACTCCCGGCGCGAAGTTCTCGACCACCACGTCGACCTGCTTCACCAGGTCGCGCAGGATAGCGGCGCCCTCCGGCGCGCGCGCGTCGATACAAAGGCTCAGCTTGCCGCGGTTATGCTGAACGAAATAGCCGCTCCGATTGTCGCGCACGTAGGGCGCGATCCGTGCGCGGTCGCCCGCCGGCGCCAGCTCGACCTTGATCACCTCCGCGCCCATCGAGGCCATGAACCGCGTCACCGTCGGCCCCGCCACGAACTGCGTGAAGTCGAGCACCTTGTATCCGTCCAGCACGTGCTTGAAATTTCCCGATGCCATCCCTGGTTCCTCCATGGCCCCGGCCCGGGAGTCCCGCGGACTCGCCGTTCCCTGCCATCCGTGCTCTAGCAAGGCCCTTCGAGGTTTCGCAACCGATCGGGACTCAGGCGCGCCGGCGAATTGTATGCCGCAAGCGGCAAGACAAAGCGGCTTGCTTCGGTCTTCGATATGGAACTGGCTAATCCGACTGAGATTTAACTCAGGCTCGGATTCGTCCGCTACTGAGAGAAACAGAGCTTTTCGATCACCTTCTTAATCCGCGCCGGCCCCTCTTCCAGCGCCGACCGGCTGATACTTTCGTTCGGCTGATGCGCCTGCGCGAGTTCGCCCGGACCGCATATCAGCGACACCAGCCCCGCCCGCGAGAACCATCCGCCGTCCGTGCTGAAAAGCGCCCCGCCCACGTTGCTCGTGCCCGTCGCCTCAAGCAGCGCCCGCTCCAGCGTCGTGCCCCGCTCACTGAGCAGCGGCGGGACCAGCATCGGCTCGCCCACTTCGATCGTCGCGCGATGGTTGCGCGAGGCATAGTCGTGAAGATCCAGCGCCGCCAGCCGCCGCTTGATCTCATGGTAGATTTCCAGCGGCTCGACGTCGGGCAGCGACCGATACGTGATTCCGATCCGGCATTCCTCCGCGATTATATTCAGCGCGATACCGCCTTTGATCGTCCCGAAGTTCAGCACGTCGTAGGGCGAATCAGGAAAGATGCTGGCGAACGAGGCGCTCGGCACGGCGCATCGCTCAGCCTGCACCTGCCCGATCGCTTCGATCACCCGGCCCGCCACGGCGATCGCGTTCACCCCGCGCTCCGGATTCCCGCTGTGGCCGCCGATTCCACCCACCCGCACCTCGAAAATAGCGATACTCTTGTGCGCGTGCAGCACCGCCCACGAGGTCGGTTCGCCAATCCAGACCAGCCGCGGCGCCGGCGTATCGCCAAGGATCGCGCTCAGCGCGCACGATACATCCTTTGCGCCGAGGCTCCCGACCTCTTCGTCGCTAGTCCAGATAAACACCAGCGGCCGGCGCAGCTTATCGATCTCCAGGCTCGAAACCGCCTCCAGGCTCTGCGCGATAAACCCCTTCATGTCCGTCACGCCGCGCCCGTAAACCCTGTCCCCCTCGACCGCCAGCTTGAGCGGCTCGCGCGTCCATCCCGGCTGTCCCTCGAACGGCACCGTGTCGACGTGTCCCGAGATTATCAGTCCGTCCGCGCGCGGCGGCCCCGCCCACGCAATGAGATTTGCCTGCTGCGTGCCATTCACTTCGACCATGTGGAGGTCGGTTTTGAAACGATGCGACGCGAAGCGCTCGGCCAAAAACGCCGCTGCCGCCACATCGCTCTTCGAGCTTACGGTGTCGAAGGCGATGAGCCGGTCCAGAATCTCGTACATATATTTGCTCATGCCGCGCGCCTCCTGACCGTGACTATAGCCCAATCGCGCGCCAAGCGCTTCTAATCTCTCCTCCAGATCCGCCAGTACGGTCCGGCTGCTATCAGGCTCCATCCGCGCTTCAGGTATGCGGGATCGCGCCGGGTGGCTTTTATCGCAACGTAACTCACCCCAAACGCCTTAATCTCCGGCCGAAAATCGCTCTCCATCCTCGCGAATTCCTGCATCATTCCGGCTTCCACCATCAAGCCCTTCTGCGGATCCGCGGACTCGCCCCAACCGTAGCTCCTTCGGGCATCGCTAGCTTCGCTCTGAAAGTCCTGCATGCTCAGTCCCTCGAGATGAGCATTCAGGGCCTCGCGCGACTCCCATTCCTGATCGTCTATGACCAAACTCAGAAAGGCCGCATAACCGGCAAGCGGTCTGACGCCGCTGGCTATTGATGCCAGGTCGCAAAACTCTTCGTCGCCCGCGACTACCGCATTCACCGCAAGCTTCTGCGGCGCCTTCAACTCCTGGGACTCGAACTCTTTGTATCCATTCAGAACGACTTTCTCATTCACGCTGCGATCAACTTCGATCACTCGAAGCGCCATACCGCCAGCGATCTCGGCTAACAACACCGCCGAGACAATCATGACCGCGGTCCTCCGCGATGCCCGGAAGAAGCGGTCCCTCGAAAGCTGCACTGCCATGACAAGTACCAGCATCGAGAGGCCGCTGCCCCAGACGTAACGCCAGTGGCCTGCGCGCAGATCCATGCCTGTAGCAATGTGATTGTTGGATAACAGCAACGCAGCAAGCGCGAGACACCACAGATACAGGCCCTCTTTGTTGGGCTTGCGCCAGATCCATACTCCGGTGACAAGTAACGCCAGCAGAGCAGCTTTCGGCAGCAGAAAGAACCCTAACCGTGGAACGGGTGCCAAACAACCAATCCTTTGAAGTCCCTCCGCGCTGAGCAGAGACCTGGTAGTGAAGCCGTCGACTATAGCTGGCAGGCCGGCAACGAGACCGACTCCAAGGATTGTCGCGTAAACCCTCCGGGCCGGCCGATCAAGAATAAACCCGATCACGAGCGCGCTCACCGCTGCGGTCCAGTAGTAGAACCATACGTAGAACAATAAAGCGGTCGATATTCCAGCCCCGCCCATTAGCTTTCGATCTTGCGGCCTTTCGGCGGCGGAGCTGACAAACAATATTTGTAATAAAAGTAATGGCATCCCGATAGCAGGATCGATAATGCGCCATTGGTTGAGCAGATCCTGACCGTCATACAGGACAGGGAGATGGCCCACTGCCGCCTGATACAGCCTCATCAGTTGAATGAAAAGTGGCTCGACCGTCAGGACTCCGCAATCAACCAACATTACAATTGCGCAAAACGCGGCCGCCCAGGGCCGTCTCAGCCAATGGAAGAAGACGAAGTAAAAGGCCAGCGGCAGTGCGATTGCCGCCCAAAGATGCCAGACCGCATTTACCTCCAACACTGAAAGGCCAATTATGCGAGTCAACATTACCGCGGGCACGAATTGTAGCGCCTGGTACGCAGTCGTAGCGGGTATCACCACTACGTCTCCCATAGAAACGAGATTTCCGTAATATAGCCGCGCGGCAAGTTGAAGGTAGTATTGATTATCCTTGTCGGCGATGTACGCGAAGTGACCGGTGCTGTGCCACCACAGCACGAAAGGCAAAAAGGAAAACCCGATGCCTGTGACGAGTACCGCCGCGATCGATGAAACAAACGCGAAGGAGGAACGTGCGGTCGTATCGATTGGAACTTCTCTGTCGTGAGCTGCTGGGCGATTTAGCGGCATGCAGCCGACGACTCCCTTCTGCGCCGGCTTAGCCCGCACCGCAAGAAGGACGCTGCCGCCACCTCGCGCTTCGAGCTCACCGTGTCGAAGGCGGCGAGCCGGTCCGCAATTCCATACCTATATTTGCTCATACGGCGCCTCTTGATCGTGGCTAAGCGAAATCGCGCGCAAAGCGCCTCTCAGCTCTCGTTGAACGGATAGCCTACCGGCTCGCCGCGAAACGGTTGCAGCAGCATCCGGTCAAGCCAGGCCTCGCGCGGCGAGCGGAACTGCTCGATTCCAATCACCATCGCGCGCTGTCCGGCGGCCGGCGCCTTCCGGTACGTCCCCAGCATCCGATCCCACCACGAAAGGTTGAAGCCGAAGTTGCTGTTGGTCTCGATCCGCTCGATCGAATGATGTATGCGATGCATGTCAGGGGTCACAGTTACCCAGCGCAGCATCCGATCGATGCGCTCGGCGATGTACACATTCGAATGGTTGAACATCGAAGTGGCATTCAGCGCAACCTCGAAAATAATCACCGCCTCCGGCGGCGCCCCGATCACCACTACCGCGGCTATTTTGACCATCAGCGAAATAGCTATTTCGCCCGGATGGAACCGCGCGCCGCTGGTGACGTCAAGGTCCAGGTCCGCATGATGCATCCGATGGAACCGCCAGAGCGCGGGCACCGCGTGAAACATCACATGCTGAAAGTAAATCGCCAGGTCGAGCAGAATCACCGACGGGATTATCGCGCTCCATGGCAGATATGCGTCGAAGCGATGCGGCAGATTATTGAACAGTCCCCAGCTCTCCAGTTCGCCCATCCCGGCAAAATCCACCGCGAACAGGGGAATCGCGATTCGCACCATCAGCACGTTGAGCGCCGCGACGCCGAGATTGTTCGGCCATCGCAGCATTCTTGATAACGACCGGCCGCGCCGCGGCGCGGCCGCCTCCCACAGCGCCATCACGGCCAGCACGCCCAGAAATCCTGTTAGCCGTATTGAATCTTCGGAATCCATCGCCCGCGATCATTCAAGCGCATCGCGGCATCGCCGCCGCTTTCCCAGTCCGCCGTCGATTCATTGAGCGGCTGCTTCCGGCCCGACAATCTGTTCGATCCCGTGAATCGGAATGAATAGCCAGTCCGGCCGGTTGTTCAGTTCGTAGCCGAGCTCGTAGATCGCCTTTTCCAGCACGAATGCGTCGAGCAGAGTCTTGAGTTCGGCGCGCTCCTTCGGCACAAACGGCGCATTGCCCGCCGTGGCCAGATAGCTCTTGAGAAACGCCCACGAAGTCCACGTCTGCCACAGTTCCGCCCATGGCTCCATCGCCGCGAAATCTCGCTCGCCCAGGGTCCGCGATCGCACTTCCTCGAACAATCTGCCGAACGCCGCGTAATGGAATGACCGGATCATCCCGGCCACATCGCGCATCGCCGGCCGCTTGCGCCGCCGCTCGCTCAGCGTCCGCGCTGGCTCCCCTTCGAAATCGATAATCACGAAGTCCTTGCCCGTGTGCAGAAGCTGCCCCAGATGCAGGTCGCCGTGGGTCCGGATCAGCGCCGCCGTCATCCCTTTCCGTTTCAGCAGCGCGTCGAAAACCGCCGCGATCCGATCCTGATGCGCCATCATCCGGGCGACCTGCGGCTTTAGCTGCGCCGGAATCGCCGCCTGCCGCTCGCTCAGCAAACGGAAGTTCGCGCCCATCATGTTCCGCATCGACTGATACATCGATCGAACGTGAAACTGCGACAGCGGCTCCGGTGCGAAGGCCGGATCATCCTTGTCCGACGCGAGCGCAAGATGCAGCTCCGCGATACGCCGCCCCAGCAGCCGGGCCGCATCGATATCGGCGCCGATCATCGCCTGTGCCTCCGCGTCCGGCGCCTCTTCGCCGATCAGCGCGGAGAGCGGCTTCTTCGGCGGTCGTATTATCTCCGCTCGCGTCGCCGCCCGTTCGAAATAGCGCTTGAGCTCGCGGCCAATGTACTCCCAGGCGTCGCCATGGTTATGCACGTAGCCGCTCAACACCGCGATCGTCCGCGGTTCTGCGCGCCCCACCCGGTATTCCAGCCATCCGGCCAGTGGTGCCGTATGTTTGAACTTCGCCCGTTCAGTGAGAAAGCGCCCCACCTCGAGATCCGGACTGACTCCTGAATCAGGGCGCCGGAAAAGCTTCAGGATATACCGATCGCCAAACGCTATCGACGAGTTGGACTGCTCAACCTTCAGCAGCCGCGGTTCCATGATGTGCTCCAGTCCGCCATCCGCATGGTATCCACTGGCTATTCCGCCAATCAGCTCGCCCGCCTCGCCGCGCACCCGCCGGCGCCGCCCGATTATCTCCAGCAGATCCTTCGCGAAGGCCGGATCCTCAGTCGCATCGTAGATCACGCCCTCGCCTCCTCCGTTGCGCCCTCCAAGCCGGACCTGCGCGAGCGTCGTGTGCGGCTGATGCGCTGGCGAATGGTCGCTGTGATGCTTCGGCCCCAGCGCCAGCGGCAAAAGATAGGTTTCCTCCTCGCCCTTTACGTACTCGACATTCGCCAGCGTAAGATACGGCCCTTCGGCATCGTGTGACACCGGAATCGTGTCCGTCAGCCGGACCCGCTTGATCTCCAGAGCCTTGCTCCGGAACCATCTGCTATGCGGCATGTAGTCAACCAGGACGCGCTCGATACGCTCGCGCTCCTCGCCCCGGATAAAGCGGTTCCACGACTCGGTAACTTCAATCTCCCGCACCGGCGCATGCGCGGCCGCCTCGTGCATGCCGCTCTCCGGATGCTCGATCGAGAACCAGCAGAACATGTGCGGGCCGAGCGTGAGCAGATAGGGCAGATCGCCGATTGGTGGAAACTGAATCCGTCCGAACAGCTCCACCGGCGACGCGTCCTTGAAGCGTGACAGATCGAGTTCGACGAACTGCACGAAGCGCGACAGGTTTGCGACCACCAGTATCCGCTCGTCCTTGTAACATCGGATAAACGCGAGCACCCGCGAGTTGTGCGGCTGCAGAAACTCCATCGTGCCCCGCCCGAAAGCCTTGAACTGGCGCCGCAGCGCGATCAGCCGCCGCATCCACCACAGCAGCGAATGCCGGTTGCGCTGCTGCGCCTCCACGTTGACCGTCTGATAGTGATATTCGTAGTCGATAATCACCGGCAGAATCATCCGCTGCGGATCGGCCCGCGAAAATCCGGCGTTGCGGTCCCCGCTCCATTGCATCGGCGTCCGCACTCCGTCGCGGTCGCCCAGGTATACATTGTCTCCCATTCCGATCTCGTCGCCGTAGTAGATAATCGGACTCCCCGGGAATGAGAGCAGCAAGCCATTCATCAGTTCGAGCGTGCGGCGATTATTTCCCAACAGCGGCGCGAGCCGGCGGCGGATGCCAAGGTTGATCCGCATCCGCGACTCCTGCGCATACGCCCGATACATGTAGTCGCGCTCTTCGTCGGTGACCATTTCCAGCGTCAGTTCGTCGTGATTACGCAGGAACAGCGCCCATTGGCTGCTCTCGCCGATCGCCGGCGTCTGCGCCCAGATATCCGTAATCGGAAAGCGATCCTCCATCCGCACCGCCATGAAAATCCGCGGCATCAACGGAAAATGAAATGCCATGTTGCATTCCTTCCCGTCGGCCAGATACGCAACGCCGTCTTCGGGCCACTGGTTCGCCTCCCCCAGCAGCACCCGGTTCGGAAACTCCTGGTCCACGTGCGTCCGCAGATCGCGGAGAAACTGGTGCGTCTCAGGCAGATTCTCGCAGTTGGTCCCCTCCCGCTCGTATAGATACGGCACCGCGTCCAGCCGCATTCCGTCGACCCCCATCCGCAGCCAGAAATCCAGCACGCCGAAGACCGCCTTGCGAACCTCGGGACTGTCGAAATTCAAATCCGGCTGATGCGAATAAAAACGATGCCAGTAGTATGCCTTGGCGATCGGATCCCAGGTCCAGTTCGACGGCTCGAAATCCTGGAAGATGATGCGCGCCTCTGAATAGCGCTCCGCCGTGTCGCTCCATACATAGAAGTCGCGCGCGGGATCGCCTTTGGCCGCGCGGCGCGCCCGCTGAAACCACGGATGCTGATCCGATGTATGATTGATTACCAGCTCGGTGATTACTCGCAGCCCGCGCTGATGCGCCTCGCGCAGCAGGTTCTTGAACTCGCGCAACGTTCCGCAGTCCGGATGCACGTCCATGTAGTCCGAAATGTCGTAACCGTCGTCACGCAGCGGCGAAGGATAGAACGGCAGCATCCATATCGCCGTCACGCCAAGATCTTTTAGATAGTCCAGTTTCTCCGTCAGGCCCGCGAAGTCTCCTATCCCGTCACCCGAACTGTCGTAGAAAGAGCGCACCCGCACTTCGTAAAAGATCGCGTCTTTGTACCAGAGCGGATCGCCGGTCGGACGCGTACTGCGCTTCACGCCAGCTCCTCGACTCGCAGGATATGCGCGGGCGCCACCGCCGGATCCAGCCTCACATAGTTATGCTCGCCCCATCGATAGACCGCCCCCGTCAGCAGGTCCCTCACATTGAACGACTGGCCCGCGGCGATTCCAATCACCTCGGGCGGCACCGTAACCGTGCATTCATGAGCCCCAAAAGGATCGAGATTCACCGCCATCAGGAGCGCGTTGCCGTCCATGTTTTTCATATAAAACAGGATATGCTCGCTGTCGGCCGGCAGAAAGCGCAAGTTGGTTAATTGATGAAGCGCCGGATTCTCGCGCCGAATCCGGTTAACCAGCGCAACCAACTCCTTGATATTTCCCGCTCCGTTCCAGTCGCGCGCCTTGATCTCATACTTCTCCGAGTCCAGGTACTCTTCCGTCCCGGCAACCGCCGCATTTTCACACAGCTCGAATCCGCTATAGATGCCGTAGGACGGTGACAGCGTGGCCGCGAGCACGAGCCGCATCCGGAATGCCGGCGGTCCGCCCTGCTGTAGAATCTCCGGCAGAATGTCCGGAGTGTTGGCGAAAAGGTTCGGCCGAAAATAATCCGGCATTTCACCCTGTGTAAGTTCTGTAAAGTACTCTATCAACTCGTTCTTGGTATTGCGCCAGGTAAAATAAGTATACGACTGGCTAAAACCCGCTTTCGCGAGCGCCTTCATCGGCTTGGGCCGGGTGAACGCCTCCGCCAGAAAGATCACCTCCGGATTGACCGCCTGCACGCTGTCGATCAGCCACCGCCAGAACTGGATCGGTTTGGTATGCGGATTATCGACCCGGAAAATCTTCACCCCCCGCTTCACCCAGAACATCACCACCGCCAGCAACTCGCGCATCAGCGCCGCCCGCTCCGGCGTGTCGAAATCGATCGGATAAATATCCTGGTACTCCTTGGGCGGATTCTCGGCGTACTTGATCGATCCGTCCGGCCGATGGCGAAACCACTCCGGATGCTCCTTCACCCACGGATGGTCGGGCGAGCACTGGATCGCGAAGTCAAGCGCGACTTCCAGACCTGCGGTCGACGCCGCCGCGGTGAAATCGTCAAAGTCCTCGAACGTGCCCAGCGACGGCTCGATCGCCGTATGCCCCCCCGACACGCTGCCAATCGCCCACGGACTCCCCGGCGCCACGGCGCCGTCCGTCAAAAGCGCATTGTTGGCGCCCTTTCGGTTGGTCAGCCCAATCGGATGAATTGGCGCAAGGTAGAGGACCTCAAAGCCCATATCACTGATTTCGCCAAGGCGTCGTTTCGCCTCCCGCAGCGTCGAAGGCACCCCGGCCCGTTCACCCTGCGATCGGGCAAACATTTCGTACCACGCACCGAACATCGCACGTGGCCGATCCGCAACGATCTCGAAGAAGCCTGGATAGCTGTTGACCTGCCTCCGCTCGCCAAACCGCGTCATGAGTTCAACAAATTCGCCCTCCGAAACAATCTCAACCGCCTCGCGCGCATCGCCCTCGCGAAGCCTCTGCACCGCCGCGGCCATCCGCTCGCCATCCTCGCCCCGCACGCGCTTTGACACTGCCTCGATAAGCGCGATCCCCTCGAGCTGATCCGATGCCACATCACGGCCTGCGTTCGCCTTCTTGACGAAATCCGCCTGCCACGACGCATACGCGTCCGTCCACGCCTCGATCGTAAATCGATACCGCGTGTTCGCCGCGAGCGGAAACTCGCCACGCCATCGATCGTTGCCGATCGGTTCCATCGGGGCTTCATCGAGACGCTGGTCACCCGCGCGCGCCCATTTCACAACCGCCCGAATTATCTCGTGACCGTCGCGAAAGATGTCCGCTTCGACAACGCATGCTTCACCCACGATTCGTTTCACCGGGTAGCGCCCGTTGTCTACCGAGGGGGTAATCGCCTCGATAATGTGTCTTTCGATCGTTGCCACGGGCACTTTGCTGAGCCGCGACACGCCATCTTTGGCGGTCGAAGAGGTTCCGATTTTAGTTCGCAATTTTGATTCTGGAAGCAAGGCCATGTCGTTGAATCGCTGCACCGCGTATGCCAGCCGGCCCTTTCCTGCCACCGTCGTCACTATGACGTCTTGAGCGCTACCACATCGACTCCAGGTGATCATGGTTCCGACTTAATGTCCTGCCACGATAATATCCCATCCAGTCATTCTTGACGGACTCGGTAAATCTTTCCTTCTGTTCTCGCGCTGGTTCGCACGATTCGATATCGAGAATATTGTCCGGTTTCCGCTACTTTGCCCGGTTCTGGTAAGCCTGAACTACCTAAGGCGCGAGTTTTGCTTCCCTTCTCATGATGCAGCCCTTGCAGCACTGCTCAGCCAAGGAACTTTGCCCACAGGAGTCGGAGCGATGCCACTGATCAATGTCATTCTCATCCTCATAGTCGTCGGGTTCGTCCTCTGGATGATAAACAACTTTATCCCGATGGCCGGCAGCATCAAAAGCATCCTGAACGCGATCGTCTTCTTTGTAGTCCTGCTCTGGGTGTTGCGGGTGTTTGGGGTGATCAGCACGCTTCCCTTCAAAATTCCACCCCTGCGCAGCTAGTTTGCAATTAAGCATGCCGCGTTCTCATCGAACGCGGGTTCAACTAAACGATTCGAGGAGGTACAGATCAATGGCTGAACGCGATTCTATGACGTCCGCGGCAGCGGATGCGATTGACCAGGGTCAGGAGGCGGCCCGCGAGGGTCTCAAAATGGCGCGCGATTACGCGGATTCGGGACTCGACGCGGCCGCCGAGTTATCCGAAAATATGGGCGAGTTCGTCAAGCGCGAGCCGCTGATGGCGTTGGCCGGCGCTTTCGCGGTCGGATTCGTCGTGGCGCACATTTTGCGCCGCCTGACCAGGTAGCCCGGTGGCCCGGGCGCGAACACATTCGCGGCGGTCGGCGGCCTGCGCAAAACTCAAGTCTTCCGGCTCATTGGTCGAACATGTTCTGGCGAGTCCGCTGACCGCGATGGCGGCGGCCTCGCTCGCCGGTTTCATCCTGGGTGGCGGAGCCTCCTCGCGGATCGGACGCGTGATGCTGGCTTCCGCCGGACGGCTGGCATTTCAGAAATTCGTGTGGACTTCGCTGGTAGAGATAATTCAAAACGATGACCGCGCAAGAGCAAGCAGAAAAGCTTGACCAGGAGGTCGACGCCGGCCGGTCGGAGCTTCAGCAGGCGTTGACCCAGCTCAACGAGAAGGTCGGAGCTAAAGTTGAAGCGGTCGAATCGGCGATCGAGTCGATGATGCGGCCACTCGCCATGGTCAAGCGAAATCCACTGAGGAGCCTGGTCGTGGCGCTCGCGCTCGGCGCCATCGTTAGGCTTATGACCGGCAAGCCGTTGAGTAAAAGCGCCGTTCGGTCGCGGGGCCGATAGCCAATCATGTCAGTCTCTGAACACGACTCGCGCGCGGCCAGGGCCGTCCCTGCGCCCGACTGGACGGCGGTCGTAAGCCACGCGGTCGAAGGGCTCGGACGCATCGTGCGCGCCGAAATCGGATTGTTCGAACTCGCACTCAGGTCCGGCCTCGAGGCGCAACTCTATCGCGCCGCGCTGCTTATGGCCGCTCTGGTGGCCGCAAGCTTCGGCGCCTTATGCCTGCTGGCGGCCCTCGTCCTGCTCCTCCACAGATGGAGCGGGGTCTGGTGGATCGCGTTCGCCGCGACTGGCGCTCTCGCGATGGTTATCGCTCTCGCAGTGAGTCTCACGGCCGGCCGTCTCGTGGCCAGGCCGGTGGTGACGATCAAGGACTAATATGATCCGGAACTAAATGGATTTAGTGAGATTTGCGATGGCGGAAAAAAGCAAAAAGAAAAAATATGGACCCAAAGCGGCTGAAAAGGTCGAGCACGCGGTCCACGAATTAAAGCGCGGCAAGCTTCGCTCCGGAAAATCGGGACGCAAGGTCACCAGCCGCAAGCAGGCAATCGCAATAGGCCTTTCTGAGGCGCGCAAGGCCGGCGGCAAGGCTCCGCCGCCCAAAGCCAAGAAGCCGCGCAGCCGCTGACCATCGCTGCCGCGCGCCAGAATGCAGGCCGCTCGAAAAATCGCTATCTGCAGGAGTGTCAAGCAATGAAATCACTGATTCTGGTCGGCGCGGCGCTCGTGCTGCTCGGTATCCTCGGCCTTGCGATCCCGGTCTTCACCACCAGCCAGACCAAGGATGTCGCGAAGGTGGGCGATCTTAAGGTCCAGGCTAACGAACAGAGCACCCATGTAGTGCCTGAGAGTCTCAGTGGCGGCGCAATTGTTCTGGGCGGCGTGCTGATTCTGGCCGGTCTGTTGAAGCGCTGAGTAGAAGCCCTCGGACGGCTCGTTCCCAATAAAAGATATTAAAGAAAGGGGGCGCGGCTCGCGTCGCATCCCCTTTTGAGTATCGAATTTTATCGCCGTCAACGCATGACCGGAAAACCGCGGGTAAAGAGGCCGACGACGAACAGGACCAGAAAGATCACGAAAAGAACTTTCGCGATCTGAGTCGCGGTGCCCGCAACGCCGTAAAAGCCGAATACACCCGCCACGATTGCGATTATCAAAAAGCATAATGCCCAGGATAGCATAACTCTTCTCCTTGCCGTTTGGTCATTCCGGCCCTTGTTCGGCCGTACTCATGTTGTGGAGGAGCAAGAGCGATGCCGCTGATTTGTTCCAAGCCAAGCTGTACAATTGCGTCTGGCGGTAACTGCGGTCCGGCGGGTAATTTGTTCACATTTCTTGTGCGCCGCGGGTTGCCGGATGGCTAATCGATTAACTGGAAGCGGGCGACAGGACTTGTTATGGCTTTGCGAATCGAAGATTACGCGGTAATTGGCAATACTCATACGGCGGCGCTGGTCGGGCGTGACGGCTCAATCGACTGGCTATGCGTGCCGCGATTCGATTCGGGCGCCTGCTTCGCCGCGCTCCTGGGCGGCACAGGAAATGGACGCTGGCTGCTCGCTCCGAAGAAGGGTATCAAGTCGGTACGCCGCCAATATCGCGGCGAGACGCTGGTGCTCGAAACCGAGTTCGAACTCGACGGCGGTGAGCGGGTTGCGGTAATCGACTTCATGCCCGTATCCGGCGACGAGAGCGACGATCGGCTCGATCTCATCCGTATCGTCGAGGGGCGCCGCGGCCGGGCCATGATGCACACCGAGCTGGTGATGCGCTTCGACTATGGCCGGATCGTCCCGTGGGTGCGCCGGCGCGAGGATGGCCTGAGCGTCATTGCAGGTCCCGACGCACTCGAGCTTACGACTCCGGTAAAGATGAGCGGTGAGGACTTTCGCACCGTCGCGTCATTCGAGGTTGGCGAGGGTGAGGCCGTCGCCTTCACGCTCACGTGGCATCCGTCGCATCAGGAGCGTCCCGCTGTGCGCTCCCCCGCCGCGCTGCTGGGCGAGACCGAGCGCTGGTGGAAGGAGTGGTCGGCGCGATGCACTTCGGAAAAGACCTGGCGGCCCAATGTGATCCGTTCGCTGATCACGCTCAAGGCGCTGACCTACAGTCCGACCGGCGGCATCGCGGCGGCTCCCACGACCTCGCTGCCCGAGCATCCGGGCGGCGTCCGCAATTGGGATTACCGTTACTGCTGGCTGCGCGATGCGACCTTCACCCTCTATGCGTTCCTGAGTTCCGGGTACACCGAGGAAGCGGCGGCATGGCGCGAATGGCTGCTGCGCGCGGTAGCCGGCATGCCACAGGAACTGCAGATCATGTACGGACTTGCTGGCGAGCGGCGCCTTTCCGAATACGAAATTCCCTGGCTCCCCGGCTACGAGCGCAGCAAGCCGGTGCGGATCGGCAACGCCGCCCATGAACAGTTCCAGCTCGATGTCTATGGCGAGCTGATGGATACGTTTCATGTCGCGCGCCGGCACAAAGTCGAATCCGGCGACGATGCATGGCGGATTCAACGGGTCGTGATGGACTTCCTTGAAAGCCATTGGCAACTGCCTGACGAGGGTATCTGGGAGGTGCGCGGCCCGCGCCGCAATTTCACCCATTCCAAGGTGATGGCCTGGGTGGCTGCCGACCGCGCCGTCAGGGCCGTCGAACGCCACGGCCTGGACGGTCCGGCCGAGCAATGGCGCACGATGCGCTCGGCGATCCATGCCGACGTCTGCCGCCACGGCTTCGATGCCACGCGCAACGCCTTCGTTCAATATTATGGCTCGACCGAGCTCGATGCGTCGCTGCTGATGATTCCGCTGGTCGGCTTCCTGCCCATTCATGACCCGCGCGTGGTGGGCACCCTCGAAGCGATTCAGCGGGAACTGGTTATCGACAATCTGGTGATGCGCTATGCGGAGCGGGGCGCCGGCGTCGACGGTCTGCCGCCGGGCGAGGGAGCTTTCCTGCCGTGCAGTTTCTGGCTGGTCGACAACCTGGCGATGATGGGCCGCCACCCTGAGGCGCGCGCCCTGTTCGAGCGGCTGCTCAGAATCTGCAACGACGTCGGGCTCCTTTCCGAGGAATTCGATCCGCGCCTGGGCCGCCAGCTCGGCAATTTTCCGCAGGCTTTTTCGCATGTCGCGCTGGTAAACAGCGCCGCGAATCTCGGCGCTCCAACCGGTCCCGCGCATCACCGCGCCGCCGAGCATTAGCGGACGGCGGCGGACCGCCGCACAGGCGCGGCAGCGGGGCATTTCGGCCAGCAGGCGCGATTGCCAGCTTGCCCGCGCGCGCGAGGCGGCCGATCTCAGAGCGGGCGTTGCGCGAGCTCGATAAAGTTGCCGTCTGGATCGCGCACGAAGGCGGCCCGTGCGACGGTGCCGAAATTTTCGGGTGCGGAGCCCACCGCCGCGCCCGCCTCGGTCATCGCTTTGAATGCCGCGTCGCAGTTCTTGACCTGAATCGTTACGTAGCGGATTCCCGTCGCCGCCATCGTCTTGACCACTGCGAGCAGATTCGCCAACGGCGCCGGCTTGACTGTGTGGGCCAGCGGATGACGGAAAGTCGCAAAGATGGTCTCGCCGATCTGGTAGCGATCGTCACCGATGCTCACGGCGTCGGCCGCCTTGGTGTAGAACGCCCCAAAGCGATCAACGTTGCTGACGCCCAACCGCACTTCGATCTGCTTTACGTCGTCGCGGCCTGGCGGTACCAGTTCGATCGTATTGCCGTCCGGGTCGTTCAACACCGCCGGGTCGGTAACCCGGTTGGTGGCGATAATCAGGGTCTCGTAGCCGCCCGGATGGCGTCGCGATAGCACCTCGCGCGACTCCATCAGTTTGATGATCGAGCCATTGGCGACAAAGCGATGCTGCTTGAAGCCGCCGCCCACCGGCAACTCAGACTCGAACTGAAGCCCGAGGGTTTCGCCGTAAAAGGCCTTCATCTCCTCGATGCGGTTGGTGAAAAGGCCAATATCGATCTGCGGTCGGTTGAGTTCCATCAGCTTGCGCACCTCCCGTGCTCGTCACCGATCTAGCCAAGCGGCGAAGCGCGCGTCAAACGCAGGCCCGGTCTGCTCCGTTGCCGATGAGCACGAGCCGAGGGTAGCCGCTTTACTTTTTGTATCTCTTACTGCGAAAATATTTCATAGTCGGCAATTCCGACCGTAAGAATTTCACCCTTTTCCTTGCCCATACAGAACTAAAGCCGGGTATGACGCTTGCTATGGCTTGTTGTGGATGGTGCGACAATGGCGAATATAAAAATACTGGTGGCCGAAGACGACGTAGCGACACATGAAGAGTGGCGGGAATCGCTTTGCGCGTGGGGATTCGGCGTCGAAGTTGCCGAGGATGGTGTCCGCGCGCTCGAGCTGATCGAATCGTACCGCCCGCATATTCTGCTGGCCGATCTCAAGATGCCGCGCAAGGATGGCCTCGAGGTTCTGCGCGATATCCGTGCAATGGGCATCTTCCTGCCCACGATCATGATTTCCGGACAGGGCGACGTGCCCGAGGCCGTCGAGGCGATCAAGTTGGGCGCGATGGACTATCTGCGCAAGCCCGTCGACCCGCCCCATTTGCGCCAGATGCTGCGCAATCTGGCCGAGAATGTCGCGGTCCGCGAGGAGAATCTCTCGCTGCGGCGGCGCCTTGCGGATGTCGGCGAACTCGGCCCGCTCTTCAGCCGATCTCCCTCCATGCGCCGGGTGATTGCGTCGGTCGAACGGCTCGCGCAATCCTCGGCGTCGGTCGTGATAGAGGGCGAAAGCGGCACCGGCAAGGAGCTGGTCGCGCGGACGATTCACGAGATGTCGCCGCGGCGCGGCGCGCCCTACGCCGGAGTCAATTGCGCCGCGATTCCCGAAACCCTGATGGAGAGCGAGCTGTTCGGGCACGAGCGCGGCGCCTTCACCGGCGCCGAGCGCCGGCGCGAGGGATGCTTCGAGTCAGCCAACGGCGGCACGCTGTTGCTCGACGAGATCACCGAAATGAAGGTCGAGCTGCAGGCCAAGCTGCTGCGCGTTATCGAGGAACGAAAGCTGCGGCGCCTCGGGGGAAGCTCGGATATCGCGCTGGATGTGCGCGTGCTGGCAGCCTCGAATCGCAATATCGCGCAGGCCGTGCGCGACGGCAAGCTGCGCGAGGACCTCTACTATCGCCTCAACGTCTTCACGCTTGAGTTGCCGCCTCTGCGCGAGCGCTCGGAAGACATCCCGCCGCTCGTGCAGACCTTCATCCGCCACTATGCCGAGCAGAACAAAAAGGATGTTATCGGCGCCGACGAGGATTGCGTCGCGGCGCTCAGGGCGCATCCCTGGCCCGGCAATGTCCGCCAGCTTCGCAACGTAATCGAGCGCGCGCTGATCGTCGCCGATGGCCGGCTGATCCGGAAGTCCGACCTGCCCGAGGAGTTCCGTAGCGGTTCGCCTACGGATACCGGATTCTTTAAAGTCCGGCTTGGTACGACGCTCGACGAGGTCGAGAAGCAGCTCATCAATCGCACGGTAGAATTTACCGGCGGCAACAAGACTCGCGCCGCCCATGTACTTGGCGTTAGCGCCAAGACGCTGTACAACAAGTTGGAGAGGTACGCACAGGAAACCTGAACTCAAAAGCATCGCGAAGCCTTCCGCCGATGGCATCCGTAGTTATATTTTACCAGGCCATTGGTGAGGACATCATTGAATGCGGCTGAGAACCCGGCTTACGCTTTATCTGCTCGCTCTTCTTCTGATCGTAATCGGAGTGATCAGCTCGCTCGCGCTCGAAATCAGCGTCGGGATGGCGACCGACGGCCTGTTCAATTCGGCCGAATTGATGAGCGATCAAATCTACGAACAGATGAGGCTCGCGCTGGCCAAAAACACCGCCGACCCGCTAATCGGAATGCGCACCAGCGCCGCCTTGCGCGCGCTGCTGGACTCCACCCGAGCCTTCGGTCCCGGAGTGGTTTCGGCTTCGATAATCAGCCCTGACGGCATCGTAATCGTCGCGGCTGGCCGCGAGGGCGAGGGTCTGCCGGCACCCCATATAAGACCGATTGAGAAACTCCGGCACTCAATTGGACGATTCGGTTTCGTAACCGCGATCTCACGGTTCTGGAATGCGGAAGTCTACGAGATGCGGATGCCGGTCGAGGCCAACGGACGCCCGCTCGCAAGCATCTCGGTCGGGATAACGACGGCGCTAATCGCCGACCAGGTGCGCCGCCTGGTCCTGACGATTTCGCTTGCCGCGGCCCTCGCCGCGGTGCTCGCCTGGATTGCCGCAACGATCATCGCCAACTGGATTCTGAAGCAGATCTCTCATCTTGCGCAGGGTTTCGAAAGCCTGGCCGAAGGCACCAGCCGAGTTCCAATCAGCGGCCAGGACGAACTGAGCACGCTCGCCGAGCGGTTCAATCAGTTGTCGCACCGCCTTCAATCGGATCGCTCGCAGTTGGCCGGCAATCGCGACCATCTGTTCGACGTCGTCCGTTCGATTCAGGACGCGGTCGTTCTGCTCGACCCGTCGGGCGTAGTGCTGTTCGCCAACAAGGAGGCGCAGGAGAAACTCTCGGCCAACGCCGAGACTCTCGAGGGCAAGCTGTTCGGCGAGGTGCTCGGCCCGAATCATCCGCTGGTTGGTCTGGCGGCCTCGACGATCGAAACCGGGACGGAGGCGCATGACGTGCCGGTCGACCTTCCCGGCGGGCTCTCCTTCCTGGTCTCGTTCTCCAGACTTGGGCGCGGCCGAACGCCCGCCGGACTGCTGATCGTTTTGCGCGACATGGAGCCGGTGCTGGCGCTGGAAACCGCGCTCGATTACTCGAAACAACTTGCGCGCCTGGGCGGATTGATCTCGGGCGTCGCCCATCAGCTGCGCAGTCCGCTGCACGGCATGAATTTGCGGCTCGAGCTGATGCGCAGCGATCGCGGCGAGAGCAAGGACCGCCATATCGATCGGCTGCGCCAGGAAGTCGAGCGGCTCGACCAGGCGGTCGAGGCGCTGCTGCGATTCATGCGGCCCGAGGATCTGAAGTTGAGCGAATTCGCCGCCAACGAGCTGCTGCGCGCAGCGGGCGGACGGATCACAGGCAACATGGTACGGGTCGAGTACCATCTCGCGACCGATTTGCCGCTGGTCTCCGCCGATCGTCCGATGATAGCCGAGGCGCTCTTGAATATAGTCAGCAACGCGGTGCAGGCGATGCCGAATGGCGGCGTCCTGAGCCTCACCAGCTCTTCTTCAAGTTCCACCGTCGAGTTGATGATCGCAGATCAGGGAGTCGGCATTGCGCAGGACAAACTCGATAAAATCTTCGATCTCTATTATACGACCAAGCCAAGTGGAAGCGGACTTGGCCTCTCTCTGGCGCTTCGTGCAGTGCAGTTGAACCGCGGAAATGTCAGGGTCGAATCCCGCGTTGGAGACGGAACGATTGTCAGAATCATCCTTCCGATTGCCGCCCATCAGGCCAATGCGGCGCTCGTTGCGAACGGATGATGAACACGGCGGCTTCGAATTGAGCGGGCTCGTCGCAAGCGCGGTTCTGACGATATTCGTGGTTTCGACGGCGGGAGCCGCAAGCGGCGCCAGCGCCGACAGCTCGCCGCAAGCGACCGTATCACCATCGGCGGCGCCATCGCCCGACGCGGCCAAGCGGGCCGCGTCGCCTCATCAGGTGGCCGCGAAGGCGGACGCCGCTTCACGCAATGCCGCAGCCGCGGCCAACGCCTCGCAGGTCGCGACGTCCAAGGCGCTTAAGGCATCGAAGGAGGCCGCCGTCGCAGCCAGACAGGCGTCAACCCTGACTGCGCGCGGCGCCGGAGAATCCGCCGCATCGGCGGGTGCGTCCAACAGCGCCGCCTACGGTTCCAATCCGCCCTCGCCGTCCGCGAAGACCTCTTCCACGACGCTTTCCCTGGCCAAGGGCGAGCCAAATCCAGATACTAACGCCCAGACCGCGCTTTTTGTCGAGAAGCTCAGGCAGGCGGATCGTAGCGTCAATCGCGGCTCGCTCGATGCCGACGGCCTGCGCAGGATGGCGATGGCGGACGAGCTGCTGCGCGGCGCGCAAAAATCCATCGACGCTAAAGACTATACGGCGGCCAGGGGTCTCGCGTCGAAGGCGTCGGTGATTCTGACACCGCTGATCGGAACTCACTCGCCAAGCGGTCCCCCCTCACCTTGAAGAGCGCTGAAGCGTCGATCCATCATTGGCGCATGTAGCGTGAATAATTTACATCGGGCGCGGACCAGATACAGTCTGCAATTTGTATGAATTGATCCGTGGCCCCAGTCTTGCTCCTTACTTCTTATGTCTGGCCGCTCACGCTAAACGGCCGTTCTTCAAGAAGGAGGTACTGATATGAACAGCGACATGGTTAAAGGAAAAATGAAGCAGCTCCAGGGCGAGATCAAGCGCAAATGGGGCAAGCTGACCGACGACGATATCATGCAGGCCGAGGGCAGCATGGACAAGCTCGTGGGAAAGATCCAGGAGCGCACCGGCGAGCAGCGCGAAGCGATCGAAAAGTGGCTGCATTCGCAGGGTGTCGAGTAGACCGCCAGACCTCGTTGGCGGCTGGATCAACCCGCTGACGGTTGCGAAACGGAACGGACAGAGTGGTGAGCGAAGGATGTCGAGGATGTATCCGTTCCACTTCGCATTTCCACACCAGCGCGTGCCCCCGCAAAGGGGGCGCGCTTTTCGATCCGCTGAGTAACGATACGGTGAAAGCCCGATAACAAGATGGAGGACTTAGGATGAAAAGCAAACTTGGAACGGCGCTGATAGTGCCGGCGATGCTGCTGGGTTTGATCGCGGCGGCGCCGGTGTTCGCGCAGACCTCGAATACGCCGGCCGGCCAGTCGATGGACAACGCCGGCAGTAGCGCGATGAATGCGGCAAAGAGTGCGTACCACGGAACCGCCACCGCGCTGTCAGACACCGATATCACTGCTAAAGTGAAGATGGCCCTCGACAAGAACCGGGTCACGAAAAATGAGGATATCCATGTCGATACGGTGGCGGGAGTAGTGACGCTCAACGGCAATGTCAGGACCTCAAGGGATAAGCGTCGCGCACAATTGATCGCGCGCTCGACGTCGGGCGTTCGCAGCGTGGTTAACGACCTGGCGGTGCTGCCTTCAGCGAAATCGGGGTCGTGATTCGGTATTGTCACGAAGGGTCTCCGAGCATATGGATGTTCCGCGGGGTCCTTTGAAATGTAGTCGTATGTAGTCAGTTGTGATTACGCAGAAGACAGGAGTCGATCGTCATTTGCAATCGCCAGCGCGAGACGGAGATTCCGGCGAGGGAAGCCAGGCGGATTCGCAGCCCCAAAGGCTGCATGCGGCCGCCGAAGCCGCAATCCGTCTGGCTGATATCCTGAACGCGCTTGCGCTGCGGGTGGCGCTCGTGGAGACGGCGACCTCCGACGCCGGCACGGTGCAGTATGTCGGCAGGCTGGCGATCCTGGTCGATTCTGCAGCCGCGCAGCTCCGTCACCTGCTCGATGCGTTGCGCAATGGGAGTCCCGAGGTCTCGGCCGCCGCCTCGCGAATCTCGAAAGTTGCAAGTCGTCAGAAGGCTAAGGCCGTAACGCACTCGACCGCCACGGCCCAGCGCGGGACGGGCATGATTCCCGCCGGAGCCCCCACGGCGGGCCTGAATCCCGCTTCCGGGCGTAAGGACAAGCCCCGTCGTGCCGACAAGAAATCCGGACCAAGAAACTGAACGATGCTCCGTCCATGCCTCGCCGATAGGCTCGCGGGTTCAGGCGGTCAGGAATTGGTGACGCGCCGTGCCCGGTGAGCCGCGCTCGACCTACCGGCTTCAGATCAATGTGGCCTGCGACCTGAACGCCGCCGCAAAGCTTGTTCCGTACCTCGACGAACTGGGCATTGACTGCGCTTACCTGTCGCCCTACCTGCAGGCCGCCCCGGGCAGCACGCATGGATATGACGTGGTCGATCACTCCCGAGTCAATCAGGAATGGGGTGGCGAGGCGGCGTTCGAGCGCCTGTGTTCCGCGCTCGCGGAGCGTGGGATGGGCCAGGTGATCGACATCGTGCCGAATCACATGGCGATTGGCGTGCGCGAAAATCCCTGGTGGTGGGACGTGCTTGAAAATGGTCCGGCCAGCGCGTTTGCCGCGTCGTTCGACGTCGACTGGGACCCACCCGATCAGCGCCGGCGCAATATCGTGCTGCTGCACACGCTCGAAGATCACTATGGGACCCTGCTCGCGAGCGGCGGTTTGAAGGTCGTGCGCGAGGGCGCCGAGATTCTGATCGAACATCACGACCAGCGCTTCCCGGCGGCGCCGCGCTCGATCGCGAAGATCCTCTCGATCGCTTCATCCAAATATTTTCACGACGAGCTCGCCTTTGTCGGCGACGCGCTCAACGATCTTCCTGTCCCCGACGCCACCGATACTGCGCTGATCGGGCGGCGCCATCGCGACCGCCGGGTCCTGCTCGCGATTCTCTCGCGCCTGCTGACCGAAGACGCCCGCGTGGCGCGCATCGTCGACCTGGCGATTGAGGAGCTCAACTCCGATCGCGACGCGCTGCACGATTTCCTCGAGCGCCAGAACTACCGCCTCGCCTACTGGCGCCTCGCCGCGCATGACGTCGGCTACCGCCGCTTTTTCGATATCAACACGCTGGTCGGCCTGCGGGTGGAGAACGAACGCGTCTTTCGCGCGACCCATAACCTTGTGGCCCGCTGGACCTCGCTCGGGCTGGTCCGCGGCATCCGCGTCGATCATCCCGACGGCCTGCGCCATCCCGCCGAATACTTCGACCGCCTGCGCGCGATTTGTCCGGACGGCTGGATCGTAATCGAGAAAATCCTCGCCTTCGACGAGCCTCTGCGCAGCCAATGGCCCGTTGACGGCACCACCGGCTACGATTTCGCCAACCTGGCCGGCGGCCTCTTCGTCGATCCGGCCGGCGAGGCTCCCTTGACCGAGCTCTACATCGAGTTCACCGGCGAGACCGCGGACTTTCCCGCACTCGCCCGCGACAAGAAGATGCTCGTCATGCGTGAATCGCTCGGTGGCGACGTCAACCGCCTGGCCGGCCTGATGCGCGAGCTGTGCGAGAACGACCTCAACTACCGCGACTTCACCCGTCGCGATGTCGAGGAGGTTCTGCAGGCCACCCTCGCATGCTTCGGCGTCTACCGCACCTATGTATGCGAGCCGAATATCGTCGCGTCCGAGGACCGCGGCCATATCCGCGCCGCCATCTCCGCCGCCAAGCGCTATCGCCCCGATCTTGATCCGCGCCTGTTCGATTTCCTCGGCGCGATCCTCGAACTCGGCGTGCAGAGCCCAATCGCGGCCGAACTCGCGATGCGCTTTCAGCAGACCAGCGCCGCCACGATGGCGAAAGGCGTCGAGGACACCGCCTTTTACAATTTCAACCGCTTCATTGCGCTCAACGAAGTGGGCGGCGCGCCCGATCGCTTCGGCGTCTCGCCCGAAGCCTTCCATTCATGGTGCGCGCATATCGCCCGAAACTCGCCGCGCACGATGCTCGCCACCTCGACGCACGACACCAAACGCAGCGAGGATGTCCGCGCCCGCCTCTACGTGCTCTCCGAGATGCCCGAGCAGTGGCGGCGCGCCGTCGCGCGATTTTCGGCGCGCAACGAAAAATATCGCACCGGCGGCTTGCCTGATCGCAATATCGAATACAATCTCTATCAGACGATCGTCGGCGCCTGGCCGATCGATCACGCGCGCACCCTCGAGTGCGCGCGCAAGACCGCGCGCGAGGCCAAGGCGCACACTTCCTGGAACAACCCCAACAAGGACTACGAGGACGCGCTGGAAAAATTTGTCGCCGGCATCTTCGATGACGCGGCTTTTCTCGCCGACGCCGCCCGCTTCGCCGATGAAATCTCGGATCGCGGCCGCGTCAACTCACTCGCACTCACGCTCCTGAAGCTGGTCGCGCCCGGCGTCCCGGATTTCTATCAGGGCTGCGAACTCTGGAATTTGGCCCTGGTCGATCCCGACAACCGCCGCCCCGTCGATTTCGACTTGCGCCGCCGCCTGCTCGCCGAGCTCAAAGACGCCAGCGTCGAAACCGTGATGCGCCGCGCGGACGAGGGACTCCCGAAGCTCTGGCTGATCACGCGCGCGCTTGAGCTCCGCAGCCGCCATCCCGATTGGTTCGCCGCCGACGGCGCCGGGTTCGCGCCGCTACGGGCGCGCGGCAGTCTTGCCGATCATGTCATCGCAATCCGCCGCGGCGATTCCGTGATCGCGGTCGCGCCGCGCCTGATGGCGATGCGGGGCGATCATTGGGAAGGCACGGTTATCGAACTGCCCGCGGGCGGTTGGATAAATCATCTCACCGGCGAGCAATGGAAAGCGCAGCCCCTCGCGCTCGAGCGGCTGCTCGGGCGGTTTCCGGTGGCGCTGCTGGCCAGATCGGATAGCCACTGATGATCCATCGCAGCGTGTGGGCGCCGTTCGCCGCCGCGGTTGACCTGGTCGCCGGCGCGGAGCGGCTCGCGATGACCAGGGGCGACGACGGATGGTGGCGTGCCGATCTGCCGCCGCATCTCGAATCCGCCGACTATGCCTTTTCGCTCGACGGCGCCGCGCCCGTGCCCGATCCGCGCTCGCCATTTCAACCCGCTGGCGTGCATGGCTTTTCGCGTCCGATCGACCACGCCGCGTTCAACTGGACCGACTCGCGATGGCGTCAGCCGCCGCTCTCTTCGGCGGTGATTTACGAACTCCACGTCGGCACCTTCACCCGTGGCGGCACGTGCGACTCGGTGATCGATCGGCTCGGCTATCTTGCCAAACTCGGCGTGACTCACGTCGAGCTGATGCCGGTGGCGGAGTTTCCCGGCGACCGCGGATGGGGCTACGACGGCGTGAACCTGTTCGCGCCGCATCACTATTACGGCGGCCCCGAGGGGCTCAAGCGCCTCGTCGACGCGTGTCATGCGCGCGGACTCGCGGTGATTCTCGATGTCGTGTACAACCACTTCGGCCCCGACGGAAACTATCTTCCAAGGTTCGGACCGTATCTGACCGATCGCTACCGGACGCCCTGGGGTTCGGCGGTGAATCTCGATGACGCCGAAAGCACCGAGGTGCGCCGCTTCTTCTGCAACAATGCGCTTGGATGGTTGCGCGATTACCATATCGACGGACTGCGGCTCGATGCCGTTCATGCGATCTTCGACGGCGCCGCGATTCACTTTCTCGAGCAGCTCGCCGCTGAGGTCAAAGCGCTCGAGGCCTCGCTCGGACGTCCGCTGATCCTCATCGCCGAGAGCGATCTGAATCAGCCGCGGATCGTGACGCCTGTCGAGGCCGGCGGCTACGGATTGCACGCGCAATGGAACGACGACTTTCATCACGCGCTCCACGCCCTCGTGACGGGCGAGCGCGCCGGCTACTACGCTGACTTCGGCAGCCTGGGCGACCTCGCCCACGCCATAACCGCGGTGTTCGTCTACGACGGCCGCTTCTCCCCGTATCGCCGCAGAATTCATGGCCGTCCCGTGCGCCGCTTAAGCGGTGATCGCTTCGTATGCTTCATTCAGAATCACGATCAGATCGGTAATCGCGCCAAGGGCGATCGCCTCGGCCATATTATCGATGAGGATCTGTTGAAGATCGCGGCCGCGTTGATGCTCACGGCGCCCTTCGTTCCGATGCTCTTTCAGGGCGAGGAATGGAACGCGTCGAGCCGGTTCCCATATTTCACCGACCATTCCGATCCGAAGCTAGCCGAGGCGGTCCGCGAGGGGCGGCGCCGCGAATTCGCCGGCTTCGTCAAAGACCCGTCCGAGATTCCCGATCCGCAGTCGCCGGAGACCTTCGCCAGCGCGCGCCTCGACTGGAGCGAGGCCGAACGCGAGCCGCATCGGGCGATCCTCGAATGGTATCGGGCGCTGATTCGGCTCCGCCACAGCATCGCGGATTTGAGCGACGGCCGCTTGAATCGCACCTCAGTCCGCTTTGTCGAGAGCGCGCGATGGTTCGCCGTGCGGCGCGGCGATTCCCTGGTGGTATGCAATCTGGCCGACCAGCCTCGAAGCGTGCCGCTCGATTTGCCCTCGGGTAATCCGCGGATTCGGCTCGCCTCGAAAGACGGAATAAGAATCGGCGCGAATGCGATCGAGATGCCGCCGCGCGCCGTCGCGATCCTCACTCTGGCGTGATCATCGATTGATCGCACGCCCACGGCATCTGTTGTTCGCGCGCGAGCTTCGCCCACGCTGGTTTGCGCCCGACCGCCGTCAGCATCTCGATAACCCGGCGCGGCTCACCAAGATCGCTCCATCCCACGTCGGCGACCGGCCGCACCACCAGGTTCCGCGGCACCCGGGACAGTATCTCCTCTGAAAATCCCACGCACTCCATATCGCGATATGCTAGCTCTGCCGCCACGTCCTCGAACTCTCCCGAGAGTGCGGCGAGTTCGCTCAGAACCGCATGATGCGTCGGCATGTGCCGCGCCAGCATCGCCATCAGCACGTCCGCGCGCGCCGTAATGACGAAGCTGTTCCAGAGACATCCGCGGGTCCATAGCTTCTCCGCTAACGCCCGGCAGGGCTTCTCCCAAAACCGCGCGACGCGAAGGAGCGGCGCTTGCGCCGTATCGTCCAGTTGCTCCGCAGGCTCGATCCACCCATAAGAGGTTTCGGCGCAATTCGGTTCGATTCCCAGAATCACCGTAAGCTCCGGCCGCGCCTCGACCGCCGCCATGGAAGCCTCGATATGGCGCATAAACGGCTCATCGTCGGCCACGAAATGATCGGAGGGAAAGATCGTCACGGCGGATTCGGGACTGCGGCGGCACAATCGCGCGAGCCCATACATGATTCCCACCGCCGTTCCGCGATTACTCGGCTGTACGACCAGGTTTGACGCCGGAAGGTCGTCGAGCAACGATTCATAAAACGGCTCGTGCTCGCGATTTACGACCACCAGCGTGTTTTCGATCGCGATATTACGCCGCACGCGCTCGCGCGTCTCTTCAAGCAGCGTCCGCTTCCCGTCGAGAATGCAGAACTGCTTGGGAATATCCTTTCCGCTGATGAATCGGGTAAGAGGGCGAAGACGCATTCCATCTCCGCCTGCGAGAATGATAGCGGCACGGGAGCCGGTTGGTTTCAGGAGCGACGGCGTTTCTTTCGCTTTCATCTGGGCACAACCTTTCCTTTTTTAGGCCATATTCTCCCGCAGCAATTGAGGTGCCACCGCGTTCTCAAGAAATTCAGGCCTGTTTCCATGTTGAGGCCGCTCCCCGCCCGTGAATTTTTTTCACGCCAACCTGTCTCGCACCCCGCTTTTGATACGATGCGCGCGCGCCGCCCGATACGCTTATCTCTGTGGCCGATCCTATTCGATATGTCATTCCGAGTTCCGGCGTCATCCGATCGGGACTCTGCCGGTCGGGACTCTGCCGGTTCGACAATCTCAGTAAGGTATCCGGCGCCTGGCCGCCCGCCAGACTTCCAACCGGACGTCACGAGCGCCGATACAATCGCCGAGTGCCGGTCAGGCGAAAAGAAAGGAAACTATCTCTATTTGACGCTGTAGCCGCGCCCTTCGAGACAGGCACTAATCGCACGGCCGTAGTTGGCCTGTTTGGACGCTGCCGCCGACGCGGCGTTGGACTGCTGATGAGCGGCTTGCTGGCGCCTTTCATCCGTCCTGCGAAATCCGCCCGCCAGCCTAAAGATGCCGCACGCACGCCACATCTGTGGCGGCGCGATAGCCCGGAGATGCCGGCAAAGGCGCGGCCGCTGGAGCAGCAATGGGTGGGAGAGAGGAACCGTGGACTGGCTGAAGTCGTACAGGGTGTAGCCGTGGGACGCTCCGGCACAGTCCCCAGATGTTTCAATTGGGATGTAACGTATTTATTTAATGCATTTCAGCGCGCTCTGATAACCACCCAGGAGTACCTCGGCGGAGCAAAAGCCAATTCGCTCGGCCAAAGAAATCATCCACGAGCGCTCGTAGCCCACTGCTGCTTCGGGATATTCGAGATTTTCCACATAGGCGTCGCCCATCCGATGGTCGAATGTCCAACGGTTTCCGAGCGCGCCAAGTTGCAATAGATCATCGATGCAGAAGAACGACATGAAGGCTTTGCCACTCGGCCGCAGAACCCGATAGGACTCTCGCATATAGCGCTCGATATCGGCAGGAAGAAGATGCGAAAAAAGGCTATTGGAGAAGACCAGATCGATCGATTCTCCAGAGCAAGGGGAAAGCGACGGATGGTCCGAACCCTGCGGATTATAGACCTTGCTCATGGCGTCGACATGCGTAAACGTGAAGCGGTCTTCAGGGAAATTACGCTGGCACCAGTCGATCATCTCGGCGTCTACATCGAAACCAAAGAAATGTCCCTTGAACGCTCGTCCGTGGACGGACGCAGCTAGCAGAGGTACGGCCAGCTTGCCCACTCCTGAACCGATATCGACAATTGTTGAGTCGAACCCGGCATAGCCATTTCCGAATAGATAGAGTAATAGTGTGTAGCCATCAAGAATGAAACGCAGATGCGGCGTCACGTACCACTTCCCGACGCCGGTCCGGGCTATGAAGCGAGACGGCGGCAGCAACACCTGCCCGCCCGTTAGGTAGCGGGCAAGGGGCGTGATCGTGAGATCGATGCCCCGCGACAAAATGGCAAAGGCTGGCGAGCGGGCTAATAGCGCACCTGAGGGAAGCAAGCGGCGAATATATTTGTCGAATTTGGTAAGACCGGCAACGCCTCTGCCGCCAATTTTGGGAGTCGCCACAGTCTCGCCTTCGATCGCACCTTTATCCATCGCGTTAAGCTATCGGATGCCTATCCGCCGAGCAACGCATGCGAGTTACAAAGTAACCGTGCTCCACTGACGATGAGTATTGTGGAAGACTATGGGTATTGTTTTGTTCTCGACAGTGCCAGGTCGCGGCCCGAAAGAATGACCTACGGGAGCGCGGGCGGTCCAATCAACGGCGTTCTGACCGGGGTCGCGGCGCCGACGAGTTCCGTCACGCCAGACATTCCATTATCGGTGGTGAGCCATACATTGCCGGACTGGTCGATCGCAACCGAGTTGGCGGCGCCGAGGAATCCGTTGGGCGCGAGCGAGCATCCGGTGTCGCCCGCCACCGGCGCGGCGGGACAGCTCGGCGGCGGCGTATTCCCGCCCACCAGTTCCGTCACCGCCATCTGGCCCGCCATCCACACCTGCCCAGCTCCGTCGATCGCGACCGCGAGCGGATCGCCAATCGAATTGTCCGTGAAGGGCGAACCCGGCGCCGGCGCTCCGCCGGGCAAAAGTTCCGTCAGGCTGCCGGGTCCCGTGCCGCCCGCAGCCGCGCGATTCGGCGCCCAGATATTTCCCGCCGCGTCGATCGCAATTCCCGATGGCAGATCGAGCCCGCCGCCGGTGAAAGGCGCGCCGACCGCGCGCGAGCCCAAGGGGCTGAGCTCGTTTATCGCGCCAACGCTGTAAGGTCCGCCGGTCGCGTCGGCCATCCAGGCGTCGCCCCCGGCGTCGATCGCTACCGCGATCGGAGAAGTGATCGAGCCGCCGCCATCGAATCCACCCGAAGGCGAAAGCGGATTTCCATTCGCGTCGAGCTCGGCCGCGGCCGCACGATTACCGATCCAGATGTCGCCCGACTCATCCACCGCGAGCGCGCCCGGCTGATCGATTCCGCCGCCGATGTAGTTGCCAGTCAGGCTGCCGTCGGGTCCGAACCTGCTCACGCTTCCGGTGAACGGGTAGCCCATCTCGGCGTTCGAAACCCATGCGTTGCCGGCTCTATCGAGCGCCAGGCCGTTGATCACCCCGGAACTCGCAGCCGGAAATCCGGCGGCTGGCGCGCCCGTTGGACCGAGCTTGCTCACGCTTCCGATCATGGCGAACGGCTCCGCCGCATCGAAGGAGTTGGCTACCCAGACGTTTCCGCCGCCGTCGACAGCAAGCGCGGCAGGCACATAGAATCCGCCCGCGGTGAACAATACCGGTATCGTCCAGTCGTAAGGTGGATAGTCGAGCGACGGGGAAAATACTATGAACGGGGTCGCAAGATTGTAGATACCGTTGACATTAACTATTCCCGGATTAAGCGCGATAGATAGTGTCGCGCTCAAGGTATTTCCGCCAGCCACAGTGAGATTACAGCTTCCGCCCGCATAGCTCCCGCCCGGAGTCGCGTCGCAGACCAGCGCCGCGCACGCCGCCGATCCCATCCCGGGGCTGTCCACGCACGCGGCGATCGAATTCGCGAGACTGTTGATCGTGGCCGTCGCAACCGTGGCGCCCGCCGGCAGCCCCGGCCCCGGCGCGCTTCCCGCCGCTATATCGACCAGATTGTTCACCGTGGCAAAGGCGTTCGCGAGGCCGCTCAGATTCGTCGCGGAGGTGCCGATATCCCATGCCGTGCCAGAGATCATGAAGCGCGCCAGCGCGTAGGCCGACGCGACCGTCGTCACCTCGTTGACCACGATCGCCGGGGGAATCGATCCGCCCGGCGCGCCGCCGCACTGCCCAACCGCGGTCATCATCATCAATGCCGCGTTGCTCATCCCACGGCCCAGACCGGGATTTCCGCCGCGCGCGATGAGGTAGATATAGTCCGGCGATCCGGAGCCCGGACAACTGAAGGAGGTCGGTCCGGGCCGATCGTCGCACGCAATAACCCCTGGCGTTCCGATCGTGCCGAAGAGAAAACTGCCGTTCGCGTCCGTCTTGACGCAGGCCAGTGTCGTCGCGCCCTGGCCGTATCCAACGCCCATCCCGGCCGCGTAGGCGGTGACCTCCGAACCGATCACGGGGCTCTGTCCGCCATGCACCACCCCGCCCGCCCCAACCCTCGCCGGCGCCGTCGCCGCCATCGGCCTCGCGCCGCCGCCTCCACCGCCGGCCGCACTGCCTGCCGCGCCCCCGGCGAGACCTGCGCCGCCGCCCCCGCATCCGGCGAGCGCCGCCGCCGCCAGAAGCATCAGGAGCCACGCGGACAGCGCCTCTACAACCTGGCCTCCGCAGCGACGCGCACATCTCAACATCGCAGGCGTTCGGGCTTCGACCGCGATCGTGTCGCTTTGCACGCGGGTCGTTTGGTTCGGTAATAATGCCATACAAGTTGTCTTAAATAAGGCTGCGATTACCTTATTAAGGTTTTATTTACCATTCAAGGGCGCGCCGATTGTACGTAAGCCCGCCAAAACCCCGCCCTAAGGCGCGATCGGCGGCCCGATCCGCGGCGTTCTGACCGGAGCCGCGACGCCGATAATTTCGGTTACGCTGTTGGTTGCGAAGTTGGCGGTCCAGAGATTTCCGGCGCTGTCGATTGCGGGGCCGTAAGGCTTCGAGATTCCAGGCGCGGTGAAGCCGTTCGCGCCCGAGATAGGGCTGCCTGGCGCGAGGCCCTGAGCGCCTTCGATTTCGCTGATCGTGGCGACGTGAAAGTTCACCACCCAGACATTGCCAGCGCTGTCGACGGCAACTCCATCGGGATACTGAAGACCACCGCCGGTGTAGCCTGCGGAAGATGAGACTGCTACTCCATCGCGGCTCAAGAGCGAGAGGCTGTTGCCGTACAGATTCGCTACCCAGGCGTTATTGTCACGGTCGAGCGCGAGGGCCTGCGGAAAATCAAGCCCGCCGCCGATAAAGCCGCCCGGTGGAGAAATGGCGACGCCCGAGCGTGCGAACTTGCCTACGCTGTCGTCGCCCTGATTCGCCGCCCATGCGTGGTCGTGACTATCGATTGCGACGCCGCCCGGAAAGCTGAGGCCGCCGCCGCCGAAGCCAGCCGCCGGCGAAATCGCAGCGCCCGCCGCATTCAACTCGGTCAGGGAGGAATCGCCGAAGTTGGCGATCCAAATGTTGTCCGATGAATCGATCGCGGCCGCGACCGGGAAATCGATGCCGCCGCCGGTGTATCCGGACTGGCCCGAGAGGATCGCGCCGTCGGAGGCGAGCTCGGTGACGCTGCCGAGGCCGCCATTGATACTAAGCGCGCTCTGCTGATTGGTGACCCAGATATTGCCGGCTAAATCGACGGCGATTCCGAACGATTCCGTGAGGCCGCCGCCGATGAATCCCGCGGCTGGAGAGATCGCCGCGCCGACGGGGCTGAACTCGCTCACGCGGCCCGAGTAGTTGGCGACCCAGAGATTGCCGCGCGCGTCGAGCGCAAGCGCGGTTGGCTGGTCGAGTCCGCCGCCGGTGTAGTTGAGCGCGACCGTCCAGTCAGTCGGCGCCGCGGCCAGTGACGGACTGAAGACAGGCGTTTGTTGCGCGAGCTTGAAAAGCGCATTGGGGCGCATCGCGGGATGCCGCGCGATCTTGAGCGCGGCCTTCAACGTGTTGACGGGCGCGACTCCGAGCGGCGGCGTCGCCTTGGCAAAAAGCGTCGCGCACGGGAGCGAGGTGGGACCGCTTGACCCGGCGCATCCAGCGAGCAGATTCGCGAGCGTGTTCAGCTTACCGGGCGAATTGATGCCGGAGAGAATTGCGTTGGCGGCGTTGCCCGTTGACACGTCAACGAGGTTCGCCACGGTGGCGGCGGCGTTTTGCAATCCAGGTGCGGGACCGGCGATCCAGACCTGGCGCGAGAAGAACGGCGCCATCGCCCATAGCGAAGCTACCGTCGTGCGCTCGTTGACTACGATCGGAGAGACGAAGCCGGTCCCAAGTCCGAGGACGGCAATTAGCTTGATAGCCTGGTTGGGACCAGCGCCGGCATCGCCGCCTTTGACGACGACGTAGATTATCGCGTCGCCGCCGGGGTTACCGATCGGGATCGAGAAGTTGCCTGCGGTGTCGGAAGTTCCAAAGCCGATCGGGCTCGACGCGTAGGCTCCGCCGGCACGGATCGTAATGGCGGCGCCAGCGATTGTGCGTCCGTGGCCCTGGACGACGCCGGATACGATAGAGGCGAGCGGAGACGAAGCAGCGTCGGCGCGGCGGTCGCGAGTCGCGATCGCAGGTGCGGCGAGAAGGAACGCAAGGAGAATCGCCAGGAGCCGGCGCTGCAGGGCGCGATTCTCTATCGGCATAACAAGCATGATATAAACGTCTATAAGGATTACTGTTGATGTCATTGATTGTCAAAGGATAGCTGTACCATGACGGGTTCCGCGCGAAGCGAGCGAAATGTGTGAGACTTAAGGCTCGGTCGTATAAGGTCACGTTATAGCGAGGAGTGAATCCGCCGGGACGCCATCGATGAGACTTTCCGTACTCGACCAATCGCCGGTGCCGGCGGGCTTCACGGCCGCCGATGCGCTGCGCAACACGATAGACCTGGCCCGCGTGACCGACCGTCTTGGTTACGAGCGCTACTGGATCGCGGAGCATCATGCGATCGAATCGCTGGCGAGCCCGGCGCCGGAGATTCTGCTGGCGCGGATTGGATGCGAGACGAGCGGCATCCGGATTGGCTCGGGCGCGGTGCTGCTTCCGCATTACAG
>VFSW01000379.1_pt1 | contig 64214 bp, 60 predicted proteins | sample 5358111 | NCBI WGS metagenome assembly VFSW01 (sample SAMN11554181, study PRJNA540505) | mine drainage metagenome | isolation source: sediment from site ElyBrook_90M | place: USA: Ely Copper Mine, Vershire, VT | collected 2017
GTGGGCGAGTTTACCGCAGCCTGCCTGTTGCTGGCGGTTGCTGCCAATCCAGATTTTCCGGCCCCAGCAGGTTCCTCTCGACAATCGAGGTGAGCACTAGCGAAGTGGAGGTCATGCCGTAAGGGGTAAGGCGGTCGATTACGTCTTTAAGATGCTCGACCGAGACGGCGTTCACCTTGAGAATGAATGAGTCTTCTCCTGTGCCGCGATGGCACTCGACGACCTCTGGCATGGACTGTACGCGCTCAGTGAGTTTGACCAGCACATGGCCCACGACGCTCATGCGAATGAATGCCGTGATGGGCAGTCCGACACTCAAGGGACTGATATCGGCGCGGTAGGCGCGGATGATGCCTTCGTCCTCCATGCGGCGAACACGCTGGGCGGTGGCGGGCGTGGAGAGGCCAACACGCCGGCCAAGCTCCGCAAAGGAGATGCGGGCATCCTTCTGCAGTTCGGTCAACAGCTTCCATCCCAGGGCATCCAACAGCTTTTCTTTACCCGTTTCCGGCAATCAGAGCCTCCTGCTCGTTATGGCTTAACGTATGTAAAGTCTAAATGTCTCCAGGCTAACAAAACATCATGTATCGCATGAAATAACAGCGAAATCGTATTGGAATCGCATGAGGTTTGGCCTATGCTCTGGTTGTGAATTCCTGTTGGCCGGGTGAAGAGCCTTTTGGCGTATTCGTTCAGGCTTTCTAAGCGGATTCAAACCCTAAAACCGGAGCCGATCAGATGACAACGAAGAAACGCACTTGGGCAGAGCCATTCAAGATCAAGGTCATTGAACCAGTCAGGATTCCCAGTCAGGCAGAGCGGGAACAGGCAATTCGTGAAGCCGGCTACAACACTTTTCTGTTACGCTCCGACGACGTCTATATTGATCTGCTGACCGACTCTGGCACCTCGGCCATGAGCGACCGGCAATGGGCCGCCATGATGATGGGAGACGAGGCCTACGCCGGGAGCAGGAGCTTTTACCGCCTGGAGAGCGCGGTCCAGGAGTGGTATGGATACAAGTATGTTGTGCCCACCCACCAGGGACGCGGCGCAGAAAATCTGCTCTCCAAGAGCCTTATTAAACCAGGCGACATTGTACCCGGCAATATGTACTTCACCACGACACGGCTCCATCAGGAGCTGGCGGGCGGCACCTTTGTGGATGTGATCATCCCCGAGGCGCACGACCCGAAGAGCCTGCATCCCTTCAAGGGCGATGTGGACCTGGCCAAGCTGGAAGAGGTGATCAAGACCTATGGCGCAGAACGCATTCCGTATATCAGCATTGCGGCGACGGTGAACCTGGCCGGCGGGCAGCCGATTTCACTGGCGAACGTAAAGGCGGTGGAGGAGCTGGCCCACAAGCACGGTATTCGGGTGATACTGGACGCGGCGCGCGTGGTTGAAAACGCATATTTCATCCAGAAAAGGGAAGCGGGACGCCAGGAACAGTCCATTGCCTCCATTGTGAAGGAGATGTGTTCGCATACCGACGGCTGCACCATGAGCGCCAAGAAGGATCCGCTGGTCAATATCGGCGGATTTCTGGCCGTGAACGATCGCATAATCTATGAGGACGCGGCGAATCTGGCGGTGATTTACGAGGGGCTGCACACTTACGGAGGCATGGCCGGACGCGATATGGAAGCGCTGGCCACCGGGATTGAAGAGTCGCTGCATGAGGACCACATTCGCGCCAGGGTGGGGCAGGTCTTGTACCTAGGGCAGAAACTGATCGATGCTGGGGTGCCGGTTGTGCAGCCGATTGGTGGACACGGCGTCTTTCTGGACGCAAAGGCGTTTCTGCCACATCTGCCACAGGAGCAGTACCCGGCGCAGTCTCTGGCGGCGGCGCTCTATCTGGATTCCGGCGTCCGCTCCATGGAGCGGGGCATTGTGTCGGCGGGCAGAAACAAGGAGACCGGGGAAGACAACAAGCCGAAGCTGGAGCTGGTGCGGCTCACCATTCCGCGCCGGGTCTATACGCAGGCCCATATGGACGTGGTGGCCGAGTCGGTTGAGGAGGTCTTTACGCAGAGGGATAACATTTGCGGACTGCGCATGACCCACGAGCCCAAATATCTACGCTTCTTCCAGGCGCGATTTGAGCCGCTTGCATAGTGGGTATACGATTTATTTTCTGAGACCTGCGCGGCATTTGTTCAACCGATGGCGCGCAGGTGGAACCACTGTTTGATGGGCAGCGAGACAGGAAGAGCGGCTATAAGGGATTTGCATGCGTTTTGTTGTGTAATTGTCTAAGGCAAAAAAGGCAGGAGATTGCAGTAGGTACACAGATCTGGAGCCTCAGCGTCTCAATGTCCGATAACGGATATTCTGTACAGTAAAGTGTGATAATAAAAACACTACAATATTTCCATGCCAATACCCTCTCGAAAAGCGCTTGTCCTCAGTCATGTACCCTTTGAAGACCTTGGAACGCTGGAAGCGCCCTTGCTGGTGCGCGGGTTCGAAATCGAGACGGTTGATGTGCCGACGGCGCGCTTTCCTCTTACGCAGGCGCAATCCTGTGACCTGCTGGTGGTGATGGGCGGACCTATCGGGGTCTACGACCGGCAGGATTATCCGTTTCTGGATGACGAGGTTGCCTGCATCTCCGAGCGGCTGACGTCACACAAGCCAACCCTGGGCATTTGTCTGGGGGCACAACTGATGGCAGCGGCGCTGGGTGCGCGGGTCTTCTCAGGGCATAGTGGCGCGGAAATTGGCTGGGCTCCGCTGCAAGCCGCGCCTGGCAGCACTCTGCCGCAGTGGTTTGCCCCGCTGCTTGCGCCTGGGCTCTCAGTCTTCCACTGGCATGGGGACACCTTCGATCTTCCAGCAGGCGCAACACATCTGGTGAAGACAGAAAACTATCTTCATCAGGCATTTGCAATAGAAAAGTTTGCGCTGGGGTTGCAGTTTCATCCCGAAGTTACCGCCGCGGGACTGGAACGCTGGTATGTGGGCCACGTCTGCGAATTGCATCATGCCGGAATTAACATTCCTACACTGCGCTCAGCGGCCCAGGAGCATGGCCCTACACTTGAGCAGGCGGCGGCGCACTTCTGGAATCTCTGGCTGGATTACATTTTGTAACGGCCCAGATCTTCGTCGTTGAGCCCCTCAAGCCAGCCGCGCAACTGCTCTGCGGTGGGGCCTTCCGGCGGTCCGGAAGTGTTGAGCTTGGCGGTTTGCATCACCTGCTCAGAGACGTAGATGGGGCAATCCGAGCGCAGGGCCAGGGCGATGGCGTCGGAAGGCCGAGCGTCAATGATCACCGGCTCGCTGCCTTGCATAAGGCATAGAATAGCATGAAATGTATCATCTTTAAGTTCTGTAATGACTACACGTTCCAGTCGAGAGTTCAAGTGTCGTATTAAGTTAAGAGCTAGATCGTGAGTCATGGGGCGCGGGGCTGCCATTTTCTCGATCTCAATGGCAATGGCGTTTGCTTCGAAGCTGCCCACCCAGATCGGCATGACCATCTCTGAAGCAACATCTTTGAGAACAACGATCGGCATATTGGTGCCCGGGTCCATTACCAGGCCGCGTATCCTCACCTCGATATCCATGGCTTCCCTTTCCAGCGCACGCTCTTATCTTAGACTGCTTCTCCCACCAAGCTGTTGGGATGCGTGGCGGTAATCTTCACGTGCCGGTAAGTGCCCGGCGCTGGGGCAATAGACTGCGCGCAGGTAAAGTTGACCGGCTTGTTTTGGCTGCTGCGACCTATAACTTGCCCCCTAGCCTCATTCTGCCCCTCGACCATTACTTCGATGATCTGCCCTATGTGCTTGGCATAATTAACCATTTGAATCTCTCGCTGGCGGTCAAGCAACACTTGAAGCCGGGCAGCTTTTTCCGTTTCAGAGATGGAATCGATCATGGTAAGAGCCGGGGTATTGGGCCGGGTCGAGTACTTGAAACCGAAGACGCAATCGTACTCGACCTGGGCAAGAAGGTCCATGGTCTGGATGAAGTCGTCTGCAGTTTCGGCAGGAAAACCGACAATGATGTCGGTTGAAAGCGCGATGGGGCGGTGCGCGGCTTTGATCCAGGCGATGCGCTCAAGGTACCAGTCGGCGGTGTACTCCCGTGCCATGAGTTTGAGTATCCGCGAAGAACCCGACTGCACCGGCAAGTGGACGTGGTCGCAGAGTGTGGGCACGGCGTCAATGGCATCGACGATGTCGCGGGTAAAGTCGCGGGGATGGCTGGTGGTGAAGCGCACCCGGCGAATGCCGGTTACCTGGCCTACTGCCGCAAGCAACTCCGCAAAGCTGCGCTTCCCTTCCGGGTCGCGATAGCTGTTTACGTTCTGGCCCAGGAGTTGAATCTCAGTAAAGCCCTGGTCGGAGATGCGCCTCGCCTCCTCCAGTACGGAGGTCGAAGTGCGACTGCGCTCCTTGCCACGAGTGTAAGGCACCACGCAGTAGGAACAGAATTTGTCGCAGCCCTCGATGATGGTGATGTAAGCACGAGAGGGATTCGTGCGGGCTGTGAACTCGGTTTCAAAGGTCTCGTCGGTCTGGCGGTCGTCGAGGCCGGTGATGCGGGTCTCGCCCGCCTCCAGCCGGACCAGCATCTCAGGCAGCTTGCGGTAAGAGGCCGAGCCAGAGACCAGTGAGACATACGGCGCCCGCTCAAAAATCTTTTCGCCCTCTTGCTGAGCCACACAGCCGAGCACGGCAAAGCGCTTGCCCTCGCGATGCTGGCGTTTGTATTCGTCGAGGCGGTGAAAGACCTTTTGCTCGGCTTTGTCACGGATGGAGCAGGTGTTATAGAGGATCAGGCCAGCGTCTTCTTCCGACTCGACCTGTGTATATCCCTGCTGCCGGAGTGTGCCAATTACCTTTTCGGAGTCATGGGCATTCATCTGGCATCCGAAGGTCTCTAAATAGAAGGTTTTTTCGGCCGCCATAATAATCTCAGTATACCGTGATTAGAGATGCTCCGGTTCCCTGCCCGTATTGGCCGAGGTTTAGCGCAGCCCGGTATGCAGGTAGGCCAAGAGCGCGGACATCTGCTCCTGGGTAAAACGACCGACAAAGGCGGGCATCATTCCCTTCCCACCCAACACGACGCGCTCGACTTGAAGATCAGTGGCGGGAGCGCCGCTGGGCAGAGTGCTGCGATTAAAGACGCCATGCAGGTCTGGTGGGACTTTTCTAAGCGCTAGGTCGTTGTCCTGATGGCAGTGGGCGCAACGCACCAGGTAGAGGTGCTTGCCGGCGGCCTGCTGTGCGGTGAGCGATGGCACACGATGGCAGCCGGCCAAACCGACGGCAAGCCCAGCGCACAGAAGCGCGAAGCCACTCGCTCGACGATGCAATCTATCCATTTGTAACCTATGCCTTCTGAGCAAGCTTTGCCCTCACATAATTCCAGGTGATGATTTACGGAAGCTCTGCGCAGGTGCCTGATTTCTCAGCGACGAAGCAGACATGGCCGAGTTCCAGATATTTTGGTCAAGAATCGCTCGAAAGAAGTGCCTGCCTGTTCGCCTGATTGGTCTCTGGAGGCCGTTTTCCGGCCTCCAGAGAGACTACGCCCCTTGCGGTGCCAGCCCGGTTGCGGTGTTGGTATAGATTGACCAGTGCGAAGGACGCGCACAGCCACTGGTGGTTTTTCCTAGTCTGATGCATCTCAGGATCGCGCTCCTTGCTTGCGTTCTTCGTTGAACTGGGTGCGTTGATCAGCGTCGCATCCACGATGGTTCCGGTGCTCATGCGAATGCCCTTGCTTTCTAGATAGCGATTGACCGTCATCAACATTTCGCCGCCGAGATCGTGCTGCTCAAGCAAGTGACGGAAGCGAAGGATCGTCATCTCGTCCGCAGCCACACGCAGATCGACACCGGCAAAGCGGCGCAGCACAGGCGACTCATGGAAGGCTTCTTCCATGCCCGGATCCGACGGGTTGAACCACTGCTGCAAAAAGTATGTGCGCAGCATAATCGCCAAACCCACTGGCTGCCGGCCATTGCCGTCTTGGGGTAAAAAGGCTCCGCCAGCGCCAGCAACTCAGACCACGGAACCGCTTGGTTCATCTGGTCAAGAAAAAGCTTCCACTTGCTCTTGCGGCCATGCTTCTCAAAACTCGACTGGGATGCCAGCGTCTGCTGAAAACGCGCCATTCACTTCATACTTATAGTTTATTCAAAGATGACGCGGGTTGCAGACCTGCGCAGAAGTTCCCTGATTCGCGAAACATTTTCCAGAACTCGACGAAGCCTTTGAGCCGCACCAGCTGAAAGTAGTCGTTGGCCAGCAGATAGAAGACTGTGGACGCGGCCCACACCACATGCAGTGCGCCACCGCCAAGCTGGTCGCTGAAGGGCAAGGGCGCCGCGGAAAACACCATGGCCAGCACAATGAGAGCCATCTTGACGATGCCCATCACCATGTTGATCTCCACCAGCTTGCCGGTGAATGTCTTGCCTAGCCGGAGGCTCCGGAGCAGGGCTGAGAGCACAGAGCGCTCTTCAAGCAGCATCAGCAGCGGCGCAACCGAAAGCGCCCAACTTACCAGCGCCCACAGCGTAAAGAAGCTCAGCGAAAGAAAGATCGCCCAGATGGAGTAGCCCACCAGATCCGGGTCGCCGCTGGCCGTAATATGCGTGGCGGCGGCCCACTGCATGGAGCGGAACCAGCCCCAGCCGACCGCGGCCAGCAGAACCAACCACGCGGCCTGCAAGGCTATCATCTTCACGGGGCGAAAGCGCAGACGCCGCTCCATGCGCTTGAGTACAAGGTTGCGGCCCACTCCGCTGACCACCACCCAGGCCAGCGCTGCCACCGGCACAAGCCAGCGCAGCACGGCCGCCACATGTGGCTGGTAGAGCGCCCACGCATCGTTCAGCTTCACCACCGCGATCCACGGGTTTTGCGCATCGACGGCGGAGAGCCCGGCGGAGTCCGGCGTAAGCACGGCGAGAATCCGCTGCGATTGCACCCAGCAGACCATGAGCAGCGGCACGCCAAAGACCCAGCGCCAAGCCACTTCAATGGCCATAAGCGAGGGCCGCTTGAAGACCCAGCCCATGTGGCCAACCAGCGATTGAGTTCCGCGCAGCGGTGCGGCCATGCTACTTCACCACCAGGTTCACCAGCTTGCCCGGCACCACAATCACCTTGGCCACCGTCTTTCCTGCCGTCCGCGACTGCACCTTTTCATCGGCCAGCGCCGCGGCCTCAATGGCTTTGGGCGCAGCGTCGATGGCCACCCTCACCACCGTGACCAGCTTGCCGTTGATCTGCACTGGAATCTCCAGCTCGTCTTCCCTGGCCAGTTCGGGGTCGCTCACCGGCCATACAGCGCGCAAGATCGGTTCCGTCTCGCCTAGTTGCTCCCATAACTCCGCGGCAAGATGCGGCGCAAAGGGGGCCAGCAGCAGCACCAGCGAGCGCAGCAGCTCATGCACCACCGGTGCGGGAATCTCTCCGGCAGCCAGTTGAGCGTCGGCCGCCTGCATGGTATTCACCAGCTCCATAATGGCCGCAACGCAGGTGTTGAAGTGCCAGCGGCCTTCAAAGTCCAGCGTGATTTTGGCGATGGTCTGGTGCAGCTTGCGCAGTTGCTTTAGCGCTTCTCCAGTGGGCGCTTCCATCTGCTGACCGCGAGCTGCGCGCGCCACCGGCGCATACTTTGTCACTAGCCGCCACACGCGGGCCAAAAAGCGGCTCACACCGGCGACGCCATCCTCCTGCCAGTCCAGGTCGCGATCCGGCGGTGCGGCAAATAGCGAGTACATGCGCGCGGCGTCCGCGCCATAACGGCCCACCATCTCGTCTGGCGATACCGCATTGCCTTTAGATTTGGACATCTTAGCGCCATCTTTGATGACCATGCCTTGCGTAAACAGCCGCCTCGCAGGCTCGTCATTGTCGATCAGGCCCAGGTCGCGCATCACCTTGGTCCAAAAGCGCGAGTAGATCAGATGCAGAATTGCGTGCTCCACGCCGCCAATGTACTGGTCGATAGGGAACCAGTACCGGGCCACTGCGGAGTCAAAGGGAACCTTGTTGTTGTTCGCGTCCGTATAGCGGTAGAAGTACCAGCTCGAATCGACAAAGGTGTCCATGGTGTCGGTTTCGCGCTTGGCCGGACCGCCGCACTTGGGACAGGCGACGTTGACGAAATCCGGCACGCGACTCAGCGGCGAACCGCCCTGCTGCGTAATCTCAATCCGCTCTGGCAGCATCACTGGCAACTGCTCGTCCGGCACCTGCACCAGCCCGTCCCGCTCGCAGTGAATCATGGGGATCGGCGTGCCCCAGTAGCGCTGGCGGCTCACCCCCCAGTCCTTCAGCCGGAAGGTGACCTTGGGCTCGCCAAATGTGCCGCGCACGGCAATCTCCTGCAGTCGCTTCTGCGCAGCTTCGCAACTCAAGCCGTCGTACTCGCCGGAGTTCACCAGCACGCCCTCTTCCGAGCAGAACGGAAGCTCGACGCCTTCACTCTTTAGAACAGGCTTAATCACCTGTACGATATCCAGGCCGTACTTCGTCGCGAACTCAAAGTCGCGCTCGTCATGCGCCGGAACGCTCATGATGGCGCCCGTGCCGTAGTCGGCCAGTATATAGTTGGCTACCCATATCGGCACGCGTTGGCCGTTGTAAGGATTCACCGCAAAGTGTCCGGTGGAGACGCCGTGCTTCTCAATCGCGCCCAAGTCGCCGGCCTCGCGGGCCTTTTTCTGCTGCTCGATCAGCTCGTCAACCTGCGTCTTGAGCTTCGGGTCGGCGGCAGTAAACCTGGTCACCAGCTCGTGCTGCGGGGCCAGTTGCACGCTGGTCGCGCCAAAAATGGTATCCACGCGCGTGGTAAAGACGCGAATGCGTGTCTTTTCTGTTCCCTGTTCTTCCAGGAAGAAGTCTACCTCTGTGCCTTCGCTGCGGCCAATCCAGTTGCGCTGCATGGTGCGCACTTTTTCCGGCCAGCCATCCAGCTTCTCCAGGCCGTCGAGCAGCTCTTGTGCATAAGCCGTGATGCGGAAGAACCACTGCACCAGGTCGCGCTGCTCCACAAGGGTGGTCTCGTGCCGCCAGCAGCAGCCGTCCACTACCTGCTCGTTAGCCAGCACCGTGGCGCACTCCGGACACCAGTTCACCTTGCTTTTCTTGCGGTAAACCAGCCCTTTCTCATACATGCGCAGAAAGAACCACTGGTTCCAGCGGTAGTACTCCGGCAGGCAGGTGGTCACTTCCGTCGCCCAATCGTAGCCCAAGCCCAGGCGCAGCATTTGGCGCTTCATGGCGGCGATGTTGGATTGCGTCCACTCCCGCGGCGGGGTGTGGTTCTTGAGCGCGGCGTTCTCCGCCGGTAAGCCGAATGCGTCCCACCCCATGGGGTGCAGCACGTTGTAGCCCCGCATCCACATGTGCCGGGCCAGCGCGTCGCCAATGGAGTAGTTGCGCACATGGCCCATGTGCAACTGGCCGCTGGGATAAGGCAGCATCTCCAGCACGTAATACTTGGGTTTGCCGCAGGACGCGGGTTCGGCCGCATACAGGGCTGGGTTCGCAGCCCACTGCTGCTGCCACTTGGGTTCAATTGCCGCCGGGTCGTAACGCAGTTCGATGTCTTCCACCATAACCTTTTAAGTGTAAACGGAGAAGCGCAATCGCTTTCGTTACCTAGCCAGCAAGCAACCGGGTTGCAACGCCCTGGCCTGCTCAATGCGCTGCCGCCGCTTGGGCGTGTGCAAGGCCTCCCACAGGTCGGTCCGGCGCTGTATATTCAACCAGAACTCCGGCGAATTGCCAAAAACGCGGGCCAGCATTAAGGCAGTGTCGGCAGTAACGGCGCGGCGATCATTGCACAACTCATTAACCAGCTTGCGCTCGACTCCCATCGCAGCAGGCAATGCACTTGTGTCAGATTCATGGGAGTCAGAAACTCCTCCACCAGCATCTCGCCTACACCTACGGGCTTCCGTTCTGGCTCAGCATGGTCATCTCTCCCAACAGCAAAGATTACTCCACCAAACCCTTCAGCACGCGCACATTGCGCTCTTCGTCGCCGGGCTCTTCCACCGGCGTTTCGGCAATAAATGCGGCGTGGGCAAAGCGCTCGTCGTTCAGCAGGCGGCGGAAGGGCTCAAGCCCCATGGTTCCCTCGCCGATGTTCTCGTGCCGGTCCAGTTTGGAACCGCGCTCGGCCTTGGCATCGTTCATGTGCCAGACGCGCACCGCATCCAGTCCTACGGTTGCCGCGGCCTGGGCCACGGTCTGCTCATAGCCCTCGGGGCTCACCAGGTCGTATCCGGCTACCCAGGTATGGCAGGTGTCCAGGCAAACGCCCACCGGGGCCGAGGGCTTGAGCCGGGCCACAAGCTCGGCCACCTGCTCAAAACTTCCGCCCAAGGAGAACTCCGCCCCAGCTGTGTTTTCAATGAGGATATGAAACGGCGTGCCCTGCCAGGGCAGCCCCTCAATGGCGCGTGAGATCGACTCCGCGGCCAGCTTCAGCCCCTCGTCACGCGTCAATCCCTTCCACGAGCCGGGATGCAGCACCAAGTACTCGGCCCCATAGGCCAACGCCCGCTCAATCTCGCCGCGAAAAGCCGTGACGCTCTTCTCCCGCACCTCGTCGGTCTGACTGCACACATTCACCAGATAGCTGGTGTGGATCACCAGCGGCCCCACGTCCAGGGCCGCGCGCAGCTCGCGCATCCGCTCGGCCTGTTTGGGGTCCACCTTGGGCGCGCGCCACATGCGCGGGCTGGAGGAGAAAATCTGAAAGGTGTTGGCGCCAATCTCCCGCGCCCGCTCCACAGCGTTGGATGCGCCGCCGGTTGTGCCCAGATGAATGCCGATCCGCTTTGTCATGGGGATAGTGTAACTGGCAGTTCCCGCACCCTAGCGACAAAAACGAAAGCATCTCTAATCGTCGTCGTCCCTGACGGCCTTCTTGTGGTGCGCGGTTAGCATCGCCGGCGCCGGCTTGTTGCCCATGGCGTCCTTCCACAAAATTACGTTTAGCTTTTGCGCGGGTGCGCGGTCGGCGTGGCGAAAGTCCATTTTCATGCTTTCTTTCGCGCCAACAGCGTTCGGTTTGTTGGCCGTATAAATCAGTCCGTTATCGCGGTTGGAGTAGTCCGCCGCAAAGGCCGGATGATCGCCGGAACCGGTGAAGAGGCTCGAAATCAGCGAGCTGAATGCGTCGTTGTTGTTCATCGGAGGCAGCCCAAGCAGCGACTCCATGGTGCGGACCACGCTGACGGTAGAGTAGAAGCGGCTGTCCACAAAAGGTCCATGCGGGGAGTACTTGCTTATCACCAGGGCCAGGCTGCGGTGCGCATCTACATGGTCGCCGCCGTCCTGCGCGTCGTCTTCAAGAATGAAGAAGGCTGTCGAGTCCCAGAAAGGCGAGTGGGAGATGGCATCGACGGCGCGGCCCACCGCCAGATCGTTGTCTGCCACGGAGGCGCTGGGCTTGGGGCTGCCGGGGCGTGTGCCGGCGGGGTGGTGGTTGGGCAGACGCAGCATCACAAACTCCGGCATGTTGTCTTTGCCGCGTTCCTTCTCCGCGACCCAGACCTTGAGGTGGCGCAGAAAAATATCCACACGAATCTGGTCGGGAACCATCAGGTTGAAGTCCGGCGTCTCGGGGGCAAAGTGGCCCACCAGCTCCGGCTTGGTGGCGATATTGGCGGCAAGCAGCGGAATCGGCCACGGCCACTTATTGATGCCACCGCCCCACTCCGCCGGCAGCTCTTCGCCGGGAGCAATGGCTTTACGCGCGCAGTTGTGCCCCGGCAGCATGGGACCCAGCCTCGGATTGATGTGCAGATGCGCGGCCTGCGGATCATTGCAGAAGGTGCTGGCGATGTATTCGCCAAAGTGGTAATAAGTCTTGCCATGCGCCGCCAGGTTGCCCCATAAGTAGCCGCTGGCCGGCTCGTTCACGTCGGGAATTTTCTGCAGCAGTGGATAGCCATCTGCCACCACTCCCTCGTAGTCATAGGTTCGCTCGCCACCGCGATAACTCTGCTGCCAGGTCTTTTCCAGGTAGTCGGTACCGATGGCCGCGTTGGACCAGACGTGTCCGTCGCCCGAAACCTCGCCCGAGTCGAAGAAGTTATCCAGCACGCCAAATTGCAGCGCCAGCTTGTGCAGGTTGGGCGTAATGGCTGCGCCATACATGGTGAGGCTGGGGTCGCCATTGCCCACCGGCTTGCCGTCCTGCTGCAAGTCGCCAAAGATTTGGTCGTAGGTGCGGTTCTCCTTGATGATGTAAATTACATGCCGGATCGGGTTCCGAGCACCGTCGGCAAAGGGAATCTTTTCCGCGGCGGCCTTCATACGGTTGGACTCCAGCACCACCTGGGTCCATTGCGGCAGATTCTTCTCAATCGTTTCCGCATCAAGCGAGGCCAGCGAACCGTAGAGCAGCGTCGCAATATAAGTGGTGGGCAGAACGATGTGATTTGCCCGCGTGGCCTCCGTCTCAGGCTGAGGTCTGTTGTTGGGTCCGGTTCCCTTACCTTTTGCGGTGGCCACGTAAAGCTTTCCGCCGACGGGCGATGGAATGAATGCCATCGACATCGGCATCCACTCCGTGGGAACAAAGCCGATGGGCTCAACCATCCCCTGCTTCGCCGCCTTGACGGTCAGCTTCCTAGGGTCGATCACCGCAACGGCATCGCTGATGGCATTGGCCACATACAAGCGGCTGCCGTCGGCGTTCACGGCCAGCGCCTCCGGCTCTGCGCCAAAGTAACTCTGCGCGGGCAGCCGGGTATCAAAGTAGCCCTTCACCGAAAATTGGTCCGCCCTCACATGCACGGCCGCAACTGCATCGCGATTGGCCAGCGCCACGTAGAGGGTGCGCCCATCGGGCGAGAGTTGCAGCGCGCAAGGATGCGTCCCCGGAGCCACCGGACTGGAGGGCTTGAGCAGCGCAAGCTTGCGGCCCACTGTGTTCTTCGCCAGGTCCAGCTCCACAATCTCTGAGGCGTTCCACAGCGCCACAAAGGCCCGTGTGCCGTCCTTGGTAACTGCCAGCGCAATGGGATACGTCGAAGGCACGGCATCACTCTCCGAGAGGTCGAAGCGATGCTCCACCTTGCCGCTTGCAGCGTCGATCAGCAGCGCGTCGTCAGAGAGGTTGTCGGCCACCAGCAGCTTTTCCGCGCCCGCGTTTCCCACCACCGCAATGGCGGCCGGATACGGCACTCCCTTGTCGCCATCCACTTCGCCAATCAGCTTGGTCTTGCGGCCAGGAGCGAGCTGCTGCAGAGGCAGAGGAATCATCCGGTCCGGCGCGATCTTCCCCGCCTTGAAGCTGTAGACCACTAGACCGTTGCCGGTCGCGTTTTTGCCCTTGCCAAGCGGATCGGTCAGCGAACCCATGCTGGCATACACATGGCTGCCGTCGCGGCTGAAGGCCAGGCCTGAGTAGAGGGTCTGCTTGGCGAACTGCGCCAGCGTGCGGCTGTCCGGGAAGTCCGTCACTTGGCCGGTCTGCGTATCCAGCACCGCCAGCGACTGCTCGTACTTTGACTCGTAGGTGCCAAAGCCGGCATTTACTGTGACCACGTAGCGCCCATCCGGAGAGACGGCCATGGACATCGGCAGGCTGTTCAACCGCTGCGGATGTCCCGGAATCACGCCAATCAACTCTTTGCTGGTGGGCAAATCCACCGTTTGCGCCGCCAGGGCGCCCGCGCCAAATACAAAAAACGCACCCACAACTGAAATAAAAACCTTCGCATCCATGGCAAAACCTTAGCAAAACAGGCGTGTATTGTGCATGACAAAGGCGTTTATTCGTGGGGAAGATACGGCCCCGCCGCGCATTCGTTACCAGCGAACAGCCATCCGTAATCATGCGCGATGGGCCTAAAATCCTTAGAATCTTCTCATGAATTATCCCCTCAATTCGCTCACGCACCTTCTTTCTAATGTGATTCTGCCTAACTTGAAGGCTGTTCAAACCAGTCAGGCAGAGCAGATTGCAGCCAACGACCGGCTGGAGAACGCCATTGAGGAGCTGCGTCTGCACCTTGACTCGCAGTTTGCCCACCTCGCGGCGCAACTCACAGCCTGCCGCGCAGAGGTGGCCGCTACACAGGAGGCGCTAAAGGCTGTGTATGAGCGCACAGGTTCAGTCGTCCCGGGCCGCCCAGCGCTCATCCATTGAGATATGGCTGATTTGTGGGTTAAAAGAAGATTGATCCATTCCGTTGTGCGGCAGCGCTAAACGCCTGCAATAATTGAGCTATGCGTACGCTATTCACTGCAAAAGCCTTGTGGAACGGAAATCAGCTTCTTGAGAATCCCGTAATAGCCATCGAGGACGGGCGGGTTGCTTCCATATCGACGCGGGAAGCTGCGGAGTTGCCCGCCGGAGCGCAGGTTTTCAACTTCCCCGGCGCCACGCTGGCTCCGTCCTTTCTGGACGTGCATACTCACGGCGCCGTCGGGCACGACCTGATGGAAGGTACGCCAGAGGCGGTCAAGGCAATCAGCCGCCATCTGGCCGTGCATGGAACGGCCAACTATCTGGCCACCACGGTTACTGCCCCGTTGGACGACACCCTGCGCACACTCTCGGGACTGGCAAAACAGATGGCGCAGCCGCCCGCGGAAGACATGGCCCAAATTCTAGGCGTCCATCTGGAAGGCCCGTTTCTCGCACATCCGAAGCGCGGCGCGCATCCGCCTGAATACCTGCTTGTGCCAGATATTGCCGTTTTTGACCGTCTCTTTGAGGCCGCCGAGGGTCATGTGCGCCTGATGACGATAGCGCCCGAACTGCCGGGAGCGGCTGAGTTGACCGCCCACGCCACGGCGCGCGGTGTCCGCATCTCCGTGGGCCACTCCAACGCTACCGCCGCCGAAACCCGCACCGCGATTGCCGCCGGAGCCGCCAGCGCAACGCACACCTTCAACGCCATGCGCGCGCTTGACCACCGCGAACCGGGCATACTGGGCACCGTGCTGACCAGCGACTCGCTCTTTGCCGAACTGATTTGCGACGGCATCCACACCGCTCCAGAGCTGGCAAAGCTGTGGTGGAAGGCCAAGGGACTGCAACGCGCCATTCTGATTACCGATGCGATGAGCGCCGCCGGAATGCCCGATGGAGAGTATCGTCTGGGCACCTACGCCGTCCAGGTGGCGAACGGCAGGGCGACCATCGGCGACGTGCTGGCTGGCAGCGTGCTTACGCTGGACCGCGCACTGACTAATTTCATCGCATTCACAGGTACGCCGCTAGAGCAGGCTCTGCGACTGGTAACCGTCAATCCGGCCGCGATGACCGGCCTTGGCGAGAAAGCAGGTTCCGTCGGCGTGGGCCGGGCCGCCAACCTGGTGGTCGTGGATGAAGCAGGCAAACTGGCGACTTCCATCGTGAATGGAAGACTTGTAGCAGCCTGATCGTGAACGCCACAAGTCTCCACGGCATCCCATAACCCCAAGCTCAAAATCGATCACACGATTCTGGCTTGTAAAGGATGTACTGATGACAAGATGTAAAGCATGTACTGATACTGAACAGATAAAACTGTGGATGAATGGGGCAAACGGGATTCAGGGCGTTCATGACAGGGCCGCGTACCAAATCTGGAATCGAAGCCGAAGTCTTGTAAGGCTCATCCCTTCAACTCAGGATGTTCTGAGATGCTCAGAATATTCCCGTCGGGATCTTTGAACCAGGCGACCTTCGCGCCGGTAGGTGAAGTCCAGATACCCAATTCATCCTGGTTCATTCCCTCATAGCGCTCAAAATGGACTCCGGCCTGGCCCAGGTTCTTTACGACTGCTCCGATCTCCGGGACTTGCCAACCCAATACCGTTCCATGCGCTGGCGCAATCTCTTTGGCCATGCCGAGTCGAAGCATGATGCCATTGGCGTCAAAGACCAACGCGAACGGCGGTTCTTCCATCACCAGCCGCAGGCCAAGCGTGTCGCGATAGAAAGCTTTTGCGCGGGAAACGTCAACGATGGAGACGAATCCGATGATATTGAAGTTGCCGAGTCCGGTTGGTTGTGTCATGCGATTACGATAAGTCTCTTTATTGATTGTCGCAAGAGTGTTGTTACGTCATAATCACTACCGTCCGGTTAGATGCCAAATCAGGGCAAACGCATCATGATCTTCCCTCAACTAGGAGTTGCCAGAGGAAGGCATCATTCCACGCGGCCTTGAGGCGCTTTCGTTTGATTCCGCGTGTGGAAGATTTGTACTGTTTGAGCAGATTGAGAGCGATTCGGTTGAGGATGGAGAAGTTCTGGGCGGCGTGTCCGGCGCGTTTGCGGCTAGCATCCTCGCCAAAGGCCACATCCAGCACCCAGTGCAGTTTGTTTTCGATTCCCAGTGCTGGCGAATCGACGTGTTGAGCCGCGCCGCATCGGGCTGGAGGCTGGAGATGTAATAGCGGGTCTCTTGTTCCTGCTTGCCTGTAGCCTTGTGATGGCGCGTGGCCTGGCCTGCCGCGTCCCAAACAGGCGTGCGCTGGACACGATCTGGAGCCAGGTGGCTCGCGTAGTGGATGTCAGCGACGCCGAGATTGCGCAGGCCATGCGCGCCTACTACCAGGACACACACAACCTGGCCGAGGGCGCTGGAGCTGCCGCACTGGCTGGAGCATTGAGAGAAAAGGAAAACCTGCAAGGCAAACGAATCGGCGTTGTACTGACAGGAGGCAATGTGGACTGGGAGACATATCTGGAAGCGCTTGCCAGAAATCTTTGAATCAACGAGGAGCGAATGACTGAGAGCCAAGTACACCTTACACCACTAGCCCATACTGCCCAGAATCGCTGCTTTGGATGCGGATCGGCCAATCCCACAGGACTGCATCTCGACTTTTTGCTTGCGGAGGATGGGACGGTGGTTTGCCTGGTTACCGTGCCGGATACTTTTGAGGGGCCGCCCGGTTACTTGCATGGCGGAATTATTGCCACCTTGCTGGACGAGACCATGAGCAAGGCCGTCCGAACGCACGGCTTTACGGCGATGACCCGTCAGATGGAGATCGACTACTTGCACCCGGTTCATTCGGGTGCGGAGATTCGTCTGGAGGGATACATGGTCCGCAGCGAGGGGCGCAAGCATTGGACCGAAGCGAAGATTGTGAACGCAGCCGGTAAGGAACTGGCGCGGGGCAAAGGGTTGTTTGTCGAAGTCCGCGCCAGATGATTGGGGTTTATGGGCGGCCAGAGACCGCCCAACTGGTTTAGTGAATCATGTTGATCGTGTCCTGAGTAACGGTGTCGAAGGTGGTTACCGCCTTTGAGTTGGCCTCGAAGGCGCGCTGCGCAATGATGAGGTTCGAGAACTCGGCTGAGATGTTGACATTGGAAGCCTCAAGCGAGCTACCTTCAAGCGTTCCGCGCCCTCCAGAACCAGCAATGCCCACCGAGGGGCTGCCCGATGCGGTGGTAGCCGCATAGTCAGAGGAACCAACGGCCATCAGGCCTTGCTCATTGCTGACTGTTGCGATTGCCAGTTGGCCAACATTCTGAGTTTGACCGTTTGAGTAGCTCACCGCAACGGTGCCATCGGAACCGATGGAGAAGTCCTTGTACTGACCGCTCGTGTATCCGTTCTGCGTGGTGGCCGAGGTTGTGGAAGCCGTCGAGGTTTGGCTGATATTGCTGGCGCCGCCGGCGCCGAAGAGATTCCAGTCCAGGTTGAGTGTGGCGGCTCCATCGGAGAGGCCAGCGAAGGAGATGCCGCTCACATCGGTAGCAGGACTCACCAGGTTGCCACTCGAATCGAAGACAAGAGAGCCGGTTGAAGCCGCCGAAGCTACCGGATCCTGGATCAGACTGCCTGAGGTTGTGATGTTGGAGCCGACGATGGAGAGTTGTCCTCCGGCCGTGGACGAGACTTGTACGCCAGTGATGCCCGCTGTCGACAAGGCATTTGTGAGGGCGGTAGCGTATTGGGCCAGCGTTTCTCCGGAGGTGATCGTCGGTGCGGAGGTGGTGGCGCTAGCGCCCGAGACCGTTTGTCCGGTGATGGTCAGATTCGTAGACGGATTCACTGTGGCCAGGATGCCACCGCTGGAACCGAAGTTGTAGCCAATGGTTGTAGCCGTCACATCCTGCTTCACATTGCCGGCCAGCGTAGAATTGGCTCCGACAATGGACAACTGACCGCCCGAGGATGAGACCGTAACGCCGGTAATACCCGCATTCCCCAGAGCGGTGTTGAGGGCGGCGGCATACTGAGCAACCGTCTCGCCGGAGGTAATTGTTGGTGGAGTGATGGTAGCGGTTGCGCCACTGGCTGTTTGTCCGGTAATGGTGAGGTTGGTCGTTGTGGGATCGACCGTGGCGTTTGCTCCGAAGTTGAAATTGGTTGTGGTTCCGGCCAGGTTCTGGCTGATGCTGCCTGAGGTAGTCACGTCTGCGCCGGTGATGGACAATTGGCCGGATGCGACGTTGGGCGTGACTGTCACGTTGGTAATGCCCGCGGCTGCCAAAGCGCTGGTAAGAGACGTAGCGTAGTCGGTCATCGACTCACCGGAGGTGATCGTTGGAGCCGTGATGGTGGCCGTGGCGCCAGAAGCTGTTTGCCCGGAAATAGTCAGATTGGTTGCAGGGTCAACCGTACCGCCCGTATTGAATGTGAAATTTTTCGCTGTTCCCGACAGAGCTCCGACAAGGGAGCCGCCGATGGCTGTCGCAGTTGGAGCCGTGATGGTAAGAACATTCCCCGTCACATTGGTCGATACGCCAGCGATGCCTAGCGCATCGATTTGAGCTTTTAATGCACCCACCGTTTCATTGCCCGCGACCGATACTGGGGTTCCGCCAATGGTGAGGCTGGTAGTGGGATCGACCGAGCCTCCACTGCCGAAGTTATAGCTGTAGGTCGTATCGCTTCCGGAAACGCTGGAAGAAGGCGTCAGGTTTGCTGTGTACGATGTCGCACTCGGCGCACTTGCCGCTGCGGTATCCGTTACCGTTGTCGCGGTGGGAGTGCCGGCAGTCACCGGGAGGGTTGTTGGAGCTGGCGTAGTCGCCGGAGCAGCCGTCAAATTGTCCGGCATGGTGATGTTATAAGACCAGGCATTGGTTCCAGTCTTGGTGTAAGTCACCGTCGCCTCATAACTGTTGCCGAGCGAATCGTAGACCTTCACCGGGCCCGTGGTGCTGGTGCCGATTGCATCGGCGGAGTCGAGGTTTTGCGTCATGCCGAAGGTGGTTGTGGCGGAAGGCTGCATCAACTGCCCGGTTGGAATTGTGATATCGCTCAAGGCACCGCCCGTATTAATTACGCCTTTTGTCGCGCCATAGCCCATCACCGGCAGGCCGTTCGATGTTTCCAGCGTTCCATTCGAGCCGAGCTGAAAAGAGCCGTTGCGGGTATAAAGCTGACTTCCGTCTTCATCCAGAACAAAGAATCCGGTGCCATTGATCGCGGCATTGGTGGATATCCCGGTTGAAGAGATGGAACCTCCGGAGAAATCCGTGCTGTTGGTGGCGACTTGCACGCCCGAGCCTACCTGGTTCACGTCTCCCGAGCCTGTGGTGCCGATCTGCTGGTAAAGCAGGTCGCTAAAGCTGGTCGTCTGCGATTTGTAACCAGTAGTATTCATGTTGGCCAGGTTGTTGGCGATCGTGTTCAGCGCCTTTGAGTCGGCGTTGAGGCCGGTAAGCGGAATGTAAAAACTTGCCATGACAAATCTCCACTATGTGTCGAATGAGGTTGGCGCAGGCCTTTCCGGCCGGCTGTTGAACGTGCGTGCTGGGCAATCCTTGGCCCAGCGCATGCCTACTGTACGTGCCGCCCACTCAGGGCTTCCGCTATGCTGTGCGCCGCCGGTTTGGCCTCAGGCACACTGAGATTGCCGGGAGCATAGTTGGCTCCCGTAGCGGCACTGGCGGACTGTGCCGTCGCACTTGAGGTTGTGGCAGTGGCGGCGTCAGAGGTAGGTCTAGTGGTCGAGCTACTACCGGCTGTAGCGCTTGAGGTACCCAGCGATGTGGACAGCGTTTGGTTGATGCTGATCAATTGCTGCAGGCTGTTCACGTTCACCAACTGGTTGATGTACTCGTTGGGATCGGTGGCCGCAGTCGGATCTTGATTTTTCATCTCGGTGACCAGCAAGGTCAGAAAGTCGTTGGCCGAGATGGTGGCCGAGTCGCTGCTTGAGGTGCTGGTTCCGCTGGTGCCACTGGTGTCATTGGCTGTAGCGGCCATTGGCGTCGAGTTTTTGCCGGCAAGACTCTGGCTCGCCGCCGCTTGATGATTCCAGATTCCCAATGCTGTTGCTGCCATTGTTGTCTCCTGCCTTCCTTCTGTACGGCTGTTTACTTCCCTGCCTTCCCCTTTGCGTCGCGAAGCGGGGGATCAGGCTACGACCGAAATGTGACCGCTCTCAGATCTTGCCGCGTAAACCGTGGCGGCCGAACCGCTGGTGTTTGATAGAACTGCTGGAGAAGCAGCCATCGATATTGTCGGCGCGCTTTCTCCGCTGCCGAATGAATTGCCCTGCGAACTACCCTGACCGCTGCCTTGATACATGCCCTGGCCCCCGCTCTGCTGCATGCCGCCTCCGGTCCAGCCCGTTTCAGGCGCCGCCATGGTAACCGTCTCCACCTGCGAGTGATGCTCCGCCAGATAGGCGTTCAGCCCTGCCAGATGGCCGCCCAGCGCCTGGGCCGCATCCGTAGTGCCAGGCACGAGCGCGGCATGGATGCTGCCTCCGCCGGCATCGGCCCGGACTCCTACCCAACCCAGAGTCGGATCCTGATATCCTGCTTCCGCCCGCTGTGCTCCAGCATGAATCCACGTGGACGAAGCCGGTAACATGCCGGAATCGAGCGTAGTAAAGGTGTCTTGCTGCGCCGCTGAGGTGACAGCACTCTTGCTTTCCCCGGCCACGTTGCCCACTGTCTGGTTTGCCCCATGCGCCCCAGCCGGGTCATGCGTGATGACAGCATTGGCGCCATCCTGGGCGGCCACACCGGAGTGCCCGGAAACCAATCCGGTTTCATGCTGGGCCGTCCCGGTGGAACTGGATCCCTGAGTGGATCGCAAAGTCTCTTTTGCGGAAACGCGTCCGTCGCTCGAAGAAGCTGATTTTTTAGTAGCTGGAGATACGGTCTGGGTTTGACTGGCCTGGGAGGCGGCGGTATCGGCAGTTGGAATGGATGGTTTTGTTCCATCACCGATCGCCGGGACCGCGGCAGTTCCCGCAGCCTGGCTCTGCGTTTGACTTGTGGACTGGACCAGCTCATGAGCCGGCGTTTGCACTGAATCCGCAGACGTATGGAGAGCGGAGACGCGCGAGGCGCTGCTACCGACGGAGTTGACGCTCTGCGCCGTAGATGGGCCCGAATCCGCATTCAGATTCAAGGCATCGCCTGTCAACGGCTTTGCGGCGATACCTGCCTCAACTGTTTGAGTGTGGACCGGCTGCTTTGCAGTGGCAGCCTGCGTGGCACCGCTGTCTTGAGCGGTCTCGCTTTTTCCTTCAGCATGCAGCTCAGCTTTTCCAACCGACTCCCCCACCTTGGAGGCAGGGTTTTCAGCAACGGGCGACAAGTCGGCATCGGCGCCGCCGAGGCCCGATTTGGATGCATAAAGAGCGGTGACATTCACATCGGCGCCCGTTGCGGATGTGGGTATGTCGGAGGAGGAAGATAACTCTTTCCGGACCTCAGCAACCTTAGCTTTCGGCGTTGGTGCAGGCGAGGGCTCCACGGGTACGATCGCGCCCGGCTGCGTGAGGGCTGCAAGTGTGGCGCTTCCATCCGTGGTTGCTTTAACCTGCTTTTCCTTCTTCTCTGGCGTGATGGATTTTTTGTCATGGTCGGCGCTGCGTGCAACTTCGCCTGAGTCTTTTGACGCGGACGCAGCGGCAGTGCCCCGCTGCGCGAGGGAGTAGAGCGTGACGGCTCCATCCGGAGCCGTTGCACCCTGCTCGTTTTTCATTTCTCCTGTGACGGTTTTCTTGTCCAGATTGGCGCTGGAAGCAGCGCTGCCGGAGTCTGCCACGCTGTTTGCACTGAGAGTTTCTGCAACCCGGCTCGCTTCAGCCGATTCCGCTTGCCTTACCGTACTTGCAGCCGGAGTGCTGTCTGGAGAGTGAGTATTTGCCGGCGCGGTCTGACTGCCCTGCTGAGACTTCACGGGGATTGTTGCGGGAAGGGTTCGATTCAGAGTGGGAGCGATTGTGGAGGTGGAACTTGCCAAAAGCGATTTGCCGGCAGCAGCAGGTAAGAGAGGATGGGCGGCAGTGAGAGCCTCTCTTGAATTCTCAGCCGTCTCTGTGTGGCCGCTGGTATCGCCGCCGAAAGAATCCAGCAGCGACCGCAAGCCAGAGCGAAAACTCTGCGTTCCCGAGGGGTAGGAGGAATCCGTGGCTCTGGCAGACCCTGAAGCTGCGCCGGATGACTGGGCGCTGGCCTGGAAGCCGCTGAGCGCCGGAGTCCCTCCAGTCACTATCTCGATTCCTGAGGCTGCGGTCATGCGGAGGATAAAGCAGTCCGCGTGCCAAAGGCTCCGCATACGGGTTAGAGCATTGTCAGGAATGGAACCGCCGATCCCGATCCAGGAAACCAAAGATTCAGTAGTGTGAATCTCTTCTCAAGTTTTCTTCACTTGTGCCGAGACTCGGGAGGAACAGGCTCCTGAACAGCGTCCCCTGCGTTTGTAAATTCTGAATTTGGGGAAGATGGGGTCTCAGAAGGCGAAACCGGCTTCTCTCTGGGTTTCCGGCTGCCTGCATGAGTGTATAGACGCGAGCTGTACCAGTCGTCGAGGGACTGCTGGCTGCGCCGTCCTGTCTCGATAGCCTCCCTTGCCTCGGACTCCTCGATGAGAGTCTCAGCCTGACGGCGCGCGACCCGTCTGGCCAGGAACTCCTCGCGCAGATCGGCCACATCCGGTTTTGCATCTTCGATTCGCGGCGCCAGCGCATCGGCGCAACGAAGGGAGGAGCGGCCCTCCTCGAGGCCTGCCAGCCGGTCGAGCAGCTCTCCAGTGCGTGCGCTGGCATCAATCAGCCTGCGGCCACGGCGGCCGCGGTCGATGGCGGCCACGAGCGCTTGTTCCAAAAGATTGAGTTGGCCCGTCGCGGTTTCCAGCGCCAAGCGGCTCTGTTCTTCTTCCAGATCGCGGATACGGAGCAGCCGGCGCAGGGCACGTGAGACGGCCATTGCTTACAACTCCGCGGCCAGAGCGGCGAGGCTGCTTACACAGTCGTTGAAACGAACCTGCTCATGGGATTTCTGGGTCATGAAGGTGCGCATCGCCGGCCGGGCGTTCAAGGCGCGGTCCAGGTCAGGGTCGGAGCCCGGCTTGTAAGCCCCAATGCGAACCAGATCTTCGGAGCGGGCATAAACGGCCATCAGCCTCCGCATCAGAGAGGAATGTTCGCGGTGCACGGGCTGGGTGACGGCCGGCATCAGCCTGCTGATCGAGTCCAGCACCTCGATGGGCGGGTACCATCCCTCCGCCGCCAAAGCGCGGGAGAGGACGATGTGGCCGTCGAGAAGCGAACGGACCGCATCCACTAGCGGATCCTGCTGGTCGTCGCCCTCCATCAATACTGTATAGAAAGCAGTGATCGAGCCTACCCTAAACTGTCCGGTTCGCTCCACCAGCCGGGCCAAACGGGTAAAAACCGAAGGCGTATACCCCTTGGCTGTGGGCGGCTCCCCGGCGGCCAGCCCAATCTCACGGGCGGCCATGGCGAAGCGGGTGAGCGAGTCCAGCACCAGCAAGACATGTTTTCCCTGCGCGGCGAAGGACTCAGCCACCGTGGTGGCGGCCAGCGCCGCCCTCATCCGCATCAGCGGCGACTGGTCGGAGGTGGAAACCACCACCACGGAACGCGCCCGGCCTTCCACGCCGAGCGAGTCCTCAAGAAACTCGCCCACCTCCCGGCCACGCTCTCCCACTAGCCCCACCACTGTCACGTCGGCCGCGGTGTTGCGGGTCATCATGCCGATCAGAGTGCTCTTGCCCACGCCCGAGCCGCCGAAGATGCCAACCCGCTGGCCACGGCCCACCGTTAACAAAGCGTCTAATACGCGGATTCCAGTGCCCAGGGGGGTGCGGATTGCGACCCGGTCCAGCGGAGAACGTACCGCACCATCCAGGGGAAGAGTCTGTGTGACAAGGGGAATTGGGCCTTCGTCGATCGGCGCGCCCTGTGCATCCAACACCCTGCCCAACAGCCCAGGGCCCACTTCGATCTGCGGATGCACGCCCAGAGCCGCAACCCGGTCGCCGAAGCGAATGCCTTCTGTCGTCTCAACCGGCATCGACAGTACATTCGAGCCGCGAAATCCAATGACTTCTGCAAGGTGCGGCCGGCCAAACTGGTCCACGATCTCGCAGCACTCGCCCACGGAGGCGAGCGGCCCCGCCGACTCGATGGTTTGGCCCACCGACTCCAGCACCTGGCCCCACCAGCGCCAGGGATGGCCGCGCTCCAGGCGCCTGAAATATGAGTCTAAGATCGGCGCGGTCTGCGTTGTCATGCGTTGTTCTCCTGGCCCGGCTCAGGCGTCTCCTTCGAGGCCCCATCGGCCGCGCTGCCGCCGCCCACCGCACGGTCAAAGAAGCCGCGCTCGATCTCTCCCAACTGAGAACGAATCCCCAGATCCACAGAGCCCATCTCGGTTTCGATTACGCACTCGCCCAGACGCATCCCCTCTCCGGCCAGCACCGTTGGCTTAACAGCCAGCTTGGGCAACAATGCGATGGCTTCCGTCCACAGTTCAAGCTCGGCCGGAGGCACCTTCAGCTGCATCTGGGTCGAACCGGCGAGCTGCCCCAGGGCCACGCGCACCGCTCCGGTCAGCAGCAGCGGGTCCATCTGCGCTTCACGGCGCAGGATGCGCGCGGCAATGGCCAGCGAAAGCTTGACCACCTCGGGCTCGACGGCGCGCAGATAACTGTCGCGCTCCTGGGCGAATTTCTCTACCACATCGGCAAGCTGGCGCGCGTACCGTGCGTGCTCAGCCGCGACGGTTTTGGCCTGCGCCTCACGTTCGGCCTGGAGCCCCTCCTGCTTGCCACGCTCGCGGCCGGACTCAAAGGCCTTGCGCGTCTCATCGGCAAGGCGCTTGTCGAACTCCGCGCGCAGCTCATCTTCAATCCCGTTTCCGGGCTCGTCGCACTCGGCAGCGGGATCTGGATCGAGGGGATGAATCTCTTCTGTGACCAGAGGACACCAGTCTGGAAGCACAGGCGCGTTGGCTCCGGCAGGATATTCGAATTCCGCAATCCCTTCCGGTTCGCACTTCTGCGTGATGGATTCCACTGCCTGCAAGCACTGCCTCTTCCGTCCCCTGGCAGCCGTTGGCCGGTTGCTCTCGGTTGGATCTCAGCCGTTAAATCGAGATGAAACAAGCCGCCGGCCGTCTGAAGACAGGCTCCCCATCGGCTGAAAATCAGGCCAGCATCTCGTCGCCGGTCTCCAGCTTGAGAACCACCTTGCCTTCGGCCTCCAGCCGCCGGGCCAGATTCAAGATCTCCTGCTGTGCCTGCGCCACCTCGCGCGAACGCACCGGGCCCAGCACTTCCATATCTTCTTTCAGCATGTCTACGGCACGCGAACTCATGGACTTGAAGATCTGCGCCCGCAATTCTTCATTGGCGCCACGCAGGGCCATCGCCAACTGCCGCTTGTCCACGCCGGAGACAATCTCCCGGATGGTGGTCGGCGGCACGGTGATCAGATCCTCGAAGGTGAACATCAGGTTGCGGATGCTCAGGGCCAGCTCCGGCTGTCCGTCCTCGATGGTTTCCAGTATCTTCTTCGACTCCTCGGCGTTAAGGCGGTTGAGCAGATCGGCCACGGCCTTGAAACCGGAGTAGCTCTTGCGCGCCGTATCGCCCACACTCTCCAGGCGGCGGTGCAGGATGTGAGCCACCTTCTGCGCCATTTCAGGAGAGAACTGCCGCATCTCAGCCAGCCTCTGGATGGAGACGACCTTGTGGTCTTCGCTCAGGTTATCCAGCACCATGGAGGCCCGCCGCGGGTCAAGGTGCGCCAGCACCAGGGCGATGGTCTGGGGATGCTCCTGATCGAGCAGCTTGCCCAACTGCTGGGGATCGGTGCGTTGGAGCTTGGCAAGATTGCCCTGCGCTGCCTCCTGGGAGCGGCGCACCAGCGACAGCAGATCGTCGGCGCGCTCTTTGCCAAAGGTCTCGCCCAACAGGCGGCTGGCATAGTCCAGTCCGCCATGAACCATGAAGTTCTGGGTCTCCAGCAACTGCCAGAACTCTTCCAGTACTTGGGCGGAGAGGTCAGGCGTAATGCCGCGCAGATCGGCCAGCTCCTCGGTCAGCCGCTGCACGTCCACCTCCGGCAGGGCGCGCAGAATCTCCTTGGCCAGTTCCTCGCCCACGGCCACCAGCAAAACAGCCGCCTTGCGCACGCCGCTCAGATTTGCCGACTGGCCCCGGCGCTGTATCCCGTTTTCGTTTCCCTGATCGGCCACAACTGATTCCCTTCCCACAAGCGTTTCGGTGTCACTATCCTTTGCGTCGTTTCCCGCTTGCAGGCGGCTTCACATGCCGTCTTCCGCGCTACCCTATCCTGCATCTCCGGCTCACTCGGAGTGAATCCAACTCTGCAACAGACGCGAACTCTGCGTCGGCTCCCGCTTGAGGTGCCCGGAGACCTGTTCGAAGATCTCCTGCGCCCTGACCCGCTCCAGATCGACCACTACTGGCTCAGGAGGTCTCAAGGGCACCGCGACTTTACTCTCCGTACTAACTGGCAATTCCTTGCCTGTTGCCTTGACCGCCTCCTTAACAGGCGAAGCGGAGCGGACGTGGCGCAGGGCCGGCCGCACGCCAAACAGCAGAACCACCATGAGACCCGCCAGTAGAGCGGCATACTTGACCAGAATCGGCGAGTTCTCAGCCGTGTTCAGCAGGTTACGGGCTAACGAGACCGGTTGTTGAGAGCGGTTTCCGTCAAAGGCCAGATCCTCGACCGTCAGCATATCTCCGCGCGCGGGGTCAAAGCCTACCGAGGCCTGGGCCAAGGCGGTCAGATTGCGCAACTCCTCGGCTGAGCGGGGCTGCCATTGAGCCGCCTTGCCTCGCGATGCCGGCTGTAGCAGACGGTCGTTGACCACAATCGCCGCCGTCAGGCGCCGCACCCGGCCGGGGCCTTCAACCATATGGCGTACTGTCTTGGAGGCTCCGTAGGTGCCGGACTCACTCTTGGCGCTCTCCGGCGCCGAAGTCTGTTGAGGATAGACAGGCAGGGCCTGGGAGTTGGGCGCGTTGGAAGCTGTTCCGGGAACTCCTGCAGCCACGGGTTTGGCGCCACTGGTCTGCTCAGTGCGCTGCATGGAAAGCGTCACCGTCTTGTCGGGATCGTAGTTCTCCTGCGTCACATCGGTCGCGGCACCGTCGTAATCCAGAGTCACTGAAGCGCGCACGTTGCCAGCGCCGGTCACCGGCTCCAGGGTGGAGATCAGCTTCTCCTCCAGAGTCTGCTCGGCGCTCACTTGCATTGCTTCAGCAGTCTTCGGTCCCAGAGGCAGATGGCCCGCAGCATCGACCAGCACGACATGATCAGGCGTCAATCCGTCGACGGCCGAGGAGACCAGGTTGCGAATCGCATCCGCCTCTCCATCCGCCAACGAACGATGGCGCAGCTTGATAACTACCGATGCCTTGGCCGGGCGCTCCTGTTCGCGATAGAGCGAGTCGTGGGGCAGAACCAGATGAACGCGCGCCGACTCGATATCGGAAAGTGAGCCTACGGTGTGCTCCAGTTCGCCCTCGAGAGCGCGCTGGTAATTCACCTGTTCATCGAATTCGGAACCCACCCAGTTGGGTTTGTCGAAGAGTTCAAAGCCCAGCCGCCCGCTCTTGATAGCGCCCTTGGCTGCGGTCACAAGGCGAGCCTTGTCCAATTGTGCGGCCGGTACCAGGATGCCGGCGCCATCGGCGGTGGGTTCAAAGGGAATCTGCGCCTGGGTGAGGATCTGGCCGGCCTGCCGCGCATCCTCCCGGTCCATCTCCGCGTAGAGAACGCGCCAATCGGTACGCAGCGCGGACCACAGCAGGAAACCGGCCAGGGCCACCAGCAGTCCCGCAGCCACCATCGCCCAGCCGCGCTGCTGCGGCCGCAGCCCGGCCCAGCGCACCCGGCCCATCCCCCACAGGCCGGCCAGCTTGTCAGTCAGCCCGGCCTGGCCTGGCATCGGCGGTGCGCTCTTCTCCAACTGTGTCCCGGTGGCCATGATCTTTGCGTCCCGCCGCTTTCCTGTCTATCCAGATGTCCGATCTATGCCGGTAGCCGGGTTCTATGCGCCCTGCCGCACGTACAGCCAGCCCGTCAATCCAGTCCGCCAGCCTAAGCGCAAAATTTGCCCACACTGCGTGCAACCTGCCTGCCTCGCGGACAACTCATTCTGCTGACGTACAACCTATCCACCTGCGTACAACTCATCCGACTCAAATTCAACTTGCCCGCCCGAAGTGCGACTCATCCGCACGAATCGGCAGCGGGATTAAAACTGCATTCCTATGACCTGCTGATAAGCCTGAACCGCCTTGTTACGCACGGCCAGCGCCAGATCAAAGGCCATGCTGGCTTTCTGCGAGGCGATCATGGCCTCATGCACATCCACGCCCGAGCCGGTCATCAGGCCGTCGATTGCGGTGCGGGCCTTGCTTTCGAGCTGATCCACTTGCCCAACCGCATCGGTCATCAGATCAGAAAAAGGGGAGGACGCGGCCTGCTGGCCTGAGGCAGGAGATAAGCCCAGCGCCGTTCCTGAACCGGACAAACTTGAAAGGGACGGAGTTACTGCCGTCATCGCACTCATTCCAGGTATCATCTCTTCTCCAATGCTCTTTCAATCTCTTGCTACTTAAGCCTGCCAGCGTTGTGCGCCTTGCGCGCGCGGGCGGCCGCTACAGGCTAGGACTTGACGATCTCCAGCGCACTGGAGATCATTCCCTTTTCGGCCTGTACAGCGGAGCTATTCAAACCATATGCACGCGTTGCCCCCATCAGATCCACCATCTCTGTGAGCGGATTAATGTCCGGATATGCGACATACCCATCGGATCCTGCATCTGGATGCCCTGGATCGTAGCGCTTCAAAGGCGCGGAGGTATCTTCAACCACTCCGGCGACATGCACTCCCGCCGACACATTCCCGCTTCCGGGCATGCTGAGCGAAGGCAGAGAACCGGAGGATGCCGTCATCGGGCTCGCGGCTCCAGAGGCCGAAGCCATGGAGTCGAGAAAGTTCTGGTCGCCTTGATTGGCGGCGAAGATCACATGCTGGCGGCGATAAGGCCCGCCCTCGGCTGTATGAGTAGTCTCGGCGTTGGCCATGTTGGCTGCCACCACTTCGGCACGCACTCTTTCCGCCTGCATGGCGCTGCCCGAGGCATCCATCATTCCGAAGAGATTCATCGTGCTCTCCTTCCCGCTTTGCTGCCCTGCGCTGTCATCCTGCCTACTTGCCGTCGGCATGGATGGCGTCTAGTATGCGCTGATACTCCTGGTGGAGCAGGGCGATACCGGTCTTGAACTTCAGTTGCGCCTCGGCCAGATTCAGGCCTTCGCGATCCATTGATACATTGTTGCCGTCGGGCCGAGCTATCAGCCCGTCTACGACCTTGATATGCACATGTCCGGCAGGACGTTCCTTGTCCACATCGGCCAGTGCTCCCCGCATCTCGGCCTCGAAGTCCATTCCAACTGTCTTATAACCTGGAGTATCGATGTTGGCCATATTGGCCGCCGTCAGCTTGGCTTCACTGGTGGACAGGTCAAGGTAGCGGGTCAACTGGTCGCTCAATCGGCTATCGGTCATCGAGTTCATCGGAATCTTCCTCCCTGCCTGCCGTTCTCTACCCCTCTGCTCCCACTTGCTGTCGCTGCCTCCCGCCGTGCCGCTGCCTGCTTTCATGCAACCCTCAGGCTGGGAGCGCGCCGCCGGCTTCTTGTTGCGCAGCCGCGCGGAGAGGATCAGTTCACCATCATGCCAAAGTCAATCTCGCGTGCGGTGAGCACGGCTTCATCGCCAGCCAGAATAGTGCCGCGTTCCAGCACATGCTCAAGTTCGCGGACATTGCCTGGCCAATCGTGAGCTGCGAGCTTGGCCAGCGCATCCTGCCCGATCCGTTTGACTGGAGCCTCGCGCCCCATCCGCTCCATGAAATGGTCCACCAGCAAGGGCAGATCCTGAGCATGATCGGACAGCGAAGGGGTACGGATCAGAAAGACGGCAAGCCGGTAATACAGATCGGCGCGGAAACCGCCGGACAGCGTCTGCTGGGCCAGTGCCTGATGCGTGGCGGCCACAATGCGCACGTCCACTTTCACCGTCTCGTTGTCGCCCACCCGCTGCAATTCTCCGCACTCGACAAAGCGCAGCAGCTTGGATTGCAGGGCCAGCGGCATCTCGCCAATCTCGTCCAGGAAGAGCGTTCCCCCATCAGCCGCCTCGATGCGGCCGGTGCGCCCCTGCACGGCTCCGGTAAATGCGCCGCGGGTGTGTCCGAAAAGCTCCGCCTCAAGCAGCGCCTCGGGAATGGCCGCGCAATTGATGGCCACAAACGGCTTGCGGCTCCTTGTCGACAGCCGATGCAAGGCCTCAGCCACCAGTTCCTTGCCCGAGCCTGTCGGTCCCTCAATCAGAACCGGCGTCGAACGCGGCGCCACCAGGCGGATGCGGCGGCTGACTTCGATCATGCAGGCGGCATTACCAATTAGCTCCGGCAGACGCTCGCTGGAGACCGGATTGGCGCATGGCGCAGGCGAAGCTGCTGCAACGGGAAGCTTGGGCAACGGAAGAACCATCACCGGGGCGGCATCCTGCTGCACGAAATAAGGCTGAACCGCGACAGGAGCTGGCAGCGCATCGGTATGCGACCTGCCCGGTACAGGGCTGAGCCTGTCCAGAGAGGGCGCGGTATTCCAGGCAGCGGTATCGGTGTCCTGGCTCCGACGCAAGGCGTAGAGCAGTTCCTGGCGGTAGGGGCCGCGCGGGCTCTCCTCCGTACTGGAGCCATTAGCGGTCACAAGATCCACTTCGGGAAAGCTGATGCGGAAATCCTTGAGAAACTCAGCCAGATCGAGATCGGGCAGCCATGAGTCGACGATGATCGCCTCGGGTACTTTGGCTTCGGCTTCCGCCCAGGCCTGCGCGCCTCCTTCGGCTAGGCGGACTTGCCAGCGCAGGCCGGTGAGAATCTCGGAAAGCTTCTGACGGAAGCTGCGGTCGGCGCTGGCTACTAGGGCGGTGCGGGTACGGACGCGGAGGTTGGGGGTGTGGGCGGAAACCAGAACAGACGACATGAAGATTCTCCTAAGCATCAACTGGGGTGAAAGAACTATTGCAATTCAGAGACAGCGGCAAATGCCGCTGGCCTAGCCACCGGCAAGGGCAAAGGAACCGTCACGGTCACCGCCATCTCCGTCTCCAGGGGTACAACATAGCCCTGTCCGCGCACCGTGCGGATGAGATGGCCGGGAGGCGGATCGTCGAGTTTGCGGCGAAGGTAATTTACGTAAACATCCACGATGTTGGTGGTCTGCACCGGCTCCATGTTCCAGACCGAGTCGAGCAACTCCACCCGCGAGACGCACTGACCCCGATTGAGCATCAGGTGCTCGAGCAAGGCAAATTCCTTGTTGGTGAGCAGGATTGAGCGGCCGCCGCGGCGGGCTGTGTGGTCCAGCCTGTCCAGTTCCAGATCGCCAGCGCGCAATTGCAAGCGGGCTTCGCGCTTGCGCCGCAGCAGGGCCCGGCAGCGCGCCTTCAGTTCATGCAGGCTGAAGGGCTTGGTCATCAAGTCATCGGCGCCATGGTCCAGGCAGCGAACGCGGGTTTCCACTTCCTGGCGCGCGGTGAGCACCAAAACCGGAAGATCGGCATTGAGGCTCCGAATCTCCTCCAGCACCTGCTCCCCGTCCTTGACAGGCATATTCAGATCGAGAATGGTCAGATCGGGCATCTCCTGGCGAAATGCCTCCAGGGCAGCCCCTCCGTCATAGGCCAGGCGGACGCGATGCCCATCGGCCTCCAGTCCCCGACTCAGAAACAGCCCCAACGCTTTGTCGTCCTCGGCGATCAATAACCTCATGGCAACCTTTCTTTCTTCGGCAGCGTCCTCAACCTGCGACGACTGCCTACTTGCCTACGCCAACCGGTTGCCTTAGCGTGCGCTAACCGGCGGGCACCCCTTTACCTTGCTTCGGGTGAGAGAGGAACTCAAGATTGGAAAGAAGAAAGATTGGGAGCCGGTTCCGGGAATGGAATCGGACATAGAGGTGTTTCAAAACGAAACAGAAGGGGGAAGCCACCAACCGCTGGGGTGTTTGTCAGCTAAGGAGAAACGTATGTTTTTGGAACTGGACTAGCGAACCTCCTCCGCGTTCATTGTTTGGCCCCGTTTCGGCCTGCGTTCAAGGTTGCTTTGTGACGGTACATTTCCGCATCGGCGCGAGCCAGAAGCGCCTTCAGCGTCTCGCCATGCTGTAGTTCCGCCAGTCCTATGGAGGCCTCAATATTCAGCTTCACGGGGCCACCCGCTCCCTGCACAGTGTAATTGCCGCAGACCCATTCGCTGAGCCGGTCAGTCTGCCCCTTTGCCTCCGCCTGTTCGCAATCCAGTAGGATGATGAATTCGTCGCCGCCCCAGCGGCCAACGATATCCGTTGAACGGCAGGCTGACTTCAGTTCTGTGGAAAACTGCCGCAGCAGCTCATCGCCGGCCAAGTGGCCGTGCTCGTCGTTTACGCGTTTGAAGCGGTTAATGTCCAGAATCGCCACGCAGAATATCTGTCCTGCTTCAACCCGCCGCTCCATCTGGCCTTCCACGCAAAGCCGGCTGCGAAGCCCGGTGAGCGAGTCGCAGGAAGCGATGCGTTCCGCTTCATCGAGCTTGGTTTGAAAGCCTGTGACTTCCGCTCGCAGCTGGTCGATCGCGGCTTTGCCTTCGGCCGTCATTCTGTCGATGGAGGTCTTCAAATCTGACGCGCTTTTCTCGATCGAAGCACGGATCTCGGTCAGATCCTCAAGGTTGGCGATGGACTTCAACTGCGAGGTGACGGCATCGATCTGCTGGGAGTAGCGCTCGTCCCTGGCACCGACCGATTCCGCAGTCCGGGCCATCACCAGCAGGATATCCTTGACCTCGTCGGTCTTTTCCTGATAGTGCTTGGCGGTTTGCCTGCCCCAGTTCTGCAACTGCTCCTGAACGCTCTTCTCCGAAGCCACGATGCTCTCGCACGTAATGGAAGCAGCCAGGCTCGCTTCCAGCTTCCCCAGACCCTGTTTCAAGTCGCTGCCGAGGGCGGGACAGGCATCCAGGCTCGCGTTGCCCATCTCCAGCAAGGCAGAGCGATACGCAGTAATGGCGACAGGGAGAACTTCCTTCTCTTCCTGCTCAGAAAGTACCTTGGAGCCGTTCTGTACAGTATCGAGATATTTTTTTAGAGAGATCATGGGGCCTCGGGGCGGCTGTCCGCGCAGCCATCAAAACGCGGTCAATCACAAGAAGATATCGGCAGTAATTCTCCGTTCCTTGAGTCTTGGATTTCTTTCATGAGCTAACTGTTACAGCATGTTTGCGCAGCAAGAGGGACTTGACTGCACCTAACTCCAAACCTGATCCCCGCTCTCGAAAGAAAAGCGAAAAAGAATTGTTGTAGTTCGCTCTTTATTCGCTATAATGCGCCCATGGCTGTTACTCGAAGGCAAAAAGAGATTTTAGATTTTCTTGAGTCGTTTGTGACTCGCAACGGCTACTCCCCGTCATTCGAAGAGATCGCGCGCGGCATGTCGTTGAAGAGTCTGGCCACCGTACACAAGCACATCACCAATCTTGAGAAGAAGGGCCTGCTGGACCGGGTACATAACCGCAGCCGTTCCATCGATGTAGTACCGCCGGGGACGCGGACGCGCAGCAGCGACCGTTTGCCCCTGGCAGGGCGCATTGCCGCCGGACAGCCCGTAGAAGCCATGGAGGCCTCGGAGACCATCTCTCTGCACGACGTAGTGGGCAACCGCGACGTCTTTGCTTTGGAGGTGCGTGGGGACTCGATGCGCGACGAACACATCATCAGCGGCGACTATGTGCTGGTGGAACGCGCCCGGACCGCACGCCAGGGCGAGATTGTGGTGGCTCTGGTGCATGGGGCTGAAACCACGCTCAAGCGCTTTTATTCCGAAGGCAACGTAGTGCGGCTGCAACCGGCCAATATGGAGATGGAGCCGATCTACGTCCCCGCCGCGCAGGTTGCCATTCAGGGCCGGGTTCTGGGCGTGCTGCGCAAATACAGGTAACGCAATGCGAGAGCGCGGCGCAGGCTTGCGCCTGGCTTTCTTTGGTTCTACTGTGGCTATGCCACTATATGTCTTGGTGGAATTGTGCGATTCCCTGCCTGAAAGATGCGGCCGGTACCGGTGCACCGTTCAGCCGGACCCTGGAGACGAAAGATGACGGAATCTTATAGCTACGAAGATCTTGCCAAGATGATTGACCACTCGCTGCTCAACCCTTCCCTGACCGCCCGCGAGCTTGAAGAAGGATGCGCGCTGGCGGTTCTCTATAACGTGGCCAGCATCTGCATTCTGCCCTATTACCTGGCCAGATGCGCCGAAGTATTGGCTGGAACCACGGTTCACGCCAGCACTACAATCGGCTTCCCTCACGGCGGCCATACCACTGCGATCAAGCTGGCCGAAGCCCGACAAGCGCTGAAAGACGGCGGCCAGGAGCTGGACGTGGTGATCAACATCAGCAAGGCCCGCAGTGGCGATTGGCCATATGTGAAGGACGAATTGAAACAACTGGCCGAGTGCATTCACGCTGGCGGCGCAAAGATCAAGGTGATCTTTGAAAATGCTTATCTAGACGATGCCGCCAAGATCCGCTTGTGCGAGATATGCGGGGAGATAGGCGCCGATTGGGTAAAGACCTCGACCGGCTACGCGCCCAGCGGAGCTACTCTGGCCGATCTGGAGTTGATGCGCAAGCATTCTCCGGCGCTGGTACAAGTGAAGGCTGCAGGAGGAATTCGCGACCTGGATGCCATGTTGGCGGTGCGTGCTATCGGCGTGAGCCGGGTGGGAGCCACGCGCACCCAAACCATGCTAGAAGAAGGCCGCAAGCGGCTGGGGCTTGAGCCGATCATCGCACCCGCAGTGACAGCGGCGTCGGCGGGGTACTAGCCATGGCTCCTGCAGAAGCTGGACGGCTGGTGCGCGAGCCCATGTATCAGCAGATGAACGAGATTCTGCGCCAGCTATTGAAGTCTGGGGAGTTTGCGGACGGCGATCAGTTTTTGACCGAGAGGCAGATTGCGGAGCGCTTCCAGGTGAGCCGCCCGACAGCCAACAAAGTACTGGCTGGCATGGTATCCGAGGGACTGCTCGAGTTCAGAAAAGGCGTGGGCTCCTTTGTCAGTCCCGCGCGCTTGAACTACGACATCCAAACCCTGGTCAGCTTTACGCAGAAGGCGAAGGAGGCCGGCAAGACTCCAAAGACGCGCGTTCTGGAGTTCCGGCGCATCAAGATATCTGAGGCCTCTGAAGCGGATGCCGAAGCCCTGGCAAAACTGCAAGCCAAGCCAGATAGCGAACTGTTTGTCATCTCCAGGCTGCGACTGGCCGACCGGGTTCCTGTGATTCTGGAGAAACGCTGGGTGCCGACGGAGATATTTCCAGCTCTTGGCCGGGCGGAGCTGCGAGGGTCGTTCTATGCGCTTTGCCGGGAGAGATACGGGTTGCGCGTCGCGGAGTCCGATCAAACGATTCGAGCCATAAGGCTTTTGGGCGAGGAAGCCAAATTACTGGAAGCTAAGAGCGGCTCACCGGCTTTTCTGGTCTCTGCCCTGGGCTTTTCCGGACAAAAGGCGATCTGGTGGGAAAAGACCCTTTATCGCGGCGATGCCTACGAGTTTCACCGGGCACGCTCCTCTCCGGGAAGACTGATTCAGATGCCGCAGAAGTGAAAACCAGGATCGTGCAAGTCGAATCGATTGAACTCAGACTTAAGTGACCCCATGCCCTGGACACAGAAAAGCCCGGCTCGCTGGCCGGGCTCATCCGCTTTCCTGTGCTGAAACTTAAGCCAGTAGATGCTTGACCTTCTCTTCAATCACATCCTGGGCCACATAGCCCACAACCTGATCGGCAACCTTGCCGCCCTTGAAGAACAAGAGTGCGGGTATGCCACGGATTCCGTAGCGGGACGGAGTAGCTCCGTTTTCGTCCACGTTCACCTTGGCGACTTTCAGCTTGCCGGTGTAGGTTGCCGCAATGCCATCCACGATGGGCGCAATGGCCTTGCAGGGGCCGCACCATGCGGCCCAAAAATCCACCAGAACAGGCTGCTCACTGTTGAGAACTTCCTGGTCGAATGTTGCATCGCTTACTTCCAATACTCCCAAACCTGCCATGATCCTCCTTGCGGCTCAAGCACCTGTTTGAGTGTACCTGCAGCCGTGCTCTTCTAGGATGCAGCAGCAGACCGGAAAGTCGCAACCCGGTGCGGAACATTAACCAGCCGTGGGCTCAACCTATGCCGAAAAAGCTGCAAGATAGTATTTGAAATCTGACGATTACGGGGCCCTGTTTACAGACAGAAGCGCCCGGATCCTGGAAGGATCACGGGCGCTAGAGCAGCCCTCCCCCAGAACTGCCCACGAAGCGAATGTAGGTGTTTCAGGGGTGAATAGCAAGCAAACTTAGGTAATAACGAAAGTAACCGCAAGTTGAGTATTTGTAGAAAGATAACGGGAAAGCAGGAAACATTTCCTATATTGACATCTCCTGAAGTGCAATCGAAATGAACGCATTGTCAGAAGGGCTGGCTTGCTCCAGCAGTCTGGAAGTGGCAGGCGAGCAACTCCGCCTCCTGCTTTCCATCGAGCGCCTGACGGATTGCAGCCGAGGCTTGCATCACTCCGTCCTCACTGCAGGTAATGACCAGAACTGCCGGACCGGCGCCGCTGAGCGCCACCCCTAGAATGCCGTGGTCTCCGGCGAGTGGAAGCAGATGCGGAAGCAGCGTACAGATGGGCGCACGATAGGGCTGGTGGATGCGATCTTTCATGGCGATGCGCAGCAGATCGGTCCGTGCCTGGGCAAAAGCCAGTCCCAGCATGGCCACCGCTTGGATATTAGTCACCGCGTCGGCGCGGGAGTAACTCGCCGGGAGTACGGCGCGGGCCTTGCTGGTTGGCAAAGGATCAGCCGGAAGAACAACAATGGCCCTCCACTCGGCTGGAGGCTCCACGCGCGCCACATGCACGGTCCGTCCCTCGCAGGCAGCGGTGACAAAGCCACCTAGCCAGCAGGCCGCGGCATTGTCAGGATGACCCTCGAGCGCGCTGGCCTCTTCAAGGATGCGTTCGGGGCTCCAGCCAAGTTGGCCGAAATGCACGGCAAGAGAGATGGCGGCCAGCCGGCCAGCGGCCGACGAGCCGCAACCCATCCCCAGTGGAATTGCGTTGTCCATGCGAATCGTCAGCGGAATCGCAGGTTTGCCGTTCTGCCGCAGCAGATCGCAATAAATGTCGAGGATGAGATTATCGTCGAGCTGGGAGCAGCGCTCCAGATTGCGACCGGTTGCGGCAATGGAGAATTCATGGGCTGGCTGGGCCTCAATCTCTAGATAGAAATCCAGAGCGACGGCGGCAGCATCGAATCCAGGGCCGAGGTTGGCGGAGGTTGCAGGCAGGCGCAGCCGCAGAGACCCGTGATCAGACCTCCATTCGTCGCTCATCCCGCTCTGCCCTTCAACGTAGCCAGCACCGCGGCAGCGGTAGCTTCAACCACCTGCGCATTGCGCTGCAAACCTTCAATCGTCGCTTCCAATCCTGCTTTCTCCTCATCTTTCAGGAGCGTTCCCCGGTGAAAGTCGATCGTGTAATCGGCGTCTTTCAGGGTGTGGCCGGTGAGAACAAGAACGACCGTCTCGCTGGAGGATATCTTGCCCTGGGCGCAAAGTTTTTTCAGCCCCGCCAGCGTAACGGCGGAAGCGGGCTCGCAGCCCAGGCCCTCAGCCCCAATCTCGGCTTTGGCGATTGCAATTTCCGCTTCGGTCACGTCCAGGCACCAACCGCCGGTCTCCTGAATCACCCGCGCGGCCTTGCGCCACGAGGCTGGATTGCCAATACGGATGGCGGTAGCACGGGTGTGGGCCTCGACCGGCTCAAGCGAGGAGCCGTGATTTTCCGCTATGCTGCGCACCAGCGGATTGGCGCCCGCCGCCTGAATTACCGAGATGCGCGGCATGCGCGCCACCAGACCCAGTTCATGCAATTCGCGGAAGCCCTTCCCCAGTGCGGAGCTGTTGCCCAGGTTGCCGCCGGGAACGATGAGATGATCGGGTACATTCCAGTCGAAGGCCTCTGCAATCTCAAAGGCAGGTGTCTTTTGCCCCTCAAGCCGGTAAGGATTGACCGAGTTGAGCAGATAGATGGGAGCTTCTTTCACGATCTGAGTGAGCAAACTCAGGCAGCCGTCAAAATCGGCCTTCAACTGGCAGGTAACTGCGCCGTAGTCCATGGCTTGCGAGAGCTTGCCCCAGGCGATTTTGCCTTCAGGAATCAGTACCAGGCTGCGCAGGCCGGCACGCGCTGCATAGGCGGCCATGGAGGCTGAGGTATTGCCCGTGGAAGCGCAAGCCACCCACTCAAAGCCGCGCTCCTTGGCCACGCTCATGGCGGCCGTCATGCCTGTATCCTTGAAAGAGCCTGTGGGGTTCATTCCCTGGTGTTTGGCATACAACTGGTCAATGCCGAGAGCCTTGGAAACACGAAGCAGAGGATAGAGCGGTGTGTTGCCTTCGCTCAACGTCACAGCGTTCCCAAAGCTATCCAGAATTGGCAGCAGTTCACGGAAGCGCCAGACGCCGGAGTGGTCAATCGATTCAGCAGAGCAGCGACGCTCACGCCAGAGCCATTTGAGTGCGCCGGGATTGGGGCGGTCGTTGCCGCGGCGCTGGCCCCAGCCGGGATATTCCACTTCAAAAAGTTCTCCGCAATGGGCGCAGCGGAAGTCTGGCTGCGCATCCGCGCCAGGAATCCGCTCCCCGCATCCGATACAGCGCAACTGGTGCAGATTGTCGTTCATACCTGTTGCTAGCCTACCAGCGTACGGAGGATTTTGCCTTAATATTGAGAGGCTGAGACTCCCATATTGACCAACTCCGGTGTCTTTTGCCCTCTCGGATTGCTGTGGTATTCTCCTCGCATAAAGCGATGCAAGGATGGAGTTCCCCTGTTTACCTTTCAGAGGGATCGCTCTGGAGGCCAATCATGAAGATACGTTCCGCATATTCCCTGTTCGCGGGAATTGTTGGCGTAGGTTCTATTTTTCTGGTGTGTGGTGCCGTGTTACCGCCGTCTTCGGCTAGAGACTCTACACTCTCTATAAGCCAGCCAGCAAAGATCACTGTCGACTACCCACTCAACGGTTCCATGTTTCCCCCCGAGATTACGCCCCCCACGTTTCTCTGGCGCGACCCCAGCGAGACTTCGAAGCACTGGGTGGTGCAGATATCCTTCGCCGATCGCTCCCCTGAGATCAGCGTTGCAGCGCTCGGCGAGCCGATGCAACTGGGCAGGATTGATCCAACGGTGGGTTCGAGTGCAGAGCTGACGCCACAGCAACTGGACACACGGACCTGGAAGCCCGATGCGGAGACCTGGGAGAAGATCAAGAAGGACTCCGTGAAGGGGCCGGCAACCATCACGATCTCAGGGTATGGCGACAGCGATTCAAAGATTCCGGTTTCAACCGGCGAAGTAAGCATCTCTACATCGGTCGATCCCGTAGGCGCCCCCGTCTTCTACCGCGATGTCCCGCTGAGAGCAAGACCCAGCGGTGAAAAGGGAACCATTGAGCCGCTGCCCGCGTCTGCTCTTCCCCTCATTAAGTGGGAACTGCGGTATGTTGGCCAGCCGCAGAGCAAAACCATGATGGAGAGTCTGCCCACCTGCGCCAATTGCCACTCCTTCACCAAGGACGGCAAAACACTAGCGCTGGATATGGATGGACCCCAGAACGACAAGGGGCTCTACGCTATTGTCCCGATTCAAAAGGACACCGTGATTACCAATCGCGACGTGATCAACTGGAGCTCCTACAGCGTGAACCCGGTGCCAAAAAATGCCAATCGTACCGTAAAGCGCTTTGGGTTCATGTCGCGGATATCACCTGACGGCAACTACGTCATCACTTCCATTGGCCCCCCCAGCAACACCGACAAGAACGGGAATGTGATTCCCAGCTTTGCGCCAGGATTGCTGGATCGCCTTTACAGCACGAACTACAAGGACTTCCGCTTTCTGCAGGTCTTCTTTCCGACGCGCGGCATTCTGGCCTATTACGACCGCAAGGCAAATAAGGTGGCGACGCTGCCCGGTGCGGACGACCCCAATTATGTGCAAGCTGGCGCGTTCTGGTCTCCGGATAGCAAGTACCTGATCTTTAGCCGGGCAGTGGCCCGCGATCCTTATCCGCCGGGCGCGCCCAAGCCCGAGTATGCCAACGACCCCAGGGAACCGCAGATCCAATACGATCTCTACAAGATTCCTTTCAATAACGGCAAAGGCGGCAAGGCTGTTCCTGTAGAGGGCGCTTCAAACAACGGCATGAGCAACGACTTTCCCAAGGTTTCGCCGGATGGCCGCTGGATTGTCTTTGTCGAGAACCATAACGGACTGTTGATGCGTCCAGACAGCAAGTTGTACATTGTGCCCTTCGAGGGCGGCAAAGCGCGGTTGATGAAATGCAATACCTCGCTGATGAACTCTTGGCACACATTTTCTCCCAATGGACACTGGCTCGCGTTCTCATCGAAGGCACGCTCACCTTACACGCAGCTGATGCTCACGCATATTGACGAGAATGGCAACAGCACGCCAGCCATTATGGTGGAGAACACCACCGCCGCCAATCGCGCCGTGAACATTCCCGAGTTTGTGAACGTGAAGCCGGGTGAGTTTGAAAAAATCGATCCTCAGTCAACTGAGTTTTACCGCTTGGTCAACCAGGCTTTCGCCTTGATGGAACAAGGCAAGATTCCAGAAGCGATTGTCAAGTTGCGCAGCGCCCTTGAAAAGAACCCGGATGATGCCCTGGAACACTACCATCTGGGCACGCTGCTGACCATGAACAAACAGGATCACGAGGCCGTGGAGGAGTATCGCAAAGCCTGCGAGCTGGACCCTGACAACTCGGCATTTCTCGACCATCTGGGAGTGTCACTCGCTTCAAACGGCAATCTGGAGGAAGCTACCGAGAAATTGCAAAAAGCGATTTCGATCTATCCCACGCCGGTAGAGTATCGCCATCTAGGCATTGTTCTTGAAGCGCGCGGCAACTACGCCGGCGCCGTGGTTCCGCTCAAGAAAGCCGTCGAGCTGAGCAAAGGCAAGGATTGGATTTGCTATGCCGAGTTAGCCAAAGCCTATAGCAAAACCGGTCATGCCACAGAGGCCATGCAATCGGCGCACCTGGCTCTGGAAGAGGCTATTCACGAAGGCAATCAGCAAGGTGCGAAGAACATGCAGGAGTTTATCGATCGTTATGGGGCAATGGCTAAGCCCGAATAACGAACGGCCTGCGTCCCTATCCATCCTCCATGGTCATGCGTGTATCTGCACGTTTGACCATGGAGAGACCGGACTCGAGAGATCAACTTTTGGCCCTGTCTAAAATCCTCATCTTCGCGCTCTGCCTTGCGCCACTCTCAGCGCAAACGCCGTTGCGCGTAGCTGCCGCTGCCGACCTGGAGCCTGTGTTGCCGGCGATTCTGGAACAGTTTCATCAAACGACAGGTATACGCGCGGAAGCCACATACCAGGCATCGGCAGTTTTGACCACGCAGATTTTGAACGGCGCGCCCTTCGATCTGTTTCTTTCGGCGGACATGGGATATCCCAGGCGCCTGATTGGCGCAGGTCTTGCGGATGTGGCAGGCTCCCTGTTGCCGGTGTAATGAGGTTTCCGATCGACAGCGCATACAACATTACTGTCAGCGGATTGACTCGCTGCCCAATGGCCCAGAATATGGCGCCTATGACTGCGGAAAGAGCGACGTATAGGCTCTGCTCATGGAAGAAGACTGCCGCAGAAGGGACTTTCACTTTACACCGCCATCGAATCTGTATGGATTAAACCTGGCGCCTATTCTATTCCCGCTCTCAGAAGCCCACCATCACCGGCTCCATCTCCAGCGGGATGCCGAAGTGCGTCTCGACGGCGTCCCGGATTTGATTGGCCAGGGTCAGAATCTGCTGAGCTGTTGCGTCCCCGCGGTTGATGAGCGCCAGTGTGTGCCGCGACGAGATGGCGGCATTGCCCTGCACGTAGCCTTTGGCAAAGCCGACCTGCTCAATGAGCCATGCGGCCGGCAGTTTAACCTGACCTGGGCCAGCCGGAAATCGTGGCGGCTCCTTCTCACTACGAGCCGCGATTTCGCGCACCTGCTCCACGCCGACTACAGGATTCTTGAAGAAGCTGCCCGCACTGCGGCAATCCGGGTCGCCATCGACCATGAGCATTCCCTTGGCCTGACGGACGCGGCGCACCATCGCAGTTACCTCAGTCAGGTTGGGCTGCTCACCTTCAGGAAAAGCCCTCTTCAAATCCGCATAGCGCAGGGTTGGAGCGCCGCCCGCAGTAAGGCGGCAGTCCACGCGGGTGACAACGTAGCGCCCACGGTCAGTCGAATTGAAACGGCTGTGGCGATAAGCAAAGCCGCACTCTGCCGCTGAAAACTCAACGAATGCGTGCTGCTGGAGATCGAAGGCGCGCACCCGTTCGATGGCTGAGGCCACCTCTTGCCCGTAAGCGCCCACGTTCTGCACCGGAGTTCCACCCACCGTGCCGGGAATGCCTGCCAGGCACTCGATGCCTGCACAACAGTCCTGTGCTGTGCGCTCGACAAAAGCATCCCAGTCTTCGCCGGCTGCGGCTTGATAAATCACCTGGCCTGGAGGCGCGGTATCATTCGCCGTACCGTCCGTGGCAATTCCCCTTAGTCCAATATGCAGCACCAAACCATCGAAGCCCGCATCGGAGACTAGCAGGTTGCTGCCGCCGCCCAGCACAAACAGTGCAACCCCGCGCTCCGCTGCCCAGGCTGCCGCCTCGGCAATCTCAACTTCCGTATCGGCCTGGACAAACCAGCGGGACGGGCCGCCGATGCCCAGGGTCGTAAATGGCGCAAGCGGCTTGTTTTCTTCCACGTTCATCGGATAAAAGCTTCACCACAGGTTTAACGATAGAATAGCAGCAGGCAACTTTCCCTGCCGGAGGCGACAATGTATCCAGAACTGATGGTAATCCCCATGCGCGAGGAACTGCTGCGCGCTGGCATCTCGGAATCCCGCAGCGCCGAGGACGTAGACGCGGTGCTGGCCAAGCCGGGCACAACTCTGCTGGTGGTGAACTCGATCTGCGGCTGTGCCGCGGGCAAGATGCGCCCCGGCGTGCGGCTGGCGCTCACCAACTCCTCTAACTTGCCCGATCACAAGATCACCGTCTTTGCCGGCCAGGACCGCGAAGCAACGGAGCGCGCGCGCAGCTACTTTGAAGGCAATCCGCCCAGCTCCCCGGCTGTGGCCATTCTGCGCGACGGCAAACTGGTCTACTTGATGCAGAGGGCCGTGATTGAGCAGTCTACCGCACAGCAGATTGCAGGCGAACTGGTCCGCGCCTTCGACGAGTTCTGCGCCAAGACAACCGCGTAAGAGACTTCAATTAGATTGCAATGCAGAACGGCCTCCCACGCAGGAGGCCGTTCTGATTCTATCGTCTGCTTTCGCGGCTTCAGTCGGCCTCGGCGGCCTTTGCCAGCCTCTGCACCTTGCTGTGGCGGATGGAGTAGCCGAAATAAATGACAAGGCCAACCAGCAACCAGCCAATCATAACCATCCATGTAATGCGCGGCAGGTTGGTCATCAGGTAGACGGCCGTGATGATGCCGAGGATGGGAACCAGCGGGACAAAGGGCGTTTTGAAGGGGCGATGCAGATCAGGATTCCGTACCCGCAGAACCCACACTCCGGCGCACACAATGGTAAAGGCTAGCAGCGTGCCGATATTCACCAGCTCAGCAAGCCTGCCAACCGAGAGGAATGCCGGCAGAATAGCCACCACTGCCCCGACCGCAATGGTGGAGATCCAGGGGGTGCGGAACTTGGGATGAATGTCAGAGGCCCACTTGGGCAGCAGTCCGTCTCTGGACATGGAGAAGAACACGCGCGACTGGCCCAGCAGCATGACCAGCATTACGGTTCCCAGGCCGAAGACCGCGCCGATTTTGACCAGCAGCGAACCCCAACTGACGCCGGTGGCGTCAATGCCCAGGGCCACGGGATCGGCCACGTTCAGCGCCTTGTAGTTGACCAGACCGGTGAGCACGGTGGAGACCAGAATATACAGAATAGTGCAGATGACCAGCGAACCGAGGATGCCGAGCGGCATATCCTTCTGCGGATTCTTTGCTTCCTGGGCGGCGGTGGAAACAGCGTCAAAGCCTATATAGGCAAAAAAGATGGAGGCCGCGCCGGTGGCGATGCCGTGCCAGCCGAAGTTGCCGTGCCCATCCGAGGGCGGTAGATACGGATGCCAGTTCATGCGGGCCAGTTCAGGATGGCGGATGAGGAAGTAGATGCCCACAACAAGAAAAATTCCTACCACGCTCAGCTTGACGAAGACGATGGCGGTGTTGAGGTTTGCCGACTCCTTGATGCCGATGACCAGCACAGTGGTAATCACCAGAATTGCCAGGATGGCTAGCAGGTTGAATAGCCCTGTCACATGCTGCAACTTGCTGGCGTCCACTCCGGGAGGCAGTGAGGTGAGCGGCAGCCAGCGCTCATGAAAGAAGACCAACACCGTACCGGGCGTTGCGGTGAGCCGGGGCGGGAAGTAAATGCCCAACTGCTGCAAGAGGCTATTGAAGTATCCCGCCCAGCCAGAGGCTACAGTGGCCGCTCCAAAACCGTACTCCAGCCCCAGATCCCAGCCAATGATCCAGGCCACGAACTCGCCCAAGGTGGCGTATCCGTAGGTGTAGGCTGAGCCGGCGATGGGAATGATGGAGGCGAATTCGGCATAGCAGAGGCCGGCAAAGGCGCAGGTGATGCCGGCCAGCACAAAGCTGAGCGCCACAGCCGGACCTGCGTGCAGGGCCGCAGCCTGGCCGGTGAGCACAAATATGCCGGCTCCGATAATAGCGCCGATGCCAAGCGTGATTAGATTTAGCGCGCCCAATGAACGCTTGAGCGTGTGCTCGCCCTTTTCACTGGCCTCCAGCGTGAGCAGGGACATGGGCTTGATTCGAAGCAGCCTGGACATAAACGTGGGATTTCCTCCGCGGAGATTGAACTTGAAATGAACTTGGCGCCTTAACTTTGGCTGGCTGTCCGGCGCGACCAGAATAGATATACAGGTATACCTAGAAGGACCAAAACCAAGCCAGGCCATGTGTACTGAGGCTTATATCGCAATAATACGACACAGATGCAGGAGGCCATGGCGATATAAAGCGCGGGCAGGACCGGGTACCCCAGCGCCTTGTATGGCCGGGGCGCGTCTGGACGCTTGAAACGCAGCACGAATAAGCCGCCGATGGTGAGGATATAAAAGACCAGCACTGCAAAGATGATGTAGTCCAGCAACTGGCTATACGAGCCCGAGATGCACAGCAGAGTGGCCCAGCAGGCCTGCACCATCAGCCCGGCCGCCGGAGTCTTGTAGCGCGGATGCAGCTTGCCGACCGACTTGAAGAACAGCCCGTCCCGGCTCATGGCATAGTAAACTCGCGCCCCTGCCAGCGACATTCCATTGGCGCAACCGAAGGTCGAGATGAGAATGGCCCCGGCCATCAGCCAAGCTCCGGCGGAGTGGAATACCTGCGCCAGAGCGGCCGTCGCTACGCGATCTTCCGTGGCATGTTGGATGCCACGCGCCATCGCTGTGGCACCGTTCAGGTCGCCATGCATGGGCAGCACCAGCAGGTAGCCTAGCGAAACAAGAAAATAGACCGTCAGCACAAACCCGGTGCCCAGAATCAGAGACAGCGGAATATTGCGCTTGGGATTTTTGACCTCGCCGGCGGTAAAGGTGATGTTGTTCCAGGCATCGGCAGAGAAGAGCGAGCCCACCTGTACTACGGCCAGAATTACCAGCAGATTTACCAGCACAATGGGTCCGCCAACACCTACCTGTACGGGGTGTAGCGTACTCCAGTTGGCATTTTTCCAGAACTGGCTCAAGCCGGAGCCGAAGTTCGCGTTCCATGCGGTTGCGCTGCGGCCCACCGTGAAGGCCAGCAGGATGAGCGCCGCCAGGCTCAGAGCCTTGGCAGAGGTGAAGATGTTCTGGATGAGCGCGCCCAGCTTGACGCCGAATATATTCACCACGGCCAGGAACAAAACCACGGCGATGCCCACCAGGTTAGCCGTACTGACGCCAATCTCCATGTTGCCCAGCACCATTGGCCCTACCCGGAGCGCGGGCACATGGGCGATGTGCCAGAGCCAGTGGGTCGTGGAAATGGTTGGGAAAAAGACGCCGAGAAACTTGCCGAAGGCCACACATACCGCGGCGATGGTGCCGGTCTGGATGACCAGGAAGAGTGTCCAGCCGTAAAGAAAGCCCCACAGAGGTCCCAGCGACTCGCGCAGATACACATACTGGCCGCCTGCCTTGGGCATCATAGCCGCCAGCTCGCCGTAGCTGAGCGCGCCAATGATGGTGAGGATAGCCGTAACGATCCAAGCTCCCAGAAAGAGCGCCGGGGAGTCGGTGCCCCTGGCAATATCTGCATCCACGATAAAGATGCCAGAGCCGATCATGGAGCCAATGACCAGCGCGGTGGAACTGAACAGGCCAAGGCTCTGCACCAAGTGGGGTGCTCCGGCTTGACCTGCGGGTGAGTTGGAAATTGGCTGGAGAGGAGCGGTTTCTTCGATCATCGCGTAAAGTCTGTTTTAACGGATTTGGTTGCGATTGTCTTTCTAATTCTCAAAGTGTACGAATACGGGACACTTTGTATGTTTTCAATACAGCGTGGACGATTATGAGACATACTGTACGATTTCCGGACACTTTCCGGTTGGATGGATGTGCAGAATGTACTTATCCCAGCTCTGCCAGCCAGCGGCGGAACTCGGATGCCGGATCCGGCTGGCGAAAGAGAGCTCCGGCAATTGCCACCACGGTTGCACCGGCGGCAAAAGCCGCGGGGGCAGTGGCCAGCGTGATGCCGCCAATGGCGACCAGCACCGGGCCGGGGCCTGCCAATTGGCGCAAGTGCCGCACGCCTTCAATGCCGATGGGCGGCGCTGAAACCTGCTTGGTTCGTGTTGGGAAGACCGCACCGATGGAGAAATAGTCCGCCGGCGTCTCAAGAACGTATGGCACCAACGCAGCTCCACCGCCAAATGTGCCTACGATCCGATCTGGCCCCAGCAGTTTGCGAGCCTCGCCAGGGGTGGAATCTCCCGCGTCCACGTGCACGCCATCAAAACCAATTTGCTCAACCAGATCAGCCCGATCATCGAGAATCAACTTCACTTGTCCAGCGGGCAAGGCAGCGCGCAGCACTGCTGCATCGGCGAGCAACTCGGCCTGCGAGCCCATCTTGTTGCGGTACTCCAACAGCGTTACGCCGGCCTCGGCCAGTGAGCTGCCAAGACGGCGCAAGAACTCCGCGCGTCCTGTCGAGGGAATGATTGAGGAATCCAGAATGGGATAGATCTTTGGAAACGAGATAGCCATGCAACAAGGGTAGCCGATTAGAGACAAAGACGTAGGAAACAGCCCAGCTCATATAGCGCTGCTGTGCCTGCTGTTCCCTACGCTCCTTTTCTGCTTTCCCTACATCTCGTCTGCGGAAGGTCCATACGTGCCGGGAATCTTTGCGTTGAGCAGGCGCAGATAGACACCCAACTGGGCGCGATGGTGAATCATATGGCTGAGCACCATCTCGCGAAAGACCTGATGGCGTGGCGAGTCAACGAATGCTTGCCCGCCGAAGATGAACTGCCAGTTCTGGTCCCACTTCTCCGGGGAGATGGCCGCTAGCGCGGCGCGAACCTCGGGGAGTCCCTTGTCAAACTTCTCGATCAATGCCGCATTGTTCGCAGGCACATACTGCTCCCACTTGTGGTCCGCTGGAAATTCCAGCTTGTCTAGGGTCAGAGTGGAGAGAGCCCAGTTTCCAGACATGTCTGTCAGGTGTCCGGCCAGCTTGCCCAGGGTCATGGACTTGGGATGGGGTTTGAAATTGTAATCGACATCCGCCGGGATCGCCTCAAGCATCTTGCGCGTTTTGGCGGTCTCGCGGTCGTACTCGGCAATCAGTTCTTTTTGAAAGTCCATCAGGCAACCTCCTATGTTGCGAAGCCAGCATACATCAAGACGGCAGAAGAAAGCGAAGAAAAAGCGATAAATTTACATCCTCCGCTATGCGCAGCCTGGGCCGCTATAATCCGAGCCAAACAACAAGGTGAATATCTCGATGAAATGGACTGCTTTCCTTGTACTTGTCCCCATGGTGCTCGCAATGGCCTCTGCCGCCCAGACTCCCGGCACAGCGCCGCGATTGGATACCTGGAAAATTATAGGTCCCGGGGGCGGCGGCACCACGATTGACCCCACAGTTAGCCCGCACGACCCGAATCTCGTGCTGGAGCACTGCGATATGACCGGTGGCTATATCACCTTGGATGGCGGTAACTCCTGGCGCATGTTTAACCTGCGTGCGCTGATTCAAACCTTTGCTTTCGATCCTAGCAATTCCAATTTGATCTATGCTGGGAATGCAGCCTTATGGCGCAGCGACGACACAGGGCGCTCTTGGCGCATGATCTTTCCTAACCCTGCCAGCAACACCGTGGAGCACCAGAATGGCGACGAGTCGAATTACAGCTTGACCTCAGACGGGCGGAACTACGCGGCCGGCTTGAGCATCCGCCAGATTGTGGTGGACCCCAGGGACTCGAAGGTGATTCACATCGCTTATGTTGACCCGCCGAGCGACAGGACTGTACTGCTTGTCTCGACCGACAGCGGAGCCTCATTCAGTCGAGAGTACGAGTTTCCGCCAGATGAGATTCACCTTTTGTTTCCGGTCAGCGGCGGTCTGCTGGCAATTGGAGCGCACGGCGTCTATCGCAGCATAAACGGCGCATGGCTGGCTGGTATGGGCCCCGGCGAGACAGTTGCCAATGCCAGCGCGGGCGAAGTGGAAGGAAGAACTTATGTTTACGCAGCAACGGAGACGGGCGATTTGCTGGTCTCGGAAGATGAGGGTAGAAGCTGGCAGTTGAGAACGCCGGCGCTCGGCCAGCAAGCTGGCAGATTCGAGGTGGTTGCCGCTGCGGCAGGGAACGGGCGCATCGCATACGCCGGTTTTCGCAATCTGAAGCTTGGCGAACGCCGCCAAGATCTCTACAACGGCATAGCGAAGACCGTGGATGCGGGCAGGAACTGGTCGATTGTCTTCAAGGAATCGACCCATGCCGCAACCAATCTTGACGCTTCCTGGATAGAGCAGCGCGCGGCAACCGGCCCAGCCGTCACAGATGCAAATGCCGACTGGGCATCCATTTACTTTGACGCCCCTGGCAGCCTCAGCGTCGCTCCCGGCAACCCGGATATCTGCTATGCCGCTGACCTCTTCAGAACCTATCGAACGCTGGATGGTGGCAAAACCTGGGCGCAGGTCAACTCCGTACGCCTGCCGGAAAACCGCTGGACAACCCGCGGGCTCGATCTGACCACGGCCTGGGGTGTGCAGTTCGACCCGTTTGACATAAAACACATCTTCATCGACTACACCGACATTGGTTTGTTTGCGAGCCATGACGGCGGCCAGGCGTGGGAGTCCTCTACCTACGGCGTTCCTGAGCAGTGGCGCAACACTACCTATTGGCTGGCATTCGATCCTCAGGTAAAGGGACTGGTGTGGGGCGCGTTCAGCGGGACTCACGACCTGCCCAGAGTAAAAATGTGGGATAGCACTGCGGACTCGCTGAAATACCGTGGCGGCGTGGGTGTTTCCACCGATGCCGGGCGGCACTGGAGCCGCTCGAATGGGGACATGCCGGAGACGGCGGTGACGCACATCCTGCTCGACCCATCGAGTCCCGTTGGCCGGCGGATCCTCTATGCCTGCGGCTTCGGCCGCGGAGTCTACAAGTCCACCGACAACGGAAAGACCTGGCAACTGAAGAACAAAGGAATCATCGAAGAGTACCCCTTTGCCTGGCGAATTGCGCGCGGCAGCGAGGGAGTACTCTATCTCATCCTTGCCCGCAGCAATCACGGCCAGTATGGCGACACAAGCGGCAGTGGAGCGCTCTACAGATCCATCGACGGGGCCGAGCATTGGACGAAGCTCAACCTACCGGCAGGCGTGGATGGGCCAAACGGGCTGGCGCTGGACCCGCACGACAATCACCGCATGTACTTGGCTGCATGGGGACAGAAGCGAGCTAGCGTAGACGCTGGCGGCGGGTTGTTTCTCTCCACGGACGGCGGTATGAGCTGGCGGAATATCTTCAGCAGGTCGCAACACGTCTACGATGTGACCGTGGACCCCAAGAAGCCGGACAATATCTACATCTGCACCTTCGATGCAGCTGCATACCGCTCGACAGACTCCGGCCTGAATTGGACGCACATCAAGGGCTACAACTTCAAGTGGGGACACCGCGTCTTTCTCGATCCCAACGATGCAGGCAAGATTTACATCGCCACTTTTGGCGGCAGCGTGTGGCATGGTCCGGCTGCGGGAGACTCGAAGGCGCTGGAGGATGTGGTGACGCCGGTCCCAGTGGCGCAATAACGGCTGCGAGTTCAGCGCGTGTATTGAAACACCTTCATGAGCCGGAAGATATGGCTTCCGCTGCTCTTTTGGCCAGAAACTGCTCCATGAAACTGGTGTCAAACTCCCCGGCGCGGAAGCCGGCATCGCGGAAGATCTCCTGATGCATGGAGATGGAGGTCTCGATGCCCTGCACCACAAATTGGCCCAGCGCACGCTCCATCTTTGCGATGGCCTCCGCGCGGTCGCAGCCATGGACGATAAGCTTGGCGATCAGCGAATCGTAATAGGGCGGCACGACACCCTCCGCATACTGCGCCGTATCCACGCGTACGCCGTTGCCACCGGGAACATTGAAGGCTGTAATGGTGCCTGCCGAAGGGGTAAACTTCACCGGGTGCTCAGCGTTGATGCGGCATTCCATAGCATGGCCGCGTATCTCCAGCTTGGAGGGCAGAATCGCATCCAGCCGCTCCCCGGCGGCAATGCGTAACTGGGCCTTTACAATATCCACGCCGGTAATGGCCTCGCTGATCGGATGCTCCACCTGAACACGGGTATTCATCTCGATGAAGTGGAGCTGGCGGTCCTCGTCCATGAGGAACTCGACAGTGCCGGCATTCTGGTAGCCGATATCGCTGAGGCAGCGGCAGAGGGTGCGGCCCAGTTCGTCGCGCAACCGGGGCGTCACTTGCAGGCTGGGCGCCTCTTCAATGAGCTTCTGGTGGCGGCGCTGGATGGAGCACTCGCGCTCAAAGAGCGATGCCACATTGCCATGCTCGTCGGCCAGCATCTGGAACTCGATATGGCGCGGGTTCTCTACAAACTTTTCCATGTAGAGTTCACCATTACCAAAAGCATTGGCCGCCTCGCCATAAGCCGCGTGGAAGAGATTGGGCAGATCCTCCGCCGTGCGAACGATTCTCATGCCGCGCCCGCCCCCCCCGGCCTTGGCCTTGAGGATCACCGGGTAACCGACCTTCTTTGCCCAGACCAGCGCTTCCTCAGCAGTTTCAATCACGCCGTCGGAGCCGGGCAGAATGGGCACTTTGGCACGCTTCATCGCCTGGCGGGCCTTTTCCTTCTCGCCCATCAGGCGGGTCACCTCCGGCGGAGGCCCAATGAACTTGATATTCGAGGCGCGGCAGACTTCAGCAAAGTTAGCGTTCTCACTCAGCAAGCCGTAGCCGGGATGGATGGCGTCCACATCGGCGATTTCAGCGGCAGAGATGACTGCGGGCACATTGAGATAGCTGTCCGCCAGGCGCGGCGGTCCGATGCAGATAGCCTCATCTGCAAAGCGGACATGCAGAGAGTTGCGGTCGGCTTCGCTATAGACCGCGACCGTGCGAATGCCGAGTTCCCGGCAGGCGCTCAGAACGCGTAGCGCGATTTCTCCGCGATTGGCTACTAGTACCTTACGAAACATTCATGGCCCTTTGAGCGAGGTTAACGGGATGAGCAAGGTGAGCGGCGTTCACGGCATCGGCTCGTGAACACATGACTGACAATGCCAGCCCCGCTTGTCCAGCTAACCCAGCCGGATGGAGAAGAGGGGCTGCCCAAACTCGATAGGCTGTCCGTTGGAAACAAAGCACTTGACGATTTCGCCTGCTGCGTCTGACTCAATCTCGTTCATCAGCTTCATGGCTTCGACAATGCAGATTACCTGGCCCTTTTCCACGCGATCTCCGGGGGAAACAAAGGGCGAGGCTCCTGGAGAAGGCGAGCCGTAATAGGTGCCCACAATGGGCGACTTGACTAGGTGCAGACCGGCATCCGGGTCTTCAATCGGAACCGTTGGTGAAAGTGGGGAGAGAGGCTGTGCGGCGGTAGCTGCACTCTGCGCCACCGAAGGAGGAGCCGAGGCCAGCAAGCGTGCCAGATCGGAGAGTCCTGTCGTCGGAGTTTCAGCTCTTTCGAACTTGAGCCGGATCTTCAGATCTCCCCGGTCCAGATCGAACTCGGCAACCTGATATTGCTTAAGAAACTCGATGAGTTGTTTCAGATCTTCGATATCTTGAGGTTTCATTCGTTCCTTAACTCTCCCACACGCAGGCGGGATAGGGCTAGATCAAAATTCAGTATTCACAGCTCAATCAGAGCCTTGGGAGCTGGCGTAAGCACCTGCCCTCCGGTTTCGGTCACTGCCACCATATCCTCAATGCGAATGCCGAACTGGCCCGCAAGGTAAACGCCCGGCTCAATGGTGATGACCATGCCGGGCAGCAGCCTGGTTGTCTGTCCGGCGCCTACGCGCGGCTGCTCGTGTATCTCCAAACCGACACCATGGCCGGTGGAGTGGGTAAAAGTCTCCGCCAACCCTGCCTGCCGCAACACGCCACGCGCGGCTTCGTCCACCTCTGCGCAGCTAACGCCGGAGCTTACCGCCGCCACTGCTGTCTCCTGCGCCTCCAACACCGCCGCATACGTATTCCGCTCGTTGGCTTTGGGACTGCCCAGGTATACAGTACGCGTCATGTCTGAGCAGTAGCCTCCGAGGATTATACCGAAGTCGAGGGTCAGGAATCCGCGCCGGGGCAACTTCGCAGAGGTGGCGCGGCCATGAGGCAGAGACGACCGAATGCCGGAGGCGACGATGGTTTCAAAGGACATGCCCTCGGCGCCCATCAGCCTGGCCTGGTGCTCCAGCTCAGCGGCTACCTCGATCTCAGCAATGCCGGGCCGGATGAATCCCAGAATATGTTCAAAAAGCTTGCAGCCAACCAGCGCTGCCTCTGCCATTAGCGCCAGTTCGTCCTCGTCTTTCACACGGCGCAACGGCTCAACCATGGGCGCGGGCAGCACAGAGAGAAAGCCGCGCCGCAGTCTCGAGGGCAGAGCGGCGCGCCAGCGGGCCAGTTCGGCTACGGTAGTGCAGGCTGGGTCGAATCCGGCGAACTCCACCCCCGGCTGCGCGGCCAGCCATTGCACTGCGGCAACTGCCGGAGAGCTTGTGACGATCTCGACCTGTGCGGCCTCAACCTCTTCGGCGGCCTGCTCCGCATAGCGGCCATCGGTAAACAGCCGGGCGGCCCGGCGGGTAATGGCCAGGGCGGCGCTGGAGCCGGTGAATCCGGAGAGATAACGGAGGTCGGGAAGGTGGGTGACTACGAGTCCGGCAAGACCGGCCTTGGTCAAACGGCGGCGCAATTGCCCGATGCGGCGGAAGTGTTCCACTGGGTAAGGATAACAGGGGACAGAGATTGGGGCTTGCACCTGAAAACGGGTCCGATCGAATTATGGTATCATAGTTGTATATCAAAGGGGTTCGAGACGCGCATTCTGGTCGACATTCCGGCGGAAGATTTGGAGCTTCTGAATGGCGTGGTCAAAAACCTGTCCATCTCTCGCGCCGAGTTTGTGCGCCGCGCTATCTCAAAATCTCTAGAGCCGCACCGCCAAGCCCAAAAACAGGAGGCCTTCGGGCTGTGGGCCAACCATCCTGTTGATGGCCTGGAATATCAGAAAAGGATGCGTGAGGAATGGGAAGAAAGAACAGTCTCTTCGACACCAACATCCTGATCGATTATTTGAGCGGCATCCCCCAGGCGCGGGCTGAGTTGGAGCGGTATTCCCGGCGCGCCATCAGCATCATCACGTGGATGTAAGTTATGGCGGGTACCACTCCAGAGGATGAGAAGCAAATCCGCGCCTTTCTGCTGACCTTCAGCATTCAGCCCGTCACTTCAGAGGTGGCTGAGCGAGCTTTTGCCCTGCGGCGTCAACGGAAGATCAAGCTGCCCGATGCGATCATCCAGGCCACCGCGCGGGGTGAGGACCGGCTGCTGATTACGCGCAACACCCGCGACTTCCCCGGCAGCGACTCCGACATCCGGATACCGTACAGGCTATAGGGGGCAGGGATTAGGGGATAGGGGGTGAGAGGTCCGTACTCAGGCGCGAGAGTTGATTCTCAAGTTTGAAAACTTTTGTCTGGAGGTGTCATACAGTGCCTGCCAGAAGCAAACATCTCCATCGGATACGACGACCAAGCGATCACGCCAGTCTGGATAAATTAGCTGATCACAAAACGCATTGACAAAAATCTTCCTTTTTCCAGAAACCAGCACGGCCACATACTGCTGAAAATACCGGTCTGGATGGTCGATGTGAATCTTGGAATCCCATCCATAGATTTTCATGTTAGAGATTTGAGATAGATTTGCGTCCAGCCCATCGAGGTCCGCTTTGGTTGGTTGCCAACTTCCGTCGTACCTCTCCAACCTATCACTCGAATACCGGTCCGAGACTGCCTTCACCTCATGCGCTTGTAGAAGAACAGAGCGTTGCTCCTGTTGTCCCAGTACATTCGGAACCAGAATGACAACGAGGAGCGAAATGATCGGCTTCCGAATTCGTATCACGTCCCTTGCCTCAGTTTCCCTGCTCCTACAGCGCTGGCCGGACCGGTTTCTTCTCACTAGGGTCGAGTTCGACGCCGGCCTGGAGATCGGACTGGCGGTCCATCCACTCGTCCAGCCGGGAGCGCTTGAAGCGCCAGCGATTGCCCAGCTTGAAGGCGGGCACAAAAGCCTCAGATGCATACTTATAGAGCGTGTCGGGAGAGATGCCCAGGTACTCCGAGGCCTGGCGGATGTCCATGACCTCGCGCACCTCGGGAACCAGTAGATTGGAGCGGGCTGCGGCGTTGCGCATTGTTGCCTCCTTGAAGGAGAGATGCCTCTGACTGATTCCGGCATAGTACCGGTAGTCTTGTATATAGCGCGGTTTAAGCTGTCATTTCAAGGTATTTCAGGTAGTTACATGAAATTCATCGGTATTCAGGTTTTCATAATTACGGCGGGCAAAGCTGACCAGCGAGAGAATACACAGCCGGTTGCGCTTGCTTTCTAGACGAACCCAACCGATGGGGTTGTTAGGACGGATGGTGCATACAATGAGATTTCAGACACAATCAGGGGAAGCGGCCCTGCCGGAAACTACATTGCCTTGCGCCACCAGGCGGATTTTTCATAGCTGAGAAATCTGGTCTTTTCGCCGCGGGAGAGGTAGAAATCGAGTACCTCATTCTTCTGGAAGACGGAGCAATCTGGCCAGCTCGCATCCTTCTCCAGATGGGTCGCCGTGTCGTGCAGGTCCACCAGAGTGATCTCATCGGGAGAACACTGCAGCACCTGCTGAGCCTTCAGCGAGAAAGCGGTACCGGATGGAGGTTCCGGGGGAACATTGTTAGCGATCTTGGTCAGCAACAGGATGAACACGAATGCAGCCGCAAAGATGGCGATCTTCTTCAAATGTGCCTCTCCGCAATCACTGTATAGCGCAGCAGCCCTGAACACAAGCCCCGATGAGCAGCAACCGGTCCTAGTTCTGCTCGTCGCGCTGGTGCAGCGTGGGCTTGTCGTCGGAGCTGGTTGTGCCATTGTCAGTCTGGCTGGTAGAGTCGCCGGAGCCGGCACTGGTGCGGCGCAACGATGGCTTTGCCCCGTTCTTTGAATCGACGAGGCGGCGCTTGTTCTCAATGCGTGCCAACCGAGCTTTGACGTCGTCAAACTCCGAAGTAGTCACCATGTATTCATCCCTGGCAGGCAGGATACGGGCAATTTCTTCCTGGGAATGCAGAATGCGGTCGGGGGTCTGCGGATGGTCGGCAAAGACCTTGGCGACCGCGCCCGGCTTGCGCTTCTCCAGCGCCTGAATCTTCTCAAAAAAGGTGATGAATGCCTGCGGATCGTAGCCGGCCCGGTACATATATTGCACGCCAAGGTAGTCGGCCTGGGCCTCGAACTCGCGGGAGAACTTCATGAAGGTGATGGGCACGGCGACGGATGCGGCCTCATAAGCCCCATAGCCGGTCCAGCCGCCGATGAAGATGAGGGGAATGGTTCCCAACTGGGCGTAATTGAGGCGCGTCATCTCGCGGACCGCATGGTGGGCGCAGACGTGCGCGGTCTCATGCGCCATGACGCCAGCCAGTTCCGCCTCTTCGTCGGCGTTCAAAATCAACCCCGAGTTGACGTAAAAGAAGCCTCCGGGAAGCGCAAAGGCGTTGATCTCGTCCGAATCGATGACTTTGATGGTGAACGGCACCTTGCAGTCGGAGTTCTTTACGATATTCTGGCCGATTCTGTTGATGTACTCCTCAACTACCGGATCGGTAATGAACTTGGAACTCTTCTCGATCTCGGCCGCGTAGGTACGGCCCATCTTGATCTCTGTATCGGTGGAGTACCAGTTGCCAAGGCCGCGACCGCCGATGTTGCGATTGCCAACGGCGCTTACATCTTCAATGCTGCCCGGCTTTACTTCAGTTCTCTGGCTGCCGACCTCGATCACTTTGTCCGGATTGACTGCGTTGGCCGCTGTGTCGCCGCCAACGGGAGTGGTGCCAGGCGCGGGTACCTTCTTGGGGGCGGTGGGCGGGGTGTCACCACCGACAGGCGCCGTACCGGGCGCAGGCTGCGCGGCAGGCGTTCCAGCTGAGGACGGATTCGATGGGGTGGACTGTGCCCATCCCATGGTGGCCAATGCCAGCGCCAGCGCGGCCAGCATCGCCGCTTCGGATATCCGATTTGTATCAGCCCTCATTGCCGCACCTCCAGCGCAGGCCGGCGCCTCGGGATGCGCCGCCTTTGCTTCATCATTTAGACGCTAGTATCCGCTACTTTGGATACAGGAAGAAAGATAATTCCAGACTGGCGCCAATTCTCATCTTCTCTGCCGGCAATGTACCGGGTATCTGCAATGGTCCATAGGTCGATACGATCTAGCCCTTTGCATTCCTCTTGGAGCTTGCATCCGTCTGAATTAAAGTGGAGAACACGCGGGACGGGAGGAAAGGTTTGCGTCGAACCATCTTAAGGGTAGCAGCCATGGCTCTTTGCGGGGCCATGCAACTATATGCCCAGCACGCCCATCCGCGTCCTCCTGCCGCGATAGAGAATTTATTGCGGCCCAGCGGCCACGCGAAGGCCCCGGAGCGCAATACTCAGCCCACTCCCCAGGTGATCTTCGACGCGACCGGTCTCGGTTCTCCCGTGACGCTCGACAAAGGCTGGCGGGTTGGCATAACCGCCAGTCCCGATGCGGCGAATCCCCAGTTCGACGACTCCACATGGGCGCTCAGAGACGCCAAGGAGTCCTTTGAGGATGTTCCCGACGAAGATCGTCCAGTTGGCACTCCAAAATGGAACCCGGACGCACCGCACCCCATGGGACACCAACGGCCGTTTGTGTGGTTTCGGCTCCGAGTCAAGTTAGCCCCAAATCATGGCCCTCTCTCCCTGTTGGTCGAGCTGCCCGTCACGCCAAATGCCTCCATCGGACTCAGTTCCCTGCCCGGTGTGGATGTATTTGCCAACGGCAAGCAAATCTTGCCGGAAGGCCCGCACGGTGACGCCCCCGAACATTATCAGGCTATCTCCCGCATCTATGACCTGAATTTGCCGCCCTCTCAGACATCTCTGACTCTGGCGGTACGAACAATCTACATTCCGATAGGTTACGGAGCCTATACCGGCTTTTTTGCCAGCCGAACTCTGCGCCTGGGCAACCGGGACGATCTGGACCACTCCATGGAGTTATGGCAAAACCATAGCCTTTTTGAAAGGCTGCCCCGATTGGTGAACGGGGCTCTGATGACCATTCTGGCAATTTTTCTATTGGCTCTGTTTTTCACCCAGAAGGGACATATCGAGTATCTCTGGCTGGCCCTCTATGAACTGCTTGAGGCCCCCATTGCATTTGTTGAATTGGCAGGCAGCTCCGCCCACCTGGACCACCTCTGGTTCATGGCCATCTTTCTTCAATTGTGGGTCACATCGGCTTACCTCTACTTTGAGTTTCTGGTTTCATTTCTCTCCTTGCGCAAGCGCTGGTACATCCTGCTGCTGCGCTTTACCGCGCCCATTCTGGCCGGCGTAGGCCCGTCGATGCTGTTTTTTGGACACGGCAACTCTGCCATAGCTGTACTGGCAGTGGTCGGCACAGGGACGGCTTTCTGGATGCTGGGCTGGCTGCTCTTCATTTTTATTACCCTGATTGAGGCCACATTACGCCGCAACTTCGAGGCGGGTTTGCTGCTGATTCCTCTGCTGCTGAGCCTGGTGGGATTTCTGGAACCCATTCTCACATCGAGCATGAGCGATTTGGGAGGCAAGGCTTACCTTTCTCCACTCACCATTCAAGCCGGTCCAATTCCCATCCACATTGCCTCGATCGCCGACTTCACCGGCATCTTTGCCATTGTGCTCATTATTTTTGGCCGCTTCCTGCGCATCCAACACGACCAGGAGCGAGCTTCAAGCGAGCTGGCCGCGGCGCGTAGCGTGCAGGAGTTGATGATTCCCAGAGATAAGCAGGAAACGCCCGGCTTCGAGGTGGAATCAATCTATACTCCCGCGAACGAGGTAGGCGGCGACTTCTTCCATGTGCAGCCCACAGACGATGGCGGTTTGCTGGTAGTGATTGGAGACGTGGCCGGCAAGGGATTGCAGGCAGCCATGACCGTCTCCATGTTGATGGGCGCGTTACGACGCATCCAGGAACGTAGCCCGGCCAAAATTCTGGAATCGCTGAACCGCGTGCTAAACGGCAGCGACAGCTTTACCACCTGCCAGGCTGCGATGTTTATGCCCAATGGCGAACTGGTTTTGGCCAACGCCGGACACCTGCCGCCCTACCTCAACAGCCAGGAGGTTCCGCTGCCCGGCGGCCTGCCCTTGGGCGTACTGCCGGAGGTGAGTTATCAGGAAGTGAGGCTCTACCTGCACCTCGGCGACCGCATACTATTGCTCTCAGACGGCGTGGTTGAGGCCCGCCGCCCCTCCGGCGAACTCTTCGGCTTTGACCGCGTGCACAACCTCAGCAACCAGACGGCTTTTTACATTGCCGACGCCGCCAAGGAATTCGGCCAGGAAGATGACATCACCGTGCTGACCGTCCGGCGGATGGCACAGGCGAAGGCCGCGTAGAGCAGCCAGGCCATAGCGGGCAATGGGGTCCGCATTTTGCGACCTTTGCGCATCAAATCTCGTCATAAATACAGGGGTAACCACTATATGAGCTTGAGTACGCAAGCCGTAACCGCTGCAAATGCCGGAACTATCCAACTTGGAGATTGCACCGTCAACCGGCTTGGATACGGCGCCATGCGTATCACCGGCAGAGGCATCTGGGGGCCTCCCGCGGATCGCGCTGCGGCATTGGCTACGCTGCGCCGCGCGATAGAGTTGGGAGTGAACTTTATCGATACGGCCGACTCTTATGGCCCGTACGTTTCAGAGGAACTGATTGCCGAGGCGCTTGCGCCTTATCCGCAAGGTCTGGTGATTGCCACCAAGGGCGGATGGGAGCGCGTGGGCCCCGCGCAATGGATACACAATGCCAGCCCCAAGCACTTGGAGGCCGCTATCGAGGGCAGTTTGAAACGGCTGCGCCTGGAGCGGATCGACGTTTACCAACTGCACGTTCCCGACCCGGCCGTCTCCTTCGACGCTTCCATGGAGACGCTGGCCCGGCTGCACGAACAGGGAAAGATCAGGCATGTCGGCCTCTCGAACGTGACCATGGAGCACGTCGAGCGGGCGCGCAAGATCGTACCAATCGTCTCAGTGCAGAATCGCTATAGCTTTGCCGACCGCGAGTGGGACTACCTGTTGAACCACTGCCAGCAGCAAGGCATTGCATTTATTCCTTGGTCGCCTCTGGGGCAGAACCGGCAGGCCATTGAGGTGCTTGAAAAAGCCGCGACCCAGCTCGGCGCCACACCGCTTCAGATAGCGTTGGCTTGGCTACTCAGGCGCTCCAGCGTCACGCTGCCGATTCCCGGCACAACCTCACCTATTCATGTGGCAGAGAACATTGCGGCAGCAGCTCTCAAGCTGCCGGACGATCTGTTCAAGGAATTGTCGGATGTGAATCCGCCGCCGATGAGCCTGCGGTGAAACTGAGCCGCGAAGAAGTCCTGCCTGACGTTTTTTAGCGCTCTCTGCGTTCCCTGAAGAAGCTGCGCAACAGCTCCGCCGCCTCGTGGGCGGCAATACCCTGCTCCACCTGCATCTGGTGGTTGAGCTGCGGGTGGTTGACGACGGAGAGCACCGAACCGGCCGCGCCCGCCTTGGGATCTGCGGCGGCAAAGACCAATCTGTCAAGCCGCGCATGAATCATGGCTCCGGCGCACATGGCACAGGGTTCCAGCGTCACGTAAAGAGTGCAGCCCAGGAGCCGATAGTTACCAAGAACTGCCGCGGCCGCCCGCAAAGCCACAATCTCGGCGTGCGCTGTGGGGTCAAGGTCGCGCAAGACGCGATTCTGCCCGCGCGCCACGATCGCTCCATCATGCAGCACGACAGCGCCAACCGGCACCTCGCCAGCCTCTGCGGCCAAGCGGGCCTCGGCGAGTGCGGCGGCCATAGCTTCGAGGTCGGTCATCATGCTTTCGATGGTAGCGCCGCGGGCTGCTGCTGGGTCATGCAATGCAGCGTACCCAGGCCCCAAACCAGATCCACACAGTGGATGCCGATGACCGCGCGGTCTGGAAAAACGCCTGCGAGAATGTTCAGCGCAATGCGGTCGTTGGGATCGTGGAAGGTGGGAACCAGCACCAGACCGTTGGCAATATAGAAATTGGCGTAGCTGGCCGGGAGACGCTGGCCGCGAAAAACCACCGGGCGCGGCATCGGCAACTCGACCAGCGTGAACTGCTTGCCGTCAAGGGTGCGCGCGGCCTTGAGGCGGGCGAAGTTATCGGCCAGCGGTGCATGGTTGGGGTCGCTGGTGTTGGGCTCGACCGCAGCTACAATCGTGGACGGCGCTACGAAGCGGGCAATATCGTCGATGTGACCATGGGTATCGTCGCCAGCGATGCCGCTACCGAGCCAGATCACCTGATCGATACCTAGATAGTCGTGAAAGACCTGCTCAAGCTGCGCGCGGCTGAGGCCAGGATTGCGCTGCTGTGCTTGGCTGAGCAGGCATTCCTCAGTTGTAAGCAACATGCCAGCACCATTGACGTCGATGGAACCGCCTTCAAGGACCAGCCGTTGCTTCGTATCGTCCTCGTTTTGGATGGAAGGCTGCCAGGCAGGGAGACCGAGCAGTGCAGCCACGCGGCCCGGGATCTGGTCATCGAGCGGCCAGTCGTTGTATTTGGCCCAGGCGTTGAACTGCCAGTCAGTAATAGCGAGATTGCCGGTGGCGTCGCGCAAGAAAATGGGGCCAGAGTCGCGTGTCCACGAGCGGTTGGTGGGCCAGAGGTGAAAACTCACCCGGTCAAGATTCGCCCCGGCCCGCTCAAGAATTCCGTTAGAGCGCTGCTGCGCCTTACCGTCTTCAACCAGGAGGTGAACCTGCTCGTGGGCGGTAAGCAGGCGCACGATCTCTGCGTAAAGCCACGGGATTATCTGGAACTTGCCCGGCCAGTCTTCAGGGTTGTGCGGCCAGGCCAACCATGTGGCCTGGTGCGGCTCCCACTCGGCGGACATACGGTAGCCCAAGGCGCGCGGAGTTGCTGAGGGCACAACGGGAGCGGACATTTTTACTTGGAGTCTCCGTCCTGGGTCCAGGTGTTTACGGGATCGAGATAGCGTTTGGCGATGGGCGCGTAGGCATCGACCCGCCGGTCGCGCAGGAAGGGCCAATTGCGGCGCGTATCTTCGATCAGGTTAAGATCGATCTCGCCTATAACTATTTCTTCCTTGTCGTGCGAGGCTTTGGCGATGATGCGGCCAAAGGGATCGGCGAGGAAGCTGCCGCCCCAGAACTCCAAGCCAGGCCCCTCCGCTCGATTGCCCTGCACATCGCCGTGCTCAATGCCAACGCGGTTGACGCCTGCCACATAAACGCCATTGGCGATGGCGTGGGAGCGCTGGATAGTCTGCCAAGCGTCGTATTGCGCAGCTCCGAACTCTTCTTTTTCTGCCGGATGCCAGCCGATGGCTGTGGGATAAAAAAGTACCTCCGCACCTTGCAGCGCCGTAAGCCGCGCGCCTTCCGGGTACCACTGGTCCCAGCAGACCAGCGTGCCAACGCGGCCAAAGGCCGTGTCTATAGCCTGAAAGCCCAGATCGCCCGGCGCGAAATAGTACTTTTCGTAGTAGAGCGGGTCGTCGGGAATGTGCATCTTGCGGTAGACACCGGCGATGTTGCCATCGGCATTCAAAGTAACCGCCGTGTTGTGGTAAATGCCGGCGGCGCGGCGCTCAAAGAGCGAGGCTACGATGGCGACGCGAGCGGTGCGCGCCACCTCGGCCAGCTTGGCCGTCGATGGGCCGGGAATGGGCTCGGCCAAGTCGAAGAGGCGCAGATCTTCGCGCTGGCAGAAATATTGCGTGCGAAATAGCTCCGGCAGACATACGATGTTCGCGCCCAGCCGCGCAGCTTCATGGATATGCCCGACCGCAGAAGCGAAGTTTGCCTCCGGCTCCGCGCCCATGCGCATCTGCACCAGCCCTACCTTGTATTTGCGTGTATTCGCCATAATTTGCCGACTAGTCCTTGAAACGATGATTCGCCACGATGCAGCAAGGCCAATCCCGCCGGACGGGATTGGCCTTGCTGCCTGACAGTGCGTGCGGCCGTTATTCGGGAAGAATCAGAACCGCGGCTGCAATCGTGGTCGTCCACAATCCACGCTTATCGCCCACGGCTGACTGGGTAATGTTACTGGTGCGTACAATCTTGTTGGAGATGCGATAGATTTCTTTCTTCTCATCCCAACTGGTATCGGGATCGAAATCCACGTCCAGGGTGGTGGCCAGCATCTCGGCGGCCAGTTCCTCAGCGTATTCGCCGGCCTGTTCCTCGGTCTCGCCAAAGCTGTGGTGCTCGCTCAGGTAGCCGTAAGTGTTGCGGTCGGCGGGAATAGCCACGCCGATGCTCGAAACAATAAGCCGGTGGGGCTCACGCGTCGAGTTCTCCGCGATGACAGAGAAAACTACTTCGCCGTGATTCAGGTAAGTGAGACCTTCTTTGCGCGTAATCACTTTGCACTGCGGCGGAAAGATGGAAGATACGCGCACCAGATTTTGCGAGGCGATACCCGCATCCCGAAGCGCCAACTCAAAGGAGGTCAAACGCTCTTTGTGTTTGCCTACGCCTTTGGTGAAGAAAAGTCTCTTCGGGACCATGCTTTTTCCCAATTTCTATGTGTCCTCCGTGAATTTGACGATCGGAATTTTATAGACGTTCCCGAATGAGTTTATCTCATCTGGGCGGGGTTCAACATAAATCCCACGCATTCATTGCATATTCATATTTTCCGGCCGTCGGAGCCCGTGGCTTGGCGCGGCAGTCAAGCGCTGGATTTGCCGTCTTCAACCCGTAATTACCGGCAAAAATTGCAGCCCGCTGCGGAAAACATTCCCGCAAATCTGAGTTCAATTCGTACCCATTGTTCGCGGCAAACATTTCAACCCCTATCCGGCAGTTGAACTGTAGAAAACGCCTCGACCGATAGACTTGTAGC
>VFSW01000380.1_pt1 | contig 64103 bp, 66 predicted proteins | sample 5358111 | NCBI WGS metagenome assembly VFSW01 (sample SAMN11554181, study PRJNA540505) | mine drainage metagenome | isolation source: sediment from site ElyBrook_90M | place: USA: Ely Copper Mine, Vershire, VT | collected 2017
AGCCGGATGCTTGCATTCAATTGCAAATGTTCGACTTATAACCGGACACTACTGACCGGCAATATCAAACACTTTCCCAACCAATGGGCCAACACCCGAATCCTCACCGCTCGACAGTTTCTGGACGTGGTGGCATGAGTGAGGGAGATAGATTGAGTCAGGATGGACAGACGGAGAACGGATGAGTAAGACCATCGCAATGATTTTCGTGACGTTGGTCCTAGCGGCGTGCCCTTCGATTGCCCAGTCGAATTCTTCCCCTGCAAGGCTTCGGCATTGCTCCGATGATCCTCGGGGCAAACCGCCCCAGTATCCTGACTCAATGAAGGGGAGTGGGATACAAGGAACCGTAGGGCTAGAGGCCGTCGTAAATGAAAAAGGCTGCACCGAAACACTGAAAGTCGTGGAGAAACTCAATCCCACCTTCGATCAGCTTGCCGAGCAGATGGTGGCTTCGTGGAGGTTCAAGCCGGCCATGAAAGTTAGTAGGCCCGTTCGCGTGAAGGTCCAAATTCCCGTCGAATTCAAGGACCCAGGTACGTAGGGCGGTTGTGCACATCGCACTGTGATAGCGTCCGTTGACCGGCGAAAATGGCGCGTGTTACCGTACTCAGTTGCACCACGTTGACTGCGCCTGACCGCGTGGCTGGGGCCGCATTTTTTGGTGTTCCCGGGATGGTCACTGCGCTGAAGGACCCCTACTTGTCATCCGAAACTGAAGTTGCCACCGCGATTCGCAAAACTGCTCTGAACGCCGTCCATCGCCAAATGGGCGGGAAAATGGTCGATTTCAACGGCTGGGACATGCCGGTGGAATATCCCGCCACCGGCGGCCTGATGAAGGAGCACATCGCCGTGCGCACCGGCGTCGGCGTCTTCGACGTGAGCCACATGGGCGACATTCGCCTCTCCGGCCCACAGGCGCTGGACGCCGTGCAGCACATCACCATGAACGATGCCGCCGGCATGGGCATTGGTCAGTGCCGCTACTCGGCCATGCTGTATCCCGAAGGCACGTTTGTCGACGACGTCATCGTGCACCGGCTGGGCGAAGAAGATTACATGCTGGTGATCAATGCCGGCACCCGGGAGAAGGACGTTAACTGGGTCAGCGGGAACACGCGCCAATTCAATGTAAAAGTGGAGAACCTGAGCGACGACTACACCCAAATCGCGATTCAGGGACCGCGCGGCGTTGACACGCTGCAGAAGCTGACGGACGCCGACCTGTCCAAGGTAAAGTTCTACTGGTTTACGCACGGGACGGTCTGCGGGTTGAAAAATATTTTGATCGCGCGCACGGGCTACACGGCCGAGGACGGCTTCGAGATTTACGTGCCGACCGATGAAGCCACCAGCGCGCGCGTGTGGAATGAGGTGCTCGAGGCGGGCAAGGAGTTCGGCATTGTGCCCTGCGGCCTGGGGGCGCGCAATACGCTGCGACTGGAAGGCCGGTTGCCGCTCTACGGGCATGAAATTTCGCAAGACATTAATGTATGGGAAGCGGGACTCGATCGCTTCCTGAAGATGGAAAAAGGCGAGTTCGTCGGCCGTCCGGCGCTGGAGAAGGCCAAGGCTGAAGGCATCAAGCGCACGCTGGTCGGCCTGGAAGCGGTTGATCGCGGCATCCCGCGCGACGGCTACAAGGTCTTCGATCTTAATGGGAAGGAAATCGGCTGCGTGACCAGCGGCTCGTACGCGCCGTTCCTGAAGAAGAACATCGCGCTGGCGTACGTGCCGGTGGAGCAGTCGGCGATCGGCAACGAAGTGAATGTGCAGTGCAGGAACACGGCGGTAAAGTGCAAGATTGTGCCCACGCCGTTTTACAAGCGGCCCAAGAAGGGCTGAAGCCTGTTGTCGGTTGTCAATTGCCAGTTGTCAGTTGCAATTCGAGGACGCTAATGAGTTGCGGAGACAATTGGTGTGTTGGTGACTGACAAACGACGACTGACAACTGACAACTGACAACTGACAACTGACAACTGATACGGTGCACTCGCAGGTGCGCAGGAGGACGAATGGCTTATCCCGCAGATTACAAGTACACCAAAGAGCACGAGTGGCTGAAGATCAACGGCAACACCGGCACTATTGGCATTACGGATTATGCGCAGAACTCCCTGGGCGACATCGTATTTGTGGAGCTGCCCAAAGTTGGTACCGAGATAGCCGCCGGCAAGACCTTCGGCTCGGTGGAATCGGTGAAGGCGGTTTCGGACCTGTTCGCGCCCGTTTCAGGCACGGTGACCGAAATCAATGAGGCGCTGAACACCTCGCCCGAGCAGGTGAATAAGGAAGCCAACAAGGCGTGGATGATCAAAATCACGCTGAAGGATGCGGGCGAGGCCGGCCAGTTGCTCTCCAGCGCCGACTACGAGAAGTTCATTGCCGCCGAGGGCGGCCACTAAGGGCAACAATTAGCGATTAGCACTTAGCCAAAGCCCGGAGCGCTATGATTTGATTTAGCTGTGGGCCCTTTTTCGGCTCCGGCCAGGGCAAGCTACAGCCCGCGGTCGCGGATAGAAATCGGAGGCTGGGCGCGGAACGGCGGTACCGAGCCGATCATTTATCATTGAGCCGAGACGTTTGCTATGGAATTCGCAAGCTTTGATGAATTTTGGAAGGCGCTCGGAAGGCTGTACGACAGCACGTTGCAGAACGCAGAAGAAATCCGCGAACTTGGGGCCTCTATTCAAGAGCTTAATAGAGGGACCGAACGCCACCTGAATGCCGTCGAACGCCACCAACAGGTCATTGAAACTCACGAGCGTCGGTTCGATCGCTCTGAGATCACGGTTGAGGCGATCCTCGAGGACTTGCGCCGTCATCGCGGAGGGCACTCCCCGCAGTGACCCTGAGCCCCTCGGCCTGCATCCGGCATTGCGCGAACATTATCTATATCAAGTTCTCCTTCGCCAAACCACCGGCGAAATCATTCATCCCGACGCCCAGGAAAGCTGCAGGTACCCATGCGCTATCTTCCTAAATCGCAAGCCGACCGCGACGTTATGCTACGCGAGATTGGCGCGAAGTCGATCGACGATTTGTTTGCCGCCATTCCGGCCGAATATCGCCTGAAGGGCGATCTCAACATTCCGCGCCAGTATGCCGAGAGCGAGATTGTGGAGTTCTTCCGCGAGCGCGCCGCCAACAGCGCGCAGGGCTTCGCCACGTTTCTCGGCGCGGGCGCCTACTCGCACTACCGGCCGGTGGTGATCGACTCGCTGATCTCGCGCGGCGAGTTTTTCACCGCTTACACGCCCTATCAGCCGGAGATCGCGCAGGGCACGCTGCAGTCGATCTTCGAATTTCAGTCGATGATCTGCGAACTGACCGGCATGGACGTCGCCAATGCCTCGATGTACGACGGCTCGACCGGCGCCGCCGAGGCGCTGATGATGGCGGCGCGCATCACCGGCCGCTCGAAGGCCGCCGTGGCGACGACCGTGCATCCGGAATACTGCGAGGTGATCGCCACCTATACGCGGTACCAGGGGATGCCGGTTGCAACCTTCGGCTATGCCAAGAATGGCCGCATCGATCTCGACACGCTTGACCTGGCGCTCGATGAAGACACCGCCGGCGTGCTCATCCAGTCGCCGAATTTCTTCGGCACCATTGAAGACGTTGCGGCGATTGCCGACATCGTGCACAGCAAAGGCGCGCTGCTCATCGTCTCCATTGCCGAGGCGGTTTCGCTCGGCATCGTCAAGCCGCCCGAGCAAGCCGACATTGTCAGTATGGAAGCGCAGTCCTTCGGAGTGCCGCTGGGATTCGGCGGGCCGTACTGCGGCGTGATCGCCACCCGCGACAAGTTTGTGCGGCAGATGCCGGGCCGCCTGGTGGGCGAGGCCCGCGACCGCACCGGCAAGCGCGGCTTCGTGCTGACGCTCTCCACCCGCGAGCAGCACATCCGCCGCGAGAAGGCGACCTCCAATATCTGCACCAATCAGGGATTGGTGGCGCTGATGTGCAGCATCTTTATGACGATTTACGGACGCGAGGGGCTGAAGGAGCTGGCGACGCAGAACCTGGCCAAGGCGCACTACGCTGCCGAGCAATTCAGGAAAGCCGGCGCGACGCTGCTGTTCGAAGGCGCTCCGCGCTTCAACGAATTCGTCGTCCAAACCAAAACCGACCCGTACCTGATAAACGACAAGTTGCTGGGGCAACACATTATTGGAGGCTTCCCGCTGAAGAAGTTCTATCCCGAACTATCCAGCGCCTCGCTGTGGTGCTGCACCGAAACTACGAAAAAAGCCTCAATTGACGCGGCTGCAACGGAGGTGGCGCGGTGAACCCGAACGACAAAATCCTGAGAGCGACCACCCACATCAGCCAGAACGAAGGTCTCATCTTCGAGAAGTCGTCGCCCGGCAAGAAGGCCTACAAGCTGCCGCCGCTGGACGTCCCCGCGGTCGATCCTGCCGAGTTGCTCGGCGACCACGCGCGCCAGGACCTGGGCGAAATGCCGGAGGTCAGCGAGATCGAAATCATTCGCCACTACACGCGCCTATCGACCTGGAACTACGCTGTCGATCACGGCATGTACCCGCTGGGCTCGTGCACCATGAAGTACAACGCGCGGGTGAACGAATACGTGGCGCGGCTGATGGGGCTGGCCGAGGCGCATCCCTATCAGCCGGAGCGCATCAGCCAGGGCTCGCTGCGCATCCTCAAAATGCTCAGTGAGCAGCTCATCGAGATCACCGGCATGGACGCCATCACCCTGCAGCCCGCCGCCGGCGCGCATGGCGAGCTAACCGGCATCCTGATGGTTCGCGCCTGCCTGGAAGCGCGCGGCAATCCGCGCAAGAAGATTCTCATCCCCGATTCGGCGCACGGCACCAACCCGGCGACGGCGGCGACGGTGGGGTACACGGTCGAGAACATCAAATCGAATGCCGCAGGAATGGTGGACCTGGCTGCGCTGGAAGCGCAGGTGAATGAGGATGTCGCCGCGCTGATGCTCACCAATCCCAACACGCTGGGCGTCTTCGAGCAGCAGATCCACAAGATCGCCGAAGTGCTGCACGCCAAAGGCGCGCTGCTCTACATGGACGGCGCCAACATGAACGCGCTGGTGGGCAAGGTTCGCCCCGGCGACTTTGGCGCCGACGTGATGCACCTGAACCTGCACAAAACTTTCTCCACGCCGCACGGCGGAGGCGGCCCCGGCTCAGGTCCGGTCGCCTGCAAGAAAGTTCTGGAGCCGTTCCTGCCGTCGCCCATCGTCATCACCAAGCCGGATGGCACGCTGGGCTTCGACTACAACCGGCCGAAATCCATCGGGCGGGTGCGCATGTTCTACGGCAACTTCGGCATGCACGTGCGCGCGCTGGCATACATCATGGCCAATGGCCCCGACGGGCTGCGCCAGACGACAGAAGACGCCGTCCTGAACGCGAACTACATCCGCAGGAAGCTGGAAGGCTATTACGACCTGCCCTACTCCACGCCGACCATGCACGAAGTCGTCTTCAGCGACCGCCTCCAGATGGCCAAGGGCCTCAAGACCGGCGACATTGCCAAGCGGCTGATCGACTACGGTTTCCACCCCTACACCGTCAGCTTCCCGCTGGTGGTGCACGGCGCGCTGATGATCGAGCCGACGGAGAGCGAATCGAAAGAGGAGCTCGACCAGTTCATCGACGCCATGAGAGCCATCGCCGAAGAGGCCGAGCAGCAGCCGGAGATCATCGCCACGGCCCCGCACAACACGCGCATCTCGCGCCTGGACGAAGTCGCCGCTGCGCGCAAACCAGTGCTGCGCTGGAAGCCGCAGTGCGAGGCGGTAGCGAAGTAGGGGCCGGGTTCTGGGGACTAGCGAGTGGTGCTTCGAACTACCATTGCCGGTGCCTAGGAGCGCGCGGAATTGAAATCCGGGTGGAGCACTGCTTCAGCGGTGCATAAACGCTTCATCAAAGGTGGGCGGCTTTAGCCGCTGAGGTACATCGTCCAGCGTGAACCGCGGATTGGCGGAGGAGAAGAGGTAATCCTCCGCCTTGCTGACCAATTTCGCCCGGACAGGATTCTGGTGGATGTAGTGTTTGAACCGCAGGCACTCTGATGCATCCCTAACCCTGCGATCCACGAAGCTCTTCTGCCAAATAGCACCTCGAATGTCGAACAGTTTGCCGGCGTGGTGAGAGAATCCGCCCTTTACAAGCTGCATTACGCGCTCCAGGGTCATGCCTTCGGGTACGGTTATGAGCAGGTGAATATGATTCGGCATGACAACAAAGGCATGCACCTTGAGCTTGGCTTCATCACGATAGCGGAACAGAGTTTCGCAGAATAGTTGGCACATGCAATCGGACTGGAGAACATGGGTTTTATTGAAAGTTCCGGCAGTAATGAAGTATGTGGAACAGGAGGTCACGCCGCGATGCGGGATGGTCATATGTACCTCAGCGGCTAAAGCCGCCCCCATTGAGCCGGTTCTTATTGCACTGCTGAAGCAGTGCTCCACCCATCATGCTCATCGGTCTTTCAGGATGTCGGTGACACGAATCACCAGATCGCACTTAACTAGAGCGGAGAACCCGGCTCCCTCAACAGGACGCGCCTGTGCGCCCCACGCGTGTACCCGGCGCCTCGTAGAGCTATATTGACGGCTGAAGCAGTGCCTTCCACCTCCAACTCTATAATCTATCCGCATGCAGAACACCTTCTTTGCGCGCCGCACCTCGTGGGATCTGACGACCAATCGCTACACCCAAGCGCTGGAGGCATATCGCCGGGCGGGCAGGGAAGTGCTCGACCTGACCGCTTCCAATCCCACGACAGTTGGACTGCAATATCGCGAAGAGGAATTGCTGCGGGCGCTGGCCGATCCGAAGGCGCTGCGCTACGAGCCGCAGCCGAAGGGATTGCTCGCGGCGCGCGAAGCAGTCGCAACTTATTATGCCGAGCGCACCAGAGTGGGGGGGAGCACTGTTTCAGCAGTGCAGATGAGCAACCCTTATGATCCCGCGGCTTCAGCCGCTGAGGTAAACATGGGCATCCCGCACGGGCGCCAACCTGCGGTGGGTGCTCTCCAGCGCGCGGCCCAAGTTTCCCCCGACGATCTCATCCTGACCACCAGCACCAGCGAGGCCTACTCGTTCGTTTTTCGGCTGCTGTGCGATCCCGGAGACGCGCTGCTGGTTCCCACGCCCAGCTATCCGCTGTTCGACTTTCTTGCTGACATTCAGGATGTAAAGCTGGTTCCGTACGAACTGGTGTATGACCACGGCTGGCAGATCGACTTTACCTCGCTCTGCAATGCCGCTGATCGCGCGCAGGCTGCCGGCGCGCGCTGCCGGGCCGTTCTGGTGGTTCATCCCAACAATCCCACGGGCTCGTATGTGAAGCGGCACGAGGTCGAAGAGCTGAATCGCATCTGTGCGGAGAGCGGCCTGGCGATCATCGCCGACGAGGTATTTCTGGATTACTCGCTCTCTCAGATGAAGCCGTCAACCTTCTCGGCGAATCAGGGCGTAGTGACTTTCACCTTGAGCGGGCTGTCGAAAATCTCCGCCCTGCCGCAGATGAAGGTCGCATGGATTGCCGTCAGCGGGCCCGCAGCGTTAAAGCGCGACGCGCTGGCCCGGCTGGAGATGATTGCCGACACCTATCTTTCCATGAACGCGCCGGTGCAGCTTGCGGTTCCCACCATGCTGGAAGAGCGGCACAGCATCCAGCGTCAACTGATGCAGCGCATTCGGACCAACCTACAAGAACTGGACCGGCAGCTCGCCTCGCAGAAGCTGTGTCATCGTCTGGAGGTGGAAGGCGGCTGGTATGCGGTGTTGCGAGTGCCCGTTACCCGCTCCGACGAGGAGCTTGCGATTGCCCTGTTGCAGCAGAGAGAGGTGCTGGTGCAGCCGGGGCACTTCTACGATTTTGCCCGCGATGGTCACTTAGTCGTGAGTCTCATCACAGAAACCGAGGTTTTTCTCCACGGCATGGGGCGAATCCTGAATTTCTGGTCTTAGCTTGCTCGCCTTGACTGCTTCTGTGGGCGTCAGCCTTTTCCCAGCACAGCCTCCTGATAGGCGGCCAGCATCTGCGGATCGTCTATGGAGCCGTGATGATGCACTTGGCGCCAGAATCCGTCGGCGCCGCGCCGGAAAATTCGCGTGGTGCGAATGGCAAGCGCCATCGACCGCCCGTTCACCTCGATCTCGCCTCGCTCCCGTCCCACCACGTAAAACACATCGGCGCTTTCGTGCAAGGTGTAATCGTAGAACTCGAACCGGTAGGAACCTTTGGCGGCGAACAACTTCTCGTATACCGGCTGAATTTCGCTCCAGCCGCGCCTGATGCCGCCCAGGGGATTGTCCATCGCGGCTTCGAAAGAGTTGTCCCAGATTTGCTGCATCAGTTCGACATTGCGAGTGTTCAGGGCGCAATAGAACTTCGCCAGCGCCTGCAGTGGTTGCCGCGGGTCTTCGCTAGTCTCGCGTCCCGTGACCGGTGTTTGGATCGGATCGCTCGCCGTCATAGTGCCATCGGATGCAACGGCAGCGGATCCGGCTCAAGAAAAATGATCGACTGACGGGGTACTCCGTAGACGTGTCGAGTATTCCCGGCGCTATAATGAAAAGGCTGTGCTAAAGTATTCCATCGTTGTACCCTTCCACAACGAAGAAGAAAACGTCACCGAACTCTACGACCGGGTCAAGGTGGTAATGGAGACGGCCGGCGAGCCGTTCGAACTGGTCTTCGTCGACGACGGCAGCCGGGACAACACCTTCTGGCTATTGCAGCAGATTGCCGCCGTCGATCGTCGCGTGGTGGTGGTAAAGCTGCGCCGCAACTTCGGGCAAACCTCGGCGCTGGCAGCGGGTTTCGATCACGCCCAGGGCGAGTACGTGATCGCCATGGACGGCGATCTGCAGCACGATCCCAACGACATTCCGCTCTTCCTGCAAAAACTCGGCGAGGGGTATGACATCGTCAGCGGCTGGCGCAAGCAGCGCATCGACAACTTCGTCATGCGTCGGATCCCTTCGAAAATAGCCAACTGGCTGATGGCGAAGTTGAGCGGCGTCGCGCTGCACGATTTTGGCACCACCTTCAAAGCCTACCGGCGGGAAGTGGTCCAGGAAGTTCCGCTCTATGGCGAGCTGCACCGCTTCATTCCGGCGCTGGCCTCGGCCTACGGCGCCACCATCTGCGAAATTCCCATCCGCAACGTGAACCGCGAGCGCGGCGAATCGCATTACGGTATTTCGCGAACGTTTCGCGTGTTCTTCGACCTCATCACCATACGCTTTCTGCTGAAGTACATGTCGCGGCCGTTGCACTTTTTCGGCACCTTTGGTGCACTCGGCTCGATGGCGGGCGGCTTGATCGCGCTGTGGATGATTTGGGCGAAGTTCGTCGATCACGTGCATGTGATGGACGAGCACGGGCCGCTGCTGGTGTTTGCCGCGGTACTGATTGTGGCAGGCGTGCAGTTGATCGCGCTCGGCCTGCTGGGCGAGTTGCAGGTGCGACACTTCCATGAGCCGACAAAGCGCGCGCCCTACACCGTCGATCGCGTGTTACGCTCCTCGCACAGCCAAGGCGCGCTGGCGGATTGAAAGCAGTGGCCAGTGGCTAGTGACCAGTGGCCAGTGGATGATCGCTGACGCGGCTTGCCCGCGTTGACGACAAATTTACCGTCCCTCCTGCCCTCGTGATCGACGGTTGCTATCAGAACTGCTCGATCAGCTCCTTGAAGCGTAATTCCCATCCCGCTCGCGGCTACCTGTACATTGCCGCTGCGACGTTTTGCTGGGGGTTTTCCGCGGTGATGGGGCGTGCCATGTTTACCGGCAGGGTCGCCGGTCACGGGCATGTCCTGCGCTCGATTGATCCGCTAATCCTGGCGCAGAGCCGCAGCACCATTGCGCTGCTGATCCTGGCGCCGATTCTGTTCGTTAAGCGCCGTTCGTCGCTGCGGGTCCGTGGCAGCAATTTGTGGCAGTTCTTCCTGCTCGGGGTTTTGGGAATCGCCGCCTCGAACTATTTCTACTATTTCGCCATTGAGAAGACGACGGTCGCCCTGGCCATCGTGCTGCAGTATGTCGCGCCAGTGTGGGTGCTGTTGTATATGCTGGCTCGCCGGCTGCAACGCCCGACTCCGCTTCGTATCGCGGGCGTGGTTCTGGCTGTGCTCGGCTGCGCGCTCGCCGTTGGAGAAGTGGCTACACGCGGCGCGTTCCCTTGGGTCGCTTTCTCTGGGGTGCGCTTCAGCACCATCGGCATCGTTGCCGCCGAACTGGGCGCCATCACCTTCGCCTTCTACAACGTGTACGCGCAGCACCTGTTGCAGGTCTATCGGCGATGGACGGTGCTGGTGTACTCGCTGTTGGGAGCAGCGGTGTTCTGGCTGCTGGTCAACCCTCCGTGGAAGATTGCCGCCCAGCACTACAGCGGCGGGCAGTGGCTGTTCATGCTGGTTTTCGCTATCACCTCGATGCTGATTCCGTTCTCGCTGTACTTCACGGGATTGCAGCACCTCGATGCTACGCGTGCCATTGTCACCGCCTGTCTGGAGCCGGTGTGGGCGATTCTGCTGACCGCGCTGATCCTGGGCGAGCTGGTGACGCCCATACAGGTCATGGGAATTGTGGTGGTGTTGGCGGCGACAATCATGGTGCAGCGTCCTGACCGCCAAGCGCCCGCCGAGCCTGCCATCGCGGTCGAGCCAATGGAGTAAGGAACCCCTGGAGAATCGCTTCCCCAAGGTATTTGTCTTTATAATTGAAACGGTCGTTTCATTTATGCTAGGCTTTGGTGGTGAGCCGAACCGCGAATGAAAAGCGCCCCGACGAGTTGTGCGACGCTATCGTCCAGTACCTGATCCAGCATGGTCTTGCTGACCTCTCACTGAGACCGTTAGCTCGTGCGGTCGGCTCCAGTCCTCGCGTGCTGCTCTATTACTTCGGCTCGAAGGAAAAGATGATTGCCAAGGTCCTGGCCAGACTGCGCGAGCGGCAGCGAGCTGTTTACGCAGCAATCCCGGAGGGGCCACTGGAGCAAAGTTATTGGGCCGCCTGGAAGCACATGAGCTCCCCCAAGTCTGAAGCGCTTTTTCGCCTGTTCTTCGAGGTGTACGGCCTGGCCCTGCGTCATCCTCAAGGCTATAAGGAATTCCTTCGGTCTGCGATTGACGACTGGTTGGCGGTCGCCGTGGGGGATGTGCAGTACAGCAGATTTTCGCGTCGCGCGGCGCGCGCCTTTGCGACGATCGTTCTGGCCGGATTTCGCGGATTCATGCTCGACTATTGCGCCACCCATAATCGCAAACGCCTGGATAGCGCCCTCAAGCTGTGGATCGCTACGCTCCAGCCCGGCGTTGCAACCAGCAAGGAGTCTTAGTATGGAATACCCGTCCGTCAAGAAGGATCGCCGCCTTCTCGCCATCATCGGCATCCTGCTTACGCTCGGATTTCCGGCGCTTCCCGTGTCGGAATGGGAAAACGAGTTTGCCAACGTTGGGCACCTGATTGGCTACGAGATCATCTGGTCGACGGTTGTCGCTTTGGTCTTGCTCTACGTTCTTCTTGTCGAAGGCAGACCACTCAAATCCATCGGGATGAGAGCCCCCAGGGTTCGGGACATTTTGCTTGGAATCGCAGCCGGCGTTGTGATCGTGGCTGGTCTGGCACTTATCTATTACGTGCTTTTTCCGCTGCTTCATGTCAGCGAAAGTCAGGAAAACCAGCAGATGAATCAGTTGATAACGACACCGCTCTGGTGGCGCTTCATCTCGGTTGTCCGGGCAGCGGTCGCAGAGGAGGTCCTGTTTCGCGGATATGCGATCGAGCGCCTGCAGGAGCTGACCGGCAGCGTCAAGATCGCCGCGACCGTTTCCTGTGCAATCTTCGCCCTGGAGCACGTTGGGCAGTACGGATGGACCCATCTGTTGATCGCCGGATTTGCCGGCGCCATCCTCACCGCGCTCTACCTGTGGCGACGCAATCTCTCGGGTCCCATGATCGCGCATTTCCTGGTGGACGGGGCGGCCTTCCTGGCGTAGGTAGCTGCTTACTGCCTGGCCGCGGCGGGGGTGCGTGGGCGGGGCTCGGCGTAGAGGGCGTCGATTTCTTTCTTGTAGCGCTCGGTCAGGTGGCGGCGGCGCAACTTCATGCTGGGAGTCAAGGTGCCGTCCGCGATGCTGAGTTCGTCGGGAATCACAAGCACCTTCTTCAGCTTCTCGAATTGCGCCAGGTTCTCATTCAGTTGCTCCACAATTCCTGCGTATAGCTTCTGCACCTGCGGTGACCTGACCAGTTCTTTGCGCGTGGAGAATTTGACTCCATGCTGGCGGGCCCAGTTTTCCAAATCATCAAAGGCGGGGATGATGAGCACGGCAGGGAAGCGCCGCTTGTCGCCCAACAGCGCGGCTTCGCTGACGAACGGGTTGACCTTCAAGGAGTTCTCAATTGGCTGCGGGGCGATGAACTTGCCGCCCGAGGTCTTGATCAGGTCCTTCTTGCGGTCGGTAATGGAGAGAAAGCCGTCCTGATCGAGGGTGGCGATGTCGCCGGTCTTGAACCAGCCATTTTCAAATACTGCAGCAGTTTCCTCGGGCATCTTCCAGTAACCTTTGAATACGGAAGGTCCCCGCACCAGCAGCTCGCCGTCCGTGGCGATGCGAATTTCGACGTTGGACAGCGGCTTGCCTACCGTGCCCAGGCGGTGGTTGACCGGGTTGTTGAGGGCGATGACGGGAGAAGTCTCCGTTAGCCCGTACCCTTCGTAGATGCGGATGCCGATATCGGCGTACCAGGTGGCGATCTCCTTGCCCAGCGGCGCGCCTCCCGAGACAAAGATGCGAGCGCGGCCCCCCAACCCATCACGGATTTTGGAAAACACCAGCGCATTGGCCAGCTTCCACGAGAGGCCTGTGGGCGTCTCGCCGCGAAGAATGATTTTGCGATTCGCAGCACCCACCGACAGAGCCCAACGGATGAGCGCACGCTTGATGCCGTGCGCCTTGTTTTGCACCTGGTTGTAGATCTTCTCGTAGACTCGCGGCACGGCGACGATGACTGTGGGGTGCAGTTCCTTCATCACTGTCGGCAACTCCTCAATGACCGGGCAATACGCCACAGGGACGCCCACATTGAGCATGGCGTAGTCGACGTGACGGGCGGTGATGTGCGACAGCGGCAGGAAAGAGATGTAGAGGTCCTCCTTGCCCAACACATACCTCTGCAGCGAGACATTCAGGTTGGACGCGATATTGCCGTGGGTCAGCATTACGCCCTTAGGCGTCCCGGTGGTGCCAGAGGTGTAGATCAGCGTGGCCAGATCGTCCGGCTCAATGGAGTGCCCGATGGCGTCGAGTGCGGCATCGTCCTCCTGCGGCGCACCGCTTAGGAAAGATTGCATGGGCACGGCATCGGTAATCTCGGGCGCGTCATCCATCAGGACGATGTACTCGATGCTGGTCAGTTCGCGGATGCCGGCGATCTTCTCATATTGCTTCCGGGTGGAGACGAAGGCCACGCGCGCCTCGGAGTTTTGCAATATACCGAGGCACTGTTCGGGGGTTTGCGTGGGATAGATGGGGACATCCGCTACCCCTAGCAGAAGACAGGCAAAATCGGCGACGGCCCACTCGGGCCGGTTCTCGCTGAGGATAACAACGCGGTCGCCTTTGCCGATTCCCCAGGCCTGCAGTTGACGCGCTGTAGCGTAGACCCAGCTTTGGAGTTGGCGAGCGGAGATCGCCTGCCATTTGCCGGCTTCGCGGCTGAGCATCACCCCGTCGCTGTTGCGTCCGACCAGCGCAAAGAAGACGTTGTTGAGGGTGCGAAGCTGCATTTCGATTTAGGAACTCCGCATGCCGTTCAGGAAAATATCGACTACCACATCCGCCACGTTCGCCAGCGGGTACTCGTGCTTGCTGAGTACCCAGGAGGTGACCATCTCATCCAGGGCGCCGAAAAAGCAGTTAGCCGCAAATTTGTCCGGCACCTCGCGGCGGAAGATGCCGCTCGCCTGTCCCTGCACGATCGCCTCCCGCACCAGGCCGAGGTACTCGACCATGTGATGATGCGAGAACTCGGAGAGGAAGCGCGTGCTTTGGCGCAGCTCCATCTGGAAGACGACCGCCAGGTTTCGGTTGGATCCCAACGCGTCCAGATGCAGAAATGCCAGCCGCTGCAGCCGCTGGGCGGGATCAGACAGCTTCGTCAGTTCGGTGCGGGCCAGGCTCATGAAGGCGTCGAAGGCGGTGTTGATGACGATCCTCAGGATCTCTTCCTTGCTCTTGAAATAGAGATAGACTGTGCCATCAGCCACGTTGGCGCGGTCGGCGATGTCGGCGACGCGCGAGTTGAAGAAGCCTTTCTCGGCGAAGACCGCAGCCGCGGCATCCAGGATGCGCTGGTACTTGTCGGCATTGCGGCTCACCGCTGGAGACGGCGTTTCGCTGGAAACCGAAGGATGAGTTGGTTTGGGCATGAGAATCAGCAATTAGCGATTAGCAATTAGCAATTCGACAAAGCAGTCCCGTGCGCATAACGGCAAGAGCTAATCGCTAATTGCTAGTTGCTAATTGCTAATTGCTTCCGAATGAATCCCCATTCACTGTAGCGCCCGTCCCACGATTCCGCAATTGGGAAGCTGCGAGAATCGCCAGAGCGGGTTCCGAAACGGAAAATCGGCACGCATAAGGCACCAAATGCTCTTGACGGCCGGGAGGGTTCTAGTTTCATCCGGCTGTGAAAGGGCACGGATTCATCCGTGCCGTAAGCGCGCTCCCACCAATGCGGCTTTAAGCCGCTGGGGAACGTTCCTATCGAAATTAGGGTAGTGGTGCAGCTTGAAATCGTCGCCTCTTGAACGCCGGGGCGGCCGTCGTAAACTGGGAGCATGAAACAGAGGGGCTGGCCAGATCGCCGTGGCATGGGAGCGCAAAGTGATTTCATCTATGAGCAATTCACGCCCAGCGCGCGCCACAAGGCACAACAGCAGGCGATGGCTGAGACGCTACGCGCAGCAGGTCTGAACCCCGGAGAATTTGACAACCTGTCAATACCCGAGGAAGCTCTCCGCATGGCGAGACGAAGAATCCAGCCACGCCTGATCGACTATCAAGGCGCACACTGCTGTTCCATCTGCAAAATGCCGTTCTCTCCCGACCCCAGCCCATTCCAAGAACAGGCGTTCGCGGAGCATGTTCGCAAGGCGCACCGACCCGGGCAAACGAGCGAAGATGTCAATCAAGGGGCCGCGCGCATCGTCAACCAGACTACGCGGTCAGAATAGCCTCTTCCTCTGCCACCTCTATCAAATTAGGACACTCCTTGCCAGTGCGTCGGGTAGCCATTTACCGGCGCGGGTGGGACAATGGAAACAACGTACCCATCGCTCGGCCCCGCATAACTGATGAGGAGAAAATATCGATGAAGAAGCTCTTCGTGGCGCTGTTGCTCGCAGGCTTGCTGGCGCCTGCCGGCTACGCTGCCGACAAACCCAGCGAAATGCCCGCACCCAAAATCAAAGTCGGCGACATGGCGCCCGACTTCAGCCTGCGCGATCAGGACGGCAAGAAAGTCTCGCTGCATGATTTTCGCGGCAAGAAGAACGTCGTGCTCGCCTTCTATATCTTCGCCTTCACCAGTGGTTGAGCCCAGCAGATGAAGGCCTTCCAGCAGAACCTGAGTAAGCTGGAGGCCGCCGACACCCAGGTCCTGGGTGTGAGCATGGATTCACCCTTCTCGAACAAGGCGTGGGCGCAGCAGATTGGAATCACCTTCCCGTTGCTCAGCGACTGGGGCGGCGCCGTCACCCGCGAATACGGCCTCTACAATCCCCAATATGAGGCCGCGCGGCGGGTGAATTACCTGATCGACAAGAACGGCAAAGTGGTGGAGATGCAACTGGACTCGGCGGCCATCGATCCCAGCAAGATCGTGGACGCCTGCCAGGCGCGGAAGCTGAACCGCTAGCGCCGGGCCGGTTCTGTGTTATTGCGGTCGGCGGAACGAGGACGGACGGCAGCTCTTCGACTCCACCAGGGCTGCCTTCTGCTTCAGCGTGCATTACCGGCCACTCTTCTCATTCGGGGGGAGATGGTGCTGACACTCCTATGACTTACTCACCAAATCTTGAAGTTCTTCCTGAGTATTTGTGCGCTGCGGCTTGCCCTTAATCCGGGCTATAGATTTCCTGTTTGCTATGTGATTTTTGAGACGGAGATCGCCCGTACCGCCAGATACCGACTACGACGGAAGTTGTACGCCGGTACTGCGGATGGGGCATTGGCAAACGCAGACGGCGGTGTAACAATCGCGGCATTGAATCCTTGCTCTTGGTAGCGGATTCAGCGAAGGCGAGAGACAAAGGGTTAGGCTGGTTGACTCCTCCTTGATTCGTTGATTTTTTGGGTTGGCGGAATTCTTGGCCTTTGGGCATCGGATGTGCAACTGGGCGCTGCGCCTCCGGACAGAATTCCGCCCTTTTACTTTTCTGAGCAGGGATTTTCGACACCCAATCACGTCTCGACGCTTTCGATCGGCAAAGCCGTCGTCGCCAACCCCGGGTTGGAAGCCAAATTGACCGGCCCACTTCGCTACCGCAATCCAGTATCCTGTCCGAGTCGCCGCAACTAGCAGAGTATCTGTGCTTGCCGTCCGAGGGTGCTGGCAACCGGCTTGCTTTGCCTGACGTACTTCACCGGCGATGCCATAGCCAAGGCGAATCGAGAGGCAGCCACTCCGCGCACACTCCCGCACTCGCAGACGATACGAATCGTCCCGCGCCAGTGTTGGAGTGAAATGGAATGAAAATGCTGAGGATGAGCTTCGTAGGCTGTTGAAACAATGGTGGCCAGGGACGGAATCGAACCGCCGACGCCAGCCTTTTCAGGGCTGCGCTCTACCATCTGAGCTACCTGGCCACAGGCGAAATTGCAGTAGGCTGTGAGAGCTGCAAACGAATTATAGCAATCAGCAGGGCGCTTCCGCCAACGGCGTTCAGTTTGGGTCGGAGAAGGCCCTGGGTTGTGCTGAGTGCCTCCTGTTACGGCTCTCTAAAGGGTGAATCACCTAGTTTTCTGCGCTCGCGGCGGCCTGCTGATGTTCGAATTGCTGTGCGCGACGGTCGATCTCCTCAGACGAGACGTCCTCGATGTGAGTACCAATCCACCAGGTATTTCCCTGTGAATCTTGCACGCCGCCGTGGCGATCGCCGTAGAACTGATTGACAGGCTCGCTCAGCGGTTTGGCACCGGCGGCCAGGGCTTTCTTGGAAGCGACTGACCCGGCAGAAAAGTTTGGGAGTCAGGCCATAGCCTTCGTAGAGCCAGAAAGTGTCTACAAATTGAGAGAGCGGCGGTGAGGGCTTGCGGCTGAGCAGCTTTATCTGCACAGTTTCTCCATCCCCACACTGGAACACCGCCATTGTAAGTTCATCCACGGCGGCGAGCCACTTGAAAGCTGCAGGCGGAAACTGGAGACTGTCTCTATGCGCCTGTTTATCAACGGCAAAGAGCAAACGTTGGAAGGACCTCTCACGCTCGTCCAACTGGTCGAGCGCTTGGGTATGAAGGGCGACCGGGTCGCCATCGAACTGAATCGCGAAATTGTCTCGCGCTCGCAGTGGGCGGAGACGTCGCTGCGGGACGGCGACCGGCTGGAGATTGTGCACTTCGTGGGCGGGGGATAGCGTTGGTTGTGGGCCGAAGGTTAGCGGCTATTTGCCTGCCGACGCTTTGCATTCATAGGGCGCAGCGTTGACCGCAATCGGGTACGGAAAGTGCGGCGCAATGATGTAAAACTCAAACGCAGGGGCAGTCTCCGGACAGCTCTTGATTTCCATCGTGAAACGCGCTACTCCCTTGACCTTCTTGTAGTGAGAGGTTTCGGCGAGAAGTTTGAAATCATCAGCAACGCCGCCGATTGGCCCGTTGTTCAACTGGATCTTGGATGGATGCAGGCGCATCGGGACCTCGATTGTGACCTCGTTCGGCACCGGCAAGAGGTTCCCGGAGAGGGGTGGGTCCAGCGTGACTTTTATCCCGCAGTCAGGGCTGTCAATTCCCGCGAGGCAGGGCTCGCGCTGCGCCCAGAGCATCGTCGAGGCCGCCAGCAATAGCATCAGTCCACAGAAAAAACGCATCCGATCTCCTCACCACAAAGCTTATCAATTGTAATGCGCGCGTCTCCAGGAGCGCATAAGCAATTTAGACGGCAACCCGCTCTCGGCAGCATGTAAACGCCGCATGAATTCACTTCGCGCGGTTGACATGTCCGCGAGCCAAACTCTACACTCGATTGTTTACGCCGTGCATTGCAGCCTTTTCTGCGGCGTAGCGCAATTATGCCGCAACTTTATTTTGCCCGCTATCTTCCGTTGCTGATTCAAATCCTGGTGGCCGGAGGCATCGCCTGCGCCATTGTCACCCTCTCTTATTTTGTAGGCCAGCACAAGTACAACGCGCGGAAAATGTCGCCGTACGAGTGTGGCATGGAACCGGTAGGCGACGCCCGCCAGCGCTTCACGGTAAAGTTCTACCTGGTGGGGATGCTGTTCATCCTGTTCGACGTTGAGGCGGTCTTTCTGTATCCGTGGGCAGTGGTGCAACAGCAACTAAAATCGGCCGGTCTGGGCATGTTCTGGTTCTGGGAGATGCTGGTTTATATCGGCATTTTGCTCGTTGGTTTCTGGTATGTATGGAAGAAGGGCGTGCTCGACTGGAATAAGCCAGATAAGTCGGAGAAGATCTGAGGATGGCATTCGAACCGGCAATCACCGAGCTTGAGCAACTGAAGGACCGTCCCGAAGTGGCGGCGCTGCTCGCAGCCAATGCTGCCTCTGTCACCGGTGCCAAGTTCGATCGCAATGAGTTGACGATTTGGGTAGATCGGCTAGCTTTGCGGGAGGCCTGTCGCACTCTGAAGAACGATCCGCAGCTTCAGTACAACGCCCTGGCTGACATCACTTGCGTCGATTGGTATCCGCGCGACCCGCGCTTTGAAGTGGTCTACCAGCTCTTCTCGATTCCCAACAAGAAATATCTGCGATTAAAGGTCAGGCTGGCGGGAGACGATCCAAGCGTGGATTCGCTGACCCCGATCTGGCCGGGCGCCAATTTCTTTGAACGCGAGGTCTTTGATTTGTTCGGCGTGCGCTTCGACGAACATCCCAACCTGGTGCGCATCATGATGCCGAATGACTGGGAAGGTCATCCATTACGTAAAGATTATCCCGTCGAGGGCTACCGCTAATGGCACACATGAGCCCAACCCCAGTGCTGGATCCGTCGCAAGATAAGACGATGGTCCTGAACATGGGCCCGCAACATCCCTCGACCCACGGCGTGTTGCGGCTGCTGCTGGAAGTCGACGGCGAGACCATCGTGCGCATCATGCCGGACATCGGCTACCTGCACACTGGCATCGAGAAGACCTGCGAGGCCAAGTTCTATCAGCAGGTCGTGCCGCTCACCGACCGCATCGACTATCTCTGCCCCATGACCAACAACCTGGCCTACTGCCTGGCGGTGGAGAAGTTGCTGGGGATCGAGATTCCGCCGCGCGCGCAGTGGATTCGCGTGCTGCTGAACGAGCTGACCCGCATCAACTCGCACCTGGTGTGGCTGGGCACGCACGCCATGGACATCGGCGCCATGACCGTCTTCCTCTACTGCTTCCGCGAGCGCGAAGACGCACTGCGGCTGTTTGAGGCGGTCTCCGGCCAGCGCATGATGACCTCGTACTTTCGCATTGGCGGTCTGGCGCTGGAACCGCCGCTGGGCTTCTTCGACCGCGTGAAGAAGTTTCTTGACCGCTTCCCCAGCAATATTGACGAGTACGAGAACCTTCTGACCAGCAACCCCATCTGGCTCAAGCGCACCAAGGGTGTGGCCTACCTTTCGCCCGAGGATGCAATTGCCCTGTGCGCGACTGGTCCCACGCTGCGCGGCAGCGGCGTGGACGTCGATCTGCGTCGCGATGCGCCCTATACCGGCTACGAAAATTTCAAGTTCAATGTGCCGGTCTCGAAAGATGGCGACGTGTTTGCGCGATACATCGTCCGCGTGCAGGAACTGCGTGAGTCGCAGAAGATCGCCACACAGGCGCTGGAGGGAATGCCCGAAGGACGGGTGAAGGCGGATGCGCCGAAAGTGGTGCTGCCCGATCGCGAGAAGATGAAGACGCAGATGGAGGCGCTCATCTACCACTTCAAGATCGTGACCGAAGGCTTCACCGTGCCCGAAGGCGAAGTGTACATGCCAATCGAGTCGCCGCGCGGGGAGATGGGCTATTACGTGGTGAGCGACGGCACGCCCAAGCCGTATCGCGTGCACATGCGCTCGCCGTCGTTTGCCAACTTGCAGACGCTGCGCCCGATGTGCGAAGACCGGCTGATCGCGGATGTAGTGGCCGCCATCGGCAGCATTGATATCATTCTGGGCGACGTCGACCGGTAACGGGGAAAGCATGGTCATGAGCACATCGCCACAAACGGTTGCGGTGAATCAAAAGCGCGAACTGTTGCGCCACACGGTGGCCACCATCGCTTACCGCGGCGGCAAGGCGCTGCGCGGCGCGCCAGCGGAATTCGCAGGATTTCGCGCTGGCGAAACGACGCGCACGCCGGCGCAGATCTTGGCGCACGTTGGCGATCTGATGGACTGGGCGCTATCGATGGCCAGAGGCAAAGAGGAGTGGCACGATTCAACTCCTCTGCCTTGGCGCGAAGAGGTACAACGATTGCACGCTGCTTTGCAGGCGCTTGATGACTATTTGGCTTCAGCGGAGCCGCTGGCCGTTAGCGCGGAAAGGCTGTTTCAAGGCGCAATTGCCGATGCGCTGACGCACGTCGGCCAGATCGCGATGCTGCGGCGCATCGCCGGCTGCCCGATCAAGGGCGAGAACTATTCGCGTGCAGACATTGTCGCAGGCCGGGTAGGTTCCGAGCAGGCCGCGCCGAAACGGGAGTTTGATTAGAGCGGCGATAGGGGTCCTTCGACCCCGCGTCGGCAAATGCGGCGAACGCTCCGCTCAGGATGACGCGGTTTGGGTTTGGCTAATTGCTAATTGCTCGATATGAAATTCTCTGAACAGCTCGAACAGCGCTTCGCCACCATGGTCACGCACTACCCGACCAAGCGCTCTGCGCTCGTCCCCATGCTGCTGTACATTCAGGATGAACTCGGCGCGCTAACCGACGAGGCGATTCACGAAATTGCCGAGCGTGTAGAACTCTCCGACCTGGAAGTGCGCAACGTCATCAGTTACTACTCGATGCTGCGCACGCATCCGGTTGGCAAGTACAACTTGCAGGTTTGCACCAACGTGAGCTGCCTGCTGCGCGGCGGCGATAAAATCCTGGAGCATTGCAAGAAGAAGCTCGGCATCGGCAACAAAGAAAGCACCCCCGACGGGCTGTTCCATCTGGAAGAGGTGGAGTGCATCGGCGCCTGCTCCTGGGCCCCGGCGATGATGCTGAATTACGAGTTCCAGGAGAACCTGACGCCAGAGAAGATTGACGAGCTGATTGACGGAATGAAGAAGAAGGAACAGCAGTAAGGGTAGAGCGGACCTTCAGGTCCGCATCCGCAGCATTTGTTGATCGTACGCGCCGGCTTCAGCCGCCGGCAGATTCGAGCCGGGGCTAAAGCCCCTGAACAAGCAGGGTGATCTGAGACGCGGGCCTAAAGGCCCGCTCTACCACCGAATCAATGGCGTATTTAGTTTCCCATCCCGACGAAGTGAAGGTCGTCTCCAAGCGTTTCGGCTTGGGCGCGACGAATCTCGACCGCTACCTCGAGCTCGACGGCTACAAGGCGCTGCAGAAGGCGATCGCCATGGGGTCTGACGCCGTCATCAATGAGGTAAAAGCGTCGAACCTGCGGGGCCGCGGCGGCGCGGGATTTCCTACCGGGATGAAGTGGTCGTTTGTGCCCAAGCAGTCGCCGAAGCCGAAATACGTGCTCTGCAACGGCGACGAGAGCGAGCCCGGCACCTGCAAGGACCGTCTGATCTTCGAGCACGATCCGCACTCCGTAATTGAGGGCGTAATGATCGCCTCGCTCGCCGTCGGCGCGAAGACCGGCTACATTTATCTGCGCGGCGAGTATCGCTACCTGATCGAGATCATGGAAAAGGCGGTAGCCGACGCCTATGCGCGCGGATTCATCGGCAAGAACATCTTCGGTTCCGGCGTCGATCTCGACATATTCGTGCATTCGGGCGCAGGCGCGTACGAGGTCGGCGAAGAGTCGGCGCTGATGGAGTCGCTGGAAGGCAAGCGTGGCGTGCCGCGCATTCGGCCGCCGTTTCCCGCAGTTGTCGGGCTGTGGGGAGGACCGACAGTCATCAACAATGCCGAGAGTCTCGCCAGCGTGCCGCACATTATTCTCGGCGGCGGCGAGTGGTTTGCCTCGCTGGGCACGCCGCGCAACGGCGGCACGCGCCTATTCTGCATGAGCGGCGAACTGGAGCGGCCCGGCGTCTACGAGCTGCCCATGGGCTATAACCTGAAGAAGATGATCTACGACGTCGCCGGCGGCATGGTGAAGGGCAAGAAGCTGAAGGCGGTTGTGCCCGGCGGCTCGTCGGTGCCGATCATGACAGCGGATGAGATCGATGTGGCTATGGATTTCGATTCCATGATGAAGGCCGGCTCGATGCTGGGTTCCGGCGGCGTCATCGTCATCGACGATCAGATGTGCATCGTGAAATTCGCCCTGCGGGTGACGCAGTTCTATCAGCACGAGAGCTGCGGCTGGTGCATCCCCTGCCGCGAAGGAACCGATTGGATGAAGAAGACGCTGGTGCGTTTTCACAGCGGCGGCGGCGTGATGAAGGACATCGACAATTTGAAGTATCTGGCGGAGAACATGCTGGGGCGGACCTTCTGTCCGCTCGGCGATGCGGCGGCGATGCCGATCATCTCCTACGTGCAGAAGTTCCGGCAGGAGTTCGAGGACCATTTGAATGGACGGCCGTGCCCGTATGAGAAGGTGGAAGAGGCCGCACTGGCGTGAGACCGCAGGAATTAGTGCGTATCCTTGAAGCGGACGGTTGGTACAAAACAGGGCAGAAGGGGGTCACCTGCATCTGCGTCATCCGGTCAAGCCGGGCCTCTTGGTTGTGCCTGTGCACACCGGAAAAGAGATCGGCAAAGGATTGCTTCATAGTATTTTGAAGAAGGCAGACTTGAAATGACGCGAGAATATCTGGTGGTCTACGAAAAGGGTGAAACCAACTGGAGCGCGTTTTCGCCCGACATCCCCGGATGTGGCTCGCTTGGCGATACGTTGGAAGACACCCGCACGAACATGCGTGAGGCAATGCAACTGTACCTCAGCGAAACGACAAAAGCCGGCGAGTCCATACCGGATGCGACTGCAACCAGCGTCGATTTTCGTGAATTCGATCCCGACCATGAGACGAAACAATACGTTGTCGAATGGCTGGCGGTGAAACTCCCACAACCGTCTACTACGCCGGCGCACGCGGCCTGAATGGTTTGACTAAGTGCTAACGGCTGATTGCTAATTGCTTTTTATGCCTGATGTAAATCTCACTGTCGACGGCAAGAAACTCACGGTTCCCGCAGGGACGCTGCTCATCGAGGCCTGCAAGAGCACGGGAATCGAGATACCCTCCTTCTGCTATTACCCCAACCTGTCGCTGCAGGGCGCCTGCCGCATGTGCCTGGTGGAAATCGAAAAGATGCCCAAGCTGCAGACGGCATGCACCACGGTCGTCACCGAGGGCATGGTGGTCACCACCGAAAGCGACAAGATCAAGCAGGCACGCAAGGCGATGCTGGAGCTGGTGCTCGCCAATCATCCGCTGGATTGCCCGGTTTGCGATGCCGGCGGCGAGTGCGAACTGCAGGACATGACCTTCAAGTACGGCGCGGCAGAGTCGAAGCTGATCGACTTCAAGAACCATCGCGACGAGCAGCAATGGTCTCCCGTCGTGTACTTCGACCGCCCGCGCTGCATCCTCTGTTATCGCTGCATCCGTGTATGCGGCGAGGGCATGGATGTGTGGGCGCTGGGCCTGCAACATCGCGGTTCCAGTTCCATCATTGCGCCTAATAAGCAAGATCATCTGGAGTGCGAAGAGTGCGGCATGTGCATCGACATCTGCCCAGTCGGCGCGCTCACATCCGGCGCTTACCGCTACAAGACGCGGCCGTGGGAGATGAAGCACGTGGGCACCATCTGCACCCATTGCGGCGACGGCTGCAAGACCACCCTGGGCGTGCGCCGCGCCGACACCGGCATGGAGATTGTGCGCGGCGACAATCGCGACAAGAGCGGCATCAACGGGGAGTTTCTCTGCGTCAAGGGGCGCTACGCGTTCGACTTTGCCGGCCGCGCGGACCGCCTCCAGCAACCGCTCATCAAGCGCGACGGCAAGTTCGAGCCGGTTACCTGGGAGCAGGCATTCGAGCTGATCGCCAAGAAGTTCCAGGAGGTGCTGACGAACGAAGGCCCCAGCGCGATCGGCGTCATCGGCTCCAACCGAACCAGCAACGAAGAGAACTATCTGTTGCAGAAGTTTGCCCGGCTGGCGCTGGGCACGAATAACATCGACCATCACCGCACCGCAGATTTTCCGGCCTTCGCTTCGGCGCTGGCGGGTAAGCCGAACGCAACCGCCTCGATGCGCGATGTCCTCAACGCGCCGGCGATCCTGCTGATCGGCAATGATCCCACCAATCAGCATCCGCTGCTGGCCTGGCAGATACGCGGCAACGTTCGCCTGCATCGAGCCAAGCTGTATGTGGTGAATTCCTCGCAGGTCAAGCTGCACCGCCAGGCGACTAGCTTCGCCCAGATCTCCTCCGGCTCGGAAGGCAGCCTGGTGCAGTTCCTGGCCGGCAACGACGCTGCAGCCGATGCCGCTGCTTCGCCGCAGTTAACGCGTGAAGCGCTGGTGCAATTCCGCGAGGCGCTGATGAAGGAATCCGGCCTGGTCATCATCTTTGGCGCGGAGCTGCGCGGCAACGATGTCAAGACGCTGGTCGATTTCGGCCTGGCGCGGGGCGCGAAGTTTATCTGCTTGGGCGATTACGCCAACTCGCGCGGTGCAGCGGATATGGGCCTCTATCCCGATATGCTGCCGGGCTACGCTCCCATCAGCAGCGCCACCAGGTTCCACGAGGAATGGCTGGACGAAATTCCAACCACTCCCGGACTGAATCTGCTGCAGATGATGGATGCCGCCAAAGCGGGCAAGCTGAAAGCGCTCTATGTCGTCGGCTCCAATCCAATCTCGCGCTACGGCATTGATCCTTTTGTGCTGTCCAAGAGCTTCGTCGTCGTGCAGGACATGTTTCTGACTGAGACAGCTGCTATCGCGGACGTGGTGCTGCCCGTCGCCAATGCTTATGAGAAGTCGGGCACGTACACTAACACCTCCGGCGACCTGCAGATGTTGAGAAAAGCCGGTGAATTCGCAGGTGTTCGCAACGATTTCGAGTGCATCGTGCGCATTGCGCTGAGCATGGGCTATGACGTTCACAAGCTGGTGCCTTTCGGCGGCCAGGGCACGCGCTCCGATATGGGGCAAACGCGCGGCGCGCAATCGGGCGAGTCTGACCGGCAGGCGGTGTGGCTGGAGGAGCGCAACCTCGAACCGAAGATGAGTCCCTACGATCCGACGGCTATGCTGGATGAGATTCAGCGCCTGGTGCCGGGCTACGATATTTCGCGCCTCAGCCTGCTGGCCGGACAGGAGGTCCACACGCAGTTGGTCCAGATTACGGGCGCCACCGGCTCTAGCCAGCCCGAGTTGGTGATGCCGGCGCAGGACTCACTGTTTACCTCCGGCACATTGGGACGGTTCTCGCAGGCATTGAATGCGCTATACGAGCGCTATCATGCGCCTTCGAATGAGGAGATGACCCCGGGCTACGACCCGATGGTAAGGATCGGAGGAGCTGGCGGTTAGCGGTTTCAGATTTCCAACGTTCCAGTTTCAGGATTTAAGGGAGCAGGCTTTGACTGAGCTGCAGTGCAAGATCCTCGATGGGATGGTGGATGACTACGAAGACGTGGAGCAACTTTATCTTTTTGCAAATAGAGATTTAGCTGCGGAACGAAAAGCGGGTATCGCATTTCCCCAGCAGTTGCTTCAAGTCCGATTTCCACTTCGAGAGCTAATAGACGAGATCAACAAAATGCTGTCCGAAGGCTACATCGAAGCGAAATATTCCAATGACGCAAGATTAGCGCCGCTCAACCTGATAAACTTTTCTGCTCTTCATCACTATTGGTTTGGTCCAACACAGAAGGGACTACAGGAGTGGAAAACCTCTGGCGCAGATTCGTGACATAGGGGTTCTTCGACTTCACCCCGCCGCGGGGGCTCCGCTCGGGATGACACTTTTTAGATTGCTAAACGCTAATTGCTAACGGCTAACTGCTAAATGGGCATTGGAACGTTCATTCTGGTTTCGATTGTCAAGATCGTCATCGCGGTCGTTGTCCTATTGACCGCTGTCGCCTATACGGTTTGGCTGGAACGCAAGGTCGTCGGCCACATGCAGAACCGCTGGGGACCCACCCGTGTCGGCCCCTTCGGCCTGTTGCAGCCGCTGGCTGACGGCCTGAAATTTATTTTCAAGGAAGACCTTACACCGCCTTACGTTCATAAGCCGTTGTACCTGCTCGCACCGGTCATCGCGGTCACCACAGCCTTGGCTTCTATTTCGGTGATCCCCATCGGCCCGTGGATTAAGATTGGCAGCATCTCCACGCCCTTGCAGATCACCGACGTCAACATCGGGCTGTTGGTCATCCTGGGCATCACGTCGGTCGGCGTTTACGGCGTAGCGCTCGCTGGCTGGTCCTCGAACAGCAAGTATTCGATGCTGGGCGGGCTGCGCGCTTCGGCGCAGATGATCAGCTACGAAGTAGCGCTCGGCCTCTCGCTTATCGGCGTCCTGATCTACTCGGGGACTTTCAGCCTTAGCGGCATCGTCAATCACCAGATGGGAACCTGGTTCGGCTTCATTCCCAAGTGGAATTTCTTCCGCGGGCAGTTCGTCGCGTTCTTCATTTACATTATGGCGGCCTATGCGGAGACGAACCGCATTCCCTTCGACCTACCGGAAGCTGAGACCGAGCTGGTCGCCGGTTATCACACCGAATACAGTTCCATGAAGTTTGCCATGTTCTTTATGGCCGAGTATGCCAACATGGTAACCGTCGCCTGCCTGGCGTCGGTGCTATTCCTGGGTGGCTGGACGGGCCCGGTTTTCGGTCCACCGCTGCTGCGGTCGCTGATCCCAATATTTTGGTTTGTATTACGCGTTTTCGCTTTTCTGTTTATTTATATTTGGGTGCGCGGTACGCTGCCGCGCTTCCGCTACGATCAACTCATGGCCTTCGGCTGGAAGTTTTTGCTGCCGCTGGCGCTGGCGAATATTGTGGTGACGAGTTTTGTGGTTGCGGTGAAGTGAAGCAATTAGCAATTAGCAACTAGCAATTAGCGAAACACCAAGGCGGTGATTCGGGATTGCGGGTCTGCAAGATTCTAGAGCTAATTGCTAATTGCTGCTTTTCAATATGCTTGCTCTTGTACTTTTCTTCATCTTCGCGGCGTTGTGCGTAGGAGGGGCGATCAACCTCCTGGTGCAGAAGCACCCGATTAACAGCGCGCTCTCGCTCATCGTAGTGATGGGCTCGCTGGCGCTGCTTTATTTGCTGCTGGGAGCGGAGTTCGTCGCCGCCATACAGGTCATCGTCTATGCGGGGGCGGTCATGGTGCTGTTCGTCTTCGTCATTATGCTGCTGAATGCCGGCGCAGAAGAGCGCCTGGCCCAAGGCAGCCGGGTGGCGATGATACTGGGCGTTCCGGCGCTGATTATTGGATTCGGAATTGCCGCGGCGGACGTCACTCATATCGCCGGCCTGGACCGCATCGCCATCGGCGGACCCACCGTCATGAACGGCAGCGATCTTTTTGGCAATCCGCAGGCGATTGGCCACCTTCTGTTCCGCAGCTATCTCTTGCCGTTTGAGGTCACCTCCATCCTGATTCTGGTTGCGATTATGGGCGCCGTGGTCCTGGCGCGGAGGGAGCAATAGATGGTGCCGCGTTACGACTCGCTGTTCGCTGTTCGCTGTTCGCTTTTCGCCAGAAATCGTCGCACGAGCATCTCTGGCGAAGAGCGAAAAGCGAAGAGCGAAAGACGAAGGAGGACGGAATAAGATGGTTCCTCTTTCTTACTATTTGGTGCTGAGCGCAATTCTGTTTGCCTGCGGCGTTGCCGGATTTCTCATCAAGCGCAATATCATCACCATCTTTCTTTCCATTGAGCTGATGCTGAACGGCGTGAACCTGACGTTCGTGGCCTTCGCCGCGCAGCTCAAATCGCTGGACGGCCACATCTTTGTTTTCTTTGTAATGGTGGTGGCTGCGGCTGAGGCCGCGGTCGGACTGGCCATCATTATTGCCGTATTCCGCACGCGTGAGACATTGAACGTCGATCGCGTGAACTTGCTGAAGTTGTAGGTAGATGCTTTTCGCTCTTCGCTTTTCGCCAGAGACGACATATGACATTTCTGGAAGAAAGAGGATGAGCGTAAAACCTGGGTGCCCCATTCTGGCCTGTTTTTGGCCAGGGTGGGGGCAGAGGTTCGCAATTTGAACTGCCCCGCCCTAGCCAACAGAGGGCTAGAACGGGGCACCTAGGCGAAGAGCGTAAAGCGAATAGCGTAAAGCGGCATTAACTATGCATCTTTGGATCATTCCGCTGCTTCCCCTGGCCGGTGCCGCCATCAATGGCTTGCTGGGCAAGCGCTTCCCCAAGGCGCTGGTGAACACCATTGCGCTGGGCTCCACGGGCGCGTCGTTCGCATACGCGCTGTGGGTTGCCGTGCAGTTCCTCGGATTTTCACCGGAGCAAATCCCCCACATCGAGCGTTACACCATCTGGCTTAGCGCCGGAGGGTTCTCCGCGCAGTATGGCATCTACCTCGACCAGCTTTCCGTGATCATGATGCTGGTGGTCACCGGCGTTGGCTTCGTCATCCACATCTTCTCCATCGGCTACATGGAGCATGAAGGCGGTTACTATCGCTATTTTGCTTACCTGAACATCTTCATGTTCTTCATGCTGACGCTGGTGCTGGCGAACAACTATCTGCTGATGTTCGTCGGCTGGGAGGGCGTGGGGCTGGCGTCGTACCTGCTGATCGGCTTCTGGTTTCTGAAGAAGAGCGCCGCGGACGCGGGCAAGAAGGCCTTCATCACCAACCGGGTGGGCGACTTCGGATTTCTGATCGCGCTGTTCCTGCTGATCAAGCACTTCGGCACCTTGCAGTTTGAGAGCCTGTGGAAGGTCATCGGCCAGTATCCAGCGGAAACCGCGGGCGCCGGCCTCCTGACCGCGATTGGCCTGCTGATGCTGGTGGGTGCGACCGGCAAGTCCGCGCAGATTCCGCTCTACGTCTGGCTGCCCGATGCGATGGAAGGCCCGACGCCGGTCTCAGCCTTGATTCACGCCGCAACGATGGTCACCGCCGGCGTCTACATGGTGGCGCGCTCCAGCCCTATCTTCAGCCGCGCGCCGGATGCTCGGCTGGCAGTCGCGATCGTCGGCACACTGACGGCGATATTTGCCGCGTCCATCGGCATCCTGCAGAACGACATCAAGAAGGTGCTGGCGTACTCGACCATTTCGCAGCTTGGCTACATGTTCATGGCCTGCGGCGTGGCAGATTACGTCGGCGGCATCTTCCACCTGATGACCCACGCCTTCTTCAAGGGACTGCTGTTCCTGTCAGCGGGCTCGGTCATTCACGGCCTCGGCGGCGAGCAGGACATGCGCCACATGGGCGGCTTGAGGAAGTACATGCCGTATACCTTCTGGTGCATGACAGCGGCGACGTTTGCCATCTCAGGCATACCACCGTTCGCCGGATTTTTCTCGAAGGACCAGATTCTCTTCGCCACGTGGAGCAGCGGGGCCCATATCTTGTGGGCCATCGGCGTGATCACTGCCGGCATGACCTCGTTCTACATGTTCCGGCTTTGGTTTCTCACGTTCTTCCGCGAGTATCGAGGTCCCAATCCGGAGATCGCCGGGCACGGCCACGATACCGACGCGCAGCATGCCGGCCGCACCGGTGCGATTCACGATGCGCAGGATGCCCATGCCGCCGGCGGTAGCCATGGTCACGGAGCCCCGCACGAGAGCCCGTGGGTCATGGTGGTGCCGCTGATCATTCTCGCTATCCTCTCTACCGTTGGCGGCTTCATTGGCGTGCCGCACTCTCTGGGCGGCAGCGACCGCTTCGGCACCTTCCTCACTCCGGCGGTTCAGAGCGCAACAGCACCATCGGCTGCGGAGATGCCGGCTGTGCCCGCCCAAGAGGAAGAGAGCGGCAGCACCGAGCTCCTATTCACTGGCATCTCGGTGGCGGTTGCGCTGCTCGGATTGCTGCTGGCCTGGTATCTCTACTACAAGCGCACCGACCTGCCTGACCGCATGGCTAGGGCCGCCGGCGGCATCTATCGCCTCATCCTCGACAAGTACCGCATTGACGAGCTCTACGGCGCGGTGATCATTCAGCCGCTGATTGCGCTCTCCACCAATGTCTTCTGGAAGGGCATAGACCGCGGCCTGATCGACGGCGCGGCCGACGGCGCAGCGGCCAGGGCGCAGGACACCTCCGATGCGCTGCGGCACATGCAGTCCGGCAACATTCGCTCCTACGCAGGATGGGTCGCCGTAGGCGCGACCGCCGTCATCGCCTTCATGGTGTGGAGGGGGTTGCGATGAACTTCATCAACAGCAACATCCTCACCATTGTGGTTTTCCTGCCGCTGGCCGGCGCCATCCTGTTGATGTTTTTCCCCCGCCGCGAGCGTGACATCCGTTACTTCGCGCTGGCCGTCTCGCTGATCACGCTGCTGGCTTCGCTGCACCTGCCGTGGTATTTTGTGCGCGGCCGGAGCGGCTTCCAGTTCGAAGAGAACATCCCCTGGATTGCTCACCCGAATATTCACTATCACCTCGGCATTGACGGCATCTCCATGTGGCTGGTCATCCTGACCACGTTCCTGATGCCGATGTGCGTGCTGATCTCGTGGAAGTCGATCGGCGAGCGGGTGAAGGAATTCTTTGTCCTGATGCTGATCCTGGAGACCGCGATGATCGGCGTCTTCGTCGCCCTGGATCTTTTCCTCTTCTACTTTTTCTGGGAAGCGACGCTGATTCCGATGGCGCTGCTCATCGGCATGTACGGCCATGGCCGCAAGATTTACGCAGCGGTAAAGTTTTTTCTGTACACCATGATCGCCTCGGTCTTCATGCTGGCGGCGATCATCTGGCTGTACGCGCACACCGGCACCTTCGACTTCGTGACTATCCAGAACGCGATCCGCAACGGCCAGGTCAGCGGCTTCGGCAGCGCGGCGCTGTGGCTCTTCTTGGGATTCTTCGTCGCCTTCGCAGTGAAGGTCCCGCTCTTCCCGGTGCACACCTGGCTGCCCGACGCGCACGTCGAGGCGCCGACAGCCGGCTCGGTGCTGCTGGCCGGCGTCCTGCTCAAGATGGGCACCTACGGCCTGTTGCGTTTCAATCTCGGATTGTTCCCTGAGGAAGCTCGACGCAACGCGCCGTGGATCATTGCGCTTGCCATTATCGGCATCGTCTATGGCGCATTGGTGGCGATGATTCAGCCGAATATCAAGCGGCTTGTGGCCTACACCTCGGTCAGCCACTTGGGCTTTGTGGTGCTCGGTATCTTCAGCTTCACGCAGATCGGGCTGGACGGTGCCATGTTCGTTATGCTGAGCCACGGCATCTCCACCGGCGCGCTCTTTATGCTACTGGGCATGATCTACGAGCGCCGCCACACTTACGACATCGCCGAGTTTGGCGGGCTGGCGACGCCCATGCCGGTCTACGCCACATTCTTCGCGTTCATCATACTGTCGTCGGTCGGGCTGCCGCTGCTCAACGGATTTGTGGGCGAGTTCCTGGTGCTCAGCGGCGCCTTCCAGGCCAAGCAACTCTATGGGATTTTGGCGGCCACCGGCGTGATCTGGAGCGCCTGCTATCTGCTGTGGATGTATCAGCGCGTCTTCTACGGAAATGTGACCGTGCCCGCTAATAATTCTTTGCGCGACCTCGACGCCCGCGAGAGGGTTTCGCTGTGGCCGCTGGCGACGGCGGCGCTGGTGATGGGAGTTGCGCCGATGCTGTGGCTGCATTCGATTGATCCCGCGGTGTCCGATGCGCTGAAGGCGTTCTCGGCCCCGACGCAGGCGGCCGTCACGCAAAAGAATTCGGTTATGCAAGGGTCTGTATCAGGGCACGACTTTAGCCGTGCCGCAACGGCGGCCAATTTGGGTAGAGCGGCGCTTCAGCGCCGCGTCACGCCTGCGGAAGAGCTCCGGCCTTTAGGCCCTGAGGCACACGACACCATCGTCAGGCAGGCGAGATTCCCGCAGCGGCTAAAGCCGCCGGTAAACGTGAACGCTGAACCCGGGCCTAAAGGCCCGCTCTACCCGAGCATCACAACAGCGGCGGAGGTAATCGGACGATGATCCCCTCCGTCGATTACATCCGCATCCTTCCTGAGCTGGTGCTGAGCGTCTTCGGCATGATCATCATGCTGGTCGATCCGCTGCTCCCCGAGCAAAGCTTCAAAAAGCCGCTGGGCGTTATTGCCACCATTGGCACGCTTTGCGGCCTGGCCGCGACCGCTTATCAGACCAACTTCTACGGCAGCGCCTTCTATAACACCATCAGGGTTGACACCTTCAGCGTCTTCTTCCACTTCGTGATTCTGCTGGTGGCGCTGGTCGTGGTCCTGATCTCGTTCGAATATCTGGAAGTCCAGCGCATGCGCTCGGGAGAGTACTACGGGCTCATCCTTTTCGGTGCGGTCGGCATGATGCTGATGTCGGCTGCGGTTGAGTTGGTGCTGATCTTCATCGCGCTGGAAATCTCGTCCATCTCCACTTACATCCTGGCCGGCATGCGCCGCCGCGCCGCCGAAAGCGCCGAGGCTTCGCTGAAATATTTCCTGCTGGGCTCGTTCGCGACGGCATTCTTCCTCTATGGAGTGGCACTGATCTTCGGCGCCACCGGCACCACCAACGTCTACGGAATTGCCCGTTATCTGCAGGGGCAGCCTTCGGTGCTGGCTTACCTGGCGGTCGGCCTTATGTTTGTGGGCCTGGGCTTCAAAGTCGCCTCCGCACCCTTCCACGTGTGGACACCTGATGTTTACGAAGGTTCGCCTGCGCCGGTCGTCGGGCTGATGTCGACCGGCCCGAAGGCCGCCGCATTCGCTGTGCTGCTGCGCGTGCTCTTCGCCACCGGCGCTCCCGGCTGGTTCTGGATGGTCTGGATCTCGGCAGCGCTCTCCATGACGCTGGGCAACATCGGCGCGCTGGTGCAGCAGAACATCAAGCGCCTGCTCGCTTATTCTTCGATTGCTCACGCCGGATATCTACTGGTCGCCTTCGCCGCTGCCAAGCAGGTCGGCATCTCGGCCGCTATCTTCTATGCCGCTTCTTACGCCGCGATGAATGTCGGCGCTTTCGCCGTGGTCAGCCATTTTGCCTCCGGCGGCGAGAAGTACGTCACCCTCGATGACTACTCCGGGCTGGGGCGCCGCTCTCCGCTGCTCGCTGCCATCCTCACCATATTCCTACTATCGCTGATCGGAATTCCCGTCACCGGCGGCTTCTTCGCCAAGTTCTACGTCTTCTCCGCGGCGCTGCAATCCAATCTGGTCGGGCTGACGATTATTGGCGTCATCAACAGCGCCATCGCTGCTTACTATTACCTCCGCGTCATCGTCTATATGTATATGCGGGAGGAGCGCGTGGGAGCTCCGGTGGCCCGCATTCCGGCGGGGCTGGGAATTGGCCTGGCAATCAGCCTGATCGCCACCATCTATCTTGGCGTGCTGCCCGGCCGCGTGCTCGATTTGGCAATGCACAGTGCGAAGGATTTGATAAAATAGCCCCGTGGCGACCTGATCCGGAAGAACCGCGGTGCGTTGAATCAACCGGAAGAGTCAGAGTGGTTTTCATGTTGCGCCGACAGAATTTTATTGCCGTCCTGCTCCTCGCAGTAGTCGTCTTTTTGTACTTCTCCCCGCTATGGGTGACTCACCGGGCCACCGGGCGTCATTCCGACAGAGTCATCTTTGCCGCCGCTGCCATCCTGGCAACCACTTTGTTGGTGGCCTTCTTCTCTCTTTCCTGGACAGCGCTTGGAGCGCGCGCGTACCGCTCGCAAGACTTGCTTGCGTTACATTGCGCGCGTCTTTGTTAGCGGCGGAAACCTTTACCAACGGTCGCAGGAGTATGCGAGTCACCGCTCGAGGTGTCGGTATGGGCGTGCGGCTCGCGCCAACCTTCTCTCGCTTTCGGAACCGAAAGTCTTTTCCACGGAATGGAGTGTAGCGATGTATTTCGATGGGAGAAGCCCTTTGAACCTGCCGCAATACCAAGAGTCGGAAGCTTCGAATCAAATCAACTCTGCGGGACAAAGTTCGCGCGAATTTGCTCGTCGTGGCGCGGAAAACGATCGCGCACGCGTCACCCAACTTCCCTCTCGCGCAGGGGGAGAATGGCAGACGGTCCGAGTGCTTGACGCCGCCAACAATAAGCTGCAGGAGTTAATGCAGCTACTCTATTTGGCCAGCCGGGACCCGGCCGTGCCAAAAGATGCCCGTTACCACGTGACCATGGCCCAATCCGAAATCGCTTTGCTGATACGGCTCATGCAAAACGCGGCGGCTGCGCAGGAAGAAACCAGCCCCCCGGCAACAGGCACGAATCCCTAATCGGGCAGCGGCAGCTATTCCACCGGAACCGCAATATCTCTCCGGCGGAAGAGCGCTGCCGCTATCGCCCAAAACACCCCGGACTCGAAAATTGCAATCACCACTGCCACCCAGTCGAGCTTCCAGCCTGCGTGAAATTGGAACCGCAACACGTTCACGAGAATCGCAAATCCGGGCCACCCTATGGCCCACGGATGCCGTTGCGCGTGCAACCCAGCCGGAGCGCAGAACAGCAACAGCGCCACCGCTGCGGCAAGGTATGGATTCAGGAACGTTGAGAAGAACAGGGCAGCGGTAGCCGCGATCACCGCGCCGGCTAAAACGACCACGACCATGGACCATACCGGCGAGCTCGGTAGTGCGGCGCGGGCGGTGAGCCACACACCGCACAAGCCCAAGAGCAGAGCATCAGCGGCCGCCATCACGCTGGCGCCCAGGACCATGGCGAGCAAATACCTGCCACGGCTGATCGCCTTCGACAACACCAGCAGAATGCGACGCGACTTGCGCTCGTTAGGAATGGCGTCGGCCGCCAGAAATGCGGTGACGACGCAGATGTAAACCGTCTGCTGCTGGATGTAGAACACAACATCGTCGGGCGCCACGCGCCCCCTGCCGAAATCGGCCGCCGCCAGAGCTGTCAACACCGTCCAGGCGAACAGGACCAGCACCGGCCAGCGATGCTCGCGCAGAAAATTCGCTGCGATCAGCACCACGGGCTTCATGCATCGGCTCCCGGCCTGGTCATCTCAAGAAAGGCTTCTTCCAGAGAACGCCGGACTGGATTGACGCTGAGAACCTCGCCGCCGATGGCCCAGATTCTCTGCAAAGCGTCGCGTTGCAGCTTCGCCGGGACGCTGAAAACTAGCTGCCCGTCTCGCAACTGCGAACCTTCGAAGAGCGCCGGCGGGACCCTGCGAGCCACAATCTCATAGCGGTCGCGCGAAACCAGCAGCGCCGCCGTCTTGCCGATCGTAATCAACCGGCCCTGGTTCAGGATGGCCACGCGATGGCAAATCAACTCGATTTCGGAAAGCAGGTGGGAACTGAGGAAGATCGTCTTGCCGGCGCGATTGGCTTCCAGCAGCAACTCCCGCATGGAAACCCGAGCCAATGGATCAAGCGCCGAAGTTGGCTCGTCGAGAATCAGCAATTCCGGATCGTTGATCAGCGCCTGCGCCAACCCGATGCGCTGCTGCATGCCGCGCGAGAATTTGGCGACGTTGCGATGGGCTTCCATCTCCAATTCCACCTGCTGCAATACGTCACGGCAGCGCAACCGGAGCCGCGCCGGGCCCAAGCCGTTCAGCGCGCCATAAAAGCGCAGCAGCCTGGCCGCGGGACGATGGTAAAGAGCCACATTCTCAGGCAGAAAGCCGACGCGCGCACGAGTGGCGGCATCGCCGAATGGCATGCCTAGCATGCGGCCTGTGCCCGAGGATGGTCGCATAAAGCCCAGCGCAAGATGAATCGCCGTGGTTTTGCCGGCTCCGTTCGGCCCAAGAAAGCCGAAAATTTCACCGCGCTCCAGCGAAAGCGTAAAGCCATCGAGCGCGCGCACCCGCCGCTTGGACCACGGCGAGCCGTAATCTTTGGTGACGTTACTGTAGTCGAGTATTCCAGCCACGGCTGCTGACTAGTATTCACCACGGAGACACCGAGAGCACAGAGTTTCTGAAATAGTTTCTTCGAACTGGGCCATTCGGCGACGCGTTGCAATCAGTGCGTGTCTCGGCTAAGGCACTGAGAGCTCCGTGTCCTCCGTGTCTCCGTGGTGAAAATTCCAGCAAAAAGCCCCATCAAAACGATGGGGCTCGGTAAAACGAGTTCGCCTCGGACTAGACGACCTTGGCGAAGATGATAACCAGCGTGAACAGCACCAGCGACTCAATAAACGCCAGGCCAAGAATCAGTGCGAGCTGGATCGCAGGGCGGGCAGCAGGGTTGCGGGCCATAGCCTCGCAGGCTGCGGCACCGACGCGGCCCTGTCCCAGACCGGCCAGGCCTGCCGCAATGGCAATGCCGAATCCGGAAGCAATCGCGACCCAGTTGGCGCCTCCAGCAGCGGCGCCTCCGGCCTGCGCATACGCTGGCATGGCCACGGTCATAAGGGCCACCAGCGCAAAGAACAACATCATGATTTTCCGCATTGTGTTTCTCCTTTTGGTCCCCGGCGAGCGCCTGTTTTGCGCCCGTGGAGGTTATGAATCGCTGCCAGGAGGTGGTTGACGTTCACCGAGCTGACGCCCTCACGCTGGCAGAACTTGGCAATTAGCAACTAGCAATTAGCAATTAGCTCAAAACCCCACTCTGCTGCTTTCAACGCGTGGAGGCTCGTGGTCACGTTCGTCTCGTTCTCGACAGCATGGATCCATTGGCAGCAAACGTTTGGGTTTCTCTCGACATTGTGAGCAGACAATCGCCTGCAGGCCCTCGCCGCCTCTTTGTGGCTTTAGCTAATTGCTAATTGCTAATCGCTAATCGCTTCCTCAATGCTCATGCGCCACGGCTTCGCCGATATACACCGTCGCCAGCAGCACGAACACGTACGTCTGGATAAATCCGACCGCAATGTGCAGCAGGATAAAAACGATCGGAATGAAAATCGGAACCAAAGTAAAGAAAACCAGGATCACCATATCGCTGGCAAACATGTTGGCAAATAAACGAATGGTGAGCGACAGCACGCGCGCCAGGTGGCTGAATATCTCGATGGGAAACATTAGAATCGCCAGCCACCACACCGGCCCCATGAAATTCTTGACGTACCCAAATCGCCGGGCACGTATTCCCTGAAAGTGATAGTAGAACCAGGTAACCACGGCGCAGCCCAGCGGTACCGAAGGAATGGCCGCCGGCGTCTCGAACCCAGGTATTACCCCGATAAGGCAGTTGACCAGAATGTAGATGCCCAGCGCCGTCAGATAGCCAACGTACCTTTCATACCCGTGTCCGATGACTTCATGCGCCTGGTTGCTGACGAATGAATCCAGGCCTTCCACCATGTGCTGCATGACCCCGGGATTGTCCACCGAAAGCCGCAACCGCGCGATGACGAAGAAGACCACCAGCAGCACGAACACCAGGAGCTGCATCGCTATGTAATTTGTGATAGGTGCTTTCGGGTATGCCGCGTGAAGATGAAAAGCGCCGAGAATGGCGTTGGCTACACCCGCGAAGTGTTTGTTCAGTAATGTGGTAATCCAGAGTTGTTCCGGCATGAAGGCACCGCTCTTAGTTTTTCGCTGTTCGCTTTTCGCTCTTCGCTCTTCGCCTTGGGCCTATCGGTCTTGCGGCATTAAGGTCCTAAATTTGGACCGGCAAGAATCTTCGGCTCTGGCCAAAAGCGAAGAGCGAATAGCGATGTATTGAGAATCAAACTCCGCGCTGCAGGGCGACGAAGACTTCGACTGCGACTTCGCAGGCGACGGCGGCAATGGGAAGACAGACGCCCCCAAGGAAGCCGAACAACCCAGCGCGAGAAATACTAAATATAACATAAGCGCCGCCGGCGATCAGCACATATCGCAGCAGCGCCCGCAGAACAATTCGTCCGCCGCGCTCGTGGCTTTGCTGGGAAGCGATCCTGTCGCCCAGCGCCTCAATCGCTCGCTCCAGCCAGACCTGGTTAACATACGAGACGACGGCGCCCACCACGAAGCCGGCCGTCACCGCCCAGCGAAAGAATGCCAGGCAGATCACTGTCCCCAGCATTGCAAGGGCCAGCAGAAATCGGCGGATTCTGGGCAGGGCTCGATCGAGAAAGGCCTCCGTGAGAGCAGAGCTGTGTACGGGCGTCGGCATTGCCAATGATGACTGGACCGCAGATCAATTCTTCTGCCGGGTAATCATGCGGATCATGTCGATAAAACCGGCGATCGCTCCCAGTATGACGCCGACGAGAAAGAGCCAGTGGGTGTGCAGCCAGTAGTCCAATAGCTTGCCGATCAACAGGCCGGCCACCACGGCTGCGGGAATGATAAACGCGACTTGCGAGTAGCGTGCCCACACCGTCGCGGCGCTATCTTTAGCCTTGTCGTCCTCGCCAGCCATGGTGATAGGCTACCACTCTTTGCGACGCTAGTACCTCGCCCGCAATATAATTCCCGCTATACGCCCGAGGACACCACCATGGATGCGATTGCCGTTGTTGTGAATGGGAAGCAGTATCATGTGATGGCTCCCCCTGACATGCCTTTGTTGTGGGTCCTGCGCGAGCACCTGCAACTGACCGGTACTCACTACGGCTGCGGGGAAGGGCAGTGTGGCGCTTGCACGGTCCTGTTAGAAGGCTCCGCCGTGCGGTCATGCATCACGCCGCTTTCGGCTGCAGCGGGCAAGAAGATCATCACCATTGAAGGCCTGCCGCACAACGGAATTTTGCATCCGCTGCAGCAGGCCTTCCTCAGCGAAGAGGCCTTGCAGTGCGGCTACCGCACATCCGGCATGATCCTGTCGGCAGTCGCGCTCCTTAAGAACAACAAGAATCCCAGCGACAGCGAGATTATCCGCGCCATGAACGGCAACATCTGCCGCTGCGGAACCTATCCGCAGATTGTGGCTGCCATCCGCCGGGCAGCGGAGGAAGTGTGAACCGATGGCTACAGTTCTCGATCACGAACTGGCATGGGAAGCCAAGCAGCATGAAGTTACGAGTATTCTGCGCTGCTTCGAGCTTGACCGGCGCGATTTCCTCAAGCTTCTGGGCGGCGGCGTCCTGGTCTGTGCCTGTGCAACGAGTGCCAACGCGCAGGAGTCCGGTCGCATGCGCAGCTTTGGCCACGAGCTGCCCAAGGACGTTGCCGCCTGGCTCTACATCGCCGCCAATGGCAATGTCACTGTCTACACCGGCAAAGTCGAGATGGGGCAGAACATTCGCACCTCGCTGGCGCAGCAAGTTGCCGAGGAGCTCCGCGTCCCGCTGGAATCCATCTCCATGACCATGGGCGACACGCAGCTTGTGCCGTGGGACATGGGCACCTTCGGCAGCCGTACCACGCCGACCATGGGACCGCAACTGCGCACTATGGCAGCCGCCGCACGTGAGATGCTGCTGAACGTCGCTGCGCAACAGTGGCATGTTGAGCCGTCCGCTCTGGTTGCCACCGGCGGCAAGGTCACGAATCCCAAGACAAATCAGTCGCGCAGCTACGGTGAGCTGACACACGGCCAAAAGCTGGTGAAGGTGGTCGAGAGCCATCCCGCACTGATGCCGGCAACCCAGTGGAAGATCGCCGGCCAACCCATTCCCAAAGTCGATGGCTTGGAGTTCGTTACCGGCAAACATCAATACCCGTCGGACATCGTCCGGCCGGGAATGCTTTATGGCAAGGTGCTTCGTCCGGCGGGATTCCGGGCGAGCCTGGTCTCGCTGGATGACAGCGCGGCGAAGAAGCTGCCCGGCGTTACCGTGGTTCGCGACGGCGAATTTGTGGGCGTGACGGCGCCGGACACGTGGTCCGCCGAGCAGTCGCTGGCCGCCTTGAAAGCGCAGTGGAAAGTGCCGCCGCAGATCTCGGATCGCGAGCTGTTTGCTTACCTCAAAGCCAATGCCGACAAGGGCGAGAGCGAGCCACCGAGCGCAACCGGATCGATCGAGAAGGCGATGGCTGCGGCGGAGATCAAGCTGTCGCAGACCTACACGGTCGCCTATATCCAGCACGCTCCTCCGGAGCCGCGCGCGGCAGTTGCCGAGTGGCAAGGCGAAAAGCTCACGGTGTGGACAGGTACGCAGCGCCCCTTCGCGGTGCGTGACGAACTGGCGGCGGCCTTCCATCTCCCGGCGCAAAACGTTCGCGTGCTGGTGCCCGACACCGGTTCAGCCTATGGCGGCAAACACACCGGCGAGGTGGCCGTCGAAGCCGCTCGCCTGGCGAAGTCAGCGGGGAAGCCGGTGAAGCTGGTTTGGACGCGCGAGGAAGAATTCACCTGGGCTTACTTCCGCCCGGCTGGCGTGATCGAAATCAAGAGCGGCGCCCGGCGCGATGGCGTTATCACCGCGTGGGAATGTCACAACTACAACTCCGGCCCATCGGCGATTGATCCTCCTTACAACATCGCGAACAAGCTGATTCAGTTCCATCCGGTTGATGCGCCGCTGCGGCAGGGCTCCTATCGCGCCCTGGCAGCGACGGCGAACCATTTTGCGCGCGAGTCACATATGGACGAGCTGGCGCACGCCGCTTCCATGGACCCGCTCGCGTTTCGCGTGAAGAACACCAGCAACAACCGGCTGCGGGCCGTCTATGAAGCGGTTGCGGAGAAGGCCGCCTGGGGCAAGCAGAGATCCACTCGCGAGCGCGGCTTTGGTATTGCCGGAGGCATCGAGAAAGGCGGCCACGTTGCCACCATCGCCGAAGTGGAAATCGGCAGCAACAAAACGGTGCGGATTGTGCGCGTGACCGAGGCCTTCGACTGCGGCGCGGTGGTGAATCCGAACGGTCTGCGGAACCAGATCACGGGAGCCATCATGATGGGCCTGGGGGGCGCGATGTTTGAAGCCATACGCTTCGATAACGGCCGCATCCTGAATCCGCACTTCGCGCAGTACCGCGTGCCGCGCTTCCGCGATTTGCCGCAAATCGAGGTCTTGCTGCTGGACCGCAAGGACCTGCCTTCAGCGGGCGCCGGTGAGACCCCTATCGTCGGTATAGCGCCGGCGGTCGCCAATGCCATCTTCGCGGCTACCGGCGAGCGCTGGCGAGCGATGCCCCTGAAACCGAGCTGAGAGGGTGGCCAGGACGGTTTCGGTGTACGTGTACCCGATAGGGTAGTGCGGTTTTCCACCCAGAATTTGTTTGTAGACCTCGCGCACTCCCTGCGGCGCGTTTTCCCTTGCGACATATGGCACCCTTGCCAATAAACCACCCGGTGGACGTTTAGTATAGAGAACAAGCCCCTGCGGGAAAGTTGCTGAATTTTGGTGAATCAACCCATTCGCATTATCGGAGCCGGTCTGGCCGGCTCAGAGGCGGCCTGGCAGTGCGCTCGCCGGGGCATCGCCGTGCAGTTGTTCGAGATGCGGCCGGTTCGCTGCACGCCCGCGCACCAGACGGCAAACTTCGCCGAGCTGGTTTGTTCCAACTCGCTGAAGTCGGACACGGAGAACACTGCGCCCTGGCTGCTGAAAGAGGAGATGCGCCGCGCCGGTTCGCTGCTGATGGAAATCGCGCGCCAGACCGCCGTCCCGGCCGGTCACGCCCTGGCCGTAGATCGCGAAAAGTTTGCCGACGGGGTTACCGAAGCGATCCAGAGCGAGCCTCTGATTGAGGTGGTGCGGGAAGAAGTCACGCGGATCGACGAAGACGCCGCCATCACTATCGTCGCCACCGGCCCGCTTACTTCGGATGCGTTGGCACGCGAGGTCCTGCGGCTGGGCGGAAGCGAGCAGCTTTACTTCTACGATTCCATTAGCCCCATCGTCGAGGCCGATTCCATCGATATGGCGCGCGTGTACCTGGCTGCGCGCTATGACAAGGGCAGCGCCGATTACATCAACTGCCCGATGACGAAAGAAGAATACGATGGTTTTCTTGACGCGCTGCTGGAAGCGCAAGCGGTCGAGGCCAAAGACTGGGAGAAGCTCAACTACTTCGAGGCCTGCCTGCCGATCGAGGAAATCGCCCGCCGCGGCCGCGACACCCTGCGCTTCGGCCCAATGAAACCGGTGGGGCTGCGCGATCCGCGCACGGGACAGATGCCCTACGCTGTGGTACAACTCCGCCAGGAGAACCTGCGCGCCGACTCCTACAATGTGGTAGGTTTTCAGAACCACCTGAAATTCGGGGAGCAGGCGCGGATTCTGCGGCTCATTCCCGGGCTCGAGAACGCCAGGTTTCTGCGCTACGGCCAAATCCACCGCAACACCTACATCAACGGCCCCGCCCTGCTGTGCGAGGGGCTGCAGATGAAGCGAAATCCCAACGTGCTCTTCGCCGGACAGATTTCCGGGGTGGAAGGCTATGTTGAATCCATCGCCACCGGCCTGCTGGCGGGGAGGCACGCGGCGGCCCTGGCAGCCGGCAACGAACCCGTTCCGCCGCCGCGGGCGACGGCGTTGGGCGCGCTCGTCAACTACATCTGCCACGCCGATGCGAAGAATTTTCAGCCGGCCAACATCACCTTCGATCTCATGCAGCCGTTGGAGGAAGCGACGCGCCAGCGCATCCGCGACAAGAAGCAGCGCCATGCCCTGGTTTGCCGGCGAGCGCTGGAGGAGCTGCAGTCGTGGCTGGCGTCAGCCGCTAGTTGGCCCATGCTGGCCCGCTAGCGACACCAGCTTTTTTCGCGGCTAGCTCATTCAGCGATCTGCTTTGTGTATGGAACCTCTACCACTTTGCGGAAATACTCCAGCGACATCCGCAACCCCGTCTGCAGGTCGATCTGCGGCTGCCAGCCTAGCAACCGCTGGGCTTTGCTGATGTCGGGACAGCGCTGCCGGGGATCGTCCTGGGGCAACGGTTCAAAGCAAATCCTGCTGCTTGATCCGGTGACCTCCAGTACGACCTTGGCGCATTGCAGAATGGTAAATTCGTCGGGATTGCCGATGTTGGTTGGGTGGTGCTCGTCCGATCTTGCCAGCGCCAGAATGCCGCGGACCTCATCCCTTACGTAGCAAAAGCTTCGGGTTTGCGAGCCGTCGCCGTAAACCGTGAGTTCTTCGCCGCGCAGCGCCTGCTTCATAAAGTTGGAGATCACGCGGCCATCGTTCAGTTGCAGGCGCGGGCCGTAGGTATTGAAAATGCGCACAATTCGTGTGTCGACCCGATGATAACGGTGGTACGCCATGGTGACGGCTTCGGAGAAGCGCTTGGCCTCGTCATACACCGAGCGCGGCCCAATGGGATTCACGTGCCCCCAGTAGCTTTCCTTCTGCGGATGCTCCAGCGGATCGCCATAACACTCTGAGGTGGAAGCCATCAGGAACTTGGCGCCGTACTTCTTCGCCAGTTCCAGACAGTTCATGGTCCCAATGGAGCCGACTTGCAACGTTGCAATCGCGTGTTTGAGATAGTCGGCCGGGCTGGCGGGTGAGGCAAAATGGAAAATGTAATCGAGCTTACCGAAATCGAAACGTTGGCAGACGTCCTGCTCGCGGAACTCGAAGCGTGGCTCGTTGCGCAGGTGGGCGATGTTCTCGGTGCGCCCGGTGAGCAGATTGTCAGCGCAAATAACAGACTCGCCCGCAGCCAACAAGGCATCGCACAAATGCGAGCCCAGGAATCCGGCGCCGCCTGTTACCAGTACACGCATCTTGATCAGTAGCCAGTTGCCAGTTGTTAGTCAGAGGTGAATCGTGAATCGTTAGTCGTGGATCGTGAAAAGCACGTGACTCGCGAGTTGTGAATCGTCGAACCAGCGATCCACGATTCACCCCGGACAACTGACAACCGACAACTGACAACTTCTTCCATCACACCTTCGCCAAAACCCCGTGCTCGCGCAGCCGTATCCGGTGGTCCTCAATAATACTGGCCAGCGATTCTTCCAGCGAAACCTTCGGCGTGTAACCGGTAAGCTGATGCAGCTTGGTGATATCCGGCACGCGCCGCTGCATGTCTTCGAAGCCTTCTTCGTAAGCCGTGCCATACGGCACCAGCACGATCCGCGAGTCCGATCCGGTCATCTCCCGGATTTTCCTGGCAAGATCCAGAATCGTGATCTCATGGTTGCCGCCAACGTTGTACACCTCGCCATTGGCGTCGGGATGAGCGGCAATATCGACCAGGGCATCCACGGCGTCGCTGACGTGGGTGAAGCAGCGGGTCTGTGTGCCGTCGCCAAAAACGCGAATATCGGCGCCGGTGAGCGCCTGGGTGACGAAATTCGGAATCACCATACCGTAACGGCCGGTCTGTCGCGGACCTACGGTGTTGAACAAGCGCGCGATGACGGCGGGGACCTTTTGCTCCTTCCAATAAGCAATCGCCAGAAATTCGTCGATGGCTTTCGAGCAGGCATAGCTCCAACGCGCTTTGCTGGTCGCGCCTAGCACCAGGTCGTCGTCCTCGCGGAAGGGGACCTGATCCTTCTTGCCGTACACTTCCGAACTGGAGGCGATGAGCACGCGCTTGCGCTTGATCGCCGCCAGCGACAAAACGATCTCTGTGCAGCGGATGTTGGTCTCGATGGTGCGTACCGGGCTGTCCAGGATCAGGCGCACACCCACCGCCGCCGCCAGGTGATAGATCGCATCGCAAAGGTCCACCAATTCCGCCATCAGATGCGTGTTGCTGACGCTGTCAATGTGATAGGCGAACTGGGGATGCAGCTTGAGGTGCTGAATATTGGCCACCGAGCCGGTGGAAAGATCGTCGATGATGTAGACTTCGTCGCCGAGAGCCAGATGGCGCTCGGCCAGGTGCGATCCGATAAATCCGGCGCCTCCCGTAATTAGGACCTTCAATACCGTCCCTCCAGAAGACTTAGACTACTGTTTGGGTCGCCGCAGTGCAACGGCTAGGGCCGTGTCTTGGCGATTTCCGGCGCTTTGCTGCGCGCCATTTGCGGCTCCAGATGGTGCCGGGTCAACTCCTCGCGCAGCCATTCGAAAGCTTCCTCCGGCGTATTGGCCCAGCGGAAAAGCTTGAGGTCGTCCGGCGAAATGGTGCCCGCATCCACCAGCGCCTGAAAGTTGATTACCCGGTCCCAATATTCTTTGCCGTAAATCACGATCGACATGCGCTTGGCCAGTTTTTCCGTCTGTGCCAGCGTCAGCAATTCGAACAGCTCGTCGAAGGTGCCAAAGCCTCCGGGAAAGACCACCAGCGCCTTGGCCAGGTAGGCGAACCACAGCTTGCGCATGAAGAAGTAGTGAAACTCGAAGTTCAGCGAGGAGGTGAGGTAGGGGTTCGGCATCTGCTCGAAGGGCAGATTGATGTTCAGGCCGATGGTCTGTCCCCCGGCTTCGGAGGCGCCCAGATTCGCGGCTTCCATGATTCCTGGGCCGCCGCCGGTGCAGATGACGAAGCGGCTGCGCTGCTGGTTGATGGACTTCGTCCACTGAGTGATCAGGAAGGCCAGGCGGCGCGCGTCCTCGTAGTAGCGGGCCATCGCGACGTCGGCCTTGGCTAACCGGATGCGCTCCTGCTCCTCGGGCGGGGCCGGAGTCGCTGAACCGGAGCGCTCCAGCAGTTGCAAAGTTTGCTCCGATTGCGACCGGCTGTGAAAGCGCGCCGAACCGAAAAAGACGATCGTGTCCTGAATGCGCTCCCGCCGGAAGCGGGCCAGCGGCTCCTGGTATTCGGCCAAGATGCGCAGAATGCGACCATCGGGCCCATCGAGAAACTTCTTGTTCTCATAGGCAAGCGGGGAACGATTGCTTTGTGGAACTTTCTTAGGATCGTCAGCCATGATCTATCAATTGTGGGAGCATCAAGGGCATCTTACCGGCGCGCCTGGGATGACAAAATCGCAGTTACTCGGCTCACTCACGGAATTGGACAGCTTCGGCGATCGCCATCCAGAGATCCACCAAACCGAGGCCGCTGACCATGCCACGAACGAAGTCATTCATAAAAAATTCCCGCAGCGAGGGGAATCCCAGCAGAAGCGAGTTGTTGTCCCAGAACGGCGTCCAGGGCGCGACGATCAGTATGATGCCGATCTCCAGCCAAAAGAGCACAACGACGGCCAGAAAGGTTCGGTGTCTCCACCGCTCCCATGGGCTCGGGTTCTCCGGTTGCGGTATGACCAGAAGTGGCCCGTTAGGCTCGGTTATGCTGCCCTTCTGCGCCCCTGGTTCCAGCGAAGTCATGGTTCGTCCCGCTTCGGTGCTCGTTTCGGGAGAGGATTGCCTTTTCGCAAACCTGCTCCCTGCAGAGACTGAAGCCTCACCCTGGTAGCAAGCATACTCCCTTTTGCTGAGAATCTTTCCCCCGCAAAGACACACTGGTACAGAAGCCTCTCCAATTCTGTTCTGTGTGCCCATGTGGTAAAGCCGCCGCGACCGGCGCCGTCCGCGACTACTTTGCCGGAGCCTTATGACGTGCCGGCTTGCGCCTGGTCGTGGGATGCGCCTCGATATCACTCAACCGAATGACCGCCGCGGCCGCCGCGTATTGCACCTCGGCCTGCTCATCCTCCAAGCCGGAGAGCGCCGCGTTCCTCAGCTTGGGATCGCCGCGTCGCGCGATGGCCTCGAAAGCCGCGGCGCGCACCAGCCATTTCTTCTGCTGCAGGGCGGCATCGGCCAGCGCCTGGCCGCTACTGGGATCAGGATCTTTGGCTAGCGTTAGCGCGGCGGCGGCCAGTACCGGCGAGGCGTCATCGCGGGTGAAAATTTTGTAAGCCGAATATCCCATGCTGCCAAAGGGCACAAAGCCCAATCCGGCCTGAAAGCCCAGGCCGGCCAGCTTTTTAGGATCATGGAGCATCTTTTTCTGTTGCTCCAGCAGGGTTGCGCCGCTCTTCTGCTCGCCGGTAAGAACGGTGTAAAAGACCTCGTATCCCTTATTGTTGCCGAGAGCGACGAGGGAACGCGCCGCGGTTAAGATCACGCTAACGTCGGTGTCATTCAGCGCCTCCAGCAACTGCGGCTGGGCCGATTTGGCTGTCATATCGCCCAGCGCCTGCGCGGCCGCCGTTCGCACCTCCGGCTTGGGATCCTTCAAGGCAGTAAGGGCGGCATCTTCGGCCTGGCCATCGCCGGACAGCAGTCCCAGTTCGCTTACGGCCTTTTTGCGTTTGTCAATGCTTGCGTTAGTCAGTCCCTCCTGCAACACCGACCACGCCTGCGCTTTCGGACTCTGCACTTTTTGCGTTTGCGCGGGGCAGACCATTGCTAAGCTGCCCAAAACCGCGCACACGCCGACGAAGCGAACTTGCCAGTTCATCACGAGCACCTCGGTAGCAATTAGCCCTTTTAGTGCTGGGTGGTGAGCAGCTCTGACTACCAGCCTCATGCTGAGGACCATACGAGCGTAGTCACCAACTGCTAAATGCTGCGTGCTGACCGCTGATTGCCGTCCTTACAGCATCCCGCCCGTCTTGGTGGTCAGAATGCTGAGCGCCATTTCCAGATTGGCGATGGCCCGTTCCAGGTCGGGGTGCTTGTCGAGTTCGCTTTGCAAGCCGCTCAGCAGGCGATGGGCTTCGGCCACGTGTTTGGCGGCATCCCGCTCCTGGCTGGACGTGGGACTAGGGTTGGACTTTTCGGTCATCGGTCACCTGCAAAACATCTTACCCGCAAGGCAGCCTTTCGCAAACGTTGCCATTGATCCGGCTGGAACTTTAAGAGTTCAGAAGCGTAGCACCAACCCTCCGCTGGCCACAATGTTGTTCTGGTGTCCTCCGGTAGAGGGCAGGGCCAGGGTGGGCACTTGGCTGTAGAAATCGCGGGCCTCGAGTCGCAGACTTACGAAGGGGAAAACCTTCACGTCCAGACCGCCGCCCCAATCGGTGGCGAACTCGTTGTCTGTGGCACTGGTCAGGTTGGAGCTGAAATGGCCCCAGCCGACCCCCGCTGCCACCCACGGCGAAAGGATGAATCCCGGCGCAAAGTTGAGCCTCACTCCCGGCGTGACGTAGTAGTTGTTGTAGCTCTCGCGCGCGAGATTATTTAAGGAATAGCGCTCGTTGTTAATTCCGGCGACGAACGGCACCTCGCCATACAAGCTCAACAGCGGGACGTGGTAGAGGCGATGGGCATAGCTGAGCTGAAAGCCCACTCCAGCGTCGGCATTGTATTGCGAGACGGCAAACAGTCCCGAAGCTTCCGCGGTCAACTCATTCTTTTGCGCCTGTGCCGCCACCGCGGCCAGGCAGACGCTGCACAGCGTGATTACCCGTAACAGGAATTTCATGTTGGAGCACACTCCGATGAGGACAATAAGATTATTGTGAGCGTCACCCGGGTTGCAGTATCGCTCGGCGAAATTTCCGATGGCACCCATGATATCGAAGCCGCGCGATCGCGACGAACCATCGGCCAAAGGCTGGTCCCGCTCAGGGCATCCCTCAATGCGGACATACTACACCGGCCCTGGGATTATGGGCAGCTTGTTGCCCCCGAATGACGATCTTCACATAGCCGCAGTACCATGGGATCACGACCTCGCAAAGCGTCATCCAACCTTTAGGAGATCGAACTGATGGCACCGTCGCTCACCCAGGTACAAAGCACCACGCTGCTGACTCCCTTCGACCTGCACCTTTTCAACGAAGGCAAGCACGCTCGCCTCTACGAGAAGCTGGGCGCACACCTGATAGAGCTTGACGGCCAGCGCGGCACGTACTTTGCCGTCTGGGCGCCCAATGCCGAGCGCATTTCCCTTGTGGGCGACTTCAACGACTGGAATCCTGACTCGCATCCCATGAGCCCACGCGAAAGCTCCGGCGTCTGGGAGTCCTTTGTCCCCGCTCTCGGCCCAGGGACGGTTTACAAGTACCATATTCGCTCGCGCTACCACATGTACAAGGCTGATAAGGCCGATCCCTTCGCTTTCCACAACGAAGTCCCGCCCCGCACGGCGTCCATTGTCTGGGACCTCAGCTACCAATGGGGCGATGGCGAGTGGATGCGCACCCGACATGAGCATAACCAACTCGAGGCGCCCATCTCCACCTACGAGGTGCATCTCGGCTCCTGGATGCGCGTGCCCGAAGAGGACAATCGCTCGCTCACGTATCGCGAAATCGCCCCCAAGCTGGCGGACTACGTCCACCAGATGGGCTTCACTCACGTTGAGCTCCTACCCGTGATGGAGCATCCCTTCTACGGCTCATGGGGCTATCAGGTCACCGGTTACTACGCGCCCAGCGCGCGTTACGGCACGCCGCAGGATTTCATGTACCTGGTCGACTACCTGCATCAGCACGGCATCGGCGTCCTTCTCGATTGGGTGCCGTCGCACTTTCCTACCGACGAGCATGGACTTGGATTCTTCGACGGGACCCATCTGTACGAGCATGCTGATCCGCGTAAGGGCTTTCATCCCGACTGGAAATCGGACATCTTCAACTACGATCGCAACGAGGTCCGCGCCTTCCTCATCAGCAACGCAATCTTCTGGCTCGATCGCTACCACGCCGACGGCCTGCGCATGGACGCCATCGCCTCCATGCTCTATCTCGATTACTCGCGCCAGGCCGGGGAGTGGATACCCAACCAGTACGGCGGTAACCAGAACCTCGGCGCCGTTTCCTTCCTGCGGGAGGTGAATCGCGAGGCCTACGAGAATTTCCCCGACATCCAAACCATCGCGGAAGAATCGACCGCCTGGGCCATGGTGTCGCGCCCGCCGTATATTGGCGGCCTGGGCTTCGGCATGAAGTGGGACATGGGCTGGATGCACGACACTCTGCTCTACATGACCAAAGATCCGATCCACCGCAGATATCACCACAGCAAGCTCACTTTCCGCAGCCTATACACGTTCACCGAGAACTTCGTCTTGCCGCTGTCGCATGACGAAGTGGTGCACGGCAAGGGCTCGCTGTTCGGCAAAATGGCAGGCGACGAATGGCAGAAGTACGCGAATCTGCGGCTGCTGTTCGGCTACATGTTCACGCAGCCGGGCAAGAAGCTGCTGTTCATGGGCTGCGAGCTGGCGCAGTGGGCCGAATGGGACCACGAGAGCAGCGTCGATTGGGCGGCGCTGGCGTACGAAAACCACGAAGGCGTGCAGCGCTGGGTGCGCGACTTGAACACCTTTTATCGCGGTGAGCCGGCGCTCTACGAGACCGACTTCGACCCCGCGGGCTGGCGCTGGGTTGATGCCGACGACTCCGACAACAGTGTTCTCACCTACATGCGCCTGCGCAAGGATGGGAGCAGCCCCATAGTAATCGCCTGCAACTTCACTCCCATTGCGCGCAACGGCTATCGCATCGGCGTGCCGCATCCCGGGCACTGGCGCGAGATGCTGAACAGCAATGCCGGCATCTACGGCGGTACCGACGCAGGCAATTTCTTTGGCTGCATGACGGAGGCGGTCCCCCATCACGGCTTCGATCAATCCCTGCTGGTGGATCTGCCGCCGCTGGCCATGGTGGTGTTCAAGCAGTAGAGCAATCAGCAATTAGCCAAAGCCGCCCGGCACAACTGAGGGCCAGGCGCTCATCACGACAGGGCGGCCCGTCGAAAAAACACCTGGGGTGCCCCGTTCCAGCCATTTTTTGGCTGGGGCGGGCAGTGACCCGCAGCCTTTGCCCCACCCTGGCCAAAAGCAGGCCAGAATGGGGCACCCGAGGTTTTCATCCTCTTGGATCGGCCGCAGGCCCATGAACCACTCGTCACTAATTGCTAATTGCTGATGCTAACGCTAGTTAACCGCTGCCTTTCCGGTAAACTATTCGGTTGTGCGCATTCTGACTCGGTACATCCTGAAAGAGATCGGCTCCCACGCCGTGATTGGCGTGGCGCTGTTCACCTTCATCATCTTCATGCGCGATCTGGGGCGGCTGATGGACCTGGTGGTCCGCAACAGCGCTCCGCTGCCCAGCGTCGCCGAGATCTTCCTGTTCACCCTGCCTGCGACCTTTATCATCACCATTCCCATGGGCGTGCTGGTCGGCATCCTGGTGGGGATCAGCCGGCTGGCCGCCGATAGCGAGGTCACGGCCATTCGCGCCGGCGGGATGGGCGTGGGCATGTTCATTCGCGCCGTCTCCATCTTCGCCATCGGCGCCTGGCTCTTGGGCATGGTCAACAGCGTCTACCTGGCCCCGAAGAGCGCAATTGCGCTCGACCATTTACAGCAGCGCCTGCGGACTTCGCAAGCCTCCTTCGAGATCGAGCCCCGCGTCTTCTACGAGGATTTCAAGAACATTGTCCTTTATGTGCAGGACGCCGTTCCCTCCAAAGGCCAGGCGCTGTGGCGCGGCATATTTCTGGCGGACATCAGCGATCCGTCGTCCCCCAAGATCACCCTGGCCACGCGCGGCGTCCTGTTGAGCGACGGTCCCAACAAACTGCGCTTTCACCTGGAAGACGGGACCACACAGCAGGCCATCCCGAAGGCGAAGGACCAGTACACCATCACCACGTTCGACAACACTGAAATTCCCATCGCCCTGCCCAGCGATCAGCATTCCCACGGCCTGCTTCCGGTTGTCCAGCTCAGCTTGCACAGTTTGCTGCGCAATGCCGCCCGCGAGCGCAAAAACGCGGCTCTGGTACGCAGTTGGGACCCGGGCAGCTACACCTATGACCTGATCAAGTCCCGCTACTACGAGATCGAATTTCATCGCCGCTTTGCCCTGCCGGCCGCCTGCCTGGTGCTGGCCATGGTGGGAATCCCCCTGGGGCTCTCGGCCCGCAAGGGCGGCAAAAGCACCGGCTTTGTGCTGACTATCCTGCTGGTGGTGGTGTATTACCTCTTTTCGATGATCGGCGTGCAGATGGCGCGCCAGGGGAAACTGTCGCCCTGGTTTGGCTCGTGGATGGGCAACATTTTTTTCTTCCTCTGCGGGCTTGTGCTGCTGTGGCGCGTCGACCGTATGCCTATCGAAATAGGTAACCTGACCGCCGCCTGGAAGTCGCTGCTGCAGAAGCTGCAGTCTCTGGGAACTCGGCGACCCATCACCAGGGTGCGCAGCAAGACGTTCGGGCCGGGCCATCGTCGCCGCTTCAGCGCCCGTTTCCCCCTCATCGTGGATAACATGATCTTGCGCGATTTTATCTTGTACCTGGGGCTGATCATGGCGACTTTCCTGGTGCTCGCGCTGGTGTTCACCTTTTTCGAACTGCTGACCGACATCGTACGCAACAAGGTTCCCCTGCTGATGGTGGCCGAATACCTGTGGGACCTTAGCCCGTCGATGATTTACATGATGGCCCCGATGGCGGTCCTGCTGGGGGTGCTCATCACCTTTGGCCTGATGGACAAGTCCAGTGAACTGATCGCCATGAAGGCCAGCGGTTTCAGCATCTATCGCGCCGCCCTTCCTGTGATTGTTCTCTGCGCATCCTTTGCCGGGCTGTTGTTTGTGTTCGATCAGCTCTACATTCCGCACACCAATCAGAAGCAGGAAATTCTGCACAACCAGATCAAGGGCAAGCCGCCGCAGACCTACCTGCAAGCCGATCGCAAATGGATTTTCGGACAGAACAACGAGATCTACTATTACCGATTCTTCGATCCCGATCAGAACCGCTTCGGCGGCATCTCGGTCTTCGAGTTCAACCCCAACAGCTTCCAACTGACGCGGCGCATCTATGCCGAAAATGCGCGCTGGGATGACCATCTGCACAAGTGGGTCTTCGAGCAGGGATGGGTGCGCACGCTGAACGGGGCGTCCATCGGGGACTATCGCACCTTCGAGGTTGCCACCTTCGATGAACTGCGCGAGGACCCCGGCTACTTCAAGAAGGAAGTGAAGCAGTCGTCGGAGATGAACTACGACGAGCTGCGGCGCTACATCGGTGACCTGCAGCAGAGCGGCTTCGACACGGTCCGGCTGAAGGTGCAACTGCAGAAGAAGATCGCCTTCCCGCTCATCACCCTGGTCATGGCGGTGCTCGCCATCCCCTTTGCGGTCTCGGGACGCCGCGGCGGGGCGCTGGTGGGCGTGGCGGTGGCGCTCGGCATCGCGGTGGTGTATTGGGTAACGGCAGGGCTGTTCGAGGCCATGGGCAATGCCAACCAGCTTCCGGCCATGCTGGCAGCCTGGGCGCCCGACTTCATCTTCGCCTTTGCCGGAGGCTATTTGCTGCTGCGGGTGCCGACGTAAATGCAGCAATTAGCAACTAGCAATTAGCTCCCCATCCAGCGCTTACGACTTAGTTTTCAAATGGCAGGCGGCTGGAATCGGGCGCATCATGCGCGTCATCTATATTTATATTCGAGGCGGTTCGACATTTCTGCGGCGGAGAGTAATTGCTGATTGCTGATTGCTGATTGCTGAGTGCTGATTGCGAATCGCTAGTTGCTAATCGCTCATGTTCAAAAACCTTCGCCCGCTGCTGCCGTATCTCCGCAAGTACCGCGCCACGTACTGGGTGGGCGCGCTGTGCGTGGTGTGCAACAACGGCGTCTGGATTCTGTTTCCGCTGGTCATCAAGCGCGCCATCGACGATCTGAACCACGGCGTCACGCGCCACAAGCTGCTGACCTACGCCCTGCTCCTGTTGGCGATCTCCGGCACCAAAGCCATTTTCCAATTCCTGCAGCGCTGGGTCCTCATTGGCGTCTCGCGCGACATTGAGTTCGACCTGCGCAACGATCTCTTCACCCACCTCGAGCGCCTTTCCTACAGCTTTTACCAGCGCACGCGCACCGGCGACATTATGGCCCGCGCCACCAACGACCTGAACGCCGTCCGCATGTTGCTGGGCCCGGGGATCATGTACAGCGCCAACACCATCGTTTTCACCGCGGGCGCGCTGGTCTTCATGTTCTCCATCAGTCCCAGGCTCACGCTGCTGGCGTTTACTCCGCTGCCGGTCTTCAGCATCGTGGTGCAGTATTTTGGCCGCCGGATTCACGAGCGCTTCGAGCGCATCCAGGCCATGTTCTCGGACATTTCCGCCCGCGCCCAGGAGAATTTCTCCGGCGCGCGCCTGATTCGCGCCTATGTGCAGGAAGAAGCGGAGATCGAGAGCTTCGAGCGCGACAACAGCGAGTACATTGCCCGCAGCCTGAAGCTGGTGCGGCTGATGGGCATGTTGTGGCCTACCCTGCAGACGCTGCTGGGCATCGCCATCGTGATCGTGCTCTTCGTCGGCGGGCGCGAGGTCCTGCGGCACCGCATCACCGTCGGCAGCTTCGTCGCCTTCAATACCTATATGGTGCAGCTCACCTGGCCGATCATCGCGCTGGGATGGGTGATCAACATTTTCCAGCGCGGCACGGCATCGATGGCCCGCATCCACAGCATCATGTCAGAGCAGCCCGAGATTGCGGATTGCTCTCTAGAAGCACCATCCTTCTCGGGCCCCACTCTCTCGCCAAAAGAAGGCGAGAAGGACGGGGCACCCGCAATTTCGGTTCCCGCTTCAGAAGTGGCTACCCCACCCTTGTCCGTGTTTAGTTCGGACGGGGTGGGCCCCGGAGAGATCCTCGGTGACATCGAGTTTCGTGGTCTGAGCTTCGGTTATGGCAACACGCTGCGCTCCGCCGAAATTGCGCCCACGTCCAGCGCGCTGGGGCACGGGAACGGCAATGGCCACCCCCATGACGAGCCGGTGCTGAAGAACATCCATCTCCGCATTCCCGCCGGCACCAGCTTGGCAATCGTTGGGCCGACCGGATCGGGCAAGTCCACTCTGGTGTCGCTGATTCCGCGTATTTATGACGCCGCTCCCGGCGCCCTGCTCATCGACGGCCGCCCCATTCGCGAACTTCCTCTCGCCGTCTTGCGACGCAATGTCGGCTTCGTGCCGCAGGAGACGTTTCTGTTCAGCGACACCATCCGCGAGAACATCGCCTTCGGCGCCGAAAATGCGACCCTCGACGACGTGCGTCGCGCCGCCCAGGCCGCCAGCATCGCCGCCGAAATCGAGGACTTTCCCGAGGGCTACCGCACTCTGGTCGGCGAGCGTGGCTTGACGCTCTCCGGCGGCCAGAAACAGCGCACCGCCATCGCCCGCGCCCTGGTTCGCAATCCGCGAATCCTGATTCTGGATGACGCACTCGCTAGCGTCGATACCCAGACCGAAGACCGCATCCTGAATCATCTGCGCGAGATCATGCAAGGCCGGACCACCATCTTCATCTCGCACCGCGTCTCCACCGTGCGCAATGCCGACCGCATCGCCGTGCTGCACGACGGCCAAATCGTCGAGTACGGCACCCACGACGAACTCATCGAGCGCGACGGCTATTACACCGACCTCTACAACAAGCAGTTGCTGGAAGAAGAGCTGGAGACGGTGTAGTGGATCGTAGTTAGTGAATAGTGGATCGATGGTCGTAATGGAACTATGCTCCGTTACCGGGTACTTGAAGGATGGCTTTGTGTCAGGGCACGGCTTCACGGGCCGCTGAAAAAGTGGTTTCTCGGGACGTTTTGAAGAGGCACGGCTTCAGCCATGCCGTACAGCTCGCAAAATCAATGGGGCTTTACAGGCTGCGGAAAAAGTCGCTGCGATGGCAGGTTCGGGTAGAGCGGGCCTTTAGGCCCGCGTCTAAGCCCTTTATTTTTGTCATCTCGAGCGGGCTTTAGCCCGCGAGAGACCTGCTTTTATGACTTTTTCCGCAGCCTCTTTTGCCCCTGAGCGTCCATTTCTCGCGAGGCCTCACCTTCACCATCGGCTGCTAGCAGACGGCGTTCTATCCACTATTCACTGACCACTGGTCACGATTCACGATCCTATGCGCAGACTGTTCCTGGTTTTCGTCGGTGCTGCTTTGTATATCGCTCTGCCGGTCCTGGGCTGGGGCGGATTTCGGCCCTTCTTCTCCCATCCGGCCCTGATCGCGCTCGTCGTCGTGACATGTGTGCTCTCCGTGGTTGGGTTCTTCGCCGGTGGCAGCCTCAGCCCCGGGGTGCGCGAGGACCGCGGGAATCGCTGGGTCCTCATCGTGTTCACCGTGGTCGGCTTGCTGAGCGGATACCTGCCGGCCCTCACCGACCGCATCGGATTCTGGACCTTCGACGGGAACACGGTTCGCTGGGTCGGCGTCGTTCTCGTTGCCCTTGGCGGCGCAGTGCGCCTCTGGCCGGTGTTCGTGCTTGGCAACCGTTTCAGCGGGCTGGTCGCCATTCAGCCGGGACACACTCTGATGACGACGAACATCTACAGCGTGATTCGGCATCCCAGCTATCTCGGCCTGCTCATCAACTCGATTGGCTGGGCCCTGGCCTTCCGCTCTGGAGTCGGCCTGCTGCTGGCGGCCATGTATCTCCCTCCGTTGCTCGCGCGCATCAGCGCAGAGGAACGACTGCTGCAATCGCAATTTGGCGGCGAGTATGACGCCTACCGCGCCCGCACCTCGCGCTTGATTCCCGGGGTGTATTAGGCTGCGTCCGGAACGTCGGCGTCGCGTGTGGGATACTGACAACTGACAACTGACCACTGGCCACTATGTTCACCGATTCTCATTGCCATCTCGAGAACCAGCGCTTCGACTCTGACCGCGCTGCCGTTTTCACTCGTGCCAAGGACGCAGGCGTGACGACATTGCTCGCCATCGGCAACGGCGATGGCCCCGGCACCGGCACGCTGGATTGCGCCATCCAGCTGGCCCGCTCTCATGACGGGGTCTACGCGACGGTCGGCATTCATCCCCACGAGGCCGCGCTCGCCCAGCAACCGGATTTCGACGAACTTCAGCGGCTCTCTCGCGATCCCAAGGTCATCGCTTGGGGCGAGGTCGGCCTCGATTATTTCTACGATCACTCGCCGCGCGATGTACAGCAGCGCGTGTTCGTTCGGCAGATGGAGATGGCGCGGGCCGCGAAGCTGCCGATCATCATTCACTGCCGCCCCTCGGACAACAGCCAGAACGCCTGGGACGAGGTTCTGCGCCTGATTCGCGAGCACTGGGCGGCGAGCGGCTTGGGCGGCGTGCTGCACTGCTTCACCGGCACGCTCGAGCACGCCCGCGCCGCGCTCGATTTCGGCTTCATGCTCTCCTTTGCCGGCAACATCACCTATCCCAAATCGCAAAACATCCGCGACGCCGCTGCCATGGCGCCGCTGGACCACATCTTCATCGAGACCGACTCACCCTATCTCGCCCCCGTGCCGCATCGCGGCAAGCGCAACGAGCCGGCGTTTGTGGTCGAAGTGGCTCGCCAGATCGCCGAGCTGCGGGGACTGGAGATGGACGCGGTCGGACGACAGACGACGCAGAACTTCTACAATTTCTTCAAGCTCCCAATGCCGGAATAGCTGCCGGCGTCGGCGGCCTGAAGATAATCGATGCGCCACAAACTACAGGCTTAGGCTATCTCTTGTTACACTGAATCCTTATGGCTGAATCCTTTGACATTGTCAGCAAGGTCGAACTGCAGGAGGTCTCCAACGCCATCCAGCAGGCGCTGAAGGAAATCCACACCCGCTACGACCTCAAGGACTCGAAATCCGACATTCAGATGGACGAAAAGGAAGCGCTCGTCCTGACCTCGGCCGACGAGTTCAAGCTGAAGGCGGTGACCGACGTGCTGCAAACGAAGCTGGTGAAGCGCAGCGTGCCGCTGAAGGCGCTGACCTACGGCGCAATCGAGCCCGCCGCCGGTTCCACCGTGCGCCAGCGCATCACCATGCAGCAGGGCATTCCCATCGAAAAGGCGCGCGAGATCGTAAAGCTCATCAAGAACTCCAAGAAGAAGGTGCAGGCCGCCATTCAGGGCGATTTGGTTCGCGTCAGCGGCAAGGACCGCGATACACTGCAGGAAATCATCGCGCTACTCAAGCAACAGGATTTCGGCATCGACATGCAGTTTACGAACTACCGCAGCAACTAGGGCTCCGCGACGTCAGGTTCACCACCGAGGCACGGACAGCACGGAGCTTCAGGGATTAGGGATCAGGGGTTAGGGATCGATCGGGCGTCGGAGAATAGGCCACTGGAGTAATCCTTAGCAGCCCATGGTTGAAAGTCCGGTTTTGAAGGGGCACGGCTTCAGCCGTGCCGTAAAGCTCGTAATATCAATGGGGCTTTAGCCCCTGAGGGGCCGATTTCGCGAAATCTCGACTTTCACCAAGGGCTGCTAGCCCCTAATCCCTGGCCCTCCGTGACCTCCGTGCCGGAGCCTGCCCCGAGCGAGGCCGAGGGGTGGTGAAAATGCCTATCCGAAGTGGAAGGATGCTGGTTTGAACTCGGTAATCCGCAACGCGAAGGAAGTCTTCGACCTGCTGCACGACGATCTCGCCGCCATCGAGCGCGAGTTCGGCCGTGACACGGTCTCCGGCGTGCGTGCCATTACCGAAATCGGCGAATACCTCCGCATCGGCGGCGGCAAGCGCCTGCGGCCCGCCCTGCTGTTGCTCTCCTCGAAGCTGCTGAATTACACCGGCCACGGCGCCGTCCGCCTGGGCGCGGTAGTCGAGATCATTCACACGGCAACCCTGGTCCACGACGACATCATCGACGAGGCCCAGACGCGCCGCGGCCGTCCCGCCGCCAACACGCAATGGGGCAACGCCAAGTGTGTGCTGGCCGGCGACTGGCTCTACATGCAGGCCTTCAAGATCGCCGTCGAGGAGCGCAACTTCGCTATCCTCGACACGCTCATCGAGCTCACGCAGGCCATGGTCGAAGGCGAGTTGCTGCAAATCGAGCGCCTCGGCAAGGCCATCTCGCTCGACGAGCACTTCGAGCTGATCTACCGCAAAACCGCGTGCCTGTTCTCGGTCTGCATGAAGCTGGGCGGCATCCTCGCCCGCGCCGGCGACGCCGATCGGCAGCGCCTCACCGAATATGGCCGCAATCTGGGCATGGCCTTTCAGATTGTCGATGACGTGCTCGATCTCACCGCGTCGGAAGAAGTTCTGGGCAAGCCGGTGGCCAGCGATCTGCGCGAGGGCAAGGCCACCATGGCCGTGCTGCACGCGCTGGAGCGCTGCACCCCGGAAGAGCATGCGACGATTGAATCCGTGCTCAGCAACGGCGGCTTCAACGGCATCACTCCGGCAGATATCGTCGCCATCCTGCAGCGTCACGGCTCCATCGATGCCGCCTACGCCCGCGCTGCCGATTTCGCCAACCAGGCCCGCGAAGCCATCTGCACCTTCCCCGACTCCGAAATCAAGCGCGTGCTGCTCTGGGTCCCAGAGTTCGTGGTCCAGCGCGAAAGCTGACGGTTAACGCGAGTCATTCTGCCTTTTTACCCGCGCCGATTTCTGCAATCTTTCCCTCGGCATGCCGAATCCGGCAGCAGGCTATTTGTGCTATGGGGATTTATCACTACGGAGGATGATGTCCGGAGAGATAAACTTGGCTGAACGAGTTGCGGTCTTGATCCAGCGCGCTCGTTAATAGGCTAAGTAAGGGGAAGTTCGCCATGGCGTACGGAGGAGGCTGGTCGTGTCGTAGTTCTCGCCTAATTTCATTCGCAGCGGCCGCTGCTGTGCTCTCGCTGGCATTGGGTTGCGGATCCTCCGGCTCGAATTCTTCCGCATCGCTCACATCCATCGAAATCTATGCCGGCAGCACTACGGTTCAACTGGGAAAAAGCCAGCAGTACACCGCCACCGGCACATTCTCAGACAAGACGTCTGGTGACGTGACCAGCAGCGTCACCTGGAGTTCCAGTCAGCCTGATGTAGTGTTCATCAACAACCAGAATGGTCGAAACGGTTTTGCGACTGCTGTCGGTGAAGGAACCAGCACCATCACTGCGTCCGAGGGCACGGTGCAAGCCACGGCGACACTGATGGTTTCGAACCCCATGCCACGGTTCGCTTATGTCTCGCCTGCCGCGCACGGCCAAGAGATTGGGATCTACACCGAGGGAGCCGACGGCAGTCTGACTCCAATCCAGGGATCGCCCTTCCAACTGGCGGGTGCCAATGACATGACCATCGATCCCGAAGGGAAGTTCCTTTTTACGGTAGTAGAGGTAACGGGAGGGCCGCCCCAAGCTCAGTTCACCGTGAATAGCTACGCGGTTGATCACGACACAGGAATGTTCTCTTCACCTCCCGTGAGCACTCTTTGCTGCAACGATGGTATTTCCAACCTTTTGCTTTCGCCTTCGGAGCAGGTTCTTCACGTCAACAACAGCCCATCCATTTCAACGATCTCGGTCAATTCGATGGCGACCCTGGCGCTGGTCGGGTCCACGCCTATAGGGTCAGGCTCCGCTAATGCAAGCGATATCGCCATGGAACCGGCCGGCAAGTTCATTTATGCCGCCATTGTCATCCCTTCCGGCGTAGGAGTTTTCGCGGCGCAGCCCTCGAACGGCATGCTCACTGAGCAAGGTACCATTCCCATTACCGGCCCTGCGCCGGACTTCCTGGTAATTGATCCCACGGGGCAGTTTCTTTACGTTATGCATCCCGCCAACGATTTACAGAGCTTCCGCATAGACGGCGCCAGTGGAGGCCTAACCAGTATCGCGACAACACCGACTCGCGGTTACCCATCGGCCGGCGCAGCTCATCCTAGCGGGAAATGGATCTATGTTGGAATGTGCTGCAACGGAAATCCCAGCATTTCCGGGTTCTCCATTGATCCTGGTACCGGCAATCTGACGGAAGTTACAAATGTTCCTACGGCAAACGGCGGAGAGCCTGACATTGTCGTCGCTGAACCGACTGGCAGATTCCTGTATGTGGAAGAGAACCTTAACACGGACATCTTTAGTATCGATCCCACGAGCGGAGCCTTGGCCCTGGTCTCCCAGCAGGCTCTTCCAGTCCCGAGTTACTTCACGTTCTAGAGGTCGTTCCCAACCACTCCCAGCCGCATAAGCTCGCTAAGAGAGGTTGAGCATAGGTTCTCGAAGCCCTCCCCAAAAGAGGGCAAGTATTTACTTGACTCGCCCGCGGGGGGGGGAGATGATGGGGGTGCCCGGTGAGCGGCCTGGGGGAACTAGGGCGTATTGTTCACCATGCACGCGCGGCGGCCCGGAGGCGTTTCTTGCTCTTCCGATTTTATTGCGATGAGAGTCATGATTCCCCAAAAGAAAAACGCACCGAACCGCGAAGTTATACCGTTGGGGGGTTTTTTGGTGCCGAGCCGAATTGGAGCAATGTAGAACGCAGATGGGATAGCAAGAATAAACGTGTTCGCGTTGCTCGGTATCACGCCGCGCATTTGAACGCCGCGACCTATGAGTACGATGGATGGAGCAAGCAACGGCGTCGCAGGTACAGCAAAGACATACTTCAGATCCTAAAGGATCAGAAGCGCAAACTTCACGGATTTGCCTGTGGCCTATATGTTGACGATTACCGAAAGATAATCAGCCGAGCAGGACAAATCAAGATGGGTCATCCATATCTCGTGTGTTTTAAGTCGGTCATAGCTTCCGTAGCAGAGCAGATGGATTATGGCAAGTTTCCGCCAAGGGACACGTTCGCTGTCATACTTGACCAAAATACACAGGAGGTTGACGGACACAGACTGGACACCGAAGCGGCGCGAATCTTCTATGAAATGAAAGATAATCCAGATTTCAAATACAGGCATCGATTAGAGGCTTGCACTCCCGCAGATTCCAGCACATTCATTGCACTGCAGCCGGCAGATTTTGTTGCTTACGAAGCCCAGAGATTGATGCACGACAAAAGAAACGGGATAGACAAGATGAGGGCCGCGTTTAATTTTATGCTCGATACTACCAATTTCATGTGTCAAATGTTCGATGACGCAACGCTATTGCGGTTGAAGGACGAAATTGAAGCGACGAAATGTGGGCCGAATGGATTGGTTGTAATACCGAAATACGTTCCAAGAGAGCAAGGACATGCCGACAAATCCTGAGTTTGAGAAGTTCGACGCCGTAGTGCGCAAGGTTTTCTCAGTCCCGCACGATGAGATCGTGAGACGCGAGAAAGAATATCAACGGAAGCGAAAGCGGGCAAAACAAAAGCGGGCCAAGGCTTCGGAGCTTCCCGCTAGAAAAAAAGCGCGGGGGAAACTCCGAAGCGAGCGCTGAGTTTCCGAATGTGATCCTTGGTTAGATCACGTTTTCCATTTAAAACGTCGGAGACGATGCTTTCGGTAACGAAGACATCTACCAGGTCCTTTTGGCGGAGGTGGTTCTCTTCCATCAAGTGCCTAATAACATCGAGCGGCCCAGAGGCCTGAACGGGATAGCGCTTAGACTCGAAGTCCTCGATCAAGACGAGCAGGAGGTCGATTAACTTTTTCTCCGCTTGGGTAGCGGATTCTTTGAAAGTCAACGCTTCGAGTCGAGCAATATATGCGTCGTTCTGTGCTTCGTCGCGAACGACTTCGGGCTTGGTTTCCGAGAGAAGATTTCCATAATCAATTGCCAGTGCTGCACTCATTTTTTCCACCCGTTTCTATCGTACTCAGCGTGAGTCAGTAGATGCTTAACAAATATCATTTGCCAGCGATATTCGATTTTCACAATCAGGCGGTAATTGTCGCCCTTAATATTGAAGACCGTGAATGGATCAACAAAGTCGGCATGGCTGTATGTTTTGCGAACGTCTATCAAATTTTGCCACTTTGCATCGCTCGCCACCTTGTACCAAGCGGACATCGGTTCCTCAAGAGAGGGGTCTGCTGCTACTGCACCCCTCCACGCCTTTTTGCTGATCACATGCATTCATTTAGAGTACTTCGCATACCGCGAAGTTGCATATTACTTCGCGTTTTGCGAAGAATCAAGAGAAAAACGTAAATAATGTAAACAAAGGACTTATGCTCGACTTTTTGGACCGCGCTTCAGGCGGAACGGGTTAGAAGGCTTCCGTGTTCGCACAGCTTCCCGGTTAGTTCGGCAAAGGTCAGCCGCTTGCCGAAGATCTTGCGGACGGCCATATCGAAGCGGTCTGCATCGGTCACGTTGCGCTTCTTGGTGGCGCGGTTGTTATAGCGAAATACTTGCTCGTCAAGGTAACGAAACAAATGGAATGGTTCAACGCTAACGTTGGGCAGCGCCAGCTTCGACGTTCTCTTTGACGCAGGTATGAAGTGCGGCACGCTTGCGGTCTGCAACTGCTACAGTGCGAACCTTTCCGCCGCTCTCCAATGCTCCGAATACGATGGCCTTGTCTTTTCCGCCAGTACCAGTGATGCGGCGCTCCCGTTTGTCAATGTGCATGTTCCGCGCCTTTCCGCCGATGAAGGTTTCGTCAACTTCGACGTGACCACCCAACTTGCTTCCGAAGGTTTCATCCTGCATAGCCAGACGAATCCGATGCAGCATGAACCACGCGGTTTTCTGAGTGACGTTAAGATCGCGGGCGAGTTCACAACTGCTGATGCCATTCTTGCAGTTGGCGAGCAACCAAAGGGCGGTCATCCATTTATCAAGGCCAATGGCGGAATCCTCGCAAACGCTGCCAACCTTTACAGAGAACTCGCGTTTTGCATGATGCTTGGAACATTTCCAAGTGCGGCGCTGTGGATTGAATTCGCTCACGCTCTCGGAACCACAGATCGGGCAGATAACGCCATTCGGCCAACGGCGAGCGGCCAGATACGCGATGCAGTTATCCGGCTCGGAGAAGTAAACGACTGCTTCTTGCAGGCTCTTTGGTTCGCTCATGATCTTGCTCTCCATGCTCAAAAGTATGGCATAGAATCATGGGCGAGTCAAGTAAATAATTGCCCAAAAAGGCAGTAGCATCAGCGCCGCTGGCGCGGCGGTTCACCGATTAACTTCAGTGAAGCATTTGCAAAGCGTGGCGAGAGACTAGCGACCTAAGTGTTGTTATCAGGCGTTATCGTAAATGACCCTGGGCGAGTCTACTCTCTGCTCGCCAAGACCCGCAGGAAGTCGTCCATGC